>ENA-OSEO01002903-OSEO01002903.1-sediment-metagenome-genome-assembly--contig:-NODE-2903-length-22207-cov-3.700045_pt1 | contig 22207 bp, 20 predicted proteins | sample MGYA00237883_ERZ534232 | MGnify/ENA metagenome assembly ERZ534232
ACGGTCCTGCTCCAGACTCTTCTTATTTGCCGAAACGGGACTAACAAAAAAACGGACACCGCGTTTCTAACCGCGATGGGGGTCATTGTCAAGCGCTATTTTAAATATTTGTCACCGAATGTCTGCATATGGTAAGGAAAACCAAGAAAGAGACGAGAATCTGAAGAATGGGATCGATATGGCTGTGATGACGGACGAGGAACGGAAGATTGCCCGTGAGGTGCAAGGGGACATCCCTCTCGAAAAACGGCCCTTTGAATCTATCGCCCAACGGATCGGGATGAAGGAAGACGATGTGGTCAGCATCCTGAAACGGTTGCAGGAAAAGGGTGTTATGCGCAGGTTCGGCGCGGTTTTGCGGCATGTGCAGGCGGGCTTTTCGGAAAATGCCATGGTTGTCTGGGCCGTCCCGGAGGAACGGTGCGAAGAGATCGGATTTCATCTGGCATCGTACACAGAGATCAGCCACTGCTACGAGAGAACGCCTCCGTTTGAGGGTGTGTATACTCTTTTTACGATGGTGCACCTGGCCGGGGATTCCGGAGAGGCTGGTGAGCCGGATCGAATGGATACCTTTGTTCGGTCAATCTCACAGGCCATTGGAATCGAGGAATACCGAATTCTCAGAACCCTCAGGGAATTGAAAAAGAGCAGCATGGAGTATTTTTAAATGACGAGGTCGCAGTCGCTTTTTCAGGAGGCACAGCAGTACATTCCGGGGGGCGTAAACAGTCCCGTCCGCGCCGGCAGATCGGTCGGAATCGATCCTCCTTTCATAGAACGCGCCTCCGGTTCGAAGGTGTACGATGCCGACGGTAAGGAGTATATCGATTACATCGGTTCGTGGGGGCCCATGATCCTCGGACACGCCTACCCGCCGGTGGTGGAAGCGATCAGGGAAGCCGCCGGGAGGGGGACGAGTTACGGCGCGCCGACTGGTCTGGAGACGGAGATGGCGCGGCGCATCACGGACGCCATCCCGTCGATCCATATGGTGCGCATGGTCAGTTCGGGAACCGAAGCCGTCATGAGCGCGATCCGCCTCGCCCGGGGATACACGAAAAGAAACAAGATCATAAAATTCGAGGGATGTTACCACGGCCACGCCGATTCGCTTCTGGTAAAAGCGGGATCGGGCGTCGCAACACTGGGAATTCCCGGCAGTCCCGGTGTTCCCGAAGCCCTCGCTCAGCTGACGGTCACCGTTCCCTACAACGATATCGAGGTCGCCAGGTCGGTGATCGGGCGGCACGGGGATGATATTGCCTGCGTTATCGTGGAGCCTGTTGCGGGCAACATGGGCGTTGTGCCCCCCCTTCCCGGATTTCTTAAGGGATTGAGGGAGATAACGGCGGAACGAAAAATCCTCCTCATATTCGACGAAGTCATCACGGGATTCAGGCTTACCTATGGCGGTTTCCAGAATCTGGCCGGGATCGAACCGGATCTCACCTGTCTGGGGAAGATCATCGGCGGCGGGCTTCCCGTCGGCGCCTTCGGCGGGCGAAGGGATATCATGGAATATCTGGCTCCGGTTGGTCCGGTCTATCAGGCGGGAACCCTCTCGGGGAATCCCCTTGCCATGGCTGCCGGGATCGCGACCCTCGATGCTCTTCATGAGCCCGGGGTGTACAACGAACTTGAGGAGAAGACCGAACGCCTGTGCGCGGGAATCGCATCAATTCTTCACAACAGGAAGATTCCTCACCGGATCAACCGAGTGGGGTCCATGTTCACCCTCTTTTTCACGGACGCGGCGGTAACCGATTTTGCCTCCGCCGCCCGGGGCGACCAGAACCTATTCCGTGATCATTTCAGGGTGATGCTGGCGGCGGGGATCATGATCGCCCCCTCCCCCTTTGAGGCCTCCTTCGTGTCCCGTGCGCACACCGACGAAGACATGGAAAAGACGCTCAAGGCGTTTCTGTAACGGACGGACAGGGGATCTTGTTATCGGAGAATCATACGGGTTACGTATGGCGACGCGATCTGACGGGACATCAAAGCTGGACACTCTCACCGACGTAACGATTCTCTGTCTGGTTATCCTGTTTCTATTCAGTTATTTCCGGCCGGAATACCTGTTTTCCCTGACCACAACAACGGGCGGAGACACCGGTTCTCATTACGCCACGGCGCAGTATATGCGCGACGTTCTCCTTCCTCAGGGAAGAATCTCCGGCTGGATGATGGGAAACTACGCAGGCTTCCCCCTGTTCCAGTTCTATTTCCCCCTTCCCTTCGTGCTGATGGCGCTCCTGTCGTACGCGATTCCGCTCCAGATCGCCTTCAAACTGATCACCATCCTGGGGGTGGTGACCCTCCCTCTGTGCTGCTACGCAGCGCTGCGCCTCATGGATCAGCGATCCCCTGTTCCCGTAGCCGGCGCGATCCTGTCCCTCTGCTTCCTATTTATGGAGGCGAATTCCATGTGGGGAGGGAACATCCTCAGCACCCTTGCCGGGGAGTTTGCCTACGGGATCGGCATGTCACTGGCCGTCCTCTTGACGGGGACTCTCTACCAGGGGATCCGTGACGGCCGGCACCTGATCCTCAACGGCGTGCTTCTTTTTCTCACCGGGTTCAGCCACGGGTACGCGCTCCTCTTCGCCGTCGCCATGTCGACCTTTTTCCTCTTCGACCGGGCGTCCTTTCTGAAAAACGGTATCTATCTGTTCGTGGTGTACGCGGTGGGATTTCTTCTTCTCGGATTCTGGCTCATTCCCCTTATGGCGCATATGGAGTACACAATGCCCTATGCCGACCGCTGGCGTATCAAATCACTTGTGGAGATATTTCCGCCCATCCTCTGGCCGGCCATGATCCTTGCCGCCGCCGGGCTCGGTATGGCCGGACTTCGTTTTACATGCGCTCCGGATGCCGTGAGACGTCTCGACGGAGCGGGAAAACCCGCGGCCCTGCTTGTCTACGTGATTATTCTGTGCTGGGCATGCTACCTCATTGCCCCCCGGATCGGTGTTGTCGATATACGCTTTCTTCCCTTTATGCAGTTGTTCCTGATGCTCGGGGGGGCCATGGGTCTCGGCGTCCTTGCGGAGCCATTGAAACAGAAGTGGATAGCGCCGCTGATCCTTCTTGTTGGCATTCTCCCCTTTGTCAGTCACCTTGAGAAGAAAGCGAGCGCGTGGATACCATGGAATTACAACGGCTTCGAGACAAAGGGGCTGTGGCCTGCCTTCAGCGAGGTCAATCGGTATCTTGAAGGATCAGTCGGCGATTCGCGGGTGGTGTACGAACATTCCCCTCTCCACAACGAGGCAGGCACCACGCGCGCCTTCGAATCCCTCCCCTTTTTTTCCGGGCGATCCACGCTGGAGGGGCTCTACATGCAGTCCTCCATCTCATCCCCCTTTGTTTTTTATATCCAGTCCGAGATATCGAAAGAATCGTCAAGACCCTTTCCGCAGTACCGCTACTCTCCTGTCAATCTTGCGGCGGGGATCGAACATCTCAAGCTGTTCAACGTCCGGGATTATATCGTGGTCAGCCCCGAAATCAGGGAGAGGATAGAGAAAATCCCCGAATTCACCCTGAGAAAAGGGATTCCCCCGTATTTCATCTATGAGTTGACGACAAACGGGAATCGGTACGTCGTCCCCCTGGAATTCGAGCCGGTCCTATACGATGGAGACGACTGGAAGGGGTCGTTTTTCGAATGGTTCCGGACGTACGGAGAAAACAAGGGTGTTCATCTCGTCTTCGATCCGGGGACAGGGGCGGGTGGATCGCGCTTCAAGGCGGCTGTTTCCTCGTTCCCTCCTGTACCTTCGGATGAGCGAACCGGCGGCGGCAGAACAATGAAGGCCCTTCCCCGGATTCCGGTGGGCCGGAACTGCTTGGTCACGGAAGAAATCCGGGGCGAGGAGATTCTCATCACAACCTCAGATCCGGGGGTTCCGCTCCTGATAAAGGTGTCCTACCATCCCAACTGGAAGGTCGAAGGGGCTGACGGGATATACCTCGCCTCCCCCTCGTTCATGCTCATATACCCGAATCGAACCGATCTACGTCTCTACTACGGAAAAACGGTCTGGGACTACGCAGGATATGCCGCCACCGGCGCGGGCATCGTCATCGTTCTTCTGACGGGATGGGCGGGGATACGGCGACGAAAGGTCTCTGAATGGCACAGAATCGGCTGAACATGAGAGACAGGGAAAGAAAGATGCCCCCGGTGGCTCTGTTTATCCCCGTGTATAATGAGGAGAAGATCCTGCCAGATACCGTGGCGCGTCTCATTGACTATCTGGACGGAGTCCCGTTCGATTACACGATTGTGATCGTAAGCAACGGCTCGACCGATTCGACCGTGAAGACGGGAGAGCGCCTCGCCGCCGGATATGGGGGAAAAATCATCTTCTCCCACACCTGTGAACGGGGAGCGGGACATGCCTTCAGGCGGGGCGTTTCACTGACCGGAGCGGACCGGATCGTAACAGTCGATGCCGACCTGACAACCGGCCTCGATTTCATTCCCCGGGCTGTTGAGCTGCTGGAACGGTATGATATCGTGGTTGGATCAAAGGCGCTGGGGTCGCAGAACCGGCCGCCGGTCAGAGTCATCGGAAGCCGTCTGTTTATTTTTCTGGTCAGAGCGCTGCTCGGTCTTCCCTACGGCGATTATTCCATCGGCGGCAAGGCCTTCCGGAGAGAAATAATTATGAAACACCTTGATTCTGTCGACGGCGGCTCTTCCTATGCCCTTGATATCATATACCGGGCGTGGCGCGACGGGGCGAGGATCATCGAGACGCCGGTCCAATGCGATGATACGCGGAAAAGTCGCTTCAATCTCATACAGGAGGGGATATATCGACTGCGCCGTCTCTTCAGACTTCGATTCGGGAAAGGATAGGGGAAATCGATGGCCAGGCCCTGTGCGTTTCCTGAAGCGTTCCAACTTGTTGGGTGAACGGTAAAAAAGATTCGTAATAATGTCGCAAACGTGATATTCCCGCCGCACTTCTTCCTCTCGGTTCTCTCAGATTACTTTGTATCGTTTCGGTGATGATGAAAGACTGAATTCTTTCTGATTTTTACCCTTGACTTTCCTTACGAATCCCTTTATTTACTTCAAGTTCACAAGATGAACAGACCAAAGGAGTCTTTCGTATCTGCTGTGCGCTCCCGGGTGGAGGGATGGAATGCCGGATTTTCAGAAAAATGATCTCAAGGATGGGGAAATCATCCGGCTGCTCAGGGAAATAGAAGGGTCCCCCGCAGTAACACAGCGGGAGCTGTCTTCCCGGCTGGATATCAGTCTGGGAAAGGTGAACTATATCATCAAGGCGCTGATCAACAAAGGGCTTGTCAAGACAGATTCTTTCAAGAAAAGCAACAACAAACAGGCCTATTTTTATATTCTAACGCCCCATGGCCTTGAGGAAAAGGCGCGGGTTACCTACCGGTTTCTCAAGGCGAAGATGGAAGAGTACAACCGGTTGAAAGAAGAGATAGAACAGCTGCAAAGAGAAATCCGGAAATAGTCACTGTGGATATTCCGTAATTTTTCTGTCGGCTGCGGTTTTGTTCAGAGGATATTTTCCGGCGGAAAGAACGCCGATTCTCTCTTCCGTTGTAATTCAAGGGGCGGAGCTGTATCCGCCGGTAATTTTTAGTGTTGAATGATTAATGGTTAACGAAAAACGCAACGCTCCATGTACGGATCTTACAATTAAAAACTCAAAATTAAACACTCAACATCGTATTCTCGTCACCGGAGCCGCTGGGTTTATCGGGTTTCATCTGTGCGAACGTCTTCTTGCCGACGGCCACACAGTCGTCGGCCTTGACAATCTGAACAGTTACTACGATGTGCGTCTCAAGGAAGCACGCCTCGCGAGGCTCGAACCGTACCGCGAGTTCCGCTTTATCCGCTTGGATCTGGTGGACCGGGAAGGAATGGAGCGGCTGTTTGCCGATCATTCATTCGACCGGGTGGTGCATCTGGCCGCCCAGCCCGGCGTCCGTTACAGTCTCATAAATCCCCACGCCTATGTGGAGAGCAATCTGGTGGGGTTCGTAAATCTTCTCGAAGGATGCCGTCACGCGAATATCGCCCATTTTGTATTTGCTTCGTCCAGTTCCGTGTATGGCGCGAACACGCGGATGCCTTTCTCGATACACCACAACGTCGACCACCCGGTCAGCCTCTATGCCGCCACAAAGAAGGCGAATGAACTCATGGCGCACGCCTACGCGTCTCTCTATGGGATTCCCTGTACCGGCCTTCGTTTTTTCACCGTCTACGGTCCCTGGGGGAGGCCTGACATGGCCTACTTTCTCTTTGCCGACGCCATTACACACGGCAGGCCGATCGATGTCTATAACCAGGGCCGGATGAAACGGGATTTCACCTATATAGACGATATTATCGAGGGTGTTGTCAGAGTCATGGACCGGATAGCGACTCCTGATGCGGAGTGGAACGGGGACAATCCGGACCTCTCCACCAGTTTCGCTCCCTACCGAATATATAATATCGGGAGCAATAATCCCGTCGAACTGATGCATTTTATTGAAACGCTGGAAGACGCCCTGGGGATGAAAGCGCAAAAGAATTTCCTTCCCATGCAGCCGGGAGACGTCCCCGCCACCTTCGCCGATGTGGACGATCTGATGCGTGATGTGGGGTTCAAACCCTCCACGCCGATAGAAACGGGCATCCGGAAATTCGTGGCGTGGTATAGGGAGTGGATCGGACAGACCGGATAAAACACGGAAATTACCTTACAAGGACAACACAATGAAAAAAGCCTTTATCACCGGCATTACCGGACAGGACGGATCGTACCTTGCCGAGTTTCTTCTCGAAAAGGGGTACGAGGTACACGGTCTCATCAGAAGGGCCAGCACCTTCAACACGGACCGGATCGATCATCTCTATAAAGATTTTCATGATCCGGATGCCCGCATGTATCTCCATTACGGAGATCTCTCGGTTTCCGCCCACCTGACGAATATCCTGTCTGAAATTCGGCCCGACGAGATATACCATCTCGGCGCCCAGAGCCATGTGCGGGTCAGTTTCGATGTCCCCGAGTATACGGGCGACATCACCGGGCTGGGAACGATCCGTATCCTGGAGGCGATCAGGAAAACCGGCATTAAGGCGCGATTCTACCAGGCTTCTTCCAGCGAGATGTTCGGGGCGGCCCCCCCGCCGCAGAACGAACTGACGCCGTTCCAGCCGCGCAGTCCCTATGCCGCCGCCAAGGTATACTCCTACTACGTGATAAAAAACTATCGTGACGCCTATAATATATTCGCCTGCAACGGCATCCTCTTCAATCATGAATCTCCCCGCCGGGGCGAGACCTTCGTTACGCGGAAGATCACGCGGGCTGCGACCCGGATCAAGCTGGGGCTTCAGGACAAACTCTATCTGGGGAACCTCGACGCCAAGAGAGACTGGGGATATGCCGGCGATTATGTCGAGGCCATGTGGATGATCCTCCAGCACGACTCGCCTGACGATTTCGTCATCGCCACCGGAGAAACGCACTCGGTGCGTGAATTCGTGGAGCGGGTCTTTGAAAAGCTCGACCTCGATTACCGCGATCATGTGGAGATAGACGAACGCTATTTCAGGCCCACCGAAGTAGACGTACTCCTCGGCGACTCCACCAAGGCGCAAAAGACCTTGGGATGGAAACCGAAAACGGGGTTTGATCAGCTCATCGATATGATGGTAGGAACGGATCTCGAACTGGCAAAGAAAGAAATGATTCTCAAAGACGCCGGCTATTGAAAAGAAGGTGTTTTAGACGAACGAACTCATGATCCCGAAAGATGCCAAAATCTACATTGCAGGCCACCGCGGCATGGTGGGTTCCGCCATCGCGAGGAGGCTCGTAGCGGAGGGATACTCCAATCTCCTTTTCAGATCCCATGCCGAGCTCGATCTCACAAGGCAGCAGGACGTAGAAACCTTTTTTGAACGAGAGAGGCCCGAGTATGTCTTCCTGTGCGCCGCAAAGGTGGGAGGGATTCTCGCCAACAGCACCTATAAGGCCGAGTTCATCTATGAAAACATGATGATCGCGGCCAACGTGATCCATGCCGCCTACCGACACGGTGTTACGAAACTCCTGAATCTCGGGTCCTCCTGTATCTATCCCCGGGAGGCCCCCCAGCCACTGAAGGAAGAGTATCTGTTGACTTCGGAACTGGAACCGACGAATGAACCCTATGCCATAGCCAAGATAGCCGCGATCAAACTGTGCCGATACTACAACGAACAGTACGGAACTAATTTTATCTCCGTCATGCCCACGAATCTCTACGGCCCGGAGGACAACTTTGATTTTGAAACCTCACATGTTCTTCCCGCCCTGATCCGTAAGTTGCACTTGGCAAAAATTCTCTCTCAGAAAGACTTCCTGGCTATTTCACGCGATCTTGAACGGTTCGGGAACAGTCTGCCCCCAGGATCGTCTGATGAGCCTGATTCCCTGACCGCACACCTGTCGCGATTCGGCATCTGCCCCGGCACGGTTATCCTGTGGGGAACGGGGCAGCCGAAGAGGGAATTTCTCCACGCGGACGACCTGTCTGCCGCCGCTGTCTTCCTCATGGAACGGTATGATGCGCAGGATATCGGTGAATTCATGAATATCGGTACCGGAAAAGACATTTCCATACGGGAGCTGACCGCGAAGATCGCACAGATCATCGGCTACGAGGGAACCATCGAGTGGGATGCAACAAAACCGGACGGCACCCCGCAGAAACTCCTCGATGTCGCACGGATTCAGGAAAAAGGATGGAGGGCTGATATCTCCCTTGAGGACGGCATAGAAAGGACGTATAGATGGTACCTGAACACTGCTTCATCTTTGATTCGGGACCATTAACGCAATGTTATTCCCTGAAAACTCCTCCCCCTTGAGGGGGGAGGCTGGGTGGGGGAGATCCCGGTCGTATATGGGGACGGGAATTTCAAAAAATATTGCCAGAAATCTTCGAAAGAACCCTACTGAAGCTGAAAAAATACTTTGGCAAAGGCTGCGAAACAGGCAAGTGGAAGGATTCAAATTCCGTCGTCAGCAAATTTTAGGTTCATACATAGTAGATTTTGTAAACTTTGAACGAAAACTGGTTATATGAGCTTGACGGTAGTCAACATAAGGTAGAAAAGGAAAGAGACTGGAAACGGGATCGGTGGCTTCAAACACAGGGTTTTGAAGTACTCAGATACTGGAACAATGAGGTATTTGAAAATGTGGAAGGTGTTCTCGAAATCATCAGGGCAAGACTGTTAGCCCCTCTCCCCCTGCCCCCTCCTGCCTCCCCCAGCAAGTGGGGGAGGGTAAGAGGACGAAAGTTGTAGACCTCCCACTCGGGGAGGGGAACAATCATCGAGAAAAGCGGGTTTAAGATTCGAGTATTCATTTGTGATTGAAAACCTCGCAGAGTGGTACCATAGGAAATATTAATGAAACACTCAAAATTAAACATTCAAAATCGTATCCTGGTCACCGGTGGCGCAGGCTTCCTTGGGTCGCATCTCTGTGACCGGCTTGTCGCCTTGGGTCATGACGTTCTGTGTCTCGACAACTTTTTTACCGGAGGCAAACAGAACATAAGCCATCTTTTGGGAAAGCCCAATTTCGAACTCATACGCCATGATCTGGTGGAGCCCATTCTGCTCGAAGTGGATCAGATATACAACCTGGCCTGTCCCGCCTCTCCCATCCATTATCAGTACAACCCGGTAAAGACCATCAAGACCTGCGTCATGGGGGCTATCAACATGCTGGGCCTGGCAAAACGGGTCAAGGCCCGGATACTCCAGGCCTCCACCAGCGAGATCTACGGAGACCCCACGGTGCACCCGCAGACGGAAGACTATTGGGGCAACGTCAATACAATCGGCATCCGTTCCTGCTACGACGAGGGGAAACGCTGCGCGGAAACCCTTTTCTTCGATTATCACCGGCAGAACAAGGTCGATATCAGGGTCGTACGCATATTCAACACCTACGGCCCGCGGATGCACCCGAACGACGGGCGGGTCGTGAGCAACTTCATCGTTCAGGCCCTCAAAAATGAGGACATAACGGTTTTCGGCGACGGGACGCAGACCCGTTCATTCTGCTATGTCGATGATCTGATAGAGGGAATGATTCGGATGATGAACGGACCCGACGATTTTATTGGCCCCGTCAACCTTGGCAACCCGAACGAGGTAACCATTCTTGAACTCGCTGAAAAAGTAATAAAAATTACTCATTCACAATCAAAAATTATTAACGAGTCGCTTCCGCAGGACGATCCCCGGCAGCGCCAGCCCGATATCACCCTGGCGGGAGAAAGGCTGGGCTGGAAGCCGGAAACAGACCTGAAAAGCGGCCTTGAGAAAACCGTTCAATATTTCAAGAAGGCAGGCCATCCATCGCTTTAAATGGGAGGAAGGAACAATGACCGAAACACCGTCCAATCGACAGCCGGACCCACGCAGTTACCCGCCATATTGTGATGAGGAGATCAAGCTGATCGACTATCTGCGGATCCTGTGGAAATGGAAATGGATTATCGTTGTCGGCACGCTGATCTGTGCTGCCGCGGCGGCCGTCATAAGCCTCCAGATGCCAAAAGTGTTCGAAATCTCGACAAATATCGTGCCTCCCATGGCTGAATTTTCTCCGGAAACACAAAAGATTACATACATTGATACTCCCGATCACATACGAGACAAGATCATGTCGGGGATGTACAACGAAACAATACGAAGGGCGCTGGCTTTGGGTCCGTCAGAACCTGGCATCGCCTTCACCTCCGTAGTTGGTACCGGAACCGGCACAGTTGGTATAGCTTCCCGATGGCGTGAGAAAAACACCGATCGCGGCATGGAGGCTACTCGCCTGCTGCTACAGATCCTCTCTGAGGAATACGCGGAAACTATTGAGACAATGAAGAACAACCATGACCGGCAGATGGGAATTAAACGTGAAGCCGTCAAAGCAATACGGGAGATAGTGTCACTGCAGAATGCAATTATCGCTGACATCGAACACCGCAAGAAGACGCTATCAAAGGCAATGCAAGAAGTTGAGCGCGACAATAAGAATATAACCGGTACTATGGATTCTCTGCTGAAGAGGAACTCACAGGATACCGTGGCCTTGCAGGTCCTCTATGCCATTATGCTGAATCAAAACCGCATGTATGATTTGCAACTGGACGGGCGCAGTTATGACTTGGCAATGGATAAGATGAAAGCTGAGCTGGAACAAAAGAAATGCGCCCAGAAGATAGAAGAGATCAATGGTGAGATACAGGCCTTGAATGCGAAAAAGGAGATGATCAGCAATATAAAAATTATGAAGGGACCGGAACTGTCGCCGCGTCCCGTCGCACCGCGAGTGAAACAAACTACGCTTCTCGCCGGTGCGGTCGCTCTGTGCTTTTTCGTCTTTCTTGCCTTTTTTATCGAGGCCATAAAAATGCGCTTCCCCCGGGCTGGGAAAAGAGTATAACAAGATGGCACATCCACAAACACATGACATCGACCTGATTGTATACGATTTTGACGGTGTCATGACGGACAACCGGGTGCTCGTTTTCCAGGATGGCACCGAAGCTGTCATGGTCAATCGAGCCGATGGGCTCGGGGTGAGTATGATCCGTGCCCTGGGTATTCCTCAGTTGATTTTGAGCACGGAAACAAATCCTGTCGTAAAAGCCCGGGCACACAAACTTCAACTTGACGTTATTGCGCCCTGTGCGGATAAAAAGCTTACTCTCAAAGAATATTGCGAGCAAAGGGGATACCTTTTAAGCAGAGTAATGTATGTCGGCAATGATCTGAACGACCGAGAAGCAATGCAAATAGCCGGATTCCCTGTCGCCCCGGCGGATGCCCACCCTGTGATACAATCTCTCGCGAAACTGGTTACACATGCAAAGGGTGGAGACGGGGTCATCAGGGAAATAGCGGATTTTCTATCGGCTGAAACATTTCAAGGATAAGTGAGGATTAAACATGGCCAACCAATCCATCAAAATTAATGATCACAGTATAGGTGATGGCCACCCTGTTTTTATGATAGCTGAGATCGGCATCAATCATAATGGAAGTCTTGATATTGCGAAAAAATTAATCGATGCGGCGTTTGCTTGCGACTGGCATTGTGTGAAGTTTCAAAAGAGAACCCCCGACTTATGCGTGCCGGAAGATCAAAAAAACATTCTGAGGGATACGCCCTGGGGTCGGATTACCTATCTGGATTACAGATACAAAGTGGAATTCGGCCATGAAGAATATTCATATATAGATCGATATTGCAGGGAAAAACCGGTGTACTGGACCGCGTCTGTCTGGGATATGCCGAGTCTTGAGTTCATGCTTACGTACAATGTTCCGTTTATCAAAATACCATCCGCCAAACTGACAGGCCATGAACTCCTAAAGCTTGCTTCTCAGTCCGGCAAACCTGTTATTTTATCGACTGGGATGAGTACGATCGAAGAAGTGGATGAGGCAGTGGAAGTCTTAGAAAAATATTCGCACGGTGATTATGTGTTGATGCACACGAATTCGGCATATCCATCTCCGGTTGAAGAGTTGAATTTGCGTACCATCAACCATCTCAAAGGCAGGTATAAATGTGTTGTTGGCTACAGTGGTCATGAGTATGGATTAGAGCCCTCTGTTATTGCCGTATCCCTGGGGGCAAAAATCATAGAAAGGCACATAACCCTTGATCATAACATGTGGGGCTCCGATCATGCCGCCAGTTTGGAGGTCCACGCAATGGACATGCTTCATAAAAGAATAAAAGAAATAATGAATGTCCTTGGTGACGGTGTTAAGAGAGTGACAGAAGCAGAGTTGAAAGCGCGAAAGAGGCTCAGGGGTTAGTCGTATCCCCTGTAATCGCAAGAGAAGGAAAAACAGGATTATGGTAATTGCCATCTTGCAGGCCAGAATGGGATCTTCCCGGTTGCCAAATAAAGTTTTACGTAAGATCAAAGGCAAGACCCTGTTGGAACTGTATGTCAATCGAGTGAAAGAAAGTCATCTCATAGATAAAATTGTAATAGCGACCACAACGAACCCCAATGATACACTCATCCAAAAAATAGCATCCGACCTTGGTATTGAATGTTTCCGGGGCAGCGAAGATGATTTGCTGGATCGCTACTACCAGTGCGCCAAAAAATATAACGCGGATATTGTTGTCAGGGTTACCCCTGATGATCCTTTTGTAGACTATCGCGTTATAGATCGAGCCGTTCAGATCTTCAGGGACAATGAAGTAGATTTCGTCACCAATCATTTTGATCCCACGTATCCCGAAGGCCTGGATGTGGAAGTGTATTCGATCGACGCTTTGGAAAAATCATGGAGAGAGGCCTCTCTGCTTTCGGAACGTGAACATGTTTTTCCATACATTCAAAATCATCAGGATCAATTCAAAATCATCAATTTCAAGCAGGATACCGATTATTCACATCTGAGATGGACTATTGATTATGAATGCGATTTTGAAATGACGAAACGGATCTACGATCATCTGTATGATAAGAAACGGATTTTCCTCCAGGAAGATATAGTGCGGTTATTAGAAAATCACCCGGAGATCGCCGAACTAAATGCTCATATCACACGAAAAGAAGGGGTGAACCGGACCAAGGCACATGACAAGGTTATGAAACGAGAGAGCGAACATGAGTAATAAAGAGTTGAACAATCCGGTAAAATATCTCGGTAACGAGCTGGAATATATAAAAAGAGTTCTTCAGGCCGAATCGTGGTCTGCCACCGGCGGAAGCTGGAACCAGGAACTTGAGAAAGCGTTTGCCCGTAAAATAGGTACCCGGTATGGCATTGCTCTTAACTCCGGAACGTCCACACTTCATGCCGCGATTGAAGCAGCAGGTGCGGGACCCGGGGATGAAGTAATCTCTCCGGCCCTCACAGTAATGATGAATACCACCGCGACGCTTCACGCGAACGCCGTCCCCGTGTATGCCGATATTGATCCTGATACCTTTACCATAGATCCGAAGGACGTAGAGCGCAAGATCACGTCAAAAACCAAAGTCATTATCCCGGTAGGGATCTACGGGCTGTCTCCGGACATGGATCCTATTATGGAGCTTGCTCGACAACACGGCATAGTGGTGATTGAAGATAATGCCCAATGTTTCTTGAACACCTACAAGGGGAGAATGGCCGGAACTATCGGCCATATGTCCAGTTATAGTTTTGAAAACACAAAACATATCTCCTGCGGAGAGGGCGGTATCGTTCTGACGGATAACGAACGATATGCAGAAATGGTCAGAAAGGTTGGCGGACATGGCTTCAAGAACCTGCGGGCCGATGAAGGCAGGGTTCGTTTGAACGCCGATATATTTCAAAATCCAGACTACAAGAGACACGATGAACTGGGGTGGAATTATAGATTAAATGAATTCAGCGCGGCCATTGCCCTCGCTCAATTGGAAAGAGGGGAAGAGCTTGTTGATATGCGAATCAGATCTGCAAAGATGTTTATAGATATAATGAGTGATACCGATTATCTGATTCCTCAACAGGTGCCGGAAGGGTATACCCACTCCTATTACACGCTGGGGGTCTTGTATAAAGGAGAGGAAAGTATTGGCGTCAGCTGGAGCGAATTCAGGAAGGCGTACGTAGAGGCAGGGGGTGATGGAATTTACGGGGCATGGAGCGTGCCCTATCTTGAACCCATGATGACGGAACGCAAATATGTCAAACGCTGCCCCTGGGTCTACGAAAAGGTACACTATGAAGCAGGGTTCTGTCCTGTGAGTGAAGCCGTTCAGAAGCAACTGATGCAGTTTAAGACCAATTACCGAGATATGAAGCTGGCGGAAAGAAAAGCTGATATTTTACGAAAGGTTATTAAACAAAGCAAAGCCAAGTAATTGCATATTGACAGAATGTGCTTTAATTTTGTTAGTAATTTATATGATTACGGAGGTGAGTCGTGATTCGTTTACCCGAAATTCATAAATCTTTTGATTATGAAAATAACTTTTTTCTTTCTTGTGGTCCTCAACGTATTAGAAAATTAATTGCTCATTACGAATTGTACAAAAAAACATTGGATATCTCCGGTGCCATAGTAGAATGTGGAGTTTTCAAAGGGGTTTCATTATCGAGATTTGCAATGTTTAGAGAACTTTTTGGAAATCAAAATTCCCAAAAGATTGTTGCATTTGATACTTTTGGGAAATATCCGGCGACAAATTTTAAAGATGATGTAGCTCTAAGGGAAAGATTTATAGAGGAGGCGGGTGAAGAAAGCATCTCTGTTGATCAAATGATGGAAGTGTTGTCACGGAAAGGATGCGACAAAAATGTCGAGTTGATAGAGGGAGATATATGTGAAACAGTCCCCAAATATATGAAGAAAAATCATGATTTTAAAATATCGATTCTAAATTTGGATACAGATATTTATGAACCTGCTGTTGTAATTTTAGAATATCTTGTGCCGAAAATAGTGAAAGGGGGGATATTAATATTGGATGATTATGGTGTTTTCCCTGGTGAAACGAAGGCAGTTGACGATTATTTCCGTGACAAGCATTTGAAGCTTCAGAGGTTTTCATTCTGTGAGACGCCATGCTACATACAAAAGAAATAGTAAAAACAGGACTAATATGTACATTCAAGACATTAGCAAAAAGATTATCATTGTAGCGGGATCTGATGGATTGTTGGGCATAACAATATGTCGCAAATTGCGCGAATTGGGTTCAACTGTAATTGATTTGGACATTAAGCGTGGACATGATTTTTGCGACGAGTTATTCGTTAAAAATATTATGAAGGTATACCGAAACGCGAATGTATTGTTGACACCATTCGCTCTCAATCCGCAACCAGACGAGTCGTCATGGGATCTATTTGACTTGCCATTAGAATCTCTGGAAAGTTATTTAAGAGTTAATTTGCTCGCCTTGTTTTCGGTTTGCCGCGAATTTGCACGAAACTGTGCTGATGGTGCATCTATTATTAACTTTGGCTCAACTTATGGTATTAATTCCCCAAAACACTTTATTTACACTGACGGATTCGTGAAGCATATTGGCTATACGATTAGCAAGGCTGGTGTTATTGGGATGAGCAAATATTTGGCAACCTATCTGGCACCCCGGGTGAGGGTAAACACAATTGTTCCTGGCGGAGTGGAGAACTTACAATCTCCTACATTTATTGATAATTATTCAAAGATGACGCCTATGGGTCGGATGATGCATAAGGAAGAAATATTGGGTGCTGTACTGTATTTGCTTTCCGATTTGTCTTCTTATACTACAGGATCAACCATAACCGTTGATGGCGGCTGGACTGCTTGGTGATTGGAGAATTAAAATTTTAAGGAGGCATTTTAAACTGACAACCGAAATCAAATGTACGGAACAATGCGATACGAAATTAGTTAGTCGGCAATTATTTCTCGTGAAGACGAAAAAATCTCAATCTTGGGCATAGAATTGATCCCGAAAAAGATGTGGTCTCCCGATTAAAACATCTATGAAAAAACAATGCTATCTCTGCGGTGGAACCGAGTTCAAAAAAAGGCCGGGGAGTGTGCGCGATAACCCGGAATTGGAAGTATTTGAATGTGTCCATTGCGGACTGGTCTTCCTATCCTCGTTTGATCACATCAGGGAGGGTTTTTACGAAGGCTCGGAGATGCACGGAGAGGATACTCCGGACATTCAGGCCTGGCTCAGTGAGACTGCGTGGGATGACGAACGACGTTTCCAATATCTCAAGCCGATATTACCCAATAGATCGCTCCTGGACTTCGGGTGCGGGGCAGGTGGATTTATCTTAAAGGCCAGGGAGTTGGCTGCAACCGCCCACGGCGTGGAACCTGAGGCACGATTAAAACGCCATTATGAAGATCATGGACTGACCGTTTTTCCAAAGCTTTCTCATATTCCACCGGATATTCAAAAGGCGGGGTACGATGTTATAACCATGTTTCATGTTTTGGAACACATCCCCGATCCCAGGTCTTTGTTGAGAGAATTGAGCGCAATGCTGACAAGCGGCGGTCAAATTATTGTGGAAGTGCCGAACGCCGATGACGCGTTGCTTGCCCTGTACCATTGCGCACCTTTTTCTCATTTTACCTACTGGAGTTGCCACCTGTTCCTGTACACAGCACAAACCCTCAAGATGCTGTTTTCTCAAGTCAACTTAAAAATAAATTATATCAGGCACATCCAGAGGTACCCCCTGTCAAATCATTTATACTGGCTGGCAAACGGCAAACCAGGCGGCCATGAAAAATGGCATTTTCTTGATTCCCCGGAGTTGCGTGCCGCGTATGAAAAGCAACTCGCGGCGATTGGAAAATGCGACACGATTATGGCGAGTGTCTCAAGAAAATGAAGCCTTGAGTCTACCTGAAGAACACTCTTGAATGTCAAACTCTTACTCCCGATCATTCATCAAAGATAATGCCATTGTTATTGCTGGCCACATATTGATCTACATGCACGGCATTATCCTGATGCCCGTCATTATCAAGACGGTTGGTGTGACGATCTACGGCGGGTTTGTATTGCTTTCATCTATTCTTGGGGTAACATTCGGCCTATCTTCCTTCGGTGCGGGATTCCGAGCCAAGCGGTTTATGCCGTCTTCACAGGATATGACAACACGCCGCGACCTTTTTTACCCGCAATTTTTTTTCCAGATTGTTTCCGTATGCTTCCTTTCTCTATTGCTCATTCTTTTGAATAAACCGATCAACACGTATTTTTTCAAAGGTGAAGTTTCCTATTCGGTTTTTATTATTCCCCTTTTCCTGGTTTTCTACTGCCTCTACTCGCAGGGGAGCGACTATTTTCGCTATACATCCAGGGTGCACTACATGACAGCGGCAACGCTGTCATTCCCATACATTCACATTGGCCTCATCCTGATCTTTTTCTATTGCTGTAGATATATCGACATAAACGTTCTTGTTCTGTCGCAGGCACTTTCGGCTTTTTTGATTGTGATCCCCTGCTTTCTGATAATCTTCCGTGAGATAGGAGTACGAATTTCTTTTTACAGTGTAAAAAATCTAATTTCAGACATCAAACTTGGATTCCCCCTTGTCCTTGGGTTTATTGTTGATTTTATTTTGGCCGCCAGCGACCGGTATGTGATCGCATTATACATGACAGTCCTGGCGGTAGGTTCCTATAATCCCGGATATGTTCTGGGATCGGCCATAATTTTTATTCCAAAGGCAATGGGCACAGCTCTTCCGCAGCTTATGTCCAGAGCCGTGGACAGCGAAAACCAATATGACGCCGAGAGAATGCTGAACTACGCGCTCAAGATATTCCTGCTCCTGGCGATCCCCTTTGTGTTTGGAAGCATGATTCTCGGAAGGCCCATCCTGACCCTGTTGGCGAATAGCGAAGTGGCCGAAATGGCGTATTTGATTACGCCCATCGTGGCGCTGGGAACCCTCTTCTATGGGTTGAATGTCATCCTTTCAAATGCCCTGTTTGTGCGCATGAAAACCTACGCGATGTTTAAAATGAATCTTATCGCCTCCATATTCAACCTGCTCGCAAATCTGATTTTGCTTTATTTTTTCAGGAACATCATTGTTGCTGCCATAACAAGCTTTCTCAGCTATGGTATCGCGTTCATATACATCAATAAAATCGTTACGGCAGACTGGCCGGTCGATTTCCAGCCTGCCGTGATACTGAAATCCGTGGCGGCATCGTTATTCATGGCCGCTTTGCTGTTTTGGGTTGCGGACAAGACTGAGGTGATTTCTGTGGGCATGACTGTGGGACAATTGACGTTAGGTGTTTTAGTGTATGTCGCCGGGCTCTTCGCCTTGGGAACATTTACGAAAAAGGAATTACAGTTTGTGAAAAGCTGGTTTTGCGGGCAGTGACAAAGGAGATGAATGCTCATGGTCATACGGTGCTCATCGTCTGCCGTGATCTGAAGTCGGCGCGCAAGCTTTCGAAATTTCAGCACCATGTTCAAAGCCGATATATTCTGGCATCGGACGATCCGAGGGTTCACGAAGCGGCAAGGCAATATAAGTGGTTAAATCAAATCTGCTGGATAGAGCGGATGGAGTCATTTTACACTGTCGCCGAAGATGTGATCCGCCTGACGGAAACCGTGAATGAATGGTTAAAAACCCTGGCTGACGACAGAAGAGGATTCCCGGAAGAGCTTCTCTTTTTTACCCGACACGTCGAAGGAGGGATGACCACACAGAGGATTCAAGACTTACTGCTTTTGATCCGCTCGTATCATTCTTTGTTGGATACCTATAAAATAAACCATGTCATTCTGATATGCCAACCGGGCAAGGGGTGGGAAGACGAAGTCCTGATGGCGACTGCCCGAAGTAGAAACATCGCTATACACATTATCGGCTGTTATGCTTTATGCGGATTGATTGAAAAAGCAAAGTCTGTCTCGGAGATATGGGCGAGATCATTCTATTACGCGCTGAATGTTTTACGAATCAAGGTGTTAAGCCGGGTAAAACATAAAAAAATCAAACCCGCCGCGAAAGAGATCATTTTCCAACTCTGCAGTTCGGCTTACAAACATGTCGAAAACATAGTGCCTCTTATGAAGGCACTTCAAAATAATGGTTATAATCCCATTGCCCTTTGCTGGCATTCCAATGAAAGGTATCGACGGGAAACAGGGGCTCATCAGGTTCGAAGAGAAAATCTCCCGGCAGAGGAACTGGAAGGGTGGTGCTCCTCTGCCGATATATGGAACAGTATCTCCGGTCTTTTCCGAACATGGAAAAAGGCGGAAGGGAAAAGACATCAGTTTTTATCGCATCCGGAACTTCAGTACCAGTCCGTTCCTCTGGGATCTTTACTCTGGCCCTCCGTTTGCTTCTTTATTGTGGCGGAACTTCCTCAATCGTACAGACTCCGTCAGGCCTTGAAGAAATACTTCAGATCTCATGTTCCTCTTGCGATCAAGTTATGGGGAGCAATATCATTAAAAGAAGGGTATCTGGCATGGAAAAGCTTGAATCCGCAAATCCGCCCTTTGATATTCTTTTACACAGTCGGAGCATATATTGATTGGCCCTATGAAGAGCCTGAAAATCCCATTGATCTGCTGTTTGTTGCCGGAGAATATCACAGAAGAAAGGCCCTTGAATCAAGTGATATGCCGGCAGCTCACATAGAGATATGCGGCCAGGCGCGGTATGAGGGAATTGAAGACTTTAAAAAATTATATAGTTCGGAAGAATCCCGGGCAGCGCTCAAGATACCCCCTAGTTTATCGATGCATATATTTTTTGACACGGTATATATACTTCGGGGGTTTTTTGCCATACAGGAACAGGTTACCATTACAACCGCCCTATTGCGATTTGCCCGCGCGCACCCATCGGTGGCCTTGATAATCAAGCCACATCCCGCCCATAAACCCGGCATCTTAGAATCGCTGGTTGCCGGGTACGCTTTAAGAAACACTTTTTTAATTGATAAAAACGAATTGCCTTACCACGCCCTCAATGCGGCGGATATGCTGATTACGAAATATTCCACGCTGGGCGTAGAGGCCATGCTGTTTCATTGCCCCGTGATCAGTTGTATTTTCGATGGAGAACAGCGTTTTAATATTTATGAAGGGGCCTCCGAATATATAGATAAAATTGAAGACCTTGAAGCTCTACTGCTCAAGCTGGTAACCGATGATGGTTTCCGGAACAAATGGCACGAGAGACACATGCGCATGCAGGAGTCTTTTTTGAAGGATTATTTTTGCGAGATTGAAGAGCCGCCTTCGGTGTATCAGGCCAGGATGATAGATGAATATGTGCAAAGGAGACAAGCAAAGGAACAGTGTTTACGCGAAAGAAAGTAAAAACAATCTGTACGATCGGCCCCGCCTCATTCAACGAAGGCGTCCTTAAGCGATTTGAGGTTCGTGATGTTTCTCTTGTCCGGATCAATCTCTCGCATGTCGATTTGGAGGACATAGAGGACCATATTGTATTCCTCAAGAAATTCAATATGCCGGTTGCTATCGATACGGAAGGTTCTCAAATCAGGACCGGATATATCGACCATGGCTCCATTTCATTTCATAGCAATGATGTAGTGAAGATTCATAACACCCAGGTACGCCCTGACTCAAATAATCTCTATTTTACCCCTTACGATGCAATCGGTTTTTTAAGCCCCGGTGATTTGATAGCCCTCGATTTTAATTCGGTTTTGCTGAGAGTAGAAGATGTCTCACAACTGGCCCGTGAACATTTTATTGAATGCAGGGTTATCATAGAAGGGGCTGTCGGCAGCAGGAAGGGGGTCCATTGTGATTCTGCAAGGAGTATATTGCCGACATTCAGCCGGAAAGATCTGTACGCGATTAAATTAGCCCTCAAACATAATATCGAATATTTCACACTTTCATTCATAGATAAAGCGGATGACGTACAGGAATTCAAGCGTCTCCATCCGGCTGCGGTGGCATACGCGAAGATAGAAACGCTGGAAGGATTAAAGAACGTGGAATCGATCCTGGAATACGCGGATGGCATCTTGATCGATCGGGGCGATTTAAGCCGGGAAGTGCCGGTGGAAAAAATCCCTTTGATACAAAAACTTCTAATCAGGAAGGCTCATGCGGCGAATAAAGAGGTATTTGTTGCTTCAAATTTGATAGAGACGATGGCGACCGAATTAAAACCTTCGAGAGCGGAAGTTAACGATGTTGTAAACACCATCATCGATGGTGTCAGCGGATTTGTGTTAACAAAAGAAACGGCTGTGGGAAAATATCCGGTAGAAACAGTCAATATGATGGCTAACTTGATCCAGCAGGGAGATATGGCGCAATCGGGATCGTTGAGTGTGGATGTTTCTTCTATGCAATCTGGTGACTCATCATTTGCACAGGCCGTACAGCATATCATACGCAGTGACTCAAACGGATTTCTGATTGAGCCGCACGGCGGCACCCTGGTCAATCGATTTGCTGATACCGCTGCTTATGGCGGGTTGAATCAATTTCCACGGTTGTCCGTCGGCGAAGATATCTTGATGGATTTGGAGCAGATTTGCATGGGAACCTTCAGTCCGCTCGAAGGATTCCTGAGAAGAGATGATTATAGAAGTGTTTTGAACGATATGCGTCTGGCCAATGGGATACCATGGACCATTCCGATCATTTTGCCTG
>ENA-OSEO01002904-OSEO01002904.1-sediment-metagenome-genome-assembly--contig:-NODE-2904-length-22199-cov-3.771042_pt1 | contig 22199 bp, 14 predicted proteins | sample MGYA00237883_ERZ534232 | MGnify/ENA metagenome assembly ERZ534232
CGCCGGCGTCGCTGCGCGTCGCCTCGAAGCGCGTGACGATGAGCTCGGCGGCAGCATCGATGGGGATACTGCCAATGTTGATGACGAGATCGTACAGGTTGACGTCGTCGATATCGGCCTGGTAATAGTGTCTGAGATACTCAGCACGTACCCTGTCGGCCCCCCTGATTCGCTGGTGAGCTTCCTCTTCACTGATGCCCAAGTGCTTCCGGACGGACTGGATCCGTACCTCCAACGGGGCCACGACGCGGATGTGCAGCGTGTGTGGTGCGTTGCGGAGTACCATTTGTCCCGCCTGTCCGATGATCAGTACGTCGTCTATCTGCGTCAAATCGTACAACACGGATTCCAGCACGGAGCGATGATAGTCATCGTTGCTGAATAGCCGCGTTGAGAGAATACCCGGTTCGCTCATATTGAGCACCTCAGGTATGGCTGGAATCGCCGGTTTGCCACGGATGTAATCTATCGCTCTGCTGACGATGTTGGGCTTGGCTTCCTCCGTTTCCAGGCCGAGCTCCTCCAGTGTACACCCTTCGATAGCTTCGTGGATGAGTCCTTTGCCGACGATTCTCAGGTTCAACTCGGCGGCGACTGCGCAAGCGATCTCAGCCCCACTGGCGCCGAGTTGTCTCGATAAAGTAATCGCAACCCCCATGGTGTTCCTCCCTCCAATTAAGCGCACTGCTTTGTGGTCTTTGGTGCGATCTGTACCTTAGTTGTACGTCCAATTTCACACATCGTAGGTAGAATGAGTTCACAGGAATCATCAATACTCTTTCAGTATGATAACTCATGAGTGCGATTACCGTTATGATGCCGGTCATACCTTCCCGTGCTGGAACACGAACGTGGTTTGCCAGAAGGCAGCCTGGCCTGCACCAATCTCCGACGCTACCGTCGTTGTCCCGCGAGTGTTGTACCTGGGCGGACCGTGTGCTGGTCTGCACCGCGGTAGATTGGCACAGTCTGTTCCAGTGGGCGCGCTCTCCGCTACACGTGTCGCCAAAAATCCTGAATGCAGTCAATCGACATGGCTTGTTGACGCTCCGCAACTGGCGTGATATACTGACACGGTGTGTGGATGGACACGGCGTATTCGACAGCCGGTTCACATCGTGGATCGGAAATGATTCCCCTGGTGGCGTTTTTTTCACGTAACGTTGGGATGGTCGCCAGTTCCTTTGCTACCGATGTCTCAACACGGAGGTCCAAGAATGTCATTTCGCAAGCAATACTTTTCTGTCCTCGTGTTTGCCGCGATGGTGGTGCTCCTGCCGCTGCCAACAAATGCAGATCCGGATGTCCCTCCGGCTGGGAATACGGTTCATGTTGTGGCATCCGGAGATACCTTATGGAGCATTGCGGTCCGTTACGGTGTGTCTGTTGCTAGCCTGCAGCAGGCCAATGAAATCACCGACCCCGGTCGCATTTTCGTTGGCCAACGTTTGTCGATTCCGGTGGCCGGGAATTCAGATCAGCAGGGCGGGGAGACATCTGCCAATCAAAACCGCTTCACTGCAGTCCATGTCGTCGCGGGCGGCGAGACGCTGAATGGGATTGCCGCCCGCTACGGGACGACGGGGGCGGAGTTGGCCAAAGCGAATAGTATTTCGAACCCGAACCGGCTGACTGTAGGGCAGAGGTTGGCAGTTCCGGGAGATAGCGGCTCAGCCATCCACGTGGGTTTCGATGCCGTCACTTTGCCCTGGCCTTTCACCGGACTCGAGATGCGGTCTCCCGAGCCTGTGCAGGGCGATACCGTATTGGTTAGGGTAGAGACGTCTGAGAGCGCGATGGTGACCGGCAGTTTTGAGGGACAATCGGTCATCTTCTCCGATCAGGGGAATGTCCATTGGGGGTTGATTCCGATTCATCCTATGGCTGCTCTCGGCCCGTACGAAGTGTGGATCAAGGCCCTTGTCCCGGATCACGAACCTGTCAGTATCGTTGGGCAGCTTCGCGTCGTCGCGGGCGATTTCGAAGTAGAGGATATCACCTTGCCGCCGGAGAAAAATAACCTGCTGGATGCCGAGCTGATCGTAGCCGAACGAAAGAAGCTCGCTGGAGCACTGGAAATTACCGAAGCGTTGCCACTTTGGACTGGGCTGTTCACCTATCCGGTGCCGGATCCGCTGATTTCTTCCGAATTTGGAACGCGCCGGTCGTACAACGGTGGTCCGGCGACGAGTTATCACGAGGGCCTGGATTTCGACGCCGAGGCGGGAGACCCGGTCACGGCTGTGGCGGATGGTCGCGTGGTGTTGGCCGAACAATTGACCGTGCGCGGCAACTCCATCCTGCTCGATCACGGTATGGGGGTGCACACGGGCTACTGGCATCTGTCCGAGATCAACGTGGCGGCGGGACAGGACGTGAAGACCGGGGATGTGATCGGCCATGTGGGCAGCAGCGGGCTTTCGACCGGACCACATTTGCACTGGGAGATTCGGATTGGGCAGATCAATGTCAACCCCAAGCAATGGACGCGACAGCTATTTCCGTAAAGAGCGGACGGTGTCGGGCGTCTGTACAGGCGCCGGATTTCCGGACACAGAATGGACTGGCTTGAAAATGCTTGGCCAGCGGTGGACCAGATGACGAGACGGATTGGGGTATTGACCGGCGGAGGCGATTGCCCTGGGCTGAACGCAGTGATTCGTGCGGTGGTCAAGACCGCCACAGGGGTGTACCATTGGGAAGTGACCGGTATCGAGAACGGTTTTGAGGGGTTGATCGTGCCGGAGATGACCCGCCCACTGACGGTGGACGATGTGCGTGGCTTGCTGCCGCGCGGCGGGACGATTCTGGGGACGACCAATCGCGTCAATCCGTTCGCCTACCGCTCTCTGGCACCCGACAGACGAATCCTCGAACAGGACATGTCCGATGTTGTTGTGCAACGTGTGCGTTCCCTGGAGTTGGACGCTCTCCTGGTTATTGGTGGCGATGGTTCACTGCACATCGCGCTGGAGCTTGCGGGCAAAGGGGTGCCGATTGTGGGCATTCCGAAAACGATTGACAACGACGTGTTGTGCACGGATGTGACCTTTGGATTCGATACCGCCCTGACCACTGCAACTGAGGCTATCGACAAACTGCATACCACGGCAGAAAGCCATCACCGGGTGATGATCGTGGAAGTAATGGGCCGGCACGCGGGGTGGTTGGCGCTGCGTTCCGGTCTCGCCGGAGGAGCGGATGTGATCCTCATTCCGGAGATTCCATTTGATGTCCGCGCGGTAGTCGACAAGGTCGCAGAGCGGCGCGCTCGGGGACGGATGTTCAGCATCGTCGTGGTGGCTGAGGGATGTACCGCGCAAGGCGGCAACCTGATCTATCAGCCGCAGACAGCGTTGCTTGATTCGCAGAGCCTGGGCGGTGTGGGCGCGCATTTGGCCCATGCGATGCGCGAGCTGTGCGATTACGAAGTCCGTGTTGCAGTCTTGGGGCACATCCAGCGGGGTGGCTCGCCGACGGCCTTCGACCGGATTCTGGCAACCCGTTTTGGAGCGGTCGCCGTCCGCACGGTCTTTGACGGTAACTTGGGGCAGATGGTGGCGCTGCAGGGCGACGAGATCGTGACGGTTCCGATTGCTGATGCGGTAGCGAGTATGAAGCAGGTGCCAGGCGACTGTGAGCTGCTGCGCACGGCTTGTGATCTCGGCGTTTGCCTGGGTGTGTGAAAGCGGCGCAGGGTGTATCATCGGATGATCTGGCGATCGGCGTGTGCGCGCTCGGGCACACGCGAAATCCCTGGGGGTACCAACAACATTCTGACTGGCGACGGGTGGCGCGAAGAGGCACTACCGTTGTGTTGCGCTCCGCGAAGCAACGTTCGTAACCCGAACCGACCCGCATTCATCCGGCGCGCCGTGATAAAAGTCAATGTAACAATGTAAAATGTAAGATGAGGAGGCATTCAATGTCGGGACCACGAGAAGTCCGCGCGCCGCGCGGTACGCAGATCACGTGTAAGAACTGGCTTAGTGAGGCTGCCTATCGCATGATCCAGAACAACCTGGATCCGCAGGTTGCCGGAGATCCACAGAATCTGATCGTTTATGGCGGACGGGGAAAGGCAGCACGCAACTGGGATTGTTTCGAGGCGATCCTGGCGTCCTTGCAAACGCTAGAGCCGGATGAGACTTTACTGGTTCAGAGCGGGAAGCCGGTTGCTGTTTTCCGCACGCACGAGGATGCACCGCGGGTTCTCCTCGCTAATTCGAACATCGTCCCGGCCTGGGCAACGCAGGAGAACTTCGACAAATGGGAAGCGCAGGGGCTGCTGATGTATGGCCAGATGACGGCGGGTAGCTGGATTTACATTGGCACGCAGGGAATCCTGCAGGGGACGTATGAGACTTTGGGCGCGCTGGCGCGGCAGCAGGGTTGGCCGAGCTTACGCGGAAAGTTTGTGCTGACGGCAGGTCTTGGTGAGATGGGCGGGGCTCAACCGCTCGCTGTCACGATGAACGAAGGCGTCGGTCTGCTCGTCGAAGTCGATCCCTGGCGCGCCAACCGTCGCCTGGAGTTGAGGCAAGTCGATGTGGTGTCCGAAGATCTGGAAGAGGCGATGAGCTGGGTCGACGAGGCACTGCAGGCGCAGACTCCCAAATCCATCGCGCTCATTGGTAATGCGGCCGAAGTGCTGCCGGAGCTGGTGGCACGCGGCGTGGTCCCGGATGTCGTGACCGACCAAACCTCGGCGCACGACGTGTTGTACGGCTACATCCCGAAAGGCCTGTCTGTCGCAGAAGCGGCGGCCCTGCGCGAGAAGGACCCGGACGGATATCAAGCGCGGGTCATGGATTCCATTGCGGATCACGTGCGGGCGATTTTGGCATTTAAGAGACAGGGCAGCATCGTCTTCGACTATGGCAATAACTTGCGCCAGCGTGCGTTCGATTGGGGTGTGCAGGATGCGTTCAGCTACCCGGGCTTTGTCCCTGCGTTCATTCGCCCCTTGTTCTGCGAGGGTAAAGGACCGTTCCGCTGGGTCGCGCTTTCAGGAGACCCGCAAGACATCTATGCGACCGACGACGCGGTGCTCGAGTTGTTTCCGGAAGACGAACACCTGCAACGCTGGATCCGGATGGCGCAGGAGAAAATCGAATTTCAGGGCCTGCCGGCGCGGATTTGCTGGCTGGGCTACGGCGAAAGGGCGCGTGCCGGCCTGAAATTCAACGAGCTGGTTGCGAGTGGGAAGGTGAGTGCACCCATCGTGATTGGACGAGACCATCTCGATAGCGGCTCGGTTGCCAGCCCAAACAGAGAGACAGAGGGGATGCGTGACGGATCCGATGCGATCTCTGACTGGGCAATTCTCAACGCGCTGATCAACGCGGTAAGCGGAGCGACCTGGGTCAGTTTCCATCACGGTGGTGGAGTCGGTATCGGCTACAGCCAGCATGCCGGCCAGGTGATCGTCGCTGACGGGACGGAGGCTGCCGCACGCCGCCTGGAGCGCGTGCTGACTGTGGATCCGGGCATGGGTGTCGTGCGCCATGTCGATGCAGGATATCCCGAGGCGATTGCCTTTGCGCAGCAGCACCATGTCAAGATTCCGATGATCGACAGCGTTACGCGCTGAGCGCGGGCGAGCAAGCTGGATTTGGCGGAGGAATTCGGCAGTATCTCGGTCTCTGTGTATTCCGATAGGAGTACTCGATGCAAAGTGTGGATTTGATCGTGCATTCTGCAGCGCAGGTAGTGACCTGTGCTGCGCCTGGCGGAGGGAAAAGAAAGCAGTCGCTCTCCGATGTGAGCCTGATCACAGACGGGGGCGTTGCGGTTGATGGTGGCGTGATCGTCGCGGTCGGAAAAAGCGCGGATATCCTCGCCGCGTACGCGGCGGAGGAACAGATCGATGCGACGGGCCAGGTTATCTGCCCCGGTTTCGTCGATCCGCATACGCATGCCGTCTATGCTGGAGAACGGATCGGCGAGTTCGAGATGCGTCTCCAGGGAATGTCATATATGGAGATACTCCGTGCTGGTGGAGGAATTCTCAGTACGATGCGCGCAACACGTGAGGCGACGCTGGATGATCTCATAGCGCAATCGAGGCCGAGACTGGATACGATGTTGTCGTTGGGCACGACCACAGCGGAAGTCAAGACCGGTTACGGTCTCGATACGAACAGTGAGCTCAAGATGCTCGCCGCCATCGAGATTCTGCACAAGACCCATCCGGCTGATCTGGTTCCGACGTTCCTCGGGGCACATGCGGTGCCACCGCAGTTTTCCGGACGAACGGAGACGTACGTGGACCTGATCGTGAAAGAGATGATCCCCGCTGTCGCGGATTGGTATCGCCAGTCTGTGTTCTTTGCCGAGGCGATCCCGTTTTTTTGCGATGTTTTCTGCGAAGAAGGTGTGTTTGACCGGACCCAGTCAGAGCGCATCCTTAGAGCGGGGTTGGCGCATGGCTTGGCGGTCAAGATGCATGCAGACGAGTTCAAAAGTCTGGGCGGGGTCCCGCTGGCGGTCGAGTTGGGCGCCATCTCGGTCGATCATCTGGATGTCGCGAGCGGTGGGGATATCGTGCAATTGGCGCAATCGGACGTGGTAGGCGTCGTCCTCCCGGCGGTGAATTTCAATCTGAGTAGTACCGATTTCGCACCGGCGCGGGAAATGGTGGACGCCGGTGTGGCGGTCGCGTTGGCTACGGACATCAACCCGGGCTCGGCGCCCTGTCCGTCGATGCCGCTTGTCATGGCGATTGCCTGCCGTTATCAGCATCTGTTGCCCGCTGAAGCCTTGAATGCCAGCACGATCCAGGCGGCGCACGCAGTGGGGTTGTCTGCACGGATCGGTTCGCTGGAAGTGGGCAAACAAGCCGACCTGTTGATCCTCCAGGTGAACGATTATCGTCATTTGTCTTACGAGTTTGGCGCTAACGTGGTAGGAGCGGTTGTGAAAAAGGGGAAACTCGCTTGCTAGATGCAGTCCCATCTTTACCGTTTCTCCACCATTTCTTAACCTAAACTTAACTCGCAATCGGCCGAGGTGTGGTATCATATAAATGCGGTGTAAGCCTTGCCTTGGGGAGGGTAAGGCGAGGGGCGAGGTCTGGGGAGGCACTCGCCCCTCCGCTATTCTTACGACAGGTACAAAAAAGCCGACCAGCTTATGGTCGGCTTTCGTGAAGGGACCCAAATCTGCAGGGCAGAACAGGCGCAATAACGTACCGTTAATCGCCTTCCTCTTCTTCTGCCTTGCCTCTGCGGATGACTTCGACTTTGTCAGCGTCCCCACGCTCCGCTTCCAGCTCTTCCTCTTCTGCGGTGGCAACGGCGAGGCGCGCAACGCGGACGATTGGGTCGTCCGGGTTCGACAACACGGTAAGCGTACTCGGAAGGACTATGTCTTTGACGTGGATGACGTCATCGACCGCCTCAAGCACCGACAGGTCCACATCGATAGACGCCAACAGGTCTGATGGCAGGGATTCCACTTCGATGTAATCGAGGTTGTGGAGCAGCATGCCTTCGCTGTTGCGGACTGCGGGGCTTTCGTTGACGAAGTTCAGGGTGACGTTGGTGCGAATCTTCTCCGTCATGACGACAGCCTGGAAGTCGACGTGCAGGAACGATCCCTTGATCGGGTTTCTCTGGACTTCTCGGGCCAATACCATTCTGGGTTTCTTCTCGCCCGCGATCTTGATGGTAATCAGCCGGTTGGTGCCGGCACGTCCCAGCACTGCCCGCAGTTCTTTCTCCTCGACCTGAATAGGAATTGAGCCAATCGTGTGACCGAACACAATAGCGGGGATGACACCCTGGTTCCTGAGTTGCTTGACCTGTTTGCCTGTTACCATGCGCTTTTCGGCGGCGAGTTCCAACTGCTCCATAATGACAATTCTCCTTCAAAGATTACAAATACAAAAGAGGCCCTAACACGCTGAACGCAGCATGGCCTCTGCTTTCTGTCCATAACAAGCAGACAACATACTTATTTTATGCATTTTCCCGTTTTCGTCAAGTGTCTCACTTGATCAAATAGATCGGGACGCGTGCCATTCCCACACAGAGTGTGATGTACAGCAGAATGACGATCAAGACGGAAGTGGCGAGAACCATGCTCTTGAATCCAGATGGCCAATCAGATGGCGTACCCATGTCTCCTCCCACGCAGAATCTGAACGTTCTGCTCCGTAAATGACGCGAGATCATGCATGTCGTTGCCATTTGTTATCTGCTACAACACTGAAATGGCGGGAGAGTTGCGCCCATTCGCGATTTCGTGAGAATTTCGGGCGCCGGGGCCGATCCTGTGTGCTCGCCGTGTGCTTGTCGGTACGCAGGGCCTATCGCTGGGCGTTGGGTGGGGGCCAGAGACTGCGCCAATCTCGAATGCCCCGGTTCGTGCAGGGTGCCGGGCCACACAACACGCCGCGGCAGACAGAGGGTGTCGCTGGAGATTGGCCCAGTCGAACACATGGTCGCGCCGCTGCACAGATTTCGCCCCGTCTCGGTGACCGTGCGCCCCACGGCGTGGGCAGCCCGAGGGGACCGCCCCGACGATTCTACGACAATTCCCCCGCCAGCGGAAGCCTGCCCTGTGGGCAGGGAATAAGTTCCTCCGGCGACAATGCAACAACGGATTCTTCCGGCTCAATCAACGTTACCCTCGCCATGTGCGATCGACTGGGCCAATCTCCGGCATCCCCAACGCTCAGCAGAGCGCCACGCGCCGCGCGACCAGCGTACGTGGATCACAGCGGTAGCAGATTGGCACAGTCTGGACGCACCCGTCGATTCGCAGGAGATCACGTTCTCGGTGGTCTGTTCAACGACCTCTGCCGGTGCCCACCAGGGGCCAGTTCGCCTGCGCCTTGCACTTGCCGACGTTCGTCGGCGTGGATTGAAATCCACGGCTGAACACGCATTCGAGAAAGTCCCTTCAGGGGCTTTTCCACATTGACCCACCCAAATTCATTGGGTGGCACCCCACCGCGACGCCTGGGAGATTGACAAGCAGCGCCATTCGGACTACAATAGCGCCATGAGTGTAAACGCAGAAATCATCACAACCGGAACAGAATTGCTGCTGGGTGAGTTGGCTGACGCCAACTCATCTTACATTGCCCGTCGTTTGCGGACGATCGGGGTCAATCTCTTCTATATCACCTCGGTTGGCGACAATGAGCAGCGAATGGTCAATACGCTGACTCAGGCGTTGCAGCGCTCCGACGTGATCATCACCACGGGAGGACTGGGCCCGACTGTCGACGATGTCACCCGCGCGGCCGTGGCTCGAGCTACTCATCGCGGGCTGGTGCTGCACGAGGATCTGTTACGGCAAATCGAAGCGCGTTTCGCGCGCTGGGGCCGGCAGATGACCAGCAACAACCGCCGGCAGGCTTACCTGCCCGAAGATGCGCTCCCGATCGAGAATCCGGTGGGTACGGCTCCATGTTTTATCGTCGAGGAACCACAGAGCGTCGTGATCTCGCTGCCAGGTGTGCCGCGTGAAATGGAATTCCTGATGGAACGGAGCGTGATTCCATACCTCCGTGAACGGTTCGGTCTGAACGAAGTCATCAAAGCGCGCACTCTGAAGACTTGCGCCATTGGAGAAAGTACGATCGATGATCTTCTCAGCGATTTGATGACGCTTGAAAATCCGACAGTCGGCCTGGCGGCGCATCCGGCGCAGACTGATGTGCGGATCACGGCAAAGGCCGAGAGCGAAGAAGAAGTCGACCGGTTGATCGCACAAGTCGAAACGAAGATCCGTGAGCGATTGGGTGATGTAATTTACGGTACCGAGAAGCAGCGGCTGGAAGAGGTGGTTGCGGAGTTGATGGTCTCGACCCGAACCAGTTTGTCGCTGCTTGAAACAGTGACCCATGGCAGCGTCGGGCGCAGGTTGCTCGGCGCTCTGGGAGAGAGAGACGGGCAGTTGGTCAGAGGCAACCAACGGCTGAGCGGCGACCTGGACACGCTGCGGGAAGAGTTGGCCGCGACACTGGGATGTGCTGTTGAAACAGTCATGGAACTGGAACCGGACGGGGAGGCGTTGGCCACGCGTGTCGCGCACGCCGTTCGCGTTCGGGACGGAGCTGACGTAGGTTTGGCGATTGTTGGGTTGGACGCGCTCGACGAAGGCTCATACGACCCATTTTACGGCAAAATCTGGTGCGCGTTGAACGTGCCCGAGTCCGAAATCGTCAAGCCGTTCAGTTTTGGAGGGGAAAGCGATATGGTTATCCCCTGGGTTTCCTCCATGTCACTCGATATGCTCCGCCGTGTTCTGATCGGAAAAGGCAAGCAACCGGAATACTGAGATCATTTCCCGTTCCTGAGACCATTGGTGAAAGTACGTTCATGAAAGCAATCCAGTTCGATGATTCCATCCCGCGATATGTGTTGTCGAAAGCCATCGGCGCGATCTACAAGCCTGTTTTCTATGGACCGTTGTCCTGCGTCCGTTACCGTGATGTGCTTGAGCCTGCTCTGCCCGGTGACGAGTGGGCGCGGGTGAAAGTGCGGTACGCCGGCATCTGTGGCAGCGACCTGAACCTGATCCGGCTGCATGACAGTCCTGCCATGTCGCCGTTTACATCGTTCCCATTCACGATTGGACACGAGAACGTCGGGCGGCTGAGCGAAGTCGGTGATGCGGTGACCGGTTTCGCCGTGGGTGATCGAGTCGTTGCCGACCCGGTGTTGCCCTGTGTGACCCGCGCAATCTCTCCGGTTTGTGAGCATTGTGCGCAAGGAGAGTTCTCCCGGTGTGTGAATTTTGCCGAGGGGAACCTCTCGGCGGGCCTCATCACCGGAGCCTGCAGGGATACGGGTGGCAGTTGGAGCGCGGAATTTGTAGCTCACGTCCACCAGCTCTTTCACGTTCCGGATGCTGTGAGTGATGAGAACGCGATTCTGGTCGATGCCTTCTGCTCCGCGCTTCATCCCGTGATAAGAAATCAACCACGTACCGAAGATACGGTATTGATTCTGGGGGCCGGGATCATTGGGATCTGTGCCGTGGCTGCTCTGCGCGCGCTTGGGAATCGATGTCGTATTCTGGTTGTCGCCAAGTACCCGTTCCAGGGGGAACTGGCGTTGCATTACGGTGCCGACGAGGTCATCTATCTGCGGAGCGGTGATCTGTATGACGCCGTCGCTGAACAGACAGGCGCCAGGGTCTATAAGCCGATTCTCGGCAAACGGATGCTGATGGGCGGAGCTGACGTCGTATTCGAGTGCGTCGGTAGCGATAGCAGCATCGATGACGCTTTGCGTTTCACCGGGGAAGGCGGAAAAGTCGTTCTTGTTGGCCTGGCGGGACTTGCCAAGGGGATCGACTGGACCCCGATCTGGTTTCACGAACTCGAAGTGACCGGTTGTTTCGCCTACAGTACGGAGGCGTATCAGGATGGGCGGATCCGCACCTATCAGCTCGCACTGGACTGGTTGGCTGAAGGCCGGCTCGATCTGACCCCGCTATTAACGCATCGCTTTCGTTTGGAAGACTATCGCGCTGCGTTCCGCATGCTACTCACTCGCAAATCCTCCAACGAGATGTTGAAAGCGGTGTTCGAGTTCGCCTGATAGAACTGGACGGCGAGACTTCCGCGACATTCACCTCTTCTAGCGCTGCGTTCCCTCAGTGCTTTCCATGTTCCTGGGAAGTGCCGGTTCGGAATTGTTGTCCAAAGCAGCCTTGCCATGTTAAAAGTGTGACCTACAGGATTCGCACGTGTGTCTTCTTGTCGATCAGGCGTCACGCCCGCGATCAGCCTGATCTCCATGCCACGTCGTTGTCCCGGGACTGGTGCGCCTGGGGGACTGCGCGCCGGTCTGCACCGCAGTAGGGTGGCACAATCTGGTACAGCTCAGAGGCAATGTTAACGAGGTTGAACACGAAAATTGGCAATACCATATTATCCGTGGTATAATGGTTAAAGGAAGGTAAACCAATTGCCGGATGGTGAGGTGGGCCATGATTGCTCTGCGCAGAATCGGTCGGGACATGCTGCTGTTCGTTTCTTTGGGCATGGTTGCGCTTATTATTGCAGCTTGCAGTCTCATGCCTGCGGCGCCTGAGGGGCCCAAAATCGAAATTCTATCTCCTAAGAGCGGCGAAACGGCATACAAAAACACTGCAATCGAAGTGCAGAGTGTCGCAATCGACGATATCCGTGGTGCGCTGAAGGTGGAGTTGTGGGTAGATGGGCAAATCTACCGCATCGAGGAAGCACCGACGAAAGCCGGACTGCCGGTTCTTTCCGTACTTCAGCCCTGGACACCGACGACAGTGGGCAGTCATGCGTTGACAACGATAGCCGAGACCGTGGATGGGCGCCGCACCGAATCCAAACCCGTCTTCGTCATCGTCCAGGAACGCCCAACAGAGACTCCTGAAGCGACTGCCACATTCCCACCGACAGCGACGTTTACACCAGTGCCGCCAACCGCTACGTTCACCCCGCCCACACCAAGCGCAACGTGGACGTCGGTCCCGCCGAGCCCAACACCCACGTCAGGTTTGGCGTTGCTCCCGTGGCCGCCGGGTGCGATGACACCCTCCACGGGATATCCTGGCGGTTCCGGTTATCCGGAGTATCCCGGATATCCTGGCAGTCCTGGCTATCCTGGAGGCTCCGGCTATCCTGGTTATCCGGGCTATCCTGACCAACCGGGCTATTCACCGCTACAGCCCAGTATGCCGGTGATGCCTGTGCCGCCGATGGGCGACATACAGCCCGAAGTGGCGATTCTCTCGCCGCAGGATGGCGCACGGATCCCCCTGGACAGAGAGATATCTATCCGCGTGCGCGCGACGGACGACCACGCATTGACCCGCATCGAATTCCTGGTGGACGAAGCGGTGTTCTACGCTTTCGAAGCCGCTGGCCAGCCCTTCATGGACGTCGTGCAAACGTGGCGTCCAACGACGCCCGGCGTGCACGTCATCGACGCCATTGCGTTCGACGATGCATGGCAGGCGAGCTCTCCGGCGCGCATCCGCGTGTTTGTCGAGGGGGGCGGCCCCGTGCCCATGCTGACAAGTTGGCCTCCGAATCCGCCGTATGATCCAAACCCGCCACAAGTCTACATTGAGTCGCCAGCCTCGGGTACCCACGTCTCGGGCGGCCAGTCGATCGAAGTCGTGGTATCCGCAAGCGCCGATGCGGGTGTTTCGGGCATCGAGCTGTGGGCCGATGGCAACCTGATCGCCAGCGAGAGCTTCCCCAATCCCTATCAGACCCGGCAGTGGACGACCGGCTGGTCGAGTTCCTCGCCGGGCAATCACAGCCTGTCCGCTCGTGCGCGGGACACGGCGGGGAACGTCGGGCAGTCCGCCCCCGTCACGGTGGTCGTGCAGCAGCCGGGGCCCCCGCCGGTGGGCCGGATCTACTTCTGCTCGCAACAAACCGGGAATCTCGACATCTTCTCTATCCGTCCCGATGGCTCCGATCTCCGGCAGGTCACGCAGTCGGAGTTCGCGGAGACGTACCCTGCTGTCTCGCGCGATGGGCAGATGCTCGCCTACGAGCGCGAAGGCGAGATCTGGGTCGCGCAAGCGTCCGGCGCCGGCGCGACACCGCTGATTGGGTCCGGCGATCCGCTCGTCGAAACGGGCCGGCCCGCGTGGTCCCCCGACCGACAACGCATCGCCTTCGTGCAGGACAGTCAGATCTGGGTCTATCAATATGCAGGGGGCACGAGTCAACCACTGACTGCGCGCGGGAATATCTATGATGCGCCCAACTACTCGCCTGACGGGGGGCAAATCGCTTGTCACAGTTGGCAAGGGGGACCGGATTCCAGCATCTATGTGTTGAGTGCGGCTGACGGCCACGTCGTGCGCTCGTTCACCAGTCACCCGGGTGCTGACAGCCTTCCCGTTTATTCTCCGGACGGCAGCCGGATTGCCTTCGTGCGCTCTGCGGGCGTCGACAGTGGCATCTATGTGATGAGTTCTGATGGGAGCAACGTTCTCAGGATAGTCGGGCACGGTTGGTCACCGGTCTGGTCTCCGACCGGTGGAAAGATTGCCTACGTGGTGCCGGTGGGCGCTCAAGCGGAGCTTTGGACCGTCAATGCCGATGGCAGTGGTGCAGTCCGTGTGCTGGGTGGGGTTAGCCTGGAGCGAATCGCGTGGGGACCGTGAACTTGTTGCCATTAGCTGGACAAACGGGACGCAAAAAATCCCCCGAAAGAGCTGCCGGGGGATTCATCGTTTGCTAGCCAGCCATCAAGGGCCGGTGTAGAGATACTGCAGAGTAGGGCGCAGTGACGTGCCAGTGATGGCTTCCACATTCAGCGGGTGAGTGGATCCAGGAAGTGACATGAAGAACGATTCGAGCAGCGTCGGCGGCTCGTACAGCTCGATCAACTCGGGCTCGCCCTTGATCTTTCCCAGGTCGGCAGCGAGGGCGATTGCGTCGGGCAGGTTACCCTCCTCGTCGACCAATCCAAGGTCGATTGCCTGTAGCCCGGTGTACACACGGCCATCCGCGAGTTTCCGGACCTCGTTTTCAGGAATCTGGCGTGAGTCGGCGACAATTCCCACAAACTGGTCATAGGCTTCGTCGATAATGTCCTGCCAGATCGCCTTCTCTTCCTCCGTCATGGGGCGAAAGGGGCTTCCTTCGTCTTTCAGTCTGCCGCTCTTGATGACGCTGACGTCGACGCCGATTTTGTCCATGAGTTCACCGATGTTTGGCATCTGCGCGATAACCCCGATGCTGCCTGTCAGCGTGGACGGGTTAGCCAGGATGCGTTCCGCCGGACAGGAGACATAATAGCCGCCCGAGGCAGCCAATTCGCCCATCGATACGACGAGTGGTTTCTGTAGCTCGAGCAGGGCTTCGTAAATCTCATTGGAGCCAACGACGCTCCCACCCGGGCTGTCTACGCGGAGCACAACGGCCTTGATGGCATCGTTCTTGTTGGCCCTGGCGACGATGTCGGTCATCTCTTCCGAATAGAAAATCCCGTCTTGACGAGGAACCGACGGTGAGCCTGACATGATGGTGCCAGACAGGCGGATGATGCCCACACTGGGGCCATAAACGATGTCACTGTCTAACAGACCCGTGATGCCGGACAGCACCCAATACCCGGCGATGCAGTTGATCCCGCTACATGCGCCAATCAGAACCACAAGAACCACCACGACAGCAATCAATGCGCTGGGTATGCGGCCATTCTTCATGGGTTTGATCTCCTGAGCCGGAGGAACTTGCGCCTCCCGATCTGTAACACCGCATCTCCCGCGATGGCAATCGGTGTGTCGATATCGGCGACAGGCGCGCCATCCAGTTTCACACCACCCTGGTTCACGAGCCGTCGCCCTTCGCTCTTGCTGCCAATGAGACCGGCGTCGGACATCAGGTCGACGATATTCACCGGCCTGTCGATGACGTATTCCGGCATGTCTTCGGGGATGTCGCGCTGCTGGAAGACCGTTACAAAGTGCTCTTCTGCCGCTTGTGCCGCCTCATTGCTGTGGAAGATCGACACGATCTCGCGCGCCAACTCCATCTTAACGTCACGGGGGTGCACTTGCCCGCCGGCCAGTTTCTGTTTCACCGCTGCTACCTGCTCGGGCGTATAGCGCGTGACCAACGTGAAGTAGTCGAGCATCGCATGGTCGGGAATGCTCATCACCTTGCCATACATCTGCTCAGGTGGCTCGTTGATGCCAATTGCGTTGCCGACGCTTTTCGACATGCGAATGTGGCCATCCATGCCGACCAGAATCGGCAGGGTAATCGCGATCTGCGGCTTCTGATCGAACGCCTTTTGCAACGTGCGCCCCGCCATCAGATTGAAGAGCTGATCGGTGCCACCGACCTGTACATCTGTCTCCTGGGCCACCGCGTCGTAACCCTGCATCAGCGCGTAGAAGAACTCGTGCAGATAGATCGGATCTCCCTTGTGATAGCGCTTGGAGAAGTTGTCTCGTTCCAGGAATTGCGCGACCGTGAAGTTAGACGCGAGACGGATGACATCGGCAAAGGACAACTGGGACAGCCACGTCGCGTTGTAACGGATTCTGGTCTTCTCCGGGTCGAGGATCTTGAAGGCCTGGTCGGTATACGTCTTCGCGTTGTCCATCAATTGTTCGGGTGTAAGCATGGGACGTGTCTTGTCCTTATCCGAAGGGTCACCGATCAGTCCCGTGAAATTCCCGATGAGAAAGGTGACATCATGTCCCAATTCCTGGAACTGGCGAAGCTTACGAATGGGCACGGTGTGCCCCAGATGGATATCCGGCGCGGAAGGATCGACCCCGAGGTAAATCCGCAGAGGTCTGTCCTCGCGCAGCCGTTCTCGCAGTTCGGCCTCCATGTTCTGGCGGATCTGCTCATCTCCATAGTCTACACCTTGCATAAGAAGCGGCATTTGTTCTTCAACTGGGCGCATGATGCTCTCCTGGAACGCGTGTGCGTATTGTTGTGGTGACGCATTATAGCACAATTGGACCTAAAGTGAAACAGAGAAATGGAGTGTCCCTCACGCCAGCATCGTTGTCGCAGGACTGATCTGCCTGGGTAGACCATACGCTGCTCCACACTACCGCAAAACGAAATCTTGTTTGACATTGATGTCGAGTTGCTTTACAATTACCTGAATTTTGCAACAGACATTAAATCCGGACAGCACATCGGTCTGTCCTTCTCAGAGGTAGTAGCATTGAAAAAAATGACGAGTGCTGAAATCAGGCGGGCCTTTCTGGATTTTTTTACCCGCCAGGGACATACGGAAGTTGCCAGCTCATCTTTGGTTCCGGTTGGCGACCCTACTCTGCTATTTACGAATGCGGGGATGGTGCAGTTCAAAGATACTTTCCTGGGCCTCGAAAAACGTAGCTATGTGCATGCGGTGACCTCGCAGAAATGTATGCGCGTGAGCGGTAAGCACAATGACCTCGAGAATGTGGGACCGTCCAACCGGCATCACACGTTTTTCGAGATGTTGGGGAATTTCTCTTTCGGTGACTATTTCAAGCGCGAAGCGATTGCTTACGCGTGGAAATTTCTGACCGAAGAGATGGGGTTGCCGGTAGACCGCCTCTGGCCGACGATCTACGAACAGGATGACGAATCGTTCGATCTCTGGCAGGCCGTCACCGGGGTACCGGCGAGCAAGATCACGCGCCTTGGTAAGAAAGACAATTTCTGGTCGATGGGAGACACTGGCCCGTGCGGACCCTGCTCCGAGATCATCTACGACCGCGGTGAGCAGTATTGTACCTGTGGCCGAGCGGACTGTAATCCGGCGAGCGAGTGTGAACGATGGTGGGAGCTGTGGAATCTGGTGTTCATGCAGTTCGATGCTGCTGCTGATGGTACGTTGACCCCATTACCGCGACCGAGCATCGACACCGGTATGGGATTGGAGCGTATTTCCGCCGTGATGCAGGGGCACGACAGCAACTACGATTCCGACCTGTTCCAGCCAATGATCCGGCGCGCGCAAGAAATGCTGGGACACAGCGATACGGAGCTTAAGCAGAAGATAGTCTCCTACCGGGTCATTGCGGATCACGGTCGAGCGGTTACGTTCCTGATCGGCGATGGGGTGATTCCCGGTAACGAGGGGCGGAACTACGTGTTGCGGCTCATCCTGCGGCGAGCCGCTCGCCACGGGCGGATTCTCGGTTTCACGGAGCCCTTCTTGTCTGAGATTGCCGACGTCGTAATCGACACGATGGGTACCCACTATGTGGAATTGGTGAACCGGCGCGATTTCATCCTGCGCGTGATCCACGAGGAAGAAGATCGTTTTCAACAGACGTTGAATACCGGTCTGGCGTTGCTAGACGATCTGATGAGCGATCTCAGTGCCAGGCAAGAGAAGATCATCCCCGGCGCGGATGCGTTCAGGCTTTACGATACGTATGGGTTCCCGTTGGATCTGACCCGCGAGATTGCCCTGGAACACGGTTTTCAGGTCGACGAGCAGGGAGTGCAACGCGCGATGGCAGAACAGCGTGAACGCGCGCGCTCTGCTCAGCACTTCGGTTCCAACGATCCAAATGCAACACAGACCTATCTGCAGATTCTCGACGATCTGCAGGACCGCCATCTGCTGGCTGCCAGCGGTGTAGAGCTGATTTACGAGACCGATGTGGAAGTCGATACGTTGGTTGCCGAGATCATCAAGGACGGGCGGGTCGTGCCTTACGCCAAGACCGGCGACCGTGTGGAAGTCGTGTTGCCGGTTACGCCGTTCTACGTCGAAGGGGGTGGACAGGTCAGTGATTCGGGCCTGATCACGCATTTCGAGGACGAAGAGGAGTCGGTTGGCTGGCAGATCGAGGTAACCGACATGAAACGGGTTTTGCCGGGGCTGGTGGTGCATGAGGGGACAGTGGTATCCGGCGAGCCGCGCAAGGGGGATTCCGTGTGGGCGGTGATTGATGTGGAACGTCGCTGGGACATTGCCCGGAACCACACAGCTACGCACCTTTTACACATGGCTCTGCGTGAGGTCTTGGGGGAGCATGCGCAACAGGCCGGTTCTCTGGTTTCGCCGGAACGTTTGCGCTTCGATTTCACACATTCCGCGATGCTGACGCAAGATGAATTACGAAATGTCGAACAGATCGTGAACGAAGCGATCCTGGCGAATTATCCGCTGGAGGCCGTTACGTCCACGTATGATGACGCGGTCCGGAACGGTGCCATTGCGCTGTTTGGCGAGAAATATAGCAGAGATGTACGTGTTCTGCGCGTGGGAGTCGGTGATGCCGTCATCAGTCAGGAGTTGTGTGGTGGCACGCACGTATCCTGGACGAGTGAGATTGGCTCCTTCCATATCGTGTCGGAAGGGAGCGTGGGAGCCGGGCTACGGCGTATCGAAGCGATGACTGGGCATGGCGCGCAGCAATTGGTGATGGATCGCCTGTCGGTTTTAGATTCGGCGGCGGCGTTCTTGGGTTGCCAACCGGGTGAAGTCGACCGCAAGGTGTTGGGCCTGCTGGACGACGTCCACAACCTGCAGAAAGAGCTGGGTCGTCTACGGAGAGATGTGTCGCTTCAATCGTGCGGAGCGCTGTTGGGTAACGTTCAGCAGGTGGCAGATGTCTCAGTGCTGGCCGTTCGCGTGGATACAGCAGTCGACATGGACAACTTGCGTGAAATGACGGACTGGTTCCGCGAGCGCATGGGCACGGGCGTGATTGTCCTCGGCGCGGTGTTCGATGCGAAGCCGAATCTGGTTGCCGCTGTTACTCCGGATCTGGTGGCGCGCGGCGTGCATGCCGGAGAACTGGTCAAGTCCGTCGCGCGTGAGGTCGGTGGCGGAGGGGGTGGCAGACCGCATCTCGCTCAGGCAGGTGGACGTGATGCGAGCCGGCTGGATTATGCCCTCTCGTTGGTACCAGACCTCGTGGTGAAACAACTTTCCCGATGATTGACTTGGAGTGGTGACGAGCCGTCATGGTTCACAACGCGAGGAGCGGTTTGCTGGGTGAATTGCTGCGCCGGTCTCTCGGAACCGGCGGTGTCTCTACACCCAAGTTGGTAAGTGTCCTGGATCCGGGCACCGAATACGTGAAAGCCCTGGTGGTACAGATCGAAGGGGACAGCGCCGTGGTGATCGGGGAAGGTATAGATCGTCACGGTGAGCTGCCTTTCGAGAGAGGAAGCAGAGCTGTTGATTTGCGTCTGCAACGGGCGTGTGATGCGGCATTGCGGCAGGCGGAAGATATGACCGAGGTGGTGGTCGGCACGAAGCGTGTGCCCGATCATCTGGCAATGACGATCCCGTCTCATCTGATCCGGCAAGGCGCGTTTACGGTCAAGCAGAAGCGCAATTTCGTCGGTGAGGCCATCTCGGAAAAAGAACTGGAACACGCGCTGTCCAGAGCCGAACGTCTGGTTGTCCAGCAACTGGCTGGATTGTGGGGGGTGTCGCGTTCGGAAGTCGTTCTGATTGGCGCCGAAGTCATGGACATCAAAGTGAATGGCCACTCAGTGAGCGACCCGTTGGGATTCTACGGGGATACTCTGGCGGTCACGCTCTTCAATGCATTGGTGCGCGATCAGTATGTCGCGATGGTAGATAGATTGGCCGAGCACCTCGAGCTTGAAGTAGTGGCCCTGGTTTCGAGTGAATATGCCCTGGCGGATTGCCTGCCGATGGAAGAGGCGATTGTCATCGACATGGGGAGTGCTCTGACCTCTGTATCGTGGGTGAAGAGTGGCTGTCCTATGAGAACGACAACGATCCCGTGGGGAGGTCGAAACCTGTCGCAGAGACTGGCGGCAAAATTCGAGTTGACGCAAGACAAAGCGGAGGCGCTCAAACTGCGCTACAGCCTGGGCTACCTGGAGGACGAATCGAATGAGCTCGTCACCAGGGTGCTGTGGCACGGGCTGGTCGAATGGTTGGCACGTGTCGAGGCGGCGTTGGCGACAATTGCGGCCAAAAGCAGCCTGCCCCCCTATATCTATTTGTGTGGTGGGGGAAGTGAACTGGAGGACGTTGTTAAGGCAGCGCGTCATTTCCCCTGGTTGCGCCATTTGAGTTTCATCCGTTACCCGGAGATACAGCCGACGGGTCCGGGGCATATTCCCAGTGTATTCAATCGCACATTGCAGTCGTGGGGACGGGAAATGACCACGGGCGCCGCATTGGCGCGTTGGGCATTGCCGCGTAAACGCGCGGAAGATCCCCTCAGGAACATGCTGGAACGGGTGATTCGCAGAAATCTAAGAGTTTATTCCGGAGGTTGGTCTGTTTGAAAGAACAAAGGCAAAGCAGTGCAGAGCAAGTTTTCTATCTGGAAGCGAGCGATGATTTGCCGATCATCCGCGAGATGTTGAGTTGGTCGATGGCCAGACGCGTGATTCTGGTTGTCCATCCGCGGTCTCGGGTGTTGCGCAGCAAAGTGAATCTGAAGGTTTTACAGCGGTACGGAGTCGATTTGGGGAAGGAAATCGCGCTGGTGACCGCAGACCGGACAACGCGCGATCTCGCTTACGAAGTCGGGTTGCCCACGTTCTTCAATGTCGAGCGGGCGCGACAGGTTGATTGGCCCGGTAAGGATGAGGTGGATGCGGTCCCCGTTCCGCAACGCCGTCTGGAAAAACCACGGCGCCGCAAGAAGTCGGCCTGGCAGATGAAGATGGAATCCCCACGCATTTTGCAGACCATCATTGCTTCACTGCTGTTTCTGGTGGTGTTGGTTCTGCTGGGTGGGGGCGCGCTGATGGTGTTACCCGGCGCCACCGTGGCAATGGCCCCGGTCACCGAGCCGATCGAACGGATGATCGAAATTACTGCTGATCCCAATGTGGATCAGATCGATTACGAAGCAGGAGTGGTCCCTGCACGGCTGTTGGGCGTCGAAGTTGAAGCTTCTACGCAGATACCTACCTCAGCCAAGCGCGACTCTCCCGACAGCCGCGCGAGGGGCAAGGTCGTGCTCGTCAATCAGCTCGCTGAGCCGGTGAACGTCCCGGTCGGCACCGTCGTGTCCACATCTGCAGGAACACCGATCCGTTTCACCACCGTCGAGCAGGTGACTGTCCCCGGCCCAAAGGGTGCGACAATGGAGGCGAGCGTCATCGCGATGGATCCCGGTCCCAGCGGCAATGTACAGCCCTTTTTGATCAACCGTGTTGAAGGCCCGCTCGCATCGCAAATCAACGTGGTCAATGACTTGGCCATGTCCGGTGGTGGGGTGCGGCAAGTCGGTATCGTTACCCAGGCGGACAAGGACCAGGTGCGCTCCATTCTGTTGCAGCAGTTGCGTCAACAGGCGATATCGGAACTGCAAGGCCAACTTGGTGAACAGGAGTTCATCCCGGAGGAGTCGATCAACGTATTCCCGTTGGATGAGACCTATGACCGGTTTGTCGGCGAGCAGGCCGATGTATTAGGGCTGAAAATGCGTGTTGCTGCACGTGGCACCGTGATTGGCGGGTACAATGCGAATGCCCTGATCCTTTACCAGCTGGAAAACGACATCGATCCGAACTACCGCTTGCTGCCGCAAGGGCTGACGTTTCAGCCCGGTGAGGTGTTGGCAGTGAACGACGATGGTGCGGTGATATTCAAGATGCGCGTGCTTGGTAACATCGGTTACCGGGTGCCCCGAGCTGAAGTCATCTCGGAGATCCAGGGTAAACCGGTAGACCTTGCACTGGATTACTTGACGCGCAATTACGTGCTGCGGGAACCACCATCCATCACCGTTGTGCCCGACTGGTTGGGGCGCGTGCA
>ENA-OSEO01002905-OSEO01002905.1-sediment-metagenome-genome-assembly--contig:-NODE-2905-length-22198-cov-5.093486_pt1 | contig 22198 bp, 10 predicted proteins | sample MGYA00237883_ERZ534232 | MGnify/ENA metagenome assembly ERZ534232
ATCGCCGAGCGAAACCAGCGGGCCTCCGCGCTGCTGGCCTCGGCCGAGAGGATCCTCAAGGGGATCACGAACCGAGCCCGGAATCTCGGTGACATCGACCAGATCAACGGGTATTTCGCTTCGGACCTGATGATCGACCGTGTCCGCGAGACCATCGAGCAGCTCCAGTCGCTCGGGGACACCGTCAAGGCCGAGGACATCGCCAACCGGCTCAAGACCATCCACCAGGACACGATCCGCCAACTGAAGGACAAGCAGGCCCTTTACGAGGAAGGCGACAACCTCATCCGCCTGGGCAATCATCGGTTCGCGGTCAATCACCAACCGCTCGAAGGGACGGTCGTCCAGCGGGATGGCCGGCTGTTCTTCCATCTGACGGGGACCGGCTTCTTCGAGGTGATCGCAGACGAGTCGCTGCGTGAGACGAAGGACGTGTGGGACCTGAGCGTGGTCTCGGAGACGCCGGCGGTGTATCGAGCGGAATACCTGGCGTACAAGATGCTCCAGAGCCTCCTGGCCGGCCCGACGGCCGAGATGGAAGCGGTGCGTGCGCTGCCCATGGAAGATCTCGTGTCACGGGTCCAGGCGTTCATGGGACCGCGCTACGAGGAGGGCTACGTCAAAGGCGTCCACGATCACGACGCCGCGTTGATCCTGCGTGCACTGCTCGAAATCCGCGCGACCGTCGGCCTGTTGCGCTATGCGACCCGGCCGCGGGCGCTGGCGACCCTGTTCTGGCACGCCGCGGGCATTCCCGCGGAGGAGAAGGCGATCCTCGAGGGCAAAATCACCGGCATGGGATATGTGCACGCGCTGTTCGGTCCCGGCGCGGCACAGGGAAGCTACATCGCTGAACTGAGGGCTCGGCTCGACCGGTTCGTGGAAACGTCGGGCTTCTTCGGGTCTGCTCTGACCCCGGAGGCGGCCGAATACCTCTTCTACGAGTTGGCGGGGCCGGACGAATTCGTCGTCAGTCGAACCGCCGTCGATCTCAAGAGCGAACTGGAGCAGCATCTGGCGAAGCACGGGTTTGCCGAGAGCCTGCACGCGTCGATGCGGACGCTGGCCCAGGACCCGATCGGCAGCTTCCGCTTGCTGGCCGACTGGACGCGGTCGTTCCTGGCGGGCACCGACCGACAGGATCGCACGGAGTACGCCGAGGAGGTCGCGGCGCTGCTGATGCCGGACCTGGGCGCGAAGTGGACGATCATCCAGGAGGGCGTCGAGCGGGACCTGACCGGTCTGGCGGGCTCACATCCGCTCGTCGCGGAAGGCACATACCACCTCCATTACTGCCATTTCATGGAGCGACTCGGGCAACACGAAGCGCAGATCGTGCCGCAGTTCCACCAGTTTCAGAAGTGCCGCAGCGCGGTCGTGGAGCGATACGCAAGGGAACTCCATCTCGATGAGTTCCAGGCCCAGGTGCTGACGACGTTCGTGCGGAACACGCTCATCGACAAGATCTACCTGCCCTTGATCGGCGACAACCTGGCCAAGCAGATCGGCGCCGCGGGCCTGGAGAAGCGGACCGATCGACAGGGAATGCTGCTGCTGATTTCCCCGCCGGGCTACGGCAAGACCACGCTGCTCGAGTACGTCGCCAATCGGCTCGGCCTGACGTTCGTCAAGATCAATGGTCCCGCCATCGGCAGCCAGGTCGTGTCGCTGGACCCGGGCGAGGCGCCGAACGCCGCCGCCCGCGAGGAGATGATGAAGCTCAACCTCGCCCTGGAAATGGGCGACAACGTAATGATCTACGTGGACGACATCCAGCACACGAATCCCGAGTTCCTGCAGAAGTTCATCTCGCTGTGCGACGCGCAGCGGCGGATCGAAGGGGTCTATCACGGCTGCGCCCGGACGTACGACCTGCGGGGCAAGCGCGTCTGCGTCGTCATGGCGGGCAACCCCTACACCGAGAGCGGCAAGCGGTTCCGGATTCCTGATATGCTGGCCAACCGCGCCGACACGTACAACATCGGCGACATCGTCGGCGACAACTACGACCAGTTTGTAATGAGCTACATCGAGAACTGCCTGACCTCCAACCCCGTGCTGGAGAAACTGACCCGGCGCAGCCAGCGCGACGCCTACACCATCCTCAAGATCGCGGAGACCGGGCAGGGCGAAGGGCTCGAATTCGAGGGCAACTACACCGCCGAGGAGGTCCAGGAATACGTCGCAACCATGAAGAAACTCCTTGTGGTTCGCGACGTGGTCCTGAAGGTCAATCGGGAGTACATCCGCTCGGCCGGCCAGGCAGATGAGTACCGGACGGAGCCGCCGTTCCTGCTCCAGGGCTCGTACCGCAACATGAATCGCATCGCCGGCCGGGTCCTGCCGATCATGAACGACGTGGAACTGTGGACGCTCATCTATTCCACGTACGAGCAGGACGCACAGATGCTCACCGCCGGCGCCGAGTCAAACCTGCTGAAGTTTCGCGAACTGACCGGGAGGCTGGACGGGGACCAGGCGCGGCGCTGGGACCAGATCAAGAAGACCTTCGGCCGGAACCTGCTCCTCGGGGCGGACGGCGACGACAAGGTTGACAGGATCGTCCGCCAGATGAATGCCTTCAGCGCCGGGTTGGACTCCATCAAGGAGACCCTCGCGGAAGGGATCACGACCTTGCGGCAGCCATCACGGGATGCGCCGCAAGAAGATGGTTCCCGGGCGGCCGCGCAGGAGGTCCTGACGCGGATGGATCAGCTCATCGCGGAGATCAAGCAACAGCGCGGTTCGGAGCAATCCCAGCAGGCGCAGAAGGCGGCCCAGGATTCAAACACACTGGTCTCGGTGCTGGAGGAGCAGTTCCACGCGATGGAGACCTGGCTGCTTCCGATGACGCACGGCGACAAGGCCGAGCACGATCGCGTCATCGATCAGTTGTTGGAGCGGTTCGAGCTCATGGTTCGCGGCTACAACCGGCTGATCGAGGTGCTTCAGAACCGCAAGACCGAACGGAATGCGCCCCCACCCTCGCCTCCGCGGAAGACGCCACCCAAGAGAAGGCATTGATTGCACCAGTCGTGCGTCCGCGTACGAGTTGCCTCTTCCTGTGGATAGAGCCCTGCTCAGCGGCGTTGCCGCTTCCGCTTTGCGGGCCGGCGCCTTCGCAGGGAGCGCAGGGCCGCCAGAGAAAACTCCGTGATGTGATGGGCGATCTCTTCCGGGTCGTCATCCTTGGCCAGGACCGGGTGCAGACGCGCCCGAATCCGGCTGTCGTGCAGGTAGATCAGGCACTGGGCCATGATGCTCACCGTCGCCCGGGCAACCGTCTCCTCCGACGCCTGCGGGCCCAACAGGTTGCGGACGATATCCCGCTGCAGGCGGCTCCGGGGGGCGATCAGCTCTTCCAGCACGGCATCCAGCGCGGTCGTCGGCTGGGCCAGTTCGTGGTCGATGATCGCGGCGCGCCAGGAGGGCTTGGAGGGGTCGAGGATGTCTCCGACCACGTTGGCAATCAAGGCGCCAAGGCGGTCTTCAGGCTGGCCGGTCATTTCCTCCGGTGTGGGTTCGGCGTCGCGAAAGCTCAGACAATACCGCACCACGGCGGCGTAGAGCTCCTTCTTATCGCGGAAGTGGTAGTTGACCGCGGCCTTGTTGGCACCCGCCCGACTGGTGATCTCCTGCAATGTGGCGGCATGGAACCCCCGCTCCGCAAAGACCTCTCCCGCGGCGGCGATGAGCTTGCGCCGGGTCTCCTGCGAAGCCGCGTTGTCTTTCACGTTCGCCATATCCTCCTCGGTCGGACACTGTCTGGGAGTATAGGGAGACCGGCTGCATTTTTCAACCGGAAGGTTGAATTATGCTTGCTTTTCTCCGGGGGCCGTAGTTCAATGACGACTTTTCGACGACCTCATACGGTGCGGCTCGGCCTTTTGATTGGAGGTTCCTGATGCGGTTTCGCGCAAGGTGTATATTCGCAGGGATTCTGACTGTCGCTCTCTCCGCGGCCTTCCTGACAGGCGGCTGTGACCGTCGGCAACAAGCCGCGGCGGCAACGCCACCGCCGGCGCCGGAAGTGGCGGTGGTGACCGTCCAGACCCAGGCGGCCGTGCTGACGACGGAATTGCCGGGACGCACGTGTCCGTATCTGGTGGCGGAGATCCGACCCCAGGTCAACGGCCTGATCCAGAAACGCCTGTTCACGGAGGGTTCCGATGTCAAGGCGGGCCAGGTGCTCTACCAGATCGACCGGGCCCCCTTCGAAGCGGCGTTGAACACCGCGCAGGCGGCGCTGCTCCGCTCTCAGGCTCATCTGCCCTCGATCCGCTCGCGAGTCGAGCGTTACCGAGACCTCTTGGCCGACAAGGCGGTCAGTCAGCAGGACTACGACGATGCGGTCAGCGCCTTGAACCAGGCGGAGGCCGACGTTCAGTACTGGACCGCGGCGTTCGAGACCGCGCGCATCAACCTGGGATATACCGGTGTCACCGCACCTATTGCGGGACGCATCGGCCGGTCTGCTGTTACGGACGGCGCGCTGGTGGCCGCGTATCAGCCGGTGGCCCTGGCGACCATTCAGCAATTGGATCCGATCTACGTGGACGTGCCGCAATCGACGACCGAGTTGCTGCGTCTGCAGCGACGACTCGCGGAGGGTCGCCTGGACGGGGATGGCGCCGACCAGCAGAAGGTCCGCCTCTTCCTGGAAGATGGCCGCGAGTATCCCTCCGAGGGGATGCTCCAGTTCCGCGATGTCACCGTAGACCCGACGACCGGGTCTGTCATCCTGCGGGTGGTCTTCCCCAATCCCCAGGGGATGCTCCTGCCCGGCATGTTCGTCCGCGCGGTTGTCATGGAAGGGGTCCACGAGCAGGCCATTCTCGTCCCGCAGCAGGCGGTGTCGCGCGATCTCAAGGGCCATCCCACCGCCCTCGTGGTCGGGCCCGAGGACAAGGTCCAATCGCGGACGCTCACCGTCGACCGGGCTATCGGCGACAAGTGGCTTGTTACCTCCGGTCTGACCATCGGTGATCGCGTGATCGTGGAAGGGATGCAGAAGGTCCGGCCGGGCGCCACCGTGAGGGTCGTCCCTCTGGAATCCACATCCAATCACGATGCCAAACCCGTGGCCGGCGCGTCGAACTGACGGAGATATGCCATGTTATCCAAGTTCTTTCTGGAGCGTCCGGTCTTTGCGTGGGTCATCGCGATCATCTTGATGGTCGCGGGCGGCCTGGCGATCTACGGACTGCCCATCTCGCAATACCCGCCCATCGCGCCGCCGTCGATCGCGATCACCGCCTTCTATCCGGGGGCCTCCGCCGAGACGGTGGAGAACAGCGTCACACAAATCATCGAGCAGAAGATGACCGGCTTCGACAAGATGCTGTACCTGTCGGCCAGCAGCGATTCCTCGGGCTCTTCCCGCGTGGAGCTGACCTTTGCGCCGGGGACCGATCCGGACCTGGCCTGGGCCCAGGTGCAGAACAAGCTCCAGCTCGCGATGGCCAGTCTGCCGACGGTGGTGCAGCGAGCCGGCATCAAGGTATCCAAGTCCACCCGCAACTACCTCGTGATGGTCGGCCTGATCTCGGAAGACGGCAGCCTGGACGGGGACGACCTGCGGGACTACGCGCAGTCCAGCCTGGAGAAAGTGCTGTCGCGCGTGCCCGGCGTGGGCGAAGTGGAGGTCTTCGGCAGTCAGTACGCCATGCGGATCTGGCTGAACCCCGAGAAGCTGACCGAGTATCGGATGACGATTCAGGACGTCGTCGCGGCATTGCAGGCGTACAACGTCGAGGTGTCCGCCGGCCAGTTCGGCGGGGCGCCTGCCGTGAAGGGCCAGCGTCTCAACTCCGCGATCATCGTCCAGAGCCTGCTCAAGACGCCGGAGGAGTTCGCATCCATCCCCTTGCGGACGACGTCGGAAGGGTCCATCGTACGAATCAGCGACGTGGGCCGGACGGAACTGGGAACCGAACTCTACGACATCCAGGCTGCCTACAACGGCAAGCCCTCGGCCCTCCTGGCGGTGCGACAGGCCGCGGGCGCCAACGCCCTCGACACCGCCGACGCCATCCGGGCCAAGATGAAGGAGATGAGCGAGTTCTTCCCCGCCGGCATGAAGGTCGTGTATCCCTATGACACGACGCCGTTCGTCAAGGTCGCCATCGAAGAGGTGGTCAAGACTCTGTTCGAAGCGATCCTGCTGGTGTTTCTGGTGATGTACGTGTTCATGGGTAATATGCGGGCGACGCTGATCCCGACCATTGCGGTGCCCGTGGTGATCCTGGGCACGTTCGGCGTGCTCGGGCTCTTCGGGTTCTCCATCAACATGCTGACCATGTTCGCCATGGTGCTGGCCATCGGCCTGCTCGTCGACGACGCCATCGTCGTGGTCGAGAATGTCGAACGCATCATGAGCGAGGAGGGACTGTCCCCCCGCGAGGCCACGCGCAAGTCCATGGACCAGATCACCAGCGCTCTGATCGGCATCGGCCTGGTGCTCTCAGCGGTGTTCGGGCCGATGGCGTTCTTCACCGGCTCGACCGGCGTGATCTACCGCCAGTTCTCGGTGACCATCATCGCGTCGATGCTGCTGTCGGTGCTGGTGGCCTTGATCCTGACGCCTGTGTTGTGCTCGTCCCTGCTGAGACCCGTAGCCCAAGGGCACGCGGCGGCCGAAGGCGGCTTCTGGCTCCTGCGTCCCTTCTTCCGGGCGTTCGACCGCATCTTCTTCTGGATTCGGGACCAGTACGTGAAAGTCGTGGGCCGGTCGCTCGCCCACAAGATCCGCTACGTGCTGGCCTTTCTCCTGATCGTCGTCGCGATGGGCTACCTCTTCGTCCGCATGCCCACCGCCTATCTCCCGGACGAAGACCAGGGCATCCTGATGGTCCAGGCGCTGCTGCCGCCCAACTCGACGCTCGAGCAGACCGACAAGGTCATGGAGCAGGTCCGCGACTACTTCCTCGAGGATGAGAAGGAGGCGGTCCAGTCCTGCATGACGGTCTGCGGCACGAACTTCTCCGGACGCGGACAGAACGCGGGTCTGGCCTTCGTCAAGCTGCGGGACTGGGAAGTCCGCCGCCGGACGGACCTGAAGGTGGACGCGGTCGCCGGGCGGGCGATGAGGAGATTCTCCCAGATTCGCAACGCGATGGTGTTCGCGTTCCCGCCGCCGGCGGTGATCGAGCTGGGCCAGGCCAAGGGCTTCGATTTCCAGTTGCTTGACCGCGGGGGCATCGGCCACGCGGCCCTGATGGCGGCACGGAACCAGCTTCTCGGCATGGCGGCCCAGGACTCGGCGCTGAGCAAGGTCCGTCCCAACGGCCTCGAAGACGTGCCCCAGTATCGCATCGACGTCGATTGGGACAAGGTGGGCATGCTGGGACTGCCCATCACCGGGGTCCATAGCACGATCTCGGCGGCCTTCGGCAGCGCCTATGTCAACGACTTCATCCAGGGCGGACGGGTCAAGCGGGTCTATGCCCAGGCGGATGCACCCTATCGCATGCTGCCCAACGACTTGGAGCGCCTGTACGTGCGCAACGGCGTGGGCAAGATGGTTCCCTTTTCGGCCTTCGCCTCCGGCCACTGGTCGTCCGGCTCGCCCAAGCTGGAGCGGTTCAACGGCTTTCCCTCGATCAGCATTCTCGGGGAATCGGCGCCGGGCCGGAGTTCCGGCGAAGCGATGGCGGCCATGGAGGGATTCGTCAAGAGGCTCCCGCAGGGGCTGGGCTACGACTGGACCGGGCTTTCCTACCAGGAACGTCAGGCCGGCGCCCAGACGGGTCCTCTGTACGCGTTCTCCATCCTCGTGATCTTCCTGTGCTTAGCCGCCCTGTACGAGAGCTGGCCCATTCCGATCTCGATTCTGCTGACTCTGCCGCTGGGCGTCATCGGCGGCGTGATCGGCTCGACGCTGCGCGGGCTGCCCAATGACGTGTACTTCCAGATCGGCCTGCTGACCACGCTGGGCCTGACCACCAAAAATGCGATCCTGATCGTCCAGTTCGCCAAGGCCCGCGTCGAGCAGGGGATGGGTCTGGTCGAAGCGACCCTGGAAGGGGCGAAGTTGAGGTTCCGTCCCATTGTCATGACCTCGCTGGCCTTCGGGTTCGGCGTGTTGCCGCTGGCCTTCGCCAACGGCGCCGGCGCCGGGGCGCAGAAGGCCATCGGCACCGCCGTGCTGGGTGGCGTCGTGACCTCCACGCTCCTGGTGACGATCTTCGCACCTCTGTTCTATGTGCTGATCCGCAAGACGTTCGGGAGACGCGCCGCACAGCGAACCGCTTAGAACGCCAAGTTCGATTCATGTGGAAGTCGAGGAAATGAACAGAAACGTGTTTCTGCTGTTGCTTGGAGTCGTCACTCTCGCGGCCGGCTGTTCGCTGACGCCGCCGTACGCCCGACCGGAGGCGCCGGTCCCGGCCCAGTGGCCCCACGGGGCAAGCTATCCGGATGCCGCGACAGCGACAGATGCGCCGCAGGCTGCCGCTTTGGCGTGGCGGGAGTTCTTTGCCGATGAGAAGCTCCAGGGGCTTGTGGCGATCGCCCTGGAGAACAACCGCGACCTGCGTCTGGCCGCTTTGAACGTCGAACGGGCCCGCGCGCTGTACGGGATTCAACGGGCGGAGTTGCTGCCCACCGTCGATGCGACAGCCGGCGGGAGCAAGCAGCGCGTCCCCGCCGATCTGTCGGCGACGGGCCGCCGGGCAACCGCGGAGCAGTACAGCGCCAACCTCGGCGTCTTCTCCTGGGAACTGGACTTCTTTGGGCGGATCCGTAGTCTCCGCGACCGTGCTCTGGAAGAGTACCTGGCCACCGACCAGGCGCGACGCAGCGTCCAGATTCTCCTCGTATCCTCTGTGGCCAACGCCTGCTTGGTCCTGGCCGCGGACCGGGAAAGCCTGGCTCTGGCGCAGACGACCCTTGAAACGCAGCAGAACGCCTACGACCTGATCAAACGGCGCTATGACCGCGGGGTGACACCGGAGTTGGACCTGTACCGGGCGCAGACACAGGTGGATGCCGCGCGTGGCGATGTCGCCGGTTTCACACAGCAGGTTGCACAGGATGAGAACGCGTTGAACCTGCTGCTGGGTGTGACGGCGCCACCTGGCCTATTGCCAGCGCGGTTGGACGACGTGACGGCTCCCAGAGAGCTGTCTGCGGGCCTGCCGTCGGACGTACTCCTGTCCCGGCCGGACGTGCTCCAGGCCGAAGCGCTGCTGCGCGCCGCCTACGCCGATATCGGCGCCGCGCGGGCGTCGCTCTTCCCTCGGATCTCCCTGACGGGCACCCTCGGCACCGCCAGCGCGGATCTCTCCGGGCTCTTCGAGTCCGGCTCGGGGACGTGGAGCTACGCGGCGCAGGCAGCAATGCCGGTCTTCGACACCCGCGCCTGGCGGGCGGTGAAAGTAACGAAGGTGCAGAGAGAAATTGCTCTGACCCGATACGAACAGGCGATTCAGAATGCGTTCCGGGAGGTGGCCGACGCACTCGCGGCGCACGGCACCGTGGACCAGCAGGTGTTGGCGCAGCAGTCCCTGGTCCACGCCGTGGCGCAGACCTATCGCCTGTCGCAGGCCCGCTACGAGAAGGGGATCGACAGCTACCTGAGTGTCCTCGATGCCCAGCGTTCGCTCTATGCGGCCGAGCAGGGGCTCGTCTCGCTCCACCTGGCGAAACTCGCCAACCAGGTACGTCTCTACGCTGTCTTGGGCGGGGGTGCCGACCTGTGCCCGGAAGCACAAGCCTCGGCGGCGCAGCCCTGCGATTTGTAGGTCTATCGGACAGAGCCATCGTTCTGCGATATCCGGCCCAGGATTGACTTCGCGTGCCCCGGCCACTACACTGTGCCCCTATGATGATCCTAACCAAGGACACCTTCCTATAGCGGAGACCGGACGATGACGACTCGAAGGAACACGGCACTTGTATTCGTGATCGCGGCATTTTGGTCGGCTGTTGCGCCAGGCGCGCAGGGCGATTACTCGCAGGGGATGCTCGACCGCCAGCAGGTCCTGGATGTTGCGGCCAAGATCACGCTGGAGGTCTATCCCAACGCGGATGCGGTCCAGGTGGACGACTTCACCCGGTGCGAGTACCAGCCGGACGGGACCGGGGTCGCCTGGTCGGACAACTACACGAAGGTGCTGACTGAGAAGGGCCGGCGTGAGGCGCAAAGCATGTCGTTTCACTTCACGCTGCCTTATGGGCAGACCGCGGTCAAGCTGCTGGAGCTGATCCAGCCGGACGGATCGGTGGTGCCCATCGATATCGAGAGACAGAGCAAGGTCATGATCGACCGCTCGCAGATGAGCGCCAACATCTATAACCCCAACAGTAAGACCCTACAGGTGGGCGTGCCCGGCGTGGAGATCGGCGACGTGGTCCACCTCGTCGTGCTTCAGGAGACGATGAAACGCTACATGCCCGACACGTGGGACGACTACCAGGTCTTCGAATCGACCGCGCCGATCAAGCACGCGGTGTATGAAGTGCATGCCCCCCAGGAGCGTCCGCTGTCCTGCATCGCCCTGCGCGAGCCGGTCGAGGGCACGGTCGTGCACCGCAAACAGGAGCGGGATGGGCGGATTGTCTACCGCTGGGAGGTCTCGGACGTGCCACGCTTCTACGCGGAGCCCGACATGCCACCGGCGTATACGGTCGTGCAGCGACTGCTGGTCAGTACGCTGCCTGACTGGAAGTCGATTTCGAGTTGGTACTGGCGACTGTGCATATCACACCTCGACGCGACGACACCCGAGATGCAGGAGATGGTCGACGGGCTGGTCCAGGGCGTCACCGACCGCCAGAAGAAGATCGAAGCGGTCTTCTACTGGGTCTCGCAGCAGGTGCGATACATGGGCATCACCATCGAGGACGAATCGCCCGGCTGGGAACCCCATGACGTGAAGTTGACGTTCGAGAAGCGTCACGGCGTGTGCCGGGACAAGGCGGCCCTCCTGGCGGCCATGTTGCGCCTGGCGGGCATCGAAGCGTATCCCGTCCTGATCGACGCCGGGCCGAAGAAAGACGCCGAGATTCCCGTCGTGATGTTCAATCATGCCATCGTCGCCGCACGAAACGAGGACGGGTCCTACCAGTTGATGGACTGCACGGACGAGAACACCAAGGACCTGTTTCCCAAGTACCTGTGCAATTGCAGCTACCTCGTGGCTCACCCGGAGGGCGAGGACCTTCAGACTTCGCCCATCGTGCCGGCCCAGGAGAACATGGTGCACATGGAGACTACCGGCGACATCGACGAGCAGGGGAACCTGACGGCCGAGACGAAGATCGAGTTCGAGGGCATCAACGACAACGCCTACCGGGGCTTCTTCGCGCGAGCGAAGCCCGAGGAGCGCAAGCGGTTCTTCGAGGGCGTCCTCAAGGCGGCCATGCCGACCGCGACCCTCAGCGACTTCGAGGTTCGGCCGGTGGATATCCAGGACACCTCCGTGGGCTTGTCGCTTCGCCTGCAGTATGAAGCCAAGGACATCCTGATCGGCAATGGCGAGACGGTGATGATGCCGATCCCACAGATCGGGGCGCGGGTCGGGATCGTGAACTTCATCATTGGGCGGACCGGCCTGAACAAGCGGCGGTTCCCCCTGCAGACGAACTACGCCTGCGGCGTGCAGGAGAAGCTGAGCCTGAAGATCGACCCGGCCCTGGGCTCGTTTACGTCGCTGCCCGAGTTCGCTCCCATCGAGGATTCCACCATCTCCTGGCAACAAACGCTCACGCACCAGGCGGATTCCCTCGAAGGCCAGGCGCAGTTCCTCATCAAGGTCGTCGAGTTTGATCCCGCGCAGTACCTCGACCTCAAGGAGACCCTCCGGCAAATCGAATACAACGGGCGGAAGATGCCTATCCTCGCTCGCAAGGCCGCCGAGACCGCCACGGAGGTGGATGTCGTCCTGCTCGACCACAAGGTCGAGTACGACCTGGCCGACGCGCACAACTGGACGGAGAGGCACTGTGTGAAGAAGCAGGTGCTCACGTACAAGGGCAAGAAGGACAACGCCGAGCTGAAGCTCGACTACAATCCGGTCTGGGAGGACGTGAAGCTGATCCGCGCTACGGTGACCAACAACGGCCAGACGAAGGAGATCGGCGAAAAGGAAATCAACCTGATGGACGCCGGCTGGGCCGCCTCGGCCCCACGCTATCCGGCGGCCAAGACGCTCGTCGCGAGCCTGCCGGCGGTGGAGATCGGCAGCATCATCGAGTACGAATACGAGCGCCACAAGAAGGACCGTCCGTTCTTCGCGACGATGCACGTCTTTCGCAACTTCAATCCGATCAACCAGACGACGGTGTCGCTGACGGCGCCCGCGGCGCTGGCGCTACGCTTCCTGAAGGACGACAACGGGATCGCCACCCCCGACGATGGGCAGTCCGTCATCGTGGAGAGCCGGGAACGCCGGGGAGAGAAGGTCTCGTGGCGCTGGCAGGTGAAAGACCAGACCGCCATCCAGCAGGAGGATTCGCTGCCGCCGCTGTCCACGTTCTGCCCGACGCTGCGGATCACGACGGGACAATGGGATACGTACGCCGCGGAGGTGTTGTCCGCTCTCCGCGAGGCGGCGCGAAGCGAGGATGCGCCAGCGCGGCGTGCCGGGGAGATCGTTCGAGACGCGAAGAATGCCGACGAGCGGATCGCCGCCATTCGGGACTTCGTCGTGCGGAACATCCGCGGCGCCGGGCCGGGATGCGACGATCTACCGCTGTCGGCCGTCACGCCGGCGGAGCGGACGCTCGCCGACGCGTACGGCAATACGACGGACCGGGCGGTCGTGCTGTACGCATTGCTCAAGGCCGTCAACCTGAGTCCCGAGTTCGTCCTGGTCAACTATGGCTCGTCGATGGACCTGCTCAAGGATTTTGAGAGGCAGTACCCGGCGGCGAGCGCGTTCGGCAGCGTCCTGGTCCGCCTGCAGAACGATGCGACGCCGATTTACCTGAATGACACCAACCAGTACGCGGCGCTGGGCGCCACCCCGGCGGACGGCCATCTGGCGCTGCCGCTGGCGCAAGGACGGACGGAGACGATTGCCGCTCCGCAGGACAAGCGGAACTCGCGGGAGACCGAGGTGCACCTGGTGCTCAGCGAAGAGGGAAACGCGCAGATCCGTGTGACTCGGCGGTATTACGGCGAATGGTTCGGTTCGCGGCGCAAGCTGTTTGCCGAGCTGCCCCCGGAAGAACGCAATCGCCATTACCAGGAGATGGTGGCGGAGGTCTCCCAGGCGGCCGTCGCCGACAGCAATCTGGTGACGGAGTTCGGCTCCTATCCCGGCGTGGAATCGTACAGCGTTCGCGTGGAGCGGTACGCGGTCCGCGACGGCGACTTCCTCTACTTCGAGTTGCCCCGGTCCCTGCGCTACCTGTTCGGCCTACGATCCGACACGCATGAGAGTCCCTTCTATCAGGATGCGGACGAGACCGTACGCCTCTCCACGACGGTCGAACTGCCGCCGGGATTCACGCAGGTGGTCCTCTCGCCCCAGCGGGAGCGGTGGCAGTTGCCGGCCGGCGGCGGCACCGCCCGCGTGACGGTCTCGATGCCAACCCGCAAAGCGGAGGGCCCGATGCAGATGGTCTTCACGCACGAGGTGGACCTGAATCCGTTCATGCTGGAGTCGGACCGCTATCCGGAGTTGGTCGACATCGAGAAGCAGCTTGCCCACGCCCGCGCCCGCACGATTCTCGTCAGACGCGGCGAATGACAAACGTCAGCTTGCCGATGGTTTCGTGAGGATCTCCACGAGCTCCTGTGCGGTCAGGGCCTTGTCGAGTCGGCCGTTGGCGGCGCGGGGCGATCCGCCTCCCTTACCGCCGGCGTGGCTGCGGATCTTCGCGAGCAGGTCGGAGGCGCTGAGCGTGCTGGAACTGACCGCGATGTTCGTATTGCTGACCACTACCCCGGCGCCATGGGTGACCTCGGCAATTATGCCAGCCAGCGTGCTTGCCAGCTCGCGGGGGAGTTCCCCGGCGTAAACGCCGACCGGGGATGATTCGACAGTGATGAACTCGGCCGTCCGCGCCAGTTCCGCCAGTCGCGACGACCAGACCCGCGTGAGTTCCTTCGTGAGCTCTTTGGACCGCTCCATCGTCTTGTTCAGGATCGACGGTAGATCGGCCGTCGCACAGCCGGCCAGGCCTCGGAGGTTTCGCAGGACAGAAGTCTCCAATTGGGATCGTTCGAGGGCCTTTCGTCCCGCCAGGAATGACACGCGTGTCCCGTTCTTGTAGTTCTCAAGATCGAAGATGCGGACGAAGCCAATCCGGCCGGTGGTCCCGACGTGAGCCCCGCAGCAGGCGGACGTGTCGCACGAACCGATCTTCACGATCCGGATCACGTCCGATTCGATCGGACCGAGACGACTTCTGGCCCGCGTGTCCTGGGCGTTGAACGTCGTCTCGACGGGGAGATCCCGCATGATGATCTCCAACGCCCGACGCTCGAGGTCCAGCGCCGTATCCCACCCTATCTGCTGGCGGAAGTCGACCGTGCATCCTTCGAGACCGATGTGGACGCTGACCGTTTCGAGCCCGAAGTGCTCGGCCGCGATCCCCGACAGGATGTGCTGGGCGGTATGCTGAGTCGCGGTATGAAGCCGGCGCTCTCGGTCCAATCGAGCGAGGTATCGCCCGTCGGCGAGCGGTCTGTCGAGCGTGAGGACGACCTCGCCTCCCATGACCCGGACGTCGCAGACGACGGCCTCGCCGATCCAGCCTTTGTCGGCCGGCTGGCCGCCTTCCTCAGGATGGAAGAGAATCGGCGTCGCCTTGACCTTGCCCGACTCGACCGCCGCGACTTCGACCTCGGCTTCGAAAACATCCAGATGCGTCCAGTACATTCGTTCCATGGACGGATTGTATCGCAGATCGGAATGGTGGGGCAAGCCCCACCCTACAGGACGGATTGTATATCTGTGGAGTCTGTTCGTGCGGGCGGGTTTCTGCTATGATGGTACGCGCACGGCGTCGTGCGCAAAAGCACACCGACCTTCGGAGACAAGGAGATGTAGCATGGCGACGAAATGGAAATGCGTGTGTCTGGCATGGCTGTCGATCCCGGTTCTCTGCGCGGTGGCGGCGCAGGGCAGCGACGGATGGGTCCCGCTCTTCGACGGCAAAACGCTCGGTGGCTGGTCCGTCCACAGCGGCTTCGCCAAGTATCACGTCACGGACGGCCAGATCGTGGGCACCGCGGTCAAGGGTAGCCCGAACTCGTTCCTTTGCTCGGATAAGGAGTACGGCGACTTCATCCTGGAGTTCGAGGTGAAGTGCGACCCCAACCTCAATTCCGGCGTCCAGATCCGCAGCCACATCGCGAAGGAGCCGATGGCGTTCGTATTCCGCGACGACAAAGGCCAGCCGCGAACGGTGAAGATCCCGACGGATCGCGTCTACGGCTACCAGGTGGAGATCGCCCCGGCCCGGTCCCATTCTTCCGGCGGCATCTACGACGAAGCCCGGCGCGGGTTCTTCATCGCGGCCGTCCCGCGGGATTCCGCCGGCGCAACCGCCTTCAAGGACAACGAGTGGAATAAGTACCGCATCGAGTGCAGGGGCAGTTCCGTCAAGACCTGGATCAACGACGTGCCGTGCGCCGATCTGGTCGATTCGCTGGACGCCAGAGGCGTCATTGGCCTGCAGGTCCACGGCATCGGCAACGACCAGTTCAAGCCCTACCAGGTCCGCTGGCGGAACCTGCGCATCAAAGAGCTATGAGGCGCGCCGACGCGGCACGTGTGAAGTGTCGAGACCGGGGAATGTCATTGCGAGGAGCGCAGCGACGAGGCAATCTCGATCCTGGGGTGGGAGATTGCTTCGCTTCACTCGCAATGACATACCGCGGAGCCGCGGTGTCTCCTACCGCGTCGACTGGCGGTAGTGGCGGGGTGTGATGCCCATGCGCTTCTTGAACTGCCGGTGGAAATAGTAGACGTTGGCGTAGCCGACCCGCTGGGCGATCTCGTAGCAATGCAGCGACGTGAAGCGGAGCAGCCGCTCGGCGGCCTCGAAACGGAGGTCCTGTTGATAGGCCAGCGGCGAGACACGAAAGGCCTTCTTGAAGGCGCGGAACAGATGCCCCTTGGAGCAGTGGGACATCGAGGCCAGATCGTCCGCGGTGATGTCCTCGGCGTAGTGGTCGTCGATGTACTGGCGGACCCGCAAGATCGGGTCGTCCCGGGCGACCCCGCCACTGCGAACGCCCTTGAGGTAGCAGTGCGCGACGATCACATCGAGCACGCTCGCCAGGGCCCGCTGCGTGTAGAAGTCCGACATGGGGGATGGACTCTGGAGGTAGTCCATGATCTGGATCAGGGCGACAACAAGTTCCTGTGTGACCTCGCGCGGCAGGTGGATCTCGCCGGGAAGCCGGCCGACGATCCCAGTATAGATATTGAGCACCTTCTCGAACGGCAGGGTGAGCACCTTGCCTGCGGGTGTCACAAAGGAGAAGGTGATTTCCGAGTACACACTGGAGTGCCGGAGGCTGACGAAGTCGTGCGACTGGCCGGGCGAGACGAGCACCAGCGTCCCCGGCTCGGCACGAAACTTGTCGCCGCACTTGAGGTAGAAACCCGAGGACCGGGTGTAGAGCACAATGTGGTACAGATCGTGGGTATGCTCGCCGAAGGTCCCAATATCTCCGATGGGCCGGTCCTGATCCACCGCGGCATGGACGATGGCCGGCGCGTAGGCCTCGCCCTCGTGAAGGAGCACCAGGGCCTGCGGGATGCCCTCGCTTCGCCGACGGGTTTGGAGATATCGCAGCATAGGTCACGAAAGTGCAACAAATTGCGATTTTCCTACATTTTTTCTTGGCACCCGATGCACGATAATACAAGATGGTCCGTTGGGCAACCGGGTAGTATATCGGAATATCGATCCGCTGGAATTAGCCGTGGTTTCCTTTCCCGCGCCAGGAGGCGACAGATGAAAACGAAGGCGTTCACCCTGATTGAACTGCTGGTCGTGATCGCAATCATCTCCCTGTTGTTTGCCATCGTCTTGCCGGCCTTGAATCTGGCGAAACAAAAGGGCGCCACGACTGCCTGCCTGAGCAACACCAAGAACCTCTCGGTCGGCTGGTTCATGTATGCCGGGGACAACAACGGACGCATCATGAGCTGCGAGGATACCGGCACCGAGCGGGGGAAATTCATCGGCTGGATCGGCGTGCCACGCACGGAGAGCGGCACCTTGTGCGGAAACACCCAGACGGCCCCGCCCATAACCGATGAGGACGAGATTCGCGGCATCGAGGCGGGTCTGTTGTATCAGTACGTCAAGGACCCCGGCGTTTATCATTGTCCGGCCGACAAAGTCCGCCGGAGCCTGTATGACCAGACGACCGTCTTCGTATCTTACTCCATTCCCCGGTGCCTGTACTGGGTGACGAACGAAGGCGACGCCAACTACCGGATGCAGATCCGCACTTTCAACGAGATCACCTCGCCGTCGACCCGCTACGCATTCGTGGAGGCCGCGGAGACTCGCAACTGGAACGCCAGCCACCATTTCGTGATCGGATCTCCCGAGGTGACGAATCTCGCCACGTGGGGCTGGTGGGGCCCAATGGCCGTCAATCACGGCGACAGCAGCGTGCTGGGCTTCTGCGACGGCCATTCCGAGGTGCGGAAGTGGCGGGACAAGTACACGATCGAACGGGTGGACAAACTGATCAAAACCGGGGCCACGAACTACGGCATCGACTATCCCCCGGCCGAGCAGCACCTGGATATCGACTATATGGCCGCCGGTTGGGCCTATCGACACAAGCTGGCGAAATGACAGTGGTGGGTGGTCACGAGGATGGAAAGGAGAGTACGATGAAAAAGACAATGTGGTGTGTGGCTTTGTGTTTGTTCGTGGGGCTGGGGATCGCCCAGGCCCAGGACCTGAAGATCGATTTCAGTCAGACCGGCGGTCCGGTGGAGGCGGGATATCAGGCCTATCGCGCCGACCACGAGGTGCCGGCCACGTTCACGGCGCAGAGCTTCACGGCCTTCGGCACGACGGTGACGCTCCTGCCGACCTGGGCGCCGGGCGCGACGGCCGCGGCGATGCAAATGATCCTGCGTGCCGACGACGATGCCTCGGAGGCCAAGGACCTCGTACGCGACTGGATCGGCACGGACGGCCGCCAGCCGGGCGATCCGATGACGCTGACGATCAGCGGATTGCCCGCGGGGACCTACAACTGGGTCTCGCTGCACCACGATCCCCAGGACCAGACCGGCATCTTCGACGTGACGGTCAACGATGCGGCGGGCTCGACCACCACGACCGGTATCGACATCTCGGATGTCAGTGTCCTCACGCTCGCCGACATGACCACGTTCGCTACGACAATCATCTCCAATGGGACGGACCCGGTCAGCCTCGTGTTCACACGAACGTCTCCGATCGATCCCGTGGCGACCGCCTTCTTCGTGATGAGTTCGTTCGAGCTGACGCTCGAGAACACCGGGGGCGCCATGCTCCCGTCCCCCGCCCACCAAGCCGTGGACGTGCTCCGCGCCGGCACGGTCCTCTCGTGGACCGCCGGACTGGACGCCACCGCCCATGACGTCTACCTGGGCACGTCCCTCGACGAGGTCAGCGAGGCGACGACCGCCAGCAGTGTGTACGTCGGTCGCCAGGACGCGACCACCTACGACCCCGGCGTGCTGGCGTTGGGCCAGACGTACTACTGGCGGATCGACGAGGTCCAGGCGGACGGCACGATCGCCCAAGGCAGCGTCTGGAGCTTCACGGTGGAACCCGTCAGCATTCCGTTGGCCGGCGCCAGCGTTACCGCTACGGCGTCGAGCTCGAACAACACGACGGAGACGCCGGAGAAGACCATCGACGGCTCCGGCCTCAATGCCGACGATCAGCACTCGACCGACAACGCGGCCATGTGGCTGAGCGCCGCCTCCATCGGTGAGCCGGTCTGGATCCAGTACGAATTCGATAGGATCTATAAGCTCCATCAGATGCTGGTCTGGAATCACAATTCGGCGGCCGAGTCCTTCGTCGGCCTGGGGGCCAAGGACGTGACCATTGACTACTCGTGCGACGGCGCGGAGTGGGCGACGCTGGAGGGCGCCAGTGAATTCGCACGGGCAACGGGTTTTGCCGCTTACGGCGCGAATACGACCGTCGAGTTCAAGGGCGCCGCGGCCCGGTTCGTCCGCATCACCATCGCCAGCAACTGGGGCGGCATCCTCCCACGCTACGGTCTCAGCGAGGTCCGCTTCCTGGTCATTCCCGTGCAGGCGAGTGAGCCCGAGCCGGCCTCCGGCGCTGCGGATATCGATCCGCGGCTGATCCTGACCTGGCGCGCGGGCCGAGGCGCCGTCGAACACCAGGTGTATGTCAGCACCGATGCCAACGCTGTCGCAGGCGAGACCGCCGCGGCTGTCACAGCGACCGAGCCCAGTCTCGACGCGACCAGCCTGCTGGCGCTGGGCCAGACCTATTACTGGAAGGTCAACGAGGTCAACAACGCCGAAGATCCCGCCGCTTGGCCGGGCGATGTGTGGAGCTTCACCACGAGCGCGTTCCTGCCGGTCGATGACATGGAAGGCTACGACGATGCGGACGGGCAGGGCACCCGCATCTACGAGGTCTGGGTCGATGGCTGGGACGATCCCGCCAACGGTTCTCAGGTGGGCAATGACGTCGCGCCGTTCGCCGAGAAAGTCATCGTGCACGGCGGGATGCAGTCCATGCCCTTGCGGTACGACAACAGCACGGCCGGCTACTCCGAAGGCACGCGGACGTTCGACTCACCGCAGGACTGGACCCAGTTCGGCGTCAAAACTCTGGTGATCTGGTTCTACGGCGACCCCGACAACACCGCGACCCAGATGTACGTGAAGGTCAACAACAGCAAGGTGGTCTACGATGGCGACGCCGCCAACCTCCAACAGAAGCCCTGGCAGATGTGGTACGTCGATCTGGCCAGTTTCAGCGGCGTCAACCTGAAGAAGGTCACGTCTATGACACTCGGCTTCGAAGGCGGCCAGGGGCTGGTCTTCTTTGACGACATCGCATTGACGCCGTTGGAGCGCCAGTTGGTGACACCGGTGCAGCCCGCCGCGACGAGCCTCGTGGGTCAGTTCGCGTTCGAAGGCAATGCCAAAGACAACACCGGCAAGCTCACCGCGACCGTTACGGGCGCGCCGACGTATGTACAAGGCAAGGTCGGCCAGGCGATCAAGCTCGACGGCGCCCGCGACTACCTCATGGTCGAGAGTTCGTTCGACCTGCCCGTCTACACGGTGGCCCTGTGGTTCCGCGTGGACGGCGGTTCGGGCGAGAGAGACCTCCTGTCGATCTACGACTCCGCGGGCAATCATGGCGTCCTGATCGAGGCCAGGACCAACGGCGCCCTGCGTTTCCTGCATCGCGCCCCCGTCGGCACGGGGGGCGGCACCGACGTTTACAGCAATTTTGCCTACACGGACGGCGCCTGGTATCACGCGGCGGTTGTCAAGTCGGCCGACACCGTAACGCTGTATATCAACGGTGTATCGGCAGGCTCGGCGGCGAATGCGACTCAGTTCGATCAGGCTCTGACGCGACTGACGCTGGGCGTCCTGAAGCACGACAATCTGACCCGCTATCTCCCCGGCGCGGTGGATGAGGTCTATCTGTACAGCCGGGTCTTGTCAGAGGCGGAGATTGCCTGGCTCGCCGGGCGGACGAAGCCGTTCGATAAGCCATAGAATCCCGTTTTGCCGTCACGGAGAAGTTTTGCGGGGCTCGTGTCCGTTCGTCACGAGCCCCGTTGTTTTGCCTCGACGAATGGTTGTTGAATGAGCGTGAAGAAGCCCGCAGTTCTGTTCCCGTTGATGCTCGCATCCCTGCTGATCCCCGCCGAGAAGGGCTCGGGATTCGCGTCGGTCGTCATCAATGAATTCGTCGCCTCCAATCGGCGCAGCCTGTCGGACGGCGACGGAAACACCCCCGATTGGATTGAACTGTACAACGGTGCGGGCCGCGCTGTCTCTCTGGAGGGCTGGTGTTTGACCGATGACCCGGACAACCTCCGCAAATGGCCCTTTCCCCCTGGGACGAGGCTGCCCGCCTACGAATACCTCGTCGTCTTCGCGTCAGGGCAGTCGGCAACAGACTACGTCGATAGTGCGGGTCACTCACACCTGAACTTCGCCCTCGACAAGGACGGCGAATATCTGGCTTTGGTGGACTTGGGCGGCATGATTGTGCAGGAGTATGCCCCCGGATTTCCGCCCCAGGAGACGGATGTTTCTTATGGCCTCTGGGGCGGCGTGCCGGCCTACTTTGCGCCGCCGACTCCCGGCCGGGCCAACCAGCGGGGTTTCCTCGGCCTGGTTGCCCGAACGTCACACAGTCGCGAACGAGGCTTCTACGACGAACCATTCGATCTGTGGCTTGCCTGCGACACGCCGGGGGCCGTGATCCGATACACCCTCGATGGCTCGGAACCGACGGAGCAGCATGGATCGCTGTACAGCCCAGAGATACCCATCCGCGTCACGACCACGACCCCTGTACGTTCGGCCGCCTTCAAAGCCGAGTGGAGACCGGCGGGCGTGACTACCCATACCTACATCTTCGTCGAGGATGTTGCCGGCCAGGGACGCCGCCCGCCCGGCTGGCCGGACGACTGGGGTTACGATGCCGAAGCCGGCGCGATCGTCCCGGCCGACTACGAAATGGACCCGCGCGTGGTCGACAATACGCGGCCCGGCTACTCGGTCCGCGACGCTCTCCTGGACGTCCCGACGGTGTCGATCTCGATGCATCCGGACGATTTCATCAGCGACGCGACGGGCATCTACGCCAATCCACGCAGCCGCTGGGAGCGCAAGTGCTCGGTCGAGTATCTGCCTCCCGACGGCACTGACGGCTTCCAGCATGACTGCAAGATCGAAGTCCACGGCAATTCGAGCCGGCGGCCCTTCCGCATGCAGAAACACTCCCTCCGCCTGACGTTCACCAGCCAGTACGGCCCGTCGAAGCTGAGGTATCCGCTATTTCCCGGGTCGGCGGTGGATGAATTCAACCAGCTTGTTCTCCGCGCCGGTTTCACGGATTCCTGGGCGCTCGTCTCCTGGGTTTCCTCGCGCTATCGGCCCAACGACTCGCAGTACCTCCGTGACGTCTGGATGAAGGAGAGCCTCCGCGCCATGGGCCAGCCGTCCAGCTACGGGCGTTTCGTCCACGTGTACGTCAATGG
>ENA-OSEO01002906-OSEO01002906.1-sediment-metagenome-genome-assembly--contig:-NODE-2906-length-22196-cov-9.665446_pt1 | contig 22196 bp, 19 predicted proteins | sample MGYA00237883_ERZ534232 | MGnify/ENA metagenome assembly ERZ534232
CCCTCGACGATGAAATAGGCCGGGGCGTCCCGGAAATAGCGGGCCACGGGATATTCGGTCGAATAGCCGTAGGCCCCGAGGATGCGCATGGCGTAATTGGCGCACATGTTGGCCACTTCCCCGGCCTTCCACTTGGCGTGGGCCACTTCCAGAGTGTTGCCCAGGTCGCCCTGATCCTTCTGCCAGGCCGCTTTGTAAACCAAAAGCCTGGCCGCTTCGATTTCAATGCACATCTGGGCGATCAGGTCCTGGTTCATCTGAAACTGGCCGATGGCCTGGCCGAACTGTTCCCTTTCCCGGCAATACTTGGTGGCCGCGTCCAGACAGGCCTGGGCCAGGCCCACGCCGCCGGCCGCCGCCGAAAGACGGGTCTGGTTGAGGGACCCGAAGACGATCTTGGCCCCGTCGCCGGGCCGGCCCAGGATGTTCTCCTTGGGTACCTTGACGTTGTCGAGGTAAACCTCGCCCGTGGGGGTCGAGCGCGTCCCCAGCTTGTCCAGGGCGGTCACGCTGATGCCGGCGAAATTCTTGGGTTCGATGACGAAAGCCGACAAGCCTTTCCCGCCCTTGGCTCGGTCGGTGTAAGCGTAATAGATAAGCGCGTCGGCCAGAGTGGCGTTGGAAATCCAAGTCTTGGAACCGTTGAGCAGCCAGTGGTCGCCCTTGTCCTCAGCCGTGCTCTTCATGGCCATCACGTCTGATCCCGCGTTGGGTTCGGTAATGCCGAAGCCGCCCAGCCACTCGCCGGACACCAGCTTGGGAATGTATTTTCTTTTGAGGTCTTCCGAACCGTAACGGTAAATAGTGAAGGCGCAGCCCAGTTCCTGCATGTTGATCTGGACCCGCAGGGAACTGGAAGCCCGGGCGATTTCTTCGGTGATGATCATGGCCGCCAGCCAGCCCATGTCGTTGCCGCCGTATTCTTCGGGGATGACCGTGCCGAACATCCCCAACTCGCCCATCTTTTTGATTACTTCCTCATGGGGGAAATAATGCCCTTCGTCCCAGCGGTCCGCATGGGCGGCGATCTCTTTTTCGGCGAAATCCCTGGTCATTTCCTTGAGCATCTGCAAATCTTCGGACAGTTCAAAATCCATCTGGTCCTCCTTCCGGCCGGGCCGCAAACTAGACTAAAACATTGCCGGCGATAATCATCCGCTGAATCTGGTTGGAGCCGTCGAAAATCTGGATGGCCTTGGCGTCCCGCATCATTCTTTCCACCGGGCTGCCCCGGCGCACCCCTTCCGCCCCGCAGATTTGGACGGCCTTTTCCGTAACCTCCATGGCCGTGTCCGAAGCCAGGCATTTGGCGGCCGAGACCAGGGTTTCCAGGTCCTTGAGGGGCACGGACCGGCTGTCGATCAGGCTGGTCGTCCGCAGGATCAGGGATTTGACCGCTTCGATCCTGATCTTCATGTCGGCCAGGATAAACTGAATGCCCTGCTGTCTGGCCAGGCTGCGGCCGAAGATGGAACGGGTCTTGGCGAAGTCGACCGCCTCGATCAAGGCCCCTTCGGCCAGCCCCCAGGCCATGGAAGCCGCACCCCAGACCCGCATGTTGTTGCAGACTTCGGTCAGGATTTTCCAGCCCATGCCCTCGCCCAGGAGAAGATTTTCCTTGGGGACCCGGGCGTTGACCATGGCCATCTCCGCGGTGACGGAACCGTTGAGGCCCATCTTTCTTTCTTTAGGACTGAAACTCAGCCCCGGCGCGTCCTTTTCGATAATAATCGCCGAAACGCCCTTGGTCCGCTTGCCCGGGCCGGTCCGGACGAAGACCAAATAATAATCGGCCACGCCCCCTAAAGTGATCCAGGCCTTGGTCCCGTTGATTTTGTAATAGTCGCCGTCCGGTTCGGCTTTGGTCTGGATGCTGCCAGCGTCGGAGCCGAAGTTGGGTTCGCTCAGACAGAAGGCGGCCAGCTTGTCTCCTTCCCCGAACTCCGGCCCAAACCGGCGGACCTGCTCGGACGAACCGGTCTCCAGCAAGGTGCGGATCACGGCCTGGGTGGGAAAAATGAGCAGAGACGAGGAAGCGCAGGCCTGGGCCACTTCCTGGATGACCAGGGACAGAGTGGTGGCGTCGGCCTCCAGTCCGCCGAAGATGCGGGGCAGGGCCAATTTGAGCAGTCCGTATTCCTTGAAGGCCTGGTAGCTTTTCTGAGGAAAGGCCTCTTGTTCGTCGACTTCAGCGGCATGAGGGGCGACCCGTTCGCGGACCAGGCGTTTGACTTCGTCCCGGATGATGCGCTGACGCTCGGTCAGTTGGATCATTGGGCCTGGTCCCGTTCGACGATAAGGGCGATGCCCTGGCCGCCCCCGATGCACATGGCGGCCAGGCCGTATCTCGAATTTCGATACTTCATTTCATAAAGGAGTTTGGTCAGGATGACCCCGCCGGAGGCCGAAACCGGATGGCCCAGGGCGATGGCCCCGCCGTTGACGTTGACTTTTTCCAAATCGAGCCCCAGTTCCCTAATGCAGACCAGGGACTGGGAGGCGAAGGCCTCGTTCAGTTCGACCAGGTCGATCCGATCCAGGCTCAAACCGGCCTTCTCGACGGCCCGGCGGACGGCCGGGATGGGGCCGATGCCCATCAGGGCCGGCTCGACTCCGACCGAGGCATAGGCCACGATGGAGGCCAGCGGTTCGAGACCCTTTTGCCTGGCCGTGCTCTCTCTCATGACGATCAAGGCCGCAGCCCCGTCGTTCATGCCCGAGGCGTTCCCGGCCGTCACAGTGCCGCCTTCTCTAAAGGCCGGTTTGAGTTTGGCCAGCTTGTCCAAGGTGGTGGCGCGGGGATGTTCATCGGTGTCGAAGACGACCGGCGGGCCTTTGGGCTGGGGAATCTCCACCGGGATGATCTGTTCCTTGAAGCGGCCTTCGGCGATGGCCTGGGCGGCCCGCTCCTGGCTCCGGAGACCGAAAGCGTCTTGGTCCTCCCGGCTGACCGAGTATTTCTGAGCCACGTTTTCCGCTGTTTCGCCCATGGTGTCTCCGGAGAGCGGGTCAAAAAGGATGAGCTGGTCCTGAAGTTGCCCATGACCCAAGCGGTAGCCCCAGCGGGCCCCCCGGAGCAGATAGGCCGCTCGACTCATGGACTCGACCCCGCCGGCGCAAATGATGTCCGCGTCTCCGGCCTTGATGATCTGCGCGGCTAAGGTGACGGACCGTAGGCTGCCGCCGCAGGCCTTGGAAATGGTGAACTGGGGATTCTCAATGGGCAGTCCGCCCCGAACGGCCATGACCCGGGCCGAATTGATGGGCAGTTCGCCGGTCCGGTACCCATGGGCCATGATGACCTCGTCGACTTCCCGCGGCTCGATCCCGGCCCGTTTGACAGCTTCGCCGATGACTAAGGCCCCGAGCTGGGTGTCGCCCACGTCCTTCAAAGTCCCGCCGAAACGTCCGACCGCCGTCCTGACCGCGCTGACAATGACCGCCTTGTCCATACCGCCACTCCTTTTACAGGCCGTTGATAATCTTTGCTGGTGAGCTTTTGAATTCTTATTCCGGGCACCGATTTATGTCAAGGGGAAAACAGCTACACTGTAGCTATTTACAGGGAACAGCCCGGGAATAAATTCCCAGGCTGCACCCGCGCGGGACGGCCCAGAGGGATGGGCCATGTTATGCTCCGCAAAGCCAGTCCCGCTAAGGACGGCCGAATCCAGCCTGGGGTTTCAACTCCAGGTCCTTTCCCCTTTACATTCAGCCGAGTCCATAGTATCAAAAACCCAGTCGACCGAAAAGGAAATCAGCAGTATCATGCCCGGGAAATCCAAAGTCATGTCCATGGCCGAAGCGGTCCGTCGTCTGGTCCGTCCGGGCGCGAGCATCGCCCTGGGGACCAACCTCGAAGCGGCCATACCCTTCGCCGCCAGCCAGGAAATCATCCGCCAACAGGTCCGCGACCTGACCCTGATCGGACCTATTTCCGACTTGCTTTTCGACATGATGATCGGCGGCGGTGTGGTCAAAAAGATAATCGCCGCTTGGGTGGGCAACGTCAGCACCGGCTCGGGGTATAATTTTCGGCGGGCCGTGGAACAAGGCCTGCCCCGGCGGATAGAGGTGGAAAATCATTCCAACCTTTCAGTATCCACGGCTTTGGAGGCCGGAGGCATGGGCCTCGGTTTCGGCTTGATCCGGTCCCTTTTCGGCACGGATATATTGAAGGAAAACCCCAACATCGTGCCCCTGGACTGCCCCTTCACCGGACAGAAACATTTGGCTGTTCGAGCTTTGGTCCCGGACTTGGCCATTGTTCACGCCCAACGGGCCGATGAGGAAGGCAACGCCCATGTCTGGGGCAACCTGGGCATCACTCCGGAAGCGGTCAAGGCCGCCCGGCATATTCTGGTCGTAGTGGAAGAAGTGGTTCCCCGGGCGGTGATCCGCGCCGATCCCAACCGAACCTTGATCCCGGGCTTCAAGGTCCGGGCCGTGGTCGAAGAGCCCTGGGGAGCCCATCCTTCCCCGCTTCAAGGCTGTTACGGCCACGACGATGAATTTTATTTGGAGTATTCCAGGGCGACCAAAGAGCCTGAACAAGCTGAAGTCTGGTTCAAGGAATGGGTCTTAGGCCTGCCCCACCGGCAGGCTTATCTGAAAAAACTGGGCCCGGAACGTCTGGCCGGCTTGAAAGTCCGTCATCCGGCTCCGTCCGCTCCGGTGGAATACGGTTATTAGACATGGTGATCAAACCCGGCGAACTGATGGTCTGCGTAGCCGCCCGGGAAATCAAGAACTCGGACGTGGTCTTTGTGGGCATGCGACTGCCGCTCCTGGCCTTTCTTCTGGCCAAGTCGACCCATGCCCCCGATGCGGTCGGGCTTTTCGAAAACGGTCTGATTCGCGACGAACCGGCCCGGGGGCCGATTGTGACCATGTGCGACCCACCGATCATCACCGGGGCCGTGGCCTGCACCTCTTTGCGGGAAGTCATGGGCTATCTCCAGCAAGGCCGGGTGACTTTGGGTTTCATCGGCGGGGCCGAAGTGGACGTCTTCGGGAACATCAACACCACCCGGGTGGACCGGACCAGACTGCCCGGCAGCGGCGGCGGGGCGGACATCGCCTCCTTGGCCGGGCGTCTGATGATCATCATGTCCCACCAGCGCCGGCGGTTCGTCCGCCGGGTCGAATACATCACCTCGCCGGGTTTCGGCGACGGTCCAGGGTGGAGGGAAGCCCAGGGCCTGAGCGGCGGCGGTCCCACGGCCATCGTCACCACTTACGGCGTCTTTCGCTTCGACCCGACGACCAAAAGGGCTGTTTTGACCCAGGTCCATCCGGAAGTGGACCTGGAGACCGTCCGGCGGGAAACCGGCTGGAACCTAGCCGTGGCTAACGATCTTGGCCTGACCCCGCTGCCCACCCTGGAAGAACTGGCCCTGATCCGTCGTTTCGACCCCAAGGGCTTCTGGACCGGGGCCTGAGGGCAAAGCCATGGCTCTGCGGGTGCGAAGCAAGTTCTGGATCGAAGACGACCAGGGGCGGCCGATTTTCGGCCGGGGGCGAGGGTTGATTCTCGAAAAAATAGATGAACTTGGTTCGATCAGGGCTACGGCTATGGAACTCCAAATGTCTTACCGGGCCGTCTGGGGCAAGATCAAGGCCACGGAAGAACGCCTGGGCTTCAAGCTGGTCGAGACTTCCCGGGGCGGCGGCCGGGGACGGGGCGCCAGACTGACACCCGAAGCCAAAAAGCTCCTGGGCATGTTCCAGGAACTCCACCGTCAGGGCAACACCTTGGCCGACAATCTTTTCAACCGGATTTTTGTTAATTTAACCTGAAACTCGGTGATTCAACCCGGAATGAGATATGTGACCAACCCTCCCGAAACGTCCCGGGCCGACCCTTCCCCCAAGATCAAACCTTATTATATCTCCCTCGAATCTCTAGTGAACTGGTTTGAAGTCCCCAGACCGATCGATTGGGCCGAACAGTTCGGGCGGACGGCCCCCTTGGAGGTGGAAATCGGTTACGGCAACGGCGAATTTATCACCCGCCGGGCCAAGGCCCATCCGGACTGTGACTTTGTCGGCCTGGAAGTGACCTGGGCCTCGACCAAGAGGGCCCTGCGCCGGATCGCCAAAGAAAGGCTGAATAACGTCCGCCTGCTTATCGCCGATGCTCAAATAGCCTTCCAGCGGCTTTTTCGACCCCAGTCGATCCCCAGGGTGACGTCTCTTTTCCCCCCGCCCTGGCCCAAAGACCGCCACGTGCACCGGCGTCTTTTCTCGAAGGAATTCCTCAGACTGGTCGACAGCCGGCTGAGCGCGGACGGCCGGGTCCAGATAGTCACCGATTACCGGCCCTATATGGACTGGCTGCTGGAACAACTGCCGGGGACGGGTTTTAAGGCGAAGTGGGAATGCGCCTCGGCCCGGTTCGACACCAAATACGAAAGGAAATGGCTGGACCACGGCCAAGATTTCTTTTATGAAATTATTCTCAGCAAGACGGAGCACCTTGATCTGCCCCTGGTGGAGGATGCACCATTGATAACCTTTCGCGTCAAAAATCTGGACCCGGACCGCTTTGAGCCGCAGGGCCAAACCGGCCCCGTCACCGTTCAGTTCAAGGATTTTCTTTATGACCCCAAGCGGGAAAAGGGGCTGGTCCTGGCCCTGGTCAATGAAGACCGGCTGCGGCAAAACCTTTGGATCGAGATAGTCCGGACCGGGCAGGATTGGATGATCCGTCCGTCCAGAGCCGGGGCCCTGCCCACGGTCGGCCTACAAAGGGCCCTCGAACTGGTGCGCGATGCGGCCCGGGATTCCGCGGCCGGACTTTGATGCTCAGCGATCAGGTCCATCCGGCCGGGCCGCCGTTCCCCAAAGCCTGATGATCGAATCTTGGTGCCCTAGTTCGAGGTCCAATGGCTAAAGGCAAAAAATTCTCTAAAAAAACAACTTCATCAAAAACCATTCCTGAAAAAGACCGGCTGCCGATAATTTCAGGCGTGGTCCTGGTCTGTTTTTTCCTGTCCGGATTGGCCGGCTTGGTTTATGAGCTCCTGTGGGTCCGTCTGTTCGAAAAAGTCATCGGCGGGGCTCCTTTTGCCGTGGCCACGGTTTTGACCGTCTTCATGGCCGGCCTGGCCCTGGGCAGCTATCTGGCCGGCCGCCGCGTGGACCGGGTTCCTTCTCAGGGCGGCCTTCTAGCTTGGTACGGCAAGCTGGAAATCGGCATCGGGGCCTATGCCCTTCTGCTCCCTCTCTTAATAACCATGACCACCCCGGTTTATATTCGGCTTTACAACCGCCTGTTTGAATACTTCTGGTTCTATAACCTGGTCTCTTTTTTCCTGTGTTCCCTCCTGCTTATCCTGCCGGTCACTCTGATGGGGGCCACCTTGCCTATTTTGGTTCGTTTCTATGTGCGGAACTTAGACCGATTGGGCCGGGGAGCCGGGAGGATTTACGCCCTGAACACGGCCGGGGCCGCTCTGGGCGTGGTTTTGACCGGATTTTTCCTGATCAACAGCTTCGGAGTCTGGGGAACGGTCCTTATCGTGGCTGGTCTCAATTTTCTAGTGGGATTGACTTGCCTGTTTTTTGGCTCTCGCCTTTCAGTGGGAACGTCTTCGGTCGCTAAAAGCAAGACACAAACCGCCGAGAAAAGCGCCGACGACTACGGGGATAAAGAAAAGAGCCATGAAGCTATAGCGGCCTTGATCCTATTCGCCGTGTCCGGCTTTTGCGCCATGGCCTACCAAGTCATCTGGATCAGGCTGCTGGGCCTCCTGATCGCCCCGACCGTCTATTCCTTTGCCATCGTCGTGGCTACGTTCATCGTCGGCCTGGCCTTGGGCAGTCTCCTCTTCGGCTGGTGGGGTGACCGGACGGCCAAGGTCTTTCCGTTGCTGATCGGCACCCAGATCACGGCGGCCGGCTTGGCCTTGCTGGTCAGCCAACTCCTGGGCCAGAGCCAGTTGTTTTTCGCCAAGCTCATCTACACTTTCCGTAACGACTTCACCCAATTGACGGCCGTCCAGTTCCTGGTCCTCTTTCTGCTCCTGCTGGGACCGACCTTGATGCTGGGGGCGACTTTCCCCTTAGTCAGTAAAATCTACGCCCGCTCCCTGAACCGGATCGGCCGTTACATCGGGTCGGCCTATGCCGTCAACACCATCGGGGCCATTTTAGGGTCATTCTCCGCCGGTTTTCTGATTTTGCCTTTTCTGGGCAAGGAAACCGGTCTGACCCTGGTCATTGCCATTCAACTGGCGGCTGCTTTTCTGATTTGGGGCTATCTGGCCCGGCGTCGGCGATCAGGCCTGAAGTCCTGGACGGCCTGGGCCGCCCTGGTCCTGGCCGGCATCATGGCCTTGACCGCTTATCCTTCCTGGGACCGCCGCCTGCTCTCCTATGGCCGATATTTGAACTTCCAGGCCATTGAAGGCGACCTGATCACTTCTTCCTGGCCGAAAGCTTTATCTCGGGGGCCGGATATTTTGGCCCGGTATGAAACGGGCCGGGAAGTGCTTTTTTACGGCGACGGCCCGGCCGGGTTCACCACGGTGGAAAAACTGACCGACAGCTTGGGTCAAGTCAAGTACACCTTGCTCAACAGCGGCAAACCCGACGCCTCGTCTCACGGCGACGCCTCGACCCAGGCTTGCCTGGCCCATATCCCCCTTCTGTTTCATCCCCGGCCCCGAAACGTCATGGTCCTGGGCGCGGGCTGCGGTATGACCGCCGGGGAAGTCCTGCTTTATCCCGTGGACCGGGTCGATGTGGTGGAAATAAACGAAAAGGTCCTTCAGGCCGGCCGCTTTTTTGAACCATGGAATAATCATTATCTGGACGACCCCAGAACCAGGGTCATCATCCAGGACGGCCGCAATCATCTGGCCCTGACCAATGAGAAATACGACGTCATTATTTCCGAACCTTCCAACCCCTGGATGGCCGGACTGGCCAACCTGTACACCCTCGAGTTTTTTCTAACCGTCCGGGAGCGTTTGGAAGAGGGCGGCCTCTTCATCCAGTGGATTCATTCCTACCGGATGGACTGGCCCACTTTGGCTTTAGTCGGCCGGACCTTTGCCCGGGCCTTTCCTGAAGGTTTGCTCATGGGCTCCCTGGTCGGGGCCGGGGATTATTTTTTGGTCGGATTTAAAAACCGCCCGGGCCTCGACCCGGCCGTGGCTCAGGCCAACCTCCAATTCGCTGAAAAATCCAAGGTGATGAAACTGTCTGACCCCAGGCTTTTGTATCATCTTCTGGTTACTGAAGACCTGGCGGACATGTTCGGTCCCGGCCCGCTTCATACCGACGACCATCCTCGCCTGGAATACGCCGCCCCCAGGCAGCTCCATCGCCAAGATTCCTCCATCGAGCGGGAAATGGCCCAACGCGGCCGGCTGTCGCCTCGATCCCAGGCCGTGCTCGCCGAGACCGTCGACCCGGGCAGCCTGATCGATTTGGCTGAATTCGCCGCCTCGGTTTATTCCCCCAGCTTTCCGCCCCTGGACTTGGCCGGAGCCGACCAACAACAGCAGCGTCGGTATTACCAGGTGGTCGAAGATTACTGCGCCAGGGTGCTCGTGCAGGATTACGGAGTTTTCTTTGATGAGCGGGCCAAGGGGCTGTGCGTTCGAAAGCAGATCGACCGGATAACCAAGCATTTGGAGTCATGGCCGAAAGACGCCGCGGCCTATCACGATCTTGGCTTAGCTTACGCCCAGCAAGGTGACCTGGCCGCGGCCGTTCAATCTTTTGAAACCAGCATCGCCCTTGATCCGCACCGCTCGGCCGCCCACAACAACCTGGCCGTGGCCCTGGCCCGGCAGGGACGATTGGTCGAAGCCCGCCGGGCCGGAGAAACCGCCCTGACCCTTAATCCTGCTTACGCCAAGGCCTATTTCACCCTGGCCAATATCAGCCTGGACCAAGACCGCCGGAATGAAGCCATCCAAGAACTTCGCACCGGACTCGATTACGAAGAAGACCCCGCAGCCAGACGGCTCTTACAATACCTCGAGGCCAAGCGATAAACATTCAGCCCCTTTTCAGGCGAAATTCATTCTTCGGGCAGGGAAGTTTCGACCTTCATAAACTCTCGAAGCAGGGTCGTGGCGTATGATCCTTTGGGCAGGGAAAAGGACAGGGCCAGTCCCGTATCGATCAGGTCCAGACGTAAGCCCTCGACAAACAGCCGGGCCGGACGCCGGCTGCCGTCCAGGCGAGCCCGAGCCAGGTTTTCTTCCGTGACGCCGGAATTGTCCAGGATCAGGCGTTCCAAGGCCCCGGGTTCGCCGCCGGCCCAACGCATCCGGCCGCCGTAGATCGGCCCGGTGTAAGTGATTTCCTTGTTTTCAAAACGAGGCTGCTCCACCTGGAGGTCTTCCACTTGAAAAAGTCCGCCCGTGGATATTTTTTTGGCGATGTCCCCGGTCATAAGACGCTCGAACCAGCCCCGGCGGATGCGTTCGGCCAGCCAGTCATTGAAGAGTTCGGCCTGAAAAGCTGAAAGAAGGAATCGCTTGAGCCAAGGCCGCCGGGGGCCTTTTCCCAGGATAAGCTCGCGGCCCCGAGCGGCGTTGTCCCCTTTTAAACCAAAACGTTGAGGGCCGTAAAAATTGGGCAGACCCCGGCTATTCAAAACTGCGGCGATTTCTCCGGCCCGGCTTAAAATCTCCCGGCCGACTCCTTCGATCACCACCGTAAACCGGTTGCCCAGAAGATGGCCGGTTTTGAGCTTGTTGGTGTGCCGACGGACTTCCAGGACTTGGACCGGCAAGTTTTCGGCGATCCGCCCGGCCACGGCCTCTTCGTCCATCTGGGGCAGCAAAAGAGAAATGGTCTGAGTGACCCGGGCCTGCCGATCCTTCAAGCCGGCGCAGCCCAGGTCCACCTCCCGCAAAGCGAATATTTTCCCCAAGGCTTCCATCAGGCTCCGGGTGGTCCAGTCTTCCCGGACCAAGCGAACGTAAACGTGGTCGCCCTGACCGGCCGGATCATACAGAGGAATCTCTTCCACGATAAAATGGTTCGGCTGATTCTTGATCCATCCGCCGATTCCCGGCAGATCCTGAGTGATATAAGGTAATTTGTCCGTCATCCGGCCGGCTCTCCCATGTTTGCTCTATTTAGTTTAACCCAATCTTTGGCCGTTCGGCTCTCTTATTCGAAAAAATACCACAAAATGTCCTGGATTTTTCGTCTATATCCGAATCAGCGATTATAAACTCCACCAGTCGCTCCATCCGAAATCTCCTTGACGAGTCGGCCCTGATAAGCTAAAAACCGGAAATTACCGGAACGAGCGTGGGAAAATAAACAATGTCTTTGGTCGAAGATCCACCGCTTGTTTTTTCCCGTTCAGCCGGGGCCGTCGTGTCTCTGTCTGTTTGTCTTAGGGCGGGCTCGAGAAGAATTTATAGAAAATCCTGATGATTTTGATTTCGCTTCGAGGCTGGTTTTGAATCCGGACGTCGTCATTGTGGGGGCCGGCATCGCCGGATTGAGCGCCGCGGCCGAACTTTCGAACCGGGGCCTGTCCTGCCTGGTCGTCGAGCAAGGACTTTTCCCCGGCGGTCGGGGAGCGGAACTGTCTTGCAAAGCCGCCCAAACTTGCGCCAAGTGCAACGCCTGCCTTTTGGAAGAAACCCTGACCGCTTTCGTGGCCGCCGAAAAAGCCCGGTTGGCCTGTCAAGCTTCGGTCGTTTCCTGCCGGCTTAACGGTCAAGGGTACAGATTGACCATCGCCCATGAGCCGACCTATTTGGATCAGGAAAAATGCCTGGATTGCGGCCTGTGCCTTCAGGTCTGTCCGGCCCGCGACTTGGCCCTTCGTCGTTCCCCCGTAGGGCTGGGCCGCCCCGGTTTCAACATTTCCGGCCGCGACTGCCTCTTTTTCCAGGGACAAGACTGCCGGGCCTGTCAGTCCGTCTGCCCGGTGGAGGCCATTGATCTGTCTGCCTCGCCTTGGGAAGAAGAAGTGAACTGCTCGGCCGTCATCGTCGCCGTGGGTTTCACTCCCTTCGATCCGCGTCTGAAACCTCGCTTCGGTTACGGCCGGCTGCCCAATGTGGTCACCGCCCTGGAACTGGACCGCCTGCTCCGGACCCAGGCCGAACTTAAGCGCCCCTCGGATGGAGCGCCCCCGCATAACATCGCTTTTATCCAGTGCGTCGGGTCCAGGGACAAATCCCTGGGCCGGGATTACTGCTCCCGCATCTGCTGCGGCTACGCCTTGCGCCTGGCTCGATTGATCCTAAACCGCCGGCCGGAGACGGCTATCTCCTTTTTCTATATGGACGTGCAGAACTTCGGCCGGGACTTTGACCGATTTTTTCATGAAATTCAATCAGAAATCGAATTGATCCACGGCCTGCCCGGTGAGATAACCGCGGGAGCGGGCGGCTCGTCGGCCGTGCCCTTCCTCAACGAAACAACCGGGCGCAAGGAGACCAGGACCTACGATCTGGTCGTGCTGTCCATCGGTCTCGGCCCGCCTGATGAACAAATCAGTCGAATCTTTCCTTTGGAAAGGAACGAGGACGGGTTCCTCCTGGCCGACGACCGAACCGGCTTGTTCGTGGCCGGATCGGCCCAAGGACCGATGGACCTGGCCGAAGCCAAGGCCTGGGGCGAAGCCGCCGCCGGCCGGGCGGCCGATTTCCTGAGACGCCGAAAATGACCCGCGACTATAAAAATATTGTTGTCTTGCCCCAAAACTTCCCCCCACCCTGGGGCCTGACTCCCCAGGCCGCGGCCGAAAGTCTCCGGGCCTGGAAAAACGTGGACGAGACCAGGATCGTCACTCGCTGGAGGCCGGAAGAAATCGGTTCGGCCGGACCTGACGATCGTTTTTTCCTGGTCGGCCGGGCCGAACCTATTTCCGGTCTGACCGGGTCGGCTTTCAAGCAATATCCCGTGGACCTAGCCGGGCAAATGCCTTGGCTGGCCGGAGACCCGTCCACCAATCTGTTGGCCCTGATCAAGGCCGAACTGGAGGCCGCTGACCTGGAAGAAGCAGGGGAACCGCTCGCCCTCAGCCCCTATCCCCGGGTCCTGGTCCTTGGACATGGTCCGGCGGCCGAAGCGACGGTGACCTGTTTGAGTCAAGCCGGTCTGGGGGCGGTCTGGGCCAGGACCGCCGATGGAGCTGCACCGCTCAACCCGCCGCTCCGTCCGGACCAAAAAGCTGATTCAAAAGTCGAGCTTATACCCTGTCGGGAACCGCTCGGCCTCCAAGGGGTCGCCGGCCGTTTCACCGTTCGGATCGACACCGGGGACTCGATTGAAGAAGTTCAGGCCGGGGCCGTCATCATTTGCGGCTCGGAGAAAAAAGTAAATGAGGCGCCTGAACCTTTTCGTCGCTTTCCGGTCAAAACCTTGACCGATTTCGAGGCCGAAGTCTTTAGCCGGGAGACTCCGGCCTGGTCCGGACAAGGTGAGCGTCAAAAAATTGTCTTTTTAACTGGCCTGGGCCGGTCGACCGCCACCTCCGCCATGCGCCGGATTCTGAACGCTTCGATCAAGCTCGCCGCTGAAACCAAGGCGGATGTTTATGTCCTGGCTACTCAGATTAAAGTCGCTGAATATGGACTGGAAAGACTTTACGGCCGGGCCCGTGATGTGGGCGTGGCTTTCATCCGTATTCCGGAAACAGGACCCGAAATCTTGTCGGATCCGAACGGTCGGCCCGGTCTTAAAGTCTTTGATCCCTTGGTTCAAGGCCATCTGCTCCTTTCCCCGGACCTGATCGTTTGGGATGAATCATCCGCACCGCGGGCGGACTTGGCCCGCCGGGCCGAAGCCTTCGGTTTGTTTTCCGGGCCCGATCAAGGCCTGGGGCCGGACAACGTCTTGTTTCTCCCCGCTTTGACCAATCGGCGGGGCGTCATGAGTCTGGGCCCGGCCCGCGGCACGGACTCCGGGGAAATCCAAACCTTGGAAATCGAGTCCGCCGTCATGGAGGCCCGGCATTTTTTGAGGGCCGGGGTCGAACCGCCCCGGGTGGTTTGGTGGACCGGGCTTTGCTCAAGATGCCTGACCTGCCTTCGCGCTTGTCCCCACGGCGCCATAACTTTTACCGACCGACCCTGGTTTCACCCCCAGGCCTGCGTGGCCTGCGGCATCTGCGCCGCGGTTTGCCCTGGACAAGCCGTCGATTTGGTCGATTTTACCGACGCCCAAGTCAAGGTCCGCCTTGATCTCCTTATGGCTCGGCCTCAAGAGGCCGGCCGGGCTGGGCCGCGGCTGGTCGTTTTCGGATGCCGCCGCTCCGCTCAAATCGCCATGCGCGCCGCTACCCCGCCGGAAAAACCTGTTGATCTGATCTGCGCGCCTCTGCCTTGCGGCGGACGTCTGGACGAACGGCTGGTCCTGGAGGTCCTGGGCCAAGGGGCGGACGGTGTGATGGCCGCGGTCTGCCACCCGGACAATTGCCGCACTCAAAAGGGAGGTCTTCTGGCCGACCGCAAAGTAACTTACCTTAAAACCACCATAAAAAGCGCAGGATTCGACCCGCGTCGACTCAAGTTTTTCACCCTGGCCCCGAATATGGGAATCGAATTCACTCAGGCTGTCAATACTTTCATCGCCGAATTGGCCCGGCTTGAGGCCGAAGGGGCTTGAGGTGCGATCATGACCGATTTCAACCTGAACCGCGCTGACCCCGATTTCAAGCGCCAAGCGGCCCGGCGGCCCGGCGCGGAGAAAATCACCCGGTGTTACGCCTGCGGGGCCTGTTCGGCCAGATGCCCGGTCGGCGACCTGAACCCGGATTTCGATCCCCGCCGCCTCATCCGTCTGGTCGTCTTGGGTCTCAAGGAAGAAGTCCTCCAAAGCCCCCTGTTGTGGTATTGCTCCACCTGTTACACCTGCCAGGAAACCTGCCCCGAGGGGGTTGATTTCACCGAGGTCCTTTTCGCTTTGAAAAACATGGCCGCCGAAGCCGGATTCTTTCCCCCTGCTATGAGCGCCCAAGTCGATCTGCTCAGAAAACACGGCCGCCTTTATGAAGTGACGGACTTTGAAAACCAGAAACGCCGGGAATTGGGTCTGCCGGAACTTATAGAGAAACCCGAGCATTTTCAATCCCTCCTTGAAGATTTTCAGCTCGGCCCGGAAACGGAGGCATAATGTCCTGGGCCCTCTTTCTCGGCTGCACCGTGCCGGTCAGAAATCTCAACTACGAGGTTTCGGTGCGTCGGACCGCGGACAGACTCGGCTTGGATATAGTGGACTTGCCCGATTTCGGCTGCTGCGGCTTTCCCCTCAAATCCCTGGACGTCCAACAGGCCCTGCTCCTGACCGCCCGGAACCTGGCCTTGGCCCAGGCCGCCGGCCGCGATATAGTCGCGGTCTGCAGCGCTTGCGCCGCCACCCTGGCCGAAGCCGAACACCGCCTCGCCGGCGACCCCGAATTGGCCGAAAAAATCAACCGTGAACTGGCCCGGATCAATCTATCTTACCAAGGCGGGGTCAAGGTCCGGCATTATACCCGTTTGCTTTACGAAGAGGTGGGGTTGGAGCGCATCAAAGCGGCCGTGACCAGACCCCTGACCGGTTTTCGCTTTGCTCCCCATTACGGCTGCCACTATCTAAAACCCAGCGAAATCATGGACCATTTCGATTCACCCGAACAGCCGCGCAGCCTGGCTGGACTTATCGAAGCCCTGGGGGCCGAAGCCGTCGACTATCCGGGACTCAAGGACTGTTGCGGCGGCGGAGTCTTGGGCGTCAACGAAGCCTTGGCTCAGGGCCTGGCCTTCGGCAAGCTCCATCAGCTCAGCCGATTGGACCTGGCCGGCCTGGTGGTTATCTGTCCTTTCTGCAACGTCATGTTTGAAGGCCAACAGAAAGCCGTGGCCAAAAAATACGAAGTCGAACTTAAGGTGCCCTTGTTCTTCTACCCGCAGATACTTGGTCTGGCCCTGGGCTTAAGTCCCGACGAACTGGGCTTCAAGCTCAACCGCATCAAAAACAAGGATTTGCTTAAAGCCATGGAAAACTGACCGCCTGGTTTTAAGGTAATCTATCAGTCATTGGTGGCTTGGATTCCCGCTTGCGCCTGCCTGTGCGTCGCACGCAGACAGGCGGGAATGACGGTAGTAACTAGACGTCATTCCTGCGAAAGCAGGAATCTACTTCTATCGACCGGACAAAAAGAGGCGGAAAATGCCGCCGTTCACTGATAGGTTACGTTTCAAGTCCAAAAAGACTTTTCGTTCCGGTCGGGAAAAGATATACTGTTTAGTAACACCAGCTCCGGTTTTGAGGAGGAAAGATTATGGAAATAGAAGGGTATAATTTCCCGGACAATCTGTACTACGACAAGAACCACTTCTGGGCCAGGGTCGAAGGCGGTCTGGTGGTCATGGGCACGACTGAGTTCACCTCCAAACTGGCCGGTGAGATCACTTACGTGGATATTGATCAGGAAGGCGAAGAAGTCGAGCAGGGCAAACCCTTCGCTTCCATTGAATCAGGCAAATGGGTCGGCCGAATCTACGCGGTGGTTTCGGGCGAGGTGGTCGAAGTCAACGAGGAACTGGAGGATGAACCTGAACTGATCAACCAGAGCCCTTACGGCGAAGGCTGGATTTTCAAAATCAAACCCACCGACCTCGAAGCCGATTTGGCCAATCTTATGAAAGCCGGTCCGGATTTGGAAAGCTTCATCAAAGGAGAAATCGCCAGGGTCAATAAAGAAATGGCCGGCAAGAAGTAGGGCCGAGTCTCCGTCCGAGCCTTGCCTTTCCGGACCATTCACTCTGATTTTTCATATACCGCGCGCCTGTAGCTCAGCCGGACAGAGCAACGGACTTCTAATCCGTAGGCCGCAGGTTCGAGCCCTGCCAGGCGCGCCAAAAAAAATCAAGGGGTTAGGCAATCAGCTTAACCCCTTAAATTTTTCTCTGCTACCCTATAGCTACCCGGAAATAAAGCCCCAGGTCAGGGCCGGGTCCGGGCCCCTAGTCCGGGCCGCCCGCCGGGGCCGGTCCCTGAACCAAACTTCGTTTAAACAGCTTCATATTTTCTCTTGTTCATTATTTCGTTTAAACAGCTTCGTTTTTATCCATGTTCATTATTTGGTGCAGGGGAAGGGGCCGTCGGCGTTTACTGGTAAACGCCAGGGGCCAGACCGCGCCCTCTTTCCTTTTTTAACTTATTCCGCTCACGTTCGTTTTAAGGGGTTTTTCGGCTGAAGGGGAGTTGGGGCCAGTCATGGGCCGGACGTTCTTCAGGCAGTCGGGCCGGGGCCGTTCAGGAGCAAAAAAAAGCCCCGGCGTAGTCCAGGGCTTAAGGCCGATGTCAAGGAAAAAGTTTACCGGTAAACCGCTCAGGCCCGCTCGCCAGGCTGAAGCAAACCATGCTTTTCAAGATAGGCCGCCGGCTTCGACTTCGGCCAGGCGGCCCGCGCCTTCAGGTCGTAATAATCGGCCGAGTCCCTGTCCGGCGTGGCGTGAAACCAAAAGGCCGCTGGCCTCGTGCCGGGGTGCTTTTTAACCCAAGCCCCGGCAATCAGGGGCCAAAATTTCTCCCATAGCTCGCGCCCACGAATTGAGGCGGGGCTAAACAAGCCACCATGAACATGTTTTGAAAAACGGTTTTCATATTCCATGTTCCAAAATTCATCTCGGGTCCGGGACGTGAGAAAAGCAATTTCGCCTTCGCTCAAACTCGCCAAGGCGGGCCATTGGTTTTCTTTGCTTACCGTTCGTTTCGGCCTGATTTTCGATCTTTCCATGTCTCCCCCTATCTGCCCGGCGGACGGCCGGGTTTTCCCGGAGCAATTTCGATGTCCAGCCGCAAGGCCCGTAAAGCCGACAGCATCGCGGCCCGTGAGTCTCGCTCAACAACGCAGGCCGGATTCGGCCTAATCTGCCCGGTATCTTCGTTCACGAGCACCACACCATGCGTTTCAATGGCCTCAGCCGCTTGTTTTTGCCTGTCCAAGGCCTCACAAGCCGTCTCCAAGAGCACCAAACCTTGTTGATCATCAATTTGGTATTCGCTTATAAGTCGCTTCCAAAGTTGCCGCCCGGCGGGGCCTAAGTTTTTTGGAGCTTGTTTCGGTTTCATGTCATGTCATCTCAAAAATCAAAGGAAAAAAGTCGGTGCGCGAAAATTTACTTGGACACACGGTGTCCGGTCCATAGGTTCGGTACGATTTGACATACCCTCCCCTTGTGAGGGGAGGCCGTCCACGCACCGGAGAAGTGCCGACGGCTGTCCAGGTTGTTTCCGACACTCTGGACTTGTCGGGCGTGTTCGGGCTGAAGACAATCTTTAAAAGGCCCAGGGCCACGCTTGCCCTTCTGCGGCCCGAAGCCGAAGCCGCAAGTTGGGCCAGGGGCCGAAGCCCCCGGCGGTTAAAGGTTAAGCTCTTTCTCCCAGAACCACGAACGGACTGACAGTCGTGCTCCCGTCCTCAAGGGTCAGGGCCGTGCTCCACAACGGTTGCCCGTCGTGTCGTTCGATCAACCGCGCATAAAGTTCATCGGTCTTGAAACCAACGTGAATCGAGGTATCGAACCGCATCCCTTGCCGCAGTCCAACAACGTATTGGGAAAAATCGGCAAGCATCACGTCGCCTTTGCTCCCAAGAGTTTCGGTTTTTTCGGTGAAAACCACGGGTCTCGTGAGCATCGTGAAGGCCCCGTTGCTCTCGCGCATCACCGGGATGTGTTCGCCGCCCAGGGCCACGGCCACGCTCAAAGTCAGTAGCTTGGGAATTGTGCTTTGGTGACACACCCAAACGGAATTTGCGAATGATCCAGCGAACATGCGGCCCATCATGTTTACGAGATTTTCGTAAACGATGGTTTCGGGGTCTTGCCCATCTTCGGGGTCAACTTCGATCAAGCAGGGTGCGTTCAGGATTCCCAACGGTTGACCGGCTCCGGTGCCCTTCAGAAAAGCCTTGTCCCGATACCAAGCCAGGCCCCGGCCGCATAGGGTAATGATTTGATCCGCGCCGCCGGGAATGTCCTGAGCAAGCTCGTTGCTCATTCTGATAAGCCCGGTCAGCTTTTTCGCGTTCAAAACCATTGACCTCGCCTTCGGGTTCGCTTCGGAAATGGTCCCGAGTTCATCGGTATAGCTCGCCGTGAAGCCGCCAAGCAAGGCCGTTGAATGGTCCCCGATTTCCAGTCCCGGAATCCTGATTTCGTTCGAGATCATCGGTTGGACATAGGCCCTCGGCATGATCAATTCGCTTTCCAAGGCGACGCTGTGGATTTTTTCAGCGTATTCCACGGGCACAAGGAAGCCGCCGTCAGACGGGGTGGTTTCACTCATGCTGTTTTGAATCAAGCCCGGATGGTGACGGCCGCTGAGAACGGCTCGAAAAAAATCCGTGTCCTTGTCTTTCCACTCCGAGGCCTTGGGGCCGAAAAGCGATTTGTAGTCCTTCGCGTCACGCGGGCCTTTCAAAGCAAGCGGGCCACTGCCCGAATGTCTGGCCGGTTGCTGGCCATAGTTGCCCGGCCGCCCGAAGTCGTTTTGCAAAGTCCGCGGCCTTTCCGGGACGCTCATTTCGAGCGCAGAAATTGCACCTTCCGCTTCGGCAATCCACCTGCGCTCATCCGCGTTTGGTTCGCGCCCGGCATTTCGGGCCAGCAGTTCGATTTCGGTTATCTTCTGGCTAAGTTGCGATATTTCTTTTTCTTCTGTGCTCTGATACATTTCGTTCACCTCGATAATTTGATTTTTTTATTCGATCTAAATTCGCCGCCCTTCGCTCTCTGCGTCCCGCAGATAGCATCCGGTGTCGCTGAAGGCCCCTGGAACATCCCGCGCCAAGAGAAGGTTTTCCGCTTCCAGCATCCCGCTGAAGGGTTCCGGCCCCGCTTCGCTTCAACTTCCCCGGCCAACATCCCGCAGGCCGGGGCTTCGCGTTTTATCTGAACCGCCGCCAAAGGCAAGGCGGATTCATTCATCATTGAATCCATTTGACCACCGCGCCGCCCAGGTCTTCGACGGCCTCGATTTTAAGCCGCTGTAAAAAGTCGATCTGCCGCATCAAAACGGCCCGGATCCTCAGAATTCGGCCGTTGATAAAGGCGATTTTCATAATCGACTGCGCCGGCTGTTTTTCCGCTCGGAGGTCATTCAAAAAGTTTTCGTAAGTCTCGGCAAACTGGTCAGCCGTTTCCCATCTCTCAGCCAACAATTCGAGGCCCTCAAGTCGATGTTCAAAGTCGATCATTTTTTCCTCTTTAAAAATCTTCCGTCTTTATAAAAAAAAGTACTCTTTATATATAGCCCGGTTGCACCGGTTGTAAGTTGTTGAAATAACGTATAATTCCATGCTCTGCACCGGTTTGGTCTTCAAGTAACTTAACATATTGATATCACGATTAAAAACCGGGTCCCGGAGTGAACCGCACCACAACCGGTGCAATTCACCCGCTGCACCGGTTTTTTACTCTGTAGAGTATACTTGCCTCTGTGCATGGCCTTCACTCGATCTTGCGAAAATTGCACCCATTTGAAGGGCCGTCTTGATATGACCTTTGGCCGCCCGCTGGCCGCAACCAACTTCGTCGCGGATTGCCTCGATCAGCCCGCCTTGCCCGTCTATTTGACCGCCCAGGGCCTCAAGAATTTCCCGAACCCGGCTCGGCGGACAGAGAACATCCGGTTCAACCGGCCGATGGACAAAGTTTTCATCGCGCTCAATTAAAATAGGGGCCGGGACCGCGCCGTTTCTGACTTTATGAAAGTCAATCAGCCGGAGCACTCGTCGTTCGTGGTTTTTCGGGGTCAGGGTAAGCAAAGTGTCGCACCAGTCCTTGATCCCCGAGGCCCCCCGCAACATGTAAGCCCCGCTGCCATTATCATCTAGTCCGGGCTTGCGGTGGTGGTGAATCAGGACTGTGGCCGATCCGCACTTCCGGCCGATCTCGGTAAAGGTGTCCAAGACTTGCCTCATTTGGACCGAATCATTTTCATTGCCGCTGTGAAATGAGGACAGCGGGTCAAAAACGACCACATCGCAACCGGACCGCTTGACTAGGCCCTCAAGTCGCGCCCTGTCCTTTTTTAAGGACAAGTCAAACCGTTCCGGCGGTCCCCAGGTCAGGCCGGTCGGAGGACCGCCCAGCCCCAGGCCCTTGAGCATCCGCTCCAAACGGACCTTTTCGGTTCTCAAGGTGTTTTCGATCTGGACTATCAAGACTTTCCGGGCCTTGGGGACAGGCAACCCAAGCCAAGCAAGGCCCAAGGCCAGATGAATCGCCAAGTCCAGGCGGAGCATGGATTTCCCGACGCCTGAATCGGCCCCGATAATCAGGCCGCCAGTCGCCGGTAAGATTCCCCGGCCGATAATCGGCGTCTCGGCCTCGAAGGTTGTTTGCAGAAGACTTTTGGCCGACAAAAAGCCGGTCTCGGCCGAATCCTCTATCAGGCCGCCCAGGTCGCCAGCCAGCCCGTGAACGATCTCAAGCGGGTCGGCCTTGAGGTCCTGAACTTTTTCAACGGCCTTTTGGCAAAGCCCGAGAACACCCCTCAGCCGGACTTTTTTGGCGATAATCCCCGCGTAATGCCCGATATTCGCGGCCGTCCCCGTGGCGTCGGCCAATTCGGCCAGATAGGCATGGCCTCCGATCCGGTCCAGTTCGCCGTTTTCTCTTAACTGGTCTTTGGTCGTGACAAGATCAATCGGCCGCCCCGCCGCGTGAATCTCGGCCATGCTTTGAAAAATTCTCCGGTGATTATCTCGGTAAAAATCCGCCGGCTTTATTATGGCCTGGACGCGCTCGAAGGCTTCCACACCGAAGGCCAGGACCGCGCCAAGCAAGGCTTGTTCGGCGCTTATATCGCAGGGAGGCAAGGCGGAATTCCCCCCCCGGACAGCTTTTAAGTTCGGTCTGGCCATTTACCCTTTGGTCTCAACGGAATCGGCGGTCAAAACAGGCTCTTGGCGCGCCCACCGCTCCAAATCATCAAAAAAATAAACGATTTTATGGCCGCCCAACCTGTAAAACCGCGGCCCGCGCTTTTGGCTCCGCCAATTCGCCAGGGTCCCCGGTGAAAGCCCAAACATAAATGCGGCCTCAGTCGTGGTCAGCGCCCTTTTCATCAAACTTTTTCTAAGCTCCATCGTATTTTCCTCCATGTGATTCACGGCGTTTCTAACAATGATCATGGCCGGAATAAGGGACCCCCCTTATTCCGCAGGAATAAAAAAAGCCCCCAAGGTTTCCCAAGGGGGCCGCGCA
>ENA-OSEO01002907-OSEO01002907.1-sediment-metagenome-genome-assembly--contig:-NODE-2907-length-22186-cov-5.609480_pt1 | contig 22186 bp, 15 predicted proteins | sample MGYA00237883_ERZ534232 | MGnify/ENA metagenome assembly ERZ534232
AATCTGGAATCCTGGATCGCCAAAATGGATGGCGAACCCGAAGCAGAAACCGCTCTTGCAGTCATACGCCGTGAATACGAGGAGCTTCTCAAGAAGATGGCAGATGGCTTTTCCAATGCGCTTCGGACAACCGGGTGGACGGCGCCTGGAATTCTCCAACAAACTCAAGTCTTTTCGGAATTGGTTCAGTCGGGACGGGGACGGGTCGCATTGTTCTGTGTTGATGCCATGCGCTATGAAATGGGGGCGGAGCTGGCCCGACTTCTCAAAAATGCGCAGGAGCTTACTCTAAGTCCTTGTCTGGCCGCTTTGCCAACGATAACACCGGTAGGCATGGCTGCTCTCCTGCCCGGCGCCTCAGCAAGCTTCTCGATTACTGAACATAAAGGCAAATTGGCGGCCAAAATCGATGAGGCCATCATGCCGGGTTTGAATGAACGCCTCAAGTATTTCAAAGCAAAAGTCCCCAACCTGGTGGAAATGACACTGGGGAAGCTTCTGCAAAACTCATCATCCAAGCTGGCAAGGACCATCGCCAATGCATCTCTGGTGGTCGTGCGGTCTCAGGAAATCGATGCGCTGGGTGAAAGCGGTGACGACTGGATTGCTCGCCAACTGATGGACACCATTGTCGGCAATCTTGCCCGCGCCGTTCACAAACTCGCGGCATGCGGTATCGACCGATTTGTGATTGTCTCCGATCACGGCTACCAGTTTTCCATGAGAAAAGAAGAAGACATGCGCATGGACAGCCCCGGAGGAGAAACCATTGAAATTCATCGGCGATGCTGGGCAGGCCGCGGGGGAGCCACACCGCCGGGTGCAGTGCGTGCTAACGGAGCAGAAATTGGCTACGATACCGATCTGGATTTCATCTTCCCGACCGGTCTTGCCGTTTTCAAGACTCAAGGTGGCCTCAGTTTTCACCATGGCGGTATAAGTCTTCAAGAAATGGTTATTCCCGTCATAACGTTGCGCATGGCGATTGCGTCTCAGGAAAAGAGCGCCGCTGCACAAGTGAAAATCCTCGGGCACCCGAAAGCGATTACAAACCGGACCCTAGGGATTGAGATCGCCTGCGATCCACATATCTTTCAAAAGGACGCGGTCACTCTAAGGGTAATTCTTGTCTCCAAGGGAGAGCAGGTTGGCGAAACGGGCATGACCGTCGGGGGAGTGTTTGACAGAAAGACCGGATCTGTCACTATTAAGCCTGGCGAAAAAGTGAGTGTCGGCATCAGGCTCACCAAGGATGACTGCGAGTCGGTTCGGATCATGGTGCAAGATCCGGTAACGGATGCGGTGATTGCCCGGTCTGAAGAGCTGCCGGTGAAATTGGGGATCTAGCAGATGAACGAGGAACAACATCCTTCAAGAGACGTCCTCGACGATAAGGTCAATCGGGTGTTTGCCGGCAAAGTCGTGCGCAAGGACCTGGTTCGCAAAGTGAAGGTGGGTGCCAATGTACCCGTTTTCGTTTTGGAATACTTGCTCGGCAAGTATTGCGCATCGACCGATGAGCTTGCCATTCGGATGGGGCTCCAGGTGGTGAATGATATTTTGGCTGAGAACTATATTCGGCCGGATGAAGCGACCAGAGCTCAGAGCCGGGTTAAGGAGCAGGGTAAGCACACGTTCATCGATAAAGTCAAGGTTCGTCTGGTCGATTCCAATTACTGGGCGGAAGTGGTCAACTTCGGCCATCGTTATGTGCATATCCCTGATACTTATGTGCGCGACTATGACCGGCTTCTCACCGGAGGCATCTGGGCGCAGATCGATATGCGCTTTGAATACGATGAGGAGTCCCGTGGCAAAAATCCTTTCTGGATACAGAAACTCACCCCGATCCAATTGGCGACCTTCGACCTGGAGGATTACCGCAGGCTCCGCGGTCAGTTCACCACCGATGAGTGGATCGATTTCATGGTTCGCAGCATTGGGTATGAGCCTGCCGAAATGGATCGCCGCCTTAAGCTGTTGTTTCTACTTCGCCTCATTCCGCTCTGCGAAAGAAATTTCAACCTGATTGAGTTGGGGCCGAGGGGTACGGGTAAAAGCTATGCAGTACAGGAATTGTCACCCTATGCAGCGCTTTTGACCGGGCCGACCACGGTCGCTAACCTGTTTGGTCACATGAGCGGCCGCCAGAAAGGCATGGTGATGATTTGGGATGTAGTCGGCTTTGATGAAGTGGCCGACCTGCAGAAGATGCCCAAAGAGGTGCTTACCACTTTAAAGACTTACTGCGAATCGGGACAGTTTCAGCGCGGTCAGGAAGGAATGGCCGGATATGCCAGCCTCGCCATGTTCGGAAATACTCAGCAGCCCATCGATGTCATGGTCCAGACCGGTCATTTGTTTGCGCCTCTGCCCGATGTAATCCGCGATGACATGGCCTTTATTGATAGGCTACATTTTTACCTACCGGGATGGGAAATCCCCAAGATGCGCAATGAGCATTTCACCAATCACTATGGCTTCGTGGTGGACTACCTGGCGGAAGCGCTACGGGAATTGCGGAAATACAACTTCACGGAAATGATCGACCGTTACTTCTCTCTTGGCTCTCATCTGAATGCGCGCGACCGAAAAGCCGTTCGCCGAACGGTTTCAGGCCTGATTAAAATCCTTCACCCCCATGGTGAAATTTCGGAGGAAGATTTGACGGAAATAGTTGGCCTGGCATTAGAAGGCCGGCGCCGGGTCAAAGAGCAGCTCAAAAAGATGGGCTCCTTCGAATATTACCACACGTCCTTCAGTTACATACAAAAAGATACCGGCGAAGAACACTTCGTCGGCGTGCCCGAGCAGGGTGGCCGTGACCTGATATCAGTCGATCCACTTCCACCAGGAACAGTCTATGCCGCATCCGTGAGTGGTGAAGGAACAGTGGGCTTGTTCAGGATCGAGGTGAGTATCTCTTCGGGCACGAGCAAGTTAAAACTTGCAGGCGGAATCAAAGGTGCAGCGAAAGAATCAGTGCAAAGAGCCTTCAGTTATATGCGTTCCAGTAAGAACACTTACGGAGTTGGACGAGAAGTAGACATTTCTGATTTTCACGTAGAATCGATAGATCTTCTGGGAAATAACGTAGATGCTGAAATCGGGGTTGCTTTTTTTATTGCTTGTTTTTCGGCGTTGAGGAAGAGTGCCTCCCTGCCAGCATTGCTAATCCTTGGTGACATGAGCATACAGGGTCACATCAAGGCAGTCCGCTCTCTCGCGGAACCTCTTCAAGTGGCCATGGATAATGGAGCCAAAAGAGCACTTATCCCGATTGAGAACAAGCGCAACTTCTTCGACATTAGCGCTGAGGTTTTAGAAAATGTAGACCCGATCTTCTACGGTGATCTGAAAGCTGCCGCCTTCAAAGCTCTGGGCCTAAGCTAGAAGCCTGCATTTTGTAGAATGAGTATTGATCGTTTACACCCATCCCGTCCCGTAGCAATTGAAGCAGCGTCCACACCGGCTCCCCCATCGCCAAATCATCTTATATATTGCCATGCCAAGCTTATTTGCAGGGAGCTTAAAAACATTTTGCAGCAGGGTCGCCAGTCCTTAGGCCGGGTTGCGCGAAGCAAAACCCAACTGGCGATGGGTGAATAATCGAGCGGAAGGAATTTGTGTATCAGGCCAAAAACTGCTCGATTCCCAGTTCCTTGGCCCGCTTCTTTACCCGTTCCACAATCTCCTGGTCCATGACGATGTCGTCGGGCCAGGGTCTGTGGTGATCGTCTTCGCGGCCCTTTTTGGTGGCGTCGATGAGGATGCGGCCGCCTGTTTTGACGATGTCGCGTTTGGGGTCCACATTGTTGAAAGCTTTCCAGAGCAACAAAGATCCATCCTTGAGATCTATGTTGCTGTCGTACAGGACAAATATGGAAAAGGCGGCAAGATCGGGATGCTTGAAAAGTTTGTTGACCAGCTTTCGCCCTGCGACTTTGCCGTTTTTCTTGAAATTCAGCACGAGCAGTCGGTTGCGGGCTTCCATCGCTGGTGCGTAACTGGCCACCAGGTGGGGGGAAACCTCCTTCGCGGCCCGTTCGACGACGGCCGGTTCGGGAATGGGCACAGGCGTTGCGGGTTCTGTCCGGTCCCTTTCGCCGGCCACTCTGCGGGTGGCGTCTATACCGAGCTTGCCGCCGAACAGAGCGTCCGGTGCACTGTGATCCAGAACATCCAAAATCCCTTCGGCGATGTACAGGTCTGCTTCCAGGTCCAGTTCGTTCAAGATGGTTTTGAACACTTCGCGCGGCCGGCTCAGGTCCATATCCGTGTCAACCAGAATGGCCACCTTGCAGAAGCTCATCTGCCCTTGGCTCCAGATGGCGCTCATGACTCGACGGGCGTGCCCCGGGTATTCTTTGTCGATAGCTATGACGGTGGCGTTGTGAAAAACTCCCTCCCAAGGCATCCAGAAATCGCTAATTTCCGGCAGGATCGTCTTCAAGAGCGGCAAAAAGATACGCTCGGAGGCCTTGGCCAGATAGCAGTCTTCCATCGGCGGTCGTCCCACCACCGTTGCCGGGTATACGGGATTTTGCCGGTGGGTTAAGGCGGTAACATGAAAGACGGGATACTCATCCACCAATGAGTAGTACCCGGTGTGATCTCCAAACGGCCCCTCGAGGCGCAACTCGTCAGGATCGACATAGCCCTCGATCACGAACTCGGCTTCCGCCGGGACCTCCAGATCCACCGTAAGGCAGCGAGCCATAGGCACCGGCTTGCGCCGGATGAAGCCCGCCAGCATGATCTCATCCACGCCCCTTGGCAGCGGCGCGGTGGCCGCGTAGGTGGTGGCCGGATCTGTGCCGATTGCCACGGCAACCGGCATGCGTGTTGGCGTTTTTCGATATTCCTGATAATAATGCGAGCCGTCCTTATGGATGTGCCAGTGCATGCCGGTGGTGCTGGCGTCAAACACCTGAAGTCGGTACATCCCCGCGTTGCGCCTGCCGGTGACCAGGCTGCGCGTGATCACCACCGGCAGTGTGATAAACGGTCCGCCGTCCTGCGGCCAACAGGTCAAAACAGGAAGGCTGGTCAGATCCACATCCTTGCCGCGATAAACAACTTCCTGGCAGGGAGCTCTCTTGAGCTTTCGCGGAATGGCTCTAAGAATATCCAGGCCCATCGGCAACAGCCGAAAAGCGTCTGCAAAAGACTTTGGCGGCTCCAATTGAACGAATCTCTGCAGCCGTTGAGCCAGGGCATCGAGGCTCGGGACGCCCAAGGCCATGCAGATACGGCGGTCGCTGCCAAATGCATTGGTCAAAACGGGAAAATCTGATTCGATAACGTTTTCGAATAACAGCGCCTTACCTCCACCGGGACTTTTTGAAGCCAGGTCGGTAATCTGAGTTATTTCGAGATAGGTGGAAACCGGCGCTTCAATTCGCAGTAGCTCACCCGCTTGCTGCAGCGCTCGGATGAATTCGTGGAGATTTTGGTAAGCCGCTTTCATTTTCCCTGTCCTGTTTAAGACAGCCACGTGTCCGCTAGCACCGCCAGGAAAAGCAATACGGAAATGGCACTGTTTACGTGGAAGAAGGCAATGTTGATGTGGTCCAGTCGGTGAGGGCGCACCAGTCTGTGCTCGATAATAAGCAAACAGCTGATCGCACACAAAAAAACCAGATAAATCGGACCCAAATCGAAGGCAAAATAAATCGACAGTAGGGCAACAAACGTGCACACGTGCAACAAGGAGGAAACGCGCAACGCCGACCAGATGCCCCAACAGGCCGGCATGGAAAACAACCTGGCCTGACGATCGAAGTCGACATCCTGGCATGCATAAAGAATATCGAAGCCCGCGATATAGCTCATTAGAGCCGCAGTCAAGAGCAAAATTCGCAGGTCCAGCGTGCCGGTGATGGCAATCCAGGCGCCAAGCGGAGCGAGGCCTATAGCAAAGCCGAGGAACAGGTGAGAGTAGGGAGTAAATCTTTTGGTGAATGAATAAAAGAAAAGAACAACGAGAAGTGGCACCGAAAGTATCAGGCACAATCTACCCAACATGGCAGCGCTCAGAATCAGGACAGCAGAGGAAAGCAGAATGAACAGGAATAAAGATTTCTTGCTGATTTCTCCCGTAGCATGCGGCCGGTTTGCTGTCCTCGGGTTTTCCTTGTCGAACTCGTAATCGGTCAATCGATTGAAACCCATGGCTGCGGATCTTGCTCCGGCCATGGCCAGCACAATCCAAAAAAGGGCCGTCCAGGTCACCGGGTGCTGGCGGTGAGCCAACAGCACGGCAGCCAGTGCAAAGGGAAGGGCAAAGACGGTATGGGTGAATTTGATGAGCCGCCCGTAGGTTTGGATCTGACCCAACAACATGCTTTGCCCCTCCTCGGATCGTTACGCTCAATATGCATCGGCCCGTCAAAAAATCGGCTCTCTTACACGAATTTATTAACATAGCCGGGGTGTAAAGAAAAGCTTGGAAGTTGGCGGCAATCAAGCGTGGGCTTTCCTATTCTGCGAAAAAAGCGTAAATTAAAAATTTACACGACAATGTTGAAAGGAAAAAACTCGGTCAAGATGCAACCTATTCGAAAAGGTGCCGAAATAGAACTGTCGGTGGAAAAATTGGCGTTTGGCGGGAAAGCAGTGGCGCACGTCGATGGTCTAGTCCTGTTCATCGACCATGCCCTCCCCGGCCAACGGGTAAAAGTGCGAATCACGCGAAAAAAGCGCCAGTACGCTGAGGCTCGGGTATTAGAAGTCATCAGCGAGTCTCCTGTTTACACCAAACCGTTTTGTCCGCATTTTGGCGTTTGTGGTGGATGCCAATGGCAGGATTTACCCTACGAGGAACAGCTTAACTGGAAACGACTTCATGTCCGGGAGTGCCTGATTCATCTGGCGGGAGTGAAGGGCGGGCCGGTGGAAGTTCGCGAGACCGTGCCGGCACCTCGGACGACCTACTATCGGAATAAAATGGAATACACCTTCTGCAATCGTCGCTGGCTTCTGCCGGAAGAAATCGCTGCCAAGGAAATTCAGTACAGTAAGGATTTTGCCTTGGGACTCCACGTCAGGGCGAGCTTTGACAAGGTGTTCAACGTAGAGCAGTGCTTTCTGGAATCGCCGGGAAGTGTCGAAATCCTCAAGGAGGTTCGCAACTGGTCTCTACACAGTGGCCTTCCCCCTTACAGCACCCGAGATCATCAAGGATTTTGGCGCTTTTTGGTGGTTCGGGAAGGCAAGCGCACGAATCAAACGCTTATTCACCTGTTGACGGCCTCTCACGAGGACCAGGTGAAGGTGGTTGACGGCTTGTTCGACCACCTCGCTTCGTGCTTTCCACACATAACCACTATGGTTCATTCCGTGAGTCAAAAGAAGGCTCAGGTGGCGGTTGGCGATTGGAGTCGAATTGTGACGGGGCCCGGCTTTATAGAAGAACGGCTGGGTGATTTGCGCTTTCAGATTTCCGCCCATTCCTTCTTCCAGACAAATCCGCTTGCTGCCGAGAGACTATATGCAACTATCGACAGCTTCGGTTCATTTACCGGCAAAGAAACGGTATGGGATCTGTATTGCGGAACAGGAAGCATCGCTCTTTTCATTGCATCGAAGGTGCGTAGAGTAGTAGGATTCGAAGTGGTGGAGGAGGCTGTCGAGGATGCCTATAAAAATTGCCGGTTGAACAACATCGACAATTGTTCGTTTCGGGTTGGTGACTTGAAGGACGTGATCAGAGAGATCCGCGGGTCATCACGATATGGAGGAGAGCCCGATGTTGTCATCACCGATCCTCCCCGTGCAGGTATGCATCCAAACGTTGTCAAGGCACTGCAGGAAGTTGCTCCCGGACGGATTATTGCCGTCTCATGTAATCCATCGACCCTTGCCAGGGATCTTGGCTTCTTGCTGGAGCAATATGAGATAAAGGATGTGCAGCCTTTTGATCTGTTCCCTCATACGCCGCATATCGAGTGTGTCGTCAATCTGGAGAAGAAGTAGCGATCTATTACTATGGCGAAAATTAAAGGAAAAAGGAAAACTAAAAAGCGGTTTTTGGGGTGGAAATTGTTCGGGCTGCTGGCTTTGGTCGGTGCGATCTTTTTGACGGGATACTTCTTCTACCTCTACATAGAAGTGCAGAACCGCTTTGCAGCGCGCAAGTGGAGTATCCCCTCGAGAGTTTTTTCCGCCACTGTTCCCGTTTATCCGGGACAGGCCTTTTCTCTCTCTGACATGAAGCGCATGCTGGATTTGCGCCGCTACCAGGAATCCTACAAGGAGCCGCTGAACGCAGGTGAATACAAGGTGGGTCGGGACAATCTGCTGGTGCACTTGAGACAATTCCATTTCGCCGGTCGCACTCTGCCGCAGCAACAAGCCAGATTTCTTTTCGCAAAAAACAAGCTGTTAACAGTCGAGGGAGAGCGGGGAAACATTGCCTTTCTGGAGCTGGAGCCGGTGGAGATTGCGCGGCTGTTCGGGGCAGAGCGGGAAAGCCGTCTGCTGATCAACATACGCCAGGCTCCGTCGGATCTGGTCGATGCGGTTATAGCCATCGAAGACCATCGTTTTTACGAACACCCGGGGATAGACTGGTGGGGAATTTCGCGGGCTCTATGGGCTGACTTGCTTGCCGGTCGTGTGGTGCAGGGAGGGTCCACCATAACCCAGCAGCTGGTCAAGAATTACTTTCTGGAGCCGGAAAAAAGCGTCAAGCGCAAGGTGCTTGAAGCGAGCATGGCGCTCGTGCTGGAGGCTCTCTATCAAAAAGATGAAATCCTTGAAATGTATTTGAATGAAATCTATATGGGGCAAAGGGGGAGCGTTGCCGTTCATGGCATGGGAGAAGCGGCTCGCTATTTTTTCGGACGCAACATAGAGAATCTGACATTGGCCGAAGCTGCCACTATGGCCGGAATGATCCGTGCACCCAACTTTTACTCCCCATATAAGAACCCTGAAATTTCCAAAGAACGCCGCAATATGGTACTGAAACGGATGCTGGATTTGGGGAAGATTTCCCCTCAGGAATATCAGGTCGCCCGCACTGTTCCATTGCGAGTTGCCAAATCGGAGCTGCCGCTGAAGGTCGCCCCTTATTTTGTCGACTACGTTCGCCAGCAGTTGCAGGAGCTCTATGCCCCGGAAGTTCTGGAGACAGCGGGCCTTAATATTTATACGACATTGCTGCCGGAGATGTCTTTAGCTGCAGAGAAGGCTGTGAGTGAAGGGTTGGCCGAGCTTGAAAAAACATATCCCAAATTGAAGACCGATTCCCCGAATGGCGCTCTGCAGGCGGCGTTAATCGCCGTACAGCCAAAAACGGGGGCAGTGTTTGCCTTGGTGGGCGGAAGAGATTATGGCGAAAGCAGCTTCAACCGGGCCCTTTATGCCAGTCGGCAGCCCGGTTCCGCGATAAAGCCTTTTATCTACTTGCGTGCACTTGACGACTTCACTCCGGTGAGCTGGCTGACCGACGAACTGAAGACTTACTCGGTCGGAGGCAGGCCCTGGACACCCAAGAACTATAATGGACGTTATCGGGGAAGGGTTATGTTTCAAACTGCGCTCGAACAATCGCTGAACGCCGCAACGGTAAGTGTGGCGATGGCGGTTGGGTTGGATAATATCGTCAGCACCCTGCGCAGCCTGGGAATTCAGTCGCCGCTGGAATCTTACCCGTCGCTGGCGCTGGGGGCTTTCGAAGTCACGCCTATCGAGTTGACCGGTGCCTATGCAACATTGGACAATGATGGGCAAAAGCCACATCTTTTGAGCTTAAAGCAGGTAGTGACGGAATCGGATGAAATTCAGCAGCAGCGAAACGTTGACATGGTTTCGGTGACGACCCCGGCAAAATGTTTTATCATCACCAACATATTGGAAGATGTGGTTCAGCAGGGAACGGCGACGATTCTCAAGCGCTTGGGGGTCGATTTCCCCTGTGCCGGGAAGACGGGCACCACAAGCGATTACAGAGATTCCTGGTTTGCCGGTTACACTTCGGATTTGCTGGTAATGGTTTGGGTTGGCTTCGATGATAACCGGTCTACGCATTTGAGTGGCTCGCAGGGAGCAGCAAGGATATGGGCCAGGTTTGTCAACCAGATTCGTCCCTGGATTCATTCTCAGCCGTTCCGAATTCCTCCGGGCGTTGTGGAAAGGTTCGTTTGTATGCAGTCCGGCATGCTGGCGACACAGAGTTGTCCGGCTAAGAAGCTGGCGTATTTTCTGGCTGAACGAGTGCCGACGACATATTGCACTGTGCATGAAGGGTCCTAGGAGACAGTCCGAGAATGCCTACCGAATGACATTCCCGCCAAGGCGAAATCCAAAGAGGCGCTTGTGGCGTGGGTTCCCGTCAGATGCATGCGGAAATGACGGAAAGCGATATGAAGGTTATGCTCGGACGAGCTACCAGCCCCGACGCGGACCAATCAATCGCCGGTCCGGCATTAAAGGCGAGGGTTGGCCATTCGAAAGCGCCAGAGATTGCAGCCGTGTTCCTTCAGGACTTGATGACAGCTCGGCACGATTTATGCCCGATTTGAAACGGCTCCTTCCGGGAGACGGATCCTCGGCAATCTGAAAAGGACTGAAGCATGGATGGAATGTGCGGAATTCAAGACCCCATGGGATCTCGCTTGAAGTGGATTTGCTTGATTGCGACCGTCTGCTTGTTCTCTGCCTGTGCTCCCACCAGAATGGTCTATATTCCTCCGGAATGGCAACAACCCCGTACCCAAGCCGGTGCTCCAGCGAGAGCTCAGCAGCAGCCGGAACAAGCCGTCACCGGGCAACCCGTGATAAAGCCTGCTCCGCAGATTAAAGAGATGGAAGTTGCGCCGGCTCCTGAGACGACCACGTCTGAGGCGGCTTCGTCACAATCTGCAGCTAACTCGGCCAGGGCTGCAGATCCACAATATCTTGCTTCAATGCACCTGGTGGACCAGGGGCAAGCTTCATTGGCGCAGGGAAGCGCGGATCAAGCTATTTTGCTGCTGGAGCAAGCCATTCAGGTGGACGTGTACAATGGTGAAGCTTTTTTGGGGCTGGCTCGTGCATGGAAGATGAAAGGATCGCAGGCAAAGTCGCTCGAATTTGCCAACAAAGCCGAAATGCTCTTTCAAGACGACCCCAAGCGGTTAAAGCAAGTATATCTTATGAAGGCAGAGCTTTTCAAAGAGCTGAAGGATGCCGCCAAAACAGACTATTATTTGCAGAAGGCGGCCCGACTAAATTAGGCACCGGGCAGAGAACGAGTCACTTCTGGCTGTTCGCGGATTAGTGCGACGTGGGCTGGTTCATTATCGACGCGGTTAGCTACTGTGTCTTCGGCGCTTCGGGGGGGGGAGCAGGTATGAACGAATCTGAACATCATCGCCAGCATTCTCCTGCGCGAAATGCCGGTCATCGTCCGTTCATGCTGGTGCTGTTGCTATTTTCTCTTTATCTTGCCTATCTCACTCTCCGTCCATTTTTGGAAACAATCATTTTTGCCATAGTTTTCGCTACATTGATGCATCCATTGCAGGTCCGGCTCGTTAGCCTGTATCGAGGCAGGAAAAACCTTGCGGCATTGACGGTGGTCTTTGTGCTCACTTTTCTGGTCGCGCTTCCCGTTTTTTTGTTTGTCTCCGCCCTGGTTAATCAGGGACTGGACACAATGAGTCGGGTTAACGAATGGATTAGCGAAGGCAATCTCCAAAGACTCATGGATCGGATAGAATTGCTTTCAGCCGAAGGATGGCTGAAGCAGCATCTGTCATTCGTTGATCTTGAAAAAATAGATCTGCAATCGAACCTTCTCGGGTTCACCAGCAATTTTGGACAATTTGCCTTAAAAAATGCGGCTGGTATTTTGGAGAATGTGGCGAGTCAGGTTTCACATTTTTTTGTGATGATCTTTGTAGTGTTTTACCTGGTCAGGGACGGCAAGGAGACACTCACTACCATCAAGTATCTTTCTCCCTTGCGGGATGAGCAGGAAGACCGAATTTTCGAAGGCATACGTGTGGTAGCTCGATCGGTCCTGCTGGGAAGCTTCTTCACCGCGCTTTGCCAGGGGCTGGCGGGGGGAATCGGAATGGCCATTGTGGGCATTCCGGCTCTTTTCTGGGGAACAGTGATGGGTTTTGCATCGTTGATACCCGTCGTCGGTACGGCTTTGGTGTGGGGGCCTGCGGTGATTTACCTGCTCCTGCTCGGAAAATGGCAATCAGGTGTCTTTCTCCTCCTCTGGTCGGTGCTCCTGGTGGGCTCCATCGACAATTTTCTAAGGCCTTTCCTGATGAGGGGAGAAAATAATCTGCCTCCTTTCTATATCTTCCTTGCCATCATCGGCGGCGTGCAATACTTTGGTCTGGCCGGGATTCTCTATGGACCGTTGATCCTGACTTTTGCGATGGTCATGCTCTACATTTACAGCGTGGAATATAGAGACCTCTTGGATGATGCGAAGCCTGTTTCGGTGCCGATTATATCTGAAGGGATCCACGAGTGATCTGTCACTTTCCTTGTTCTTTATCCGGAGGACAAGGTTGAACCGGCTTCCCCGAGCGATCGGAGAACTTTCGAATCTTGTGAAGTGGTTTGCTTAGCGTGGGGTATCGATTTTCCAGCCGGCACAAAATCCTGCCAAAGAATGGTATGCTGGGCGCCAGAAGCACAAAACCCAACCCCAGAAACAGCCATCCCTGGAGGATGGGCAAGGCCAGACCCGCCAATCCGATCACAATGCACAGAGATCCTATGCTGATTCTTAGCAGATTAGCCATAGCGGAAGTATAAATCGGCAACGGCCTTGATGCAAGCTCCCGCCACAGGGATCTCGCCGAGCAGTACTGAACAAGTGTTTGAGGGATGCCACTAACACAGCTGGGCGGACGTAAGTTTCCTGTTCGAAAAGATGTAGACGTTGGATGCTGCATACCCGACAAAGGACCATACACTGTCCCGTAGCGGCCTCTCCTTATCCGGCATGAGGAATCCGGGATCCGCGATTCGGTTGCAAACCGGCCGGAGCTTTCGCCCGGTGGCACAAGGGGCAGGGTCGGTACGTACATAAGCTCACGACTTCGCTGTCACAACGGGCCATGCAAATGCTGTAGGGCTCGTTCCCCGAACGAGCCGAGCGAGGTGCGTTCGGGGAGCGCATCCTATATTTTCATGGAAAAATCGGGGTGGGCGAACATCCGGTCCCTATTCCGGATTCCCGCAAGCGTTCCCACGCAGGAGCGTGGGAACGAGGAAAGACAGGAGCGTGGGAACGAGGAAAGACAGGAGCGTGGGAACGAGGGAGGCAGGAGGGTGTGAACCAGGAAGCCTTGTCCTCTGCACCCCGTCTCCGACCTCTGCCCTCCGTCCGTTTTTCAGTCTTCAGTCTTCAGTCTTCTGTCCTCCGCATTTTCTTTAATCAATGGGAATTGGCAAAAAAACGGTTGAAAGCGTTCAAGTACGCACGGGCACTCGCTTCGATAACGTCCGGACTGGTGCCGATGCCGGAATAAATCGTACCCTCGATTTCCACCCGCACCATGGCTTCCCCCAGCGCGTCGCGGCCCATGGTGACGGCCTTAAGGTCATAATCGCGCAGCTTGCCCTGCTGCTCCACGATCCGTTCAATGCAGTTGAAAACGGCATCTACGGGGCCGTTTCCAGCGGCGGCATCGGTTTTATTTTCACCGTCTTTAATCAGGGTAACCGAGGCCAGCGGCACCATGGTGTTGCCGCTCATGATTTGAAGGTTAAGGAAAGTGAATGTCTCAGGGACCTTGGTCAATTCAATTTCGACTATGGTGGTGAGATCGTCAGTGGTAATCTCCTTTTTGCGGTCTGCGACATTGATGAAGCGATTGTAGACTTTCTCGAACTTCTCCTTGTCCAGGTCATAGCCCAGCCCGTTGAGTTTGTGCCGCAGGGCGGCGCGTCCCGAGCGAGCGGTCAGCACAATCTCATGTTTGCGAATCCCGAGATCTTCCGGCCTCATGATCTCATAAGTGCTTCTGTCCTTGAGGATGCCGTCCTGGTGAACGCCGGAAGAGTGAGCGAATGCGTTGGACCCGACTATCGCCTTGTTCGGCTGTATCGGGATGTTCATGAGTCGGCTCACCATGCGGCTGGTGCGATAAATTTCCTCGGTCCGCACGTCGGTGTGCGCGTTGAAAGACGCATGCCTCGTCTTCAACACCATCACTATCTCTTCCAGCGATGCGTTGCCCGCCCGCTCACCCACGCCGTTGATGGTGCACTCCACCTGATCGGCGCCGTTGCGGATCGCAGCCAGACTGTTTGAAACAGCGAGACCCAAATCGTTGTGACAGTGCACGCTGAGAATAATCTTGTCCAGGGCGGGGACTTTTTCTCGCAGCTTCCGGATGGTTTCGCCATATTCTTCGGGAATAGCATAGCCCACAGTATCGGGCACATTGATCACAGTGGCGCCTGCCTTGATAGCCGCCTCTATGACCCGGCAAAGGTATTCGAAGTCGGTGCGGGAAGCGTCCTCCGTGGAGTACTCTACGTCTTCGCAATATTTCTTGGCGTAGCGAACCGCATCCACGCACATCTGCAGACCCGCATCTCGATCGCGGCGCAGCTTCTTGTGCAGGTGAATGTCGGACGAACCCAGAAAAACATGGATTCGAGGACGCTCGGCGACCTGCAAGGCCTCCCAGGCAATGTCGATGTCTTGCTGCACCGCTCTGGCGAGTCCGGCGATGACAGGACCTTTGGTCTGTTCCGAAACTGCTTTGACTGCCTGCATATCCTCCGGCGACGAGCAAGGAAAGCCCGCCTCAATGACATCGACGCCCAGGGCTGCCAGCTGTTGTGCAATTTCTATTTTCTGCTTTTTATTCAACTTGGCCCCGGGGACCTGTTCTCCGTCCCTCAACGTGGTGTCGAATACGTGAATTTTTCGACTCATTATCTTTTCCTCTCTTATCTTGTGATCTTTACGCGATGAATCTAAATTCCTCATCTTCAATAAGTCCGGCTCTTTTTCATTCTTAGATAAATCCACTGGGCCAAGCCCCATTCTCATCACCTCCTTTCGATCGGAAACACCAGGGCTGCAAAAAACAAAAAGGCCATGGGCTGGAACCCATGGCCTTTGCATTCAAATCGCGGTGGTTGCTTTATGGTGCTCGCGTGGTAAAGGCATGAGTTCCCCGCACCCGGAAAAGTAAACTAAGGAGCAATAATAGAAGCAGAGAAAGAGAAAGTATCATGTCATTACCTGGAATTTATTCTGTCCGCATTGCTTGGATCTGTTCGATCGACAAAAGCTCATCCGTTTATTCACTACAAAAGCTTAAGGGCAACCCAGAAACAAAGAATGATTTCAATCGTGAATATGCCTGCATACAGCACATATTTTTGGGTAGGAAAATCTTCGATAATTCGGTTCGCTTCTTCCATCACATGAGTAGCTTCACTAGGTTCCATATCAATCCCCTCACCTTGCCTAACAGGAAGTCTGATAACTCCGTTCGACGAAAATTTTCAAATGAATTATATAGACGAGACTGAAAAGATCAAGCCAAAAGTAGGCGAGAAGCGTTTTTTCGCTCTAAAGACTGCAGAAGCATGGACCAATGAGAAACAAAGAGCACCACACGTTGTTGGCTCCACCGGACGTAGAACACTTGCTGGAAACGATCCACCGGGCAGGGTTCGATGTCTGGCTGGTCGGGGGAGCAATCCGGGATTTTTTATTAGGTTGGCCGCCCAATGACTGGGATCTGGCCACAGAGGCCTCTTCACAAGACATCATCCGGCTTTTCCCGCGGGTTGTTCCCGTCGGCATTCGCCATGGTACGGTCCAGGTTCATACGGGTGAGCGAGCGGTTGAAGTCACTTCGTATAAGAACCGAGGGGCGGAAGGAATTCTGAGCGATCTCGGCCGCCGTGACTTCACTGTGAATGCCATCGCCATGGCCTATCCGGAGCGGCATATAGTTGATCCTTTTACCGGCCGGCGAGACTTGCAGGTCGGGATATTGCGGGCCGTCGGCGATGCCCGGGCGCGCTTCAGGGAAGATCCCCTGCGTACGCTTCGAGCGGGTCGCTTCGTGAGCGTTTACCGGTTGACAATTGATGAGAATACTTTTGAAGCTTTACAGCAGGAAGCGGACCGACTGGGAGTTGTAGCTGTCGAGCGAATCCGTGCAGAGATGTTCAAGCTCCTTCTGGGGGAGAATGTTTTTTCGGCCTTCGAATGGATGCGACGGGGTAACGTCCTGCGTGAAATTTTTCCGGAAATCCTGGAAGGGTATGAGGATGAGTCGGATCAGTCTCTCCAGAACGATATTTACAGGCACCTGGCTTGCTCGGTTCAACGCTGCCCGAAAAACCTCACAGTGCGACTGGCTGCTCTCTTTCATGATATAGCAAAGCCGCGAGTGCGAACGCTCCTCCAAGGCAGAATTCACTATCCGGATCACCACCTGATGAGTGGGCTGATGGCTTTTGAGGTTCTGACACGCTGGCGCGCGTCTCGAAAGACGATCCAGGAGGTGGTCAAGTTAGTTGAAAAACATATTTCGACCGACCGGCACAACTGGAGCGATGCGCAGATCAGGCATATGATTGCAGGGACGGGTCTCGACCTTTTGGACGATTGGCTGGATCTTGCCTACGCCGATCGATTGGCGAAGCACGGATCATCGGAGCGCCTCGAGGAGATCGACTCACTTCGCCGACGTGTTCAACAGCAGCTTGAAGCGCAGCCACCGCTCCGGGTAGGAGATCTCGCGCTTGACGGCAGTGATTTGATGCGAGCTTTAAGCCTGGAGCCCGGACCGAAAATCGGCAAGATTCTGCAGGAATTGCATCGACTGGTGCTGGATGATCCGGCTATGAACGAACGCCGGGTTTTGCTCGATTACGCGCGAAAGAAGATTCGGAACGGGAGAATCTAAGCAACCCGAGGAATCCGGTTGCAACGGGGACAGACCGAGGGCTGGTTAATGGTGCCAACGATCCTCAAGCGGGCAAAGCTTTACTTATTGTAGTCCAAGTCAAACAGATATACTATCTGGGCTTCGGGAGCTCCGGGCCGCTCGATGATAAACCCCGTATGCATCTTGTGGAGCCTCGTGCCAAGGCATGTCGTTCCCGTGCTCCTGCGCGGGAGCGAGGATCGATTTTATGCTCGTGACGCCTCGGCGTGATGCATTTCGCGGTTTACCCCGCTCGCCGTGGCCCGGCAATAGTTTGATTGTTCGATCCGGCAGATGAGTCATCTTTACGGCAAGATTCTTAACAGGGAGGACCGGAGATGTTGGTAAAGAACTGGATGAGTAAGAACGTCATTTCAATCGACTTGGAAGATTCCATGTCCAACGCTGTAAGCGTCATCAAGGAGCACAAGGTTCGCATGCTGCCTGTTACCAAGCAGGGCAAGCTGGTGGGAGTGGTTTCCGACAGTGACTTGAAGAGAGCCTCCGCTTCCGATGCCACTACACTGGACGTGCACGAACTGCTCTTTCTTCTTTCGAAGATCAAGATAAAAGATATCATGACCAAGAATCCCGTCACCGTTCCACCCGACCATACAGTAGAAGAAACTGCAGAAATACTCATGAAAAAAAAGATATCGGGTGTTCCGGTGGTGGATAAGGGTGGAGAAATTGTCGGAATCATCACCCGCGATGATTTGTTCCGGGTTTTGATTGCCCTGAGTGGATTGGGCAAGAAAGGCATTCAATTTGCCTTCAAAGTTGAGGATAGGCCAGGCTCCATAAAAGAGCTCACCGATATCATTCGCAATTATGGAGGCCGCATTGCCAGCATTTTAAGCAGCTACGAACGGGTGCCCGCAGGCTTCAGGATTGTATATATCAGAGCATACGATCTCAACCGGGAAAGACTGCCAAAGCTGGTTGAGGAGCTTAACGGCAAAGCGCCAATGTTTTACATGGTGGATCATCGCGAGAACAAGCGACAAATTCTGCACGATTTGGGAGAATGAAAACGGATCGGTGCAGGGAGCGGGGATTCCGATGTCTCTTCGCTCTTTGTGGATCGGGTTGCGACCAACGGGGGCTACCTGACAAGCTGGATGACATATTGCGAGTTGTCAGGGGGTGCTCCGCACACCCTGACCTGCAGTTTCCGACTCTCTTTCCCCCACATAAACCCGGGGAGTGGGCTACAGACGCGGAGACCGGAGGAGACGGAGAGAAGAAAAGCGAATAGGGAATATCGAATATCGAAGTGGACCGGCTGCTGTGCATTCTGCGCGCCGCCGCCTCATCCTCTCATATTCCCAGAAAAGCCTGCTTTACTTCCTCGTTCTCCAGAAGCTCCCGTCCCTTGCCTTCCAGAACTATTCTGCCGTTTTCGAGCACGTAGGCGCGGTCGCAAATGGCCAGAGTCTGCTTCACATTCTGTTCCACCATGAGAATGGTGACGCCTTCCTGGTGGATTTTGCGAACCAGGCGAAAGATTTCCTGCGTGAGAAGCGGCGACAATCCCAATGAGGGTTCATCGAATAACATCAGCTTCGGCTTCAGCATGAGCCCGCGGGCAATGGCGCACATCTGCTGCTCGCCGCCGGACAGAGTCCCGGCCATTTGTTTGCGCCGCTCACGGAGTCTCGGGAATAGCTCCAGGACCCACTCCAATGTCTCTTGACGGTGTGCTTTTGCCGCAGCCGGCAGGGAGCCCATTTCAAGGTTCTCGCGAACCGTCATTTCGGGGAAAAGCTGCCGGCCCTCGGGCACATGAGCGATCCCCAGGTCACTGATGCGATACGGTGCGACTTTATCCAGTCGCTTGTCTTCAAACCAGATTTCACCTTGGGCGGGTTGAATGAGGCTGGAGATGGACTTCATGATGGTGCTTTTGCCGGCGCCGTTGGCGCCCACCAAGACAACGAATTCCTGCTTGTCCACATGGATTGAAACATCCCAGAGTACCTGAACGTCTCCGTAACCCGCGTCTACATGCTCCAACCGCAACATGCTCTATTCCTTTCCAAGGTATGCTTCAATCACATCCTGATTGTTGGCGACTTCCTCCGGAAGCCCACTGGCTATTTCCTGTCCGTAGTTGATGCAAAGAATTCGATCGCAGATGCTCATGATGACGTGCATGATATGTTCGACAATGATGATCGTCACTCCGGCATCGCGAATCTTGCGGATCAGCTCCACACCCTCGGACTGTTCCTGCGGCGTAAGCCCCGCCATGGTCTCGTCCAGGAGCAGGAGAGTCGGGCCGGTAGCCAGTGAACGGGCGATTTCGAGGCGTTTTCGATCGCCGATCGTCAGGCCTTTAGCGGGAAAATCCTTTTTCTTGATGAGCTCACAGAACTCCAGGACTTCCAGCGCCTTGTTCCGCGCTTCGTCGAGCGAGCCCGTATGGTTGAAAGCGGAAGTCACAACATTTTCCAGGACCGTCATGCGTCGTAGCGGCTTAACGACCTGGAATGTTCTGCCCACGCCGGATTTGCAGATTTTCCAGGTGGGCAGGCCATTTAGAGTTGCGCCCTTGAACAGGATATTGCCCGCACTAATGGGGTAAAAACCGGTAATCAGGTTAAACACGGTGGTCTTACCTGACCCGTTCGGACCGATCAGCCCGAATATTTCACCCTGCTCGACCTGGAAGCTCAGAGCATCAACGGCCGTGAGGCCGCCAAAATTTTTGGTGAGCTGTTGTGTTTCGAAAAAGCTCATGGTCAGTTCCCGCTGCTTGAGTACGAAAGTTGCTTCTTTCTAAACCAGTGTCCGAATATCTTCGACCAGTCTCCCACAATTCCATTGGCCATGTAGCGAATCACGAAAATAACCAGCAGGCCGAACACCAACACGTGAGCTTCGCTCACCCATCGGGGGAATAATCCAAAAAAGGCGCTGCGGAAAATCTCCTGCAGCCAAACCATGATGAATGCTCCTACGGCCGGTCCCCATAGAGTCCCTACGCCGCCGATGATGGCCACCAGAATGGCCATGATGGAAATATCGTGCAGGGAAAAGACCACGTGCGGATCGATAAACGCCATATAGTTCATGTAGAAAGCCCCGGCCATACCGGTGAAATACGAGCTGATCATAAGCGACAGGCTCTTGTAGCGAAACGAGCTTATCCCGATAGCTTCGGCCACATCCTGATCTTCCCGGATGGCCACGAAGTAGTAACCCCATTTGGAGTGAAGCACCAGATAAACGGCAAACACACAGGCTATCGCCAGCACCAGAGCCAAATAATAATAGGGAAGCTTGCTGCGGAAGCTCTGAATAATGAGGATGCCGTCCATGCCATCGGTCAGAGCTCGCCAATCGATGGCGACCAGCCTGAAAATTTCGCCGATGGCGATGGTGGCAAGGGCAAAGTACGGACCTCTAAGGCGAAAGCAAATCCAGCCGATGATGAGGCCCACCAGCAAAGCCACCGGTCCTCCCAGCAGCATGCCCCACCAGGCTGAAATACCGAGCTTGGTCACGCACAGGCCTGCTGTGTAGGCGCCGGTTCCGAAAAAGATGGCATGGCCGAAAGAAACCTGCCCGGTGTAGCCGGCCAAAAGGTTCCAGGAAGACCCGATAACAACCCACATGAGCGATATGATGAAAATGTGGCGATAGTAGTCGGATCCAACCATCACTGGAAACAGCAGAAGCAAAGCGATGATGAGGATTGTTTGCCAGCCGATACGTTTCATAACGATACCCTTGCTATATTTTGGTCAATGTCTTCAAACCGCCCGGCAGAAAGATCAGAACCAAAAGGAAAATGACCATGGCCACCGCGTCTTTCAGCGCCATGGAGATGTAGGTGGCTCCCAGCGATTCGGCCACACCCAGAACCACACCTCCGAGAATGGCTCCAATCGTACTCCCCATGCCACCCAGCATGGTGATGACGAAAGCTTTGAGGGTAAACGGCCCGCCGAGATCCGGAAACAGGTAATAGATCGGCAGCAGCAAAGTGCCGGCCGCGGCGGCCAGGGCCGAGCCCAATCCGTAAGTGAGAATGGTGATCCATTCGGCGTTGATGCCCATCAACAGCGCCGCTTCCTTGTTTTGCGCGGTGGCTCGGACGGACTTGCCGACATCCGTCTTCAGCAGGAAGAAAAACAGCCCTACGGTCAGCAGCACCGCGATACCAAAAGCGATAATCAGCGCAATGTTGAAAGATATATCTCCAACGTAAAAGTTCGCTGAACTGTAGCCGGTCTTAACCGATCTGTAATCGGAGTGGAAAATGAAGCGGATGATTTCGGTCAACACCATTGCGACGCCCACCGTCATCAGCACCTGGTTTTCCGGTAAGATGGAATCGACCTTCAGCAGGGGATTCAACAGATATTTTTGCAGCAGGGCTCCCAGGACGAACAGGCTTGGCATGGCCGCCAGCAGTGCAAAATAAGGGTCCAGATGAAACTGCTCAAAGAGCACGTAGGTGATGTACATGGCGACCATCATCAGTTGACCATGGGCAAGATTGATAATTTTCATAACGCCCATGATAAGCGTCATGCCAATGCCTATGAGAGCATAAATGCCGCCGATGAGAATTCCGGCTACAAACGTCTGGATAAAGACATCCATGGGTCAACGTCCTGTGCGAATGGTTGGTTGCAGAAAAACAGGTTTCAGCATCCGCCCCGGCAATCGCAACTGTCGACTTGCAGGCTCGGTTGCAGGGCGGACACCGGTTGGTAAATTCTTGTGCTACTGCCAAACCTTTTCCCACTCAATCGGATAAACGTACGGCTTGCTTGCAACCTCCTTGGGCCAGACGAGCTCCAGGTTGCCGTCGATCCATTGGACCAGGTAGGTGGGTAGCTTGTTTTGGTTGATTTTCTTATCGTAGGAGGTGAATTTCACCGGGCCGAACACGGTCTCCATATCGGTTTCGGCCAGGGCTGCCTTTACGTCTTGGCGGGAGAAGGACTTGGTGCGCTTGAGCGTATCGGCGATTACCTGGCAGGCCGCATAAGCTTCCGCGCCATGGTACTCGGTGGGCTTGTTGTATCTTTTCACATACTCATCATAGTATTCGGTGGCGCCGGCATAGGGAAGTGTCTGATACCAGAGGGTCGCCGAAAAGACCATGTCGGCCGCCTTGCCCGCGTTTTTGGCAAATTCGGGCAGAGTGAAGCCGGCCGCGCCGCCCACGAAGAGCTTGGGCATAACCCGCAATTCCATGGACTGGCTCATCAGCAAAGAGGCATCCATTACGTAGGAGATCATGTAAA
>ENA-OSEO01002908-OSEO01002908.1-sediment-metagenome-genome-assembly--contig:-NODE-2908-length-22159-cov-4.491860_pt1 | contig 22159 bp, 21 predicted proteins | sample MGYA00237883_ERZ534232 | MGnify/ENA metagenome assembly ERZ534232
TGGCATAGATCGCTTATCGGATTTTTGTTGGTGAAAAAGTGTAAAATTTGTATATTGATCTGAAAAGACTGGGAGAAAGGCGGGCAGATGACCGACCGGGACATTTTCAAGAGCGAATATCCAAGCAGCCGACAGTTCACCTTTGACGTGGGCAAGATCGGACGGGAGAAACACCACGTCAAGGCACTGCTGGAAGTGGACGTGAGCGAGGCCTGGCGCATTTTGCGCGAGAACCGCCGTGCAGAGAAGCGCATTTCGTTCTTTGCCTGGCTGATCAAGGTCACGGCCGACTGCGCGGCGCAGCATCCGCAGGCCGCGGGGGTCAACCTGATGAAGCAAAACAAGGTGTCCTGGTTCAAGGACGTGGATATCTCCATCGTGTTGGAAAAAGAAATTGACGGAGCGCGCGTGCCGCTGCCTTACGTGGTGCGTAAAGCGGACGAAAAGACGCTCGAGCAGATCCAGGACGAGATCGACGCGGTCAAGGCTCAGTCCGCCGCGGACGAGAGCGATTACGTGCTGGGCAAGAAAAGCAGCGCCTTCTGGATGGACCTGTTCACCAGGCTGCCGCAGGGATGGCGGGTATGGGCCATGAAGGCTTTTGTGCTCAACAAGCCGCGACAAATGAAAGCCATGATGGGCAACGTGATGATCACCACCGTGGGGCTGGTGGGGCACATGCGCGGCTGGATCGTGCCCTTCAGCATGCATCCGCTGTGTCTGGCGTTCGGTTCGATCAACGAGCAGGCGCTGGTGAAAAAGGGAGAGATCGTCAAGGGACAGGTGCTGCATTTGGCCGTATTAATTGATCACGACGTGATCGACGGTGTCCCCGCGGGAATCTTTGTGGATGATCTTGTGCGGAAATTGGAAAAGGCGCACGGGTTGTAATTAGGTTGGTGCGCCGGCGGCGCACATTACGAGGTTAGCTGGTCAGGAAATTAGAAAAGCAACGGGGTGTAATTATATTGGTGCGCCAGGGGCGCACCCTACGAGGTTTGCTAGAGAGAAGCAGATTAAGATGAAGAAAAAGTTTTCAAAAATAGATAAAAGAACTTTTTTTAACATATATCTCCTTTCTTTCATGATTTGCTTAATCCTTTTAGTTGTGCTTATAAATGATTCCTTTTTAATTGTACGAATAAAATGGTTTCTTATTTTTTTTATGTGTGTTTCGATGGGCATATCTGGATTGTTTATGATTATTCGAAAAGAAGGGCCTGGATTTATTCCTGATGGCAAATTGGCTGTTATTTATGGAGTAATAATTTTTATTGTGCAAATTCCTGTGGCTATTTTTTCCCTAGTCATGACTTTTTTACCGTAAATAAACATATCCGTAGGGTGCGCCCCTGGCGCACCAATAAAAGGGGATAACACATAAAATGCCAAATTATCACCGGTTCAGAGTTGAAGGGGGAACGTATTTCTTTACGGTTGTTACTTATCACCGCCGCCCAATATTAACGACTGAAACCGCGAGAAACATTCTGCATGCATCCTGGATGGATACTCAGCAACGATTTCCATTTGATACGATCGCCGTTTGTTTATTGCCGGATCACATCCACTGCATCTGGAAATTACCGGAAGATGATTCTAACTATTCAACACGCTGGAACATGATCAAAGGTCTTTTCAGCAAGCAATATATCAAATTAAAAGGTCGATTTGAAGAACCGACCCCGCTGCAAATAAAGAGACGTGAAGCAGCCATTTGGCAGCGCAGGTTTTGGGAACATACGATTCTGGATGATGACGATTTGGACGCTCATATTGATTATATTCATTACAACCCGGTCAAACATGAATATGTGGACAAGGCTGTCGATTGGAAATGGTCAAGTTTTCATCGATTTGTTAATGAAGGTGTCTATGACGTTGATTGGATCGGCGGCGATGATGGCCGATTAAAAGAGGTAGGCCTTGAATGATTATTTAAAATGGTGCGCCACCCCGATAGAACTGGGGCAGGTGGCGCACCCTACGAAATGCGTTTTTTTTCAAAAATATGCTGACTAAAACGACGATGGTCAGATGGTGCGCCGTTGGCGCACCCTACGATAACTTTTTTTCTCGACAAATAATTCAAACCAAATATATAATGCGCGGTAATCAAAAATTGCAGATAACGCTGCATTTTTATTACTTTTAATATTTCCTCACCGGCAGAAGTTCTTTGCCTTGGCGCAGGCTTCAGAGATCCAACCTTCCATTCCGTTTGAGTAGTAACAATACACGCCATAGGAACTTTTATTGCTGCAGTTGCAAGATTGCACTTGTGAAAGGATGCCGGACGGCACACTTGAGCACGCGCTGCTGCTGCCCCCCGAACTGGACCCTCCGCTGCCCCAGATCGGATCCGAGTCATCGGTTTCGGCAGGGATTAACGTGGGTTTTGCCGTCGGCGCAAAGCAGTAGCCGGGGTTTTCATCACAGTAGGGACTGCCGAAATCAGAATTTCTGTCATTAGCCAGCTTCCATAATTCTTCTTCAGCAATCTCCCCATATGGAAAAGCTTCCGCATATAGATTTCCTTCCCCTTCACTCAGGTTTCCTATATACCGATTTACTTCATTACAAAGCTTCATATAAGTATCTACATTCCACGGATCTTCCGACGCACCGTTTAAACTTGCGTAAGTATATGCCAGATTTGAAGCTTCTCCTAAAAAGGTATTCTCATACGCATCCTGGATATACCATTCGTCTTGCATTAGGGTCTCTTGCCAATCACTCTCGGTATAAGGTCGGCTGTATTTTGCAAACGGCGTTACAAACACATCGGATCCGATCCAGTTTTCGCAAATTGGAGAGTCCAGGCTCTCACAAACGTAGGTTGCCACCTTACCGGCGGTCATGTAGAAATCCATAGATGCATCTTCAAGCATTTGAGCACTATGTCTTATTAAACCAAATTCAGTCCCAAGAGCTTCAAACCGGCCCCACCGGCTAGCTGTGACAAGGAACCGCTGGCCTTCTTCCTGGTCGGTAACCACGGCATAGATGCCGCCCTGATTGATAATGATTTCAGTTCCTTCATCGTCGATATTCACCTGAAGCTCGGTGTCTTCATCCAGCATCAAAATACTCAAATCAGGTAAGACGATGGTTGCCCTGGAAAAAAACGTATAAACAATGCAGTGATTATCGACAGACAACCCGCCCGGCGGTCCAAAGACTTCTGATTCCACACCCTGACAGGTAATATGGACAGGCGGAACGAGGTTATCTTCTGTCGGCTCCATCCACAAATGGAACTGCGGATCTTTGTCTGCGGCCTGTTCGCCTTTTCGATAAGGTGAAAGTGATTCCATCGTGATTTCCGTGGGCGTAACTTGCGGATCGGCCTGATCGGTACTCTCGGCTGTATCGGTGATCTCAGGAGTGATCGCTGTGTTATTTTTTTGACATGCGGTTATCAACAAGAGTACAAGTATTATAAGAATGGTCCCGCGCTTCATGTAGATTAACCTCCCCGGTATTTGTGCCATCTTTTTTTAGATGGAAAAACATTATCCTAATTTTATATCTATGGTAGTAATTTGCAATCAAAAGAGGTGATTGAAAAAATGAAAAAAACTCTGTATAATTGATTGGCTGGTGGTTTTACCAGAAAAATTGTAGGGGAGATTCATGAATCTCCCCTACGTTGAGAGAAAAATGACCTTACCCATTGAACCCTTGCAAGTCAACAGCCTCAAAGCCGCGTGCGTGGCGCGCCTGGAAGAACTGATCCTGTCGGGCGAGATCAAGCCCGGCGAACATCTTCCCGCGGAGCGCGACCTGGCCGCGCGTCTGGGCGTCAGCCGCCCTGTGCTGCACGAGGCCCTGGTGGACCTGGCCGCCAAGGGGCTGGTGACCATCAATCCGCGCCGGGGAGTGGTGGTCAACGACTTCCGCAAGTCGGGCTCCTTTGCCATCCTCTCTTCGCTGCTCAACTATCACAACGGCGAACTGGACCCCAAATTCGTACGCAGCTTGTTCGATATGCGCCTGCTGGTGGAAACCGAGAACGCACGTTTGGCCGCCGATAACATCAGCGCGGAACAACTCGCCGAACTGCGCGAAGTTGTCGCGCAAGAGAAAACCACCGATCAGGGTAACATCGGCGCGCTGGTGGAACTGGATTTTGAATTCCATCTGCTCATTTCCATCGCATCCGAGAACATGGCCTATCCTCTGATCCTCAACTCGTTCAAATCCGTTTATACCCATTTCACCTCGGCTTTTTACGTCAAAGCGACCGGGGCATCCATCATTGATGAGGTGTTCACACAGCAAAGCAAACTGCTCGAGGCGCTGGAAGCCCGCAATACCGAACAAGCCGGTGAATTAATGAAACAATTGTTAGTCCATGGAGAAAGCTTCTTACTAAACTAATTCGAAAAGACCATAGGAGGCATGTTTATGTCCACAACGACGGTTGAACAACCCCGTTACACCATCAAGGAACCCAAGTCCCTTTCAGATCGGGTGCGCTGGCTGCGGGATTATTATTTCGAGGGTGTCCAACGCAATTGGAATAACGAGTTCACTTCCTGGACGACAGGCACTCCCTGGGATTTTCAATATAACGAGCTTTCCTTCTACATCGTCCCTGAGACGTATTTCTACATCCCCACCTTCCGTTCCTCATTCAATCAGACTGCCACGCCGGTAAAGCTGCTCAAGGATTTCTGGAGCTGGAGCCTGCCGGAAAGGCGCGCCTGGTTTTTGAAGGAAGTGATGGTGAATTATCTTCCCAAGGAAATTTTGCCGGGCGATCTGCTGGCAGGCGCCCGATTTAACGTGATGACCTCACACTGCCTGACCGAAAAAGAGACCAGGGAATACGACAAACTGGTTAAAGGCAAGGGCGGGGCCCGCGAGGCCATGCTGTGGTTCCACAGTCACGGCTACGGCAACGCCGGCGCCACAAGCGGACACATGGTGCCGGACTACGCGCGTGTGCTGCGAGAAGGCTGGAAGTCCATCCACGCCGAGATCAAGGATTATTACGAAAAGCTCAGCGAGTCCGAGAAGAGGGGTTCAAAAGGCGCCCAACTGAGAGCCATGCTGGTCTCCTCAACATTGGCGCGCGACCTGGCCGCCAAATACCGCGAAAAGATCCTCACGCTGGCCGAAGAGGAAAGCGACGCCGGCCGCAAGCAGGAACTGAAAAGCATGGCCGAGAACCTGGCGCGTGTGCCGTGGGAACCGGCGCGCAATTTCTGGGAAGCCGTACAGTCCTTGTGGCTGACGCACATGCTGGTCATGTCGGATGAAAATTACCCCGGTCCGGGCGTCTCATTCGGGCGCATCGACCAGTATCTTCTGCCGTTCTGGGAAACCTCGCTCAAAAACGGAATGCAGCGCGAGTTCGGCAAGGAAATCCTCAAGTGCATGTGGGTGCATTCCAACACAGCCTACGACGGCATGATCCGCACGGGGGGCAACCAGGGCATCACTGCCGGTTACGGGCAGTTGCTCACCATCTCGGGCATGGGCGCGGGCGGCGTGGACCTTACCAACGACCTGACCTACGCCATTTTGGAAGTGATCGACGAAATGTCGCCCATCCTTGAGCCCAAACCCAACGTGCGTCTGCACCGCGGCACCCCCGAAGTCCTGCTGGACAAGGTGGTGGAAATGATCGCCGACAGCCAGGGCGCGCCCTTCCTGCTCAATTTCGATGAACGCTCCATGGCCGGGATGATGCATGAAGCCCACAAGGCCAAAGTGGAGCATTTGATCAACGCCGAAAACGTCCACGATTATGCCCCGGTCGGCTGCCTCGAGAACACCATGGTAGGCAATGACCGATCCGGCACGGTGGACGATAACCTCAATTTGCTCAAAGCCGTCGAACTGACCCTCACGGGCGGATACGACATGAACCCCGTGGTGGATTCTCTCACCGGAAAAGCGGGTAAAGTGACGCTGGATACATCTGACACAGGCAACCCTGAAAAATTTGATACCTGGGAAAAGTTCTGGCAGGCCTATGCCGAGCAGACCCGCAATATCATCACCATGAGCGTCAACCTCTATGAAAAATCGGAGAGCATCAGGGCGCGCTTCTTCCAGACGCCTTACCTCTCATGCCTGGTGAGGGGCTGCGCGGCCAGCGGCAAAGATATCAATCAGGGCGGTCCGGAATTGAATTTCGTCACCGTTGAAGCCGTCACCTACGCCACCACCGTCGACAGTCTGCTGGCGGTCAAATATCTGGTCTATGACGAAAAGATCTGCTCGATGAAGGAACTGGTAGCCGCCCTGCGCGACAACTGGATTGGACACGAAAAATTACAGGCCATCGCCGTCAACAAAGCCCCCAAATATGGACGCGACGACGAGGTTGCCGACAAAATGGGCAAACAGGTCATGGAATTATGGACGGAAGAGGTCTGGAAACACAAGACCAAATCAACCAAACGGCAGTTCAGACCGGGTATGCTGAGCTGGAACTACTGGATCTCATATTCCGATATTCTGGCAGCCAGCCCGGACGGGCGCGCCAAGGGCAAGTTCCTCTCCAACGCCATCTGTCCCTCCAACGGGGCGGACACCAAGGGTCCGACCGCCAACGTTAACTCGGTGGGCGCGGTGCTGGGCGGCAAAGCCGCGGACGGTAAGGGCGACTGGGGCGAATATTTCAGCATGCTGCCCAACGGCGGCAGCCACACCATCACTTTCAACCCGTCCATTCTGCGCGACCCCGAACACCGCAGCAAATTCAAGGCCTTCTTGCGCGGCTACATTGAGAACGGCGGCAGCGCCCTGCAGATCAACATGCTCAACGCAGACCTGCTGCGCGACGCACAGAAACACCCTGAAGATTACCGCCACCTGCTGGTGCGCGTAACCGGTTACAACGCCTACTTCACCACCATCGGCAAGGAACTGCAGGACGAGATCATCGCCCGTGAAAGCCACCAGATGTGCTAACCGACTGATGAGCGATCAGACTGCCAACCTTACCGGAACCATTCTGCACCTGCAGCGCCTCTCCACGGAGGACGGGCCGGGCATCCGCACCACGGTCTTTTACAAGGGCTGTCCGCTGCGCTGCGCCTGGTGCCACAACCCCGAAAGCCTGCTGCTCAAGCCTCAGGTACAGTGGATCGACAACCGCTGCATCGGCTGTGATTCGTGCATTGAAGCCTGCCAGAACGGCGCGCTTTCCAAGGGTGAAACCGCCTTGATGCGCGACCGCGACCTGTGCACCGCCTGCGGGGACTGTGTGAGAGCCTGCCCGAGCGGAGCGATGGAGATGCTGGGTGAAGAAACAACCGTGCAGGACCTGGTCAGGGAACTGGTCAAAGACCGCGCCTTTTTCGAAAAATCGGGCGGCGGCGTGACCCTCTCGGGCGGAGATCCATCCCTGCAGCCGGCCTTTACCCTGGAACTGATGAAGAGCCTGAAAAACGAAGGCGTTTCCGTGGCGCTGGATACCTGCGGACTTTGCCAGCCTGAAATACTGCAAGAACTGGTTGAAGAAGCTGATATTGTCCTTTTCGATCTCAAACTGATCGACGAGGACGATCACAAGAAATGGACAGGCTCCAAAAACACACGCATCCTGGAGAATCTGCAAATGGTGAAGCGCTGCATGGAAGCCGCGAACGGGCAGAAGCAGCTTTGGATCAGGACCCCGCTCATCCCCGGCGCCACCGCGCTGCAGGAGAACATCCAGGGCATCGGAAGCTACCTTCACGATAATGTGAACGGCAGCGTGACACGCTGGGAATTGTGCGCCTTCAACAACTTGTGCCGCGATAAATATGAGCGCCTGGATATGGAATGGCGCTTCGCGGAAACAGAACTGATGACAAAAGAGGACCTGGCTCATATTGAAGCATGGGCCAAGGCAAGCGGATTCGACCCGCAGCGCGTGCTGGTGACAGGCGCTGCAAAAGTTGAGAATTAATTCTAGAAATAATACCTCGGAGGGATCATGAGCAATCCACGCTACCCGCAGACAAGTTTTTCCGATTCAGACATCAAGGATTTATCAGCCACCATGAAAGTCGGCATTCTGGGCACGGTCACTCCCGAAGGGCTGCCGCACCTGACCCTCATCACCACGCTGATGGCCACCTCGCCCAAAGAAATGGTGTGGGGACAGTTCATGGAGGGCATGAGTAAAAAATTCATCAAGCAGAATCCCAAGACCGGAATCATGGTGATGGGGCTGGACAAGAACCTTTGGCGCGGCTGCGCGGATTACACTCATTCCGCCAAAGAGGGCAAGGATTTCGATTTTTATAACAACACCCCCCTCTTCCGCTATAACGCTTACTTCGGCGTACATACCGTGCATTACATGGACCTGGTCGGCCAGGACGGCAAGCATCCCCTGCCAATGCCCCGCATCATCGCAGCCGCCGTTAAGACCATGATCGCCAAGACCCTCACCCCGAAAAAAGAAAAGACCGTCGTACTGAATAAATGGTCCAAGGCCTTTTACGATAAAATCGACAATCTCAAATTCCTGGGCTACGTCGGCGCAGACGGCTACCCGGTCATCATCCCGCTCATCCAGGCGCAGTCGCTTGACCGCGAACACATGATCTTCTCCTTCGGCGCCTACGGCGACGAATTAGCGCAGATCCCGGCTTACACCAGCGTGGCCGTCTTCGGTATGGCGCTCTCCATGGAAGACGTGCTGGTGCGCGGCACTTACCAGGGCGTCAAAAATGTGATGGGTATGAAATGCGGCGTGGTACAACTGGATTACGCCTACAATCCCATGCCGCCCGCTCCCGCGCGCATCTTCCCGGCCACGAAGGTGGAAGAGGTGGTGGAGTTCTAACGCTTCAGACACCTTTTTCTAGAAACAAAAAATCGGAGAAACACTCCGATTTTTTTATTTTATAGGTCGCTTTTCAGGATTTCAAATATAGATCACGGATGAACGCCCGTTTGGGACGATTTCGGTCAATCATTACTGCTACGTCCATGCCGGGTTTATAGCTCTTGGCGCGCTTCGATTTCATCACCACATTGCTGGATGAGTATTTTTCGCCCATGTATGAATATGAAAATGTTATAGTGCCTTTATCGCGGAAGAAAAAAGCCTTACTAATAGTGGCATTGGTTTCGATCCCGTCAGAAAATACCGCATTGAAAAGAAGTATCCTCCAGGCTAATACCAGTAAAGCAAGCAACGTGATCCCTCCAAAAATCAGCGGGAAAGATGATGTGGAAGGATTTTCATTTCCCAGAAAAACTTGAAGTAAGAAGATTATCCAAACCGCCGGTGGAAAAATAGCTCCCGTAAAAGCCAAATAATCAGTAAAGATAATTCTTGATATGGAAGGTTGTCTGTTCACTTGATTACCCCCAAAAAAAGGATTTTGAATCAATATGAATTTAGTTGATTTATCAATATTTTGCAAGTAAAAGTTGAGGATTTCAGCGCTGCACTTGAACAAGAGCAATCGGAATTATTCAATCAATAAGAATCAACATTTCAAATTATGCCTTTCGATACATTTCAGAATAACTTTACAAAGCTATAGTTGCTCCATTATTTATTAACAATGGAGCAACTGTGATATCCAAATTTCGCAATCCGGTCAGCGGATTGATCCATTTCTTTTCGGCGCTTCTGGCTCTGGTTGGCCTTGTCTTGATGGTGGTCGCGAGCAGCGGACAGGCGCTCAAGCAGGTTTCAGTCGCAATTTACGGTTTAAGCCTGGTCACCCTTTTTACTGCCAGCGCAACATATCACCTGGTGAATCCGTCCGAGGCGGCGCTGAGACGGCTGCGCAAATTTGACCATTCGGCCATCTACGTTTTGATTGCGGGGACATACACGCCGATCTGCATCAACTTCTTCACCGGCTTCCTGCGTTGGGGGTTCCTGTCCGTGATCTGGGGCATCGCCGTGGCAGGCGTGATCGTAAAATTGTTTGTGATCAATGCTCCCCGTTGGGTCACTGCGGGGGTCTACCTGGTAATGGGCTGGATGGCCGTATTCGTGATCAAACCCATGCTGGCCACCATGCCAGCAGGCGCGTTGTGGTGGATGCTGGCAGGCGGTCTGGTCTATTCTGTGGGCGCAGTTATTTACATTACCAAGAAAATGGATTTCTTTCCAAATGTTTTCGGATTCCACGAGGTTTGGCATATCTTTGTCAGTCTGGCCGCATTATGCCACTTCATCATGATCTATCAATATATCGCACTTGCCTGAAAAGAAAACCAATATTTATTGAAAAACGAATTTTTTTCAATCCCCGAAATCTCTTGATCGTTTAAATCACATCGCGTGTCAATCCGCAGATTTCGGGGATATAGAGTTGTGATGAAGAGCATATTTTGGGATTCTTAAAACAGCATCCCAAAATTGAGGTGCAAATTCCCGAAAACGGGAATTTAAGCGTTAATATCTCCGTGTGATACAAAGAAACCGGGAATTCTCTTCTTTGAAGGTAAAATTGAACCTGTTATCTTATTTTATTCAGAGGTTCAATGACGACTACGCAAAAAACTCCAGTGATCATCTTCGATTTTGGCGGTGTGCTGATCGACTGGAATCCCTATTACCTGTACCGCAAAGTGATGAACAACGATGAAGAAATCAAGGCCTTTTTGGAGGAAATTGATTTCAAGTATTGGAACTCGCAGTTCGACAAGGGCTACCCGTTCGAGAAGGGCGTCGAGGAAAAGTGCGCTGAATTCCCGCAGCACGAAGCAATGATCCGCCGCTTCAACAGCCATTGGATGGACGCCCTGGGCGAGATCCTGACCGACACAGTTGACGTGGCGCGCAGACTCAAGGAAGCCGGATACACGCTCTACGGACTGAGCAACTGGTCGGTCAGCAAGTTCAATCTGGTCAAGGCTCGCTGCGATTTCCTCGATTATCTGGAGGATTACGTGCTCTCCGGGCGGGTCAAACAGATCAAACCGGGGCCAGAGATCTTCCAAACGCTGTTGGCCCAAATCGAGCGCCCGGCGGGGGAATGTCTGTTCATCGACGATTCCATGGAAAATATCAAAGCCGCGGACGCGCTGGGATTTCAGACCCTCTTGTTTGAATCCGCGCAGCAACTGTCACAAGCTTTGTCCGACAAGGGGATCAAGCATTAGCCCGATATAACCATAAGGAGTGGAGGCCATGGAAAACGAAAAACAAGCCAGAAGAGCAGGGGACTCGAACGAGATCACCCGGCAGTACTTCGACTCCTTGCTGATTGAAATGCGGCACATTGACGCCGTCCTCCCATCCACCAAACTGGAACTTTACGGCGAGACCTTTGATACGCCGATCATGACGGCCGCCTTGTCTCACCTGCACAACGTACATGATCACGGCATGGCGGAAATGGCCAGGGGGGCAAAGGCGGTTAACGCCGTGAACTGGTGCGGCATGGGGGAAGACGCCGAACTGGAAGAGATCACTGCCACCGGCGCACGCACGATCAAGATCATCAAGCCGCACGCCGACAACAAGGAAGTCTTCCGCAAGATCGAACACGCCGAGCGCTGCGGCGTTATGTCCATAGGTATGGATATCGACCACGCCTTTGGCGGGAATGGCAAATATGACGTGGTGATGGGGCTTCCCATGACGTCAAAATCCCTGGCGGAGATCAAGGAATTCATCCAGGCTACGACACTGCCTTTTATCATCAAGGGCGTACTCAGCGAACAAGACGCGGAAAAATGCATTGAAGCCGGCGCAAAAGGCATCGTCGTCTCTCACCATCACGGCATCATGGACTATGCCGTCCCTCCTCTGATGGCCCTGCCAAGGATCGCCAAAGTGATCGATCACCAGATGCCTATTTTTGTGGACTGCGGCGTGATGAGCGGCATGGACGCCTTCAAGGCGCTTGCGCTGGAAGCCACGGCCGTATCCGCCGGGCGCGTGATCATGGGTCCGCTGGGCAAGAGCGGAGCGCAAGGCGTTGCCGAAGCGATCAACCAAATGACCGAAGAACTGGCAGGCGTGATGGCAAGGACCTGTTCACCTGATCTTGGGCATATCGATCCGGGCGTTATCTGGCATAAGGATTTTTAATCATGAGAATCGGCGGAGCGATAGAAGTCCCCTATCAAAGTCCTGAAGAATGGCTTAAATTCGTCAAAGAACTGGGCTACCGGGCCGTTCTGGCGCCCGTGGACTACCGGGCGTCCAAAGAGGAAAAGGCAGCCTACCTGCAGTGCGCCAAAGAAAACGACCTGGTGATCGGCGAAGTCGGTGTTTGGAAGAACATCATCTCGATCAACGACGCGGAACGTAAATCCGCGCTAGAGTACGCCAAGAACCAACTGGCTCTGGCTGATGAACTGGGCGCCAACTGCTGCGTCAACGTGACGGGCAGCCGCGGCGAGATTTGGGAGAGTTTCTACCCCGAGAATTACACGAAAGACACCTACGCTCTGATCGTGGAATCCGTCCGCGAGGTCATCGACGCGGTCAAACCCACGCGCACATTTTACACGGTGGAGCCCATGCCCTGGATGGTACCCGACTCACCGGAGGATTACCTGCAGTTGATGTGCGACGTGGAGCGGCAGGCCTTCGGCGTCCATCTGGATTACGTCAACATGATCAACTGTCCGAAACGCTACGTCTTCTGTAATGATTTCATCGAGGAGTGTTTCACCAAGCTGGGACCGTATATTAAAAGTATCCACGGCAAGGACGTGCTGATGGAAAAATCTTACACCACCCTGATCCACGAGACCATGCCCGGAAAGGGCGTCATCAATTATCAAAAGGTGGCGCGCCTGTTTGAAGCGCTCGGGCCGGATACGCCCCTGTTCGTGGAGCACCTGCCCGATTTTGAAAGCTACCGACAGGCCGCGGCTTACGTAAGAGAACAGGCCGCCCTGGCCGGCGTGAAGACGGAGTAGGAAAAGAAATTAATGAAATTCGAGACCATCCGCGGATTGCAGATCCCCAAGATTGGGTTTGGCACCTGGCGCATCGGCGGTGAAGCAAGACCGGACCCTGCCATGGAAGAGAGCTCGCGCAAGGCGCTGGTTTCCGCGCTGGAATTGGGTTACACCCACTTTGACACCGCCGAATACTACGCCGCCGGTCACGCCGAGGAACTGCTAGCCGAGGCCGTGCGCGAAACGAAAACCAAACGCGAATCCCTTTTCATCACCAGCAAGGTATCGCCAGAACACTTCAGAAGCAGCGACCTGCGCAAATCCTGTGAAAACAGCCTGCGCCGCCTGCGAACGGAGTATCTTGACCTTTATCTTTTACACTGGCCCAATCCGTTGATCCCGCTCGCGGAACCCTTCAAGGCGCTCAACCAACTGGCGCGCGAAGGCAAAATAAAGCACGTGGGCGTGAGCAACTTCAAACTGAAAGACCTGAAGAAATCCATCGAACTGTGTGAAACGCCCCTGCTGACGGACCAGGTGCCCTACAGCCTGCCGCAAAAGACCTACCGGGAAAACGGCGTGCTGGATTTTTGCGTCAAGAATGACATCTTGGTGACTGCCTACTCGCCGGTCAAGTTCCGCAACCTCAATGTCAATGCCACGCTGAAGGAGATCGCCGAAGCGCACAACGCCACGGCCTTCCAGATCGCGCTGGCCTGGCTGGTGGCCCAGCCGCGGGTGATCACCATCCCCAAGGCAATGGATGCGCTGCACCAGCGGCAGAACCTTCGGGCGGCAGATATTGAATTAACGGTTGAAGAATGGGAAAAACTCAATAATTTATTCAAGTAATGATTTTTTCTTACCGGGCAAAATGGAAAAGTCATTACTTAAATTATTGGTGAGTTCCCCCGATTGAACCCGGGCAGGCGAATGCACTTTTTCTTTCACACAATCTATATGGAATTAATTAACAACTTGGTGCATCGTGGATGCACCCTACAAGAAATTTATTCCGGTCATGCGGATGCGTAATGGTTTATACAACCTTGACAAGGCTCGGAGCCTTGTCAAGGTTGATCAAATAGGTGTTAAAAACGTTGACAAGGCTTTTTTTGCCTTGTCAACGTTTTGATATTCGAACAGCAATTCTTTTAGGCAGCAGGCTGCTGCTGGGTGATGCAGTGGATGTTGCCGCCGCCCAAGAGGACCTCACGGGCATAAACGCCCACAACCTTGCGCTCAGGCATCAGTTTTTGCAGTTGCTCAAGCGCCTGCTTGTCGTGGGGATCGTTGAAGGTCGGCACCACAGCGCCGCCGTTACAGAGGTAGAAGTTGACGTAAGATGCTGCCAGCCGGTCGCCTTCTTCGCGCGGGAGGGTACCTTCGATGGCGTCCACGCCTTCGCTCTCTTCCTTGGTGATCAGGATGGGATTGGGCAGGTACAGCTTGTGGACTTCCAGCTTGCGTCCCTTCGCATCCTTAGCGGCCATGAGGATCTCGTAGTTCTCATGTGAGATCTCGTACTGCGGGTCGGACTTATCATCCGTCCAGGCCAGGGCGACCACACCGGGTCGGATATAGCAGCAGATATTATCCACGTGGCCGTTGGTCTCGTCGTTGTAGATGCCGCGGTTAAGCCAGATGAACTCGTTGATATTGAGATAGTCAGACAGCAGATCCTCGATCTCGGCTTGAGATTTGTCGGGATTGCGGTTTTCGTTCAAGAGGCATTCCTGAGTGGTCAGCAGGGTTCCTTCGCCGTCCACGTGGATGGAACCACCCTCAAGTACGAGCGGAGCCTTGTAGCGATCCACACGTTCGATCTCTGCCACCTTGCGCGCCACCATATCGTCCAAATCCCAGGGGAAGTAGAGACCGCCCAGCAAGCCGCCCCATGCGTTGAAATCCCAATCCACGGCACGGACGAGCTTGCCATCCGAGACGAAAGTCGGACCGCAATCGCGAATCCAGGAGTCGTTGTTGGACATTTCGACCAGGCGGATGTTGCCAGGCAGCATGTTGCGGGCATTGTTATATTGGGCGTGAGACACTCCCATGGTGAGCGGTTCAAATTGTGCAATGGCGGTGGCGATGTCGACAAAAGCCTTTTGAGCCGGCTTGGCACCCAACCGCCAGTTGTCAGGACGTTCCGGCCACAGCATCCACGTGCCGCTGTGCTTTTCGAATTCTCCCGGCATCCTGAAGCCGTCATTTTTGGGAGTGCTTTCAATTAAGAATGACATGTCTTGCCTTCTTTCCAAATTTACTATCGTGCAAAATACTTAGGCGTTTTTCTTTTTCTTGCTGACGGCGATCAAGACTTCTCCAACAATAAGGGTCAGCACAACGCCGATCAAAACAGGACCCGCGTAGGCCCAATCCATGGGTTCGCCGGGAACCCAAACGAACAAAACCACTGCCTGAACGATGAACAGTTCGCAGATCACGGCCAGAATAGTTGCGAAGGTATTTCCACCCGGTACTTTGTAGGGGCGTTCGATCTTCGGATCGATCTTACGCAGCTTAAGGAAAGCCGGGAAGAGCATCAGGTAGGGCAGCAGGAAGACAATGGAACTGAAGGCAAACAGGGTCCAGAAGAGGTCCTCGGCGGAACCGGCCATGAAGCCGTAGACAACCATGACAACGGTTGAGACGATGCCGGTGATGATGAAAGCGCCGACGGGGGTCTTGTGAACGGGATGTTCGCGGCCAAAAATGGCGGGCAGTTCATCTTCTTTGGCTGCTTCAGCTGCAGTGCGGTTGGCGCCCATGGTCCAGGTGACCATATTGGCCATGAAGGAATACAGGGCGGCAATGCCCAGAACGATTACCATGGCGTCGCCAAAGCCGGTTCCGCCAATGATGATCTTGAGGGTATCCACAATACCGGAGACGAGGCCGAGTTGTTCCAGAGGAACAGCCATCAGAATGCCAACAGAACCGAGGATGTAGAAGACGGCGATCAACGCACCTGCAATGATAATGGCGCGAGGAATGTCTTTGCCCGGATTCTTCATTTCACCGGAAGCGCCGGACATTAATTCGAAGCCCATGAAGTTATAGACGATCACGGGCAGGAAAGCCAGACCGGCATCCCATGAAGGCAGGATGGCTTTGAAAGACAGATCATTGGCAACGCCGTGGTTTCCGGCAAAGATGAAGGCGCCTACACCGATCACGACCATGATCAAGGCTTTGATGAGCGCGCCGATGTTGGGGATCCATTTTCCGGCTTCCATCTTGATGCAGCCAAACCAAACGGTCAGCCAGGTCATCACGATGCCGATGGCGATCTGCCACCAGAGGCTCATATCAGGGAAGAAGAGGCTGGCAAACATGCCGGCGAAGAGGATGTAAACGGAGGGCATCCAGAGGGCAACGTTGATCCAGTAGAGCCAGGTCGAACGGGCAGCCCATTTTTCGCCGAAGGCGTTCTTGATCCAGACGTAGAGGCCGCCCTGTTCAGGATAGGTCGTACCCAACTCAGCCGTGATCAGGCCGTAGGGGATAAAGAAGAGGATGAGGGTGATAACCCACCATGAAATTGAAGATGCGCCGATGGCGGCTGAAGGAGCCAGGGTATCCATGACCAGGATGGCGCAGACGGTGAACAGCGTCATATCCAGGCCGCGGAAGACCTTCTTAAATCCGGTTCCTTTTTCAGGTGTTGCTGCAGAAACTGACATGAAAACCTCCTATTGATTTTTATCCTGCGTGGCGCAGGTTTATTTTAAAAATGACTGGCAAGAAAATCTTCGATCTGACCGGCATGCACCATCTTTTGTTCAGCGGTGGCATGTTTCAGGCGGGGATAGACCAGCCAGACGAGCAGGCCCTTTTCAGTATGCAGACGGTTCTCTGCCTGGTCAAAAATGACCGAATGCTCTGAATCCATGACCTCGTCGGTGGCTTCTACACCGCGGGAAGCAGGCAGACAGTGCATGAACTTGACGTGGGCGGGAGCTTTGTTGATCAGGTCCATGTTGACCTGGTATTTGGGCATGAAGGCAGCTTCGCGCTCAGGAATTTCGGCTTCCTGTCCAACCCACCACCACAGGTCGGTATAGATGAAATCGGCGTTTGAGACCGCATCCACCGGATCTTCGGTGACGCGCACGGTGCCGCCGGAAACCTTGCAGTTGGCCTCAGCCCAATCCATCCACTCTTTGGGCGCCTGGTATTTCTTGGGGGCTGCGTGGGTGAAGTTCATGCCGAGTTTGGTGCAGATCAGCATTAAGGAACTGAGCACGTTAGTGGCGTCTCCCACGAAGGTGACGTTGAAATCTTCGAGTTTTTTGCCAGCAGGAGCATGCTCGATCATGGTCAGCACGTCACAGACAACCTGGGTGGGATGGTTGTAATCGGTCAGACCGTTGATGATAGGAACGGTGGCATACTTGACCAGCCCTTCCATGGTTTCGTGCTTCAAAGTACGCGCCATGATCACATCCACGTAGCGTGAAATGACCTGGGCGGTATCGCCTAGAGATTCGCGCACACCCAGATGTATCTCACCGGGCTTGAGATAGAGAGCGTGTCCGCCCAATTCGGCCATACCGACTTCAAAGGAAATACGCGTCCGGGTGGAAGGTTCTTCAAATAACATCGCCAGAGACGCGCCTTCCAGAAGTTTGGGGGTGGCTCCCTGCTTGTCGGCTTTTTTGATCATGCGGATCAATTTGATCAGGTCAAGCAGTTCCTCTTTTGAAAAGTCTTGTGTATCTATAAAGTGTTTCAATTCCATTCCGATCTCCTTGGTTGGTTAAGTTAAAAATAATTCCGGTTAAAAACCGGAATTAAAACCCTTCATCATTTTCCTCTGCTCGAAAATCATCATCCCTTGGCATCCACTCGTCAATATTGCGGATAATGCGGGGCACAAGAGAGTACCCTCTGATCTGCACCCCTTCGATAGTCGGCAGCTTCTTTCTCAAGAATTGACGCATCTCATTGTTATCTTTGAAACGACACTCGATGGAGAGATCCTTGGTGCCCTGACCGAGCGCCAGGTATGACACTTCAGGCGTGTTGAGGAATTTTTCGATCACCTGGTCTTCCTGGTCGGCGTCCACTTCCAGGAAAATATCCACGGCGATAATGTAGCCAAACACTTCCGGGTCAAGAATAGCCGTCAGGCGCACTGCGCCAAGTTTTACGAGGCGGTCTATGCGCTTGCGGATGGTGCGCTCGTTGGCGCCCAATTGCCGCGCGATCTCAGAAGCGGACATTCGCGCATCTTTATGCAGGATTTGGATGATCTTGTGATCTGTCAGGTCAAATTGTTTTGTCATAATTATGTTCCGAATCGGAACTACTGTGTTCCCATTCGGCAATAATATAGCACGTTTTCGGACGAATTTCAAGAGGCAATTTTCATGATTTCTTAATTTCAATAAAAAAAAGCGAGAGTCACCTTGACCTCTCGCCTGAAATATTGCCAGAAAAACGGTTTTAGTCTGCTTTTTTCTTGAACAAGACCGGGAAAAACGGAATCACCAACAGCATCAAAGCACCGAAAATCACAAACGTAATGGGGAAACCTGCCTTGCTGGCCAATGCACCGCCTGCGCCCAGACCAATGCCCTGACCCACGTTGGTGACCGACATGAGAATGGCAAACATGGAAGCTGCAATGGCCGGTTGGGTGTACTTCATGGCCAAAGCGAAATAGATGGATTGCGACATACCGTAAGATATACCAAAGTAGATTGCCACAACCCAGATCAAGGGTTTGGCGCCGACAAATGCCAGCAGCAGCATGGCAGGGATGACTGCTATCACGGAAGCCCACAACGCGGTTTTATTACCGAGCCTGTCTTTCACAAAACCGCCAATAAACGCACCGGCCACACAACCCAGCCCCCAAACCGTGGTCAATAATCCGGCCGTTTTCAAGTCGATCCCAAAGCGTTCGGTCAAAGCCGGATTCATCAACTGGTTGGCGCCCACGATCACCAGAAAGATCACCATGCCTACAATGGCAGCAGCGATCACCTGCGCGTTCTTAAACGCCTTGAAAGCAGCCCAATTAAAGCGAACTTCACCGCCCCGTCCGGTGTCTTTGATGAAGAAGAGCAGGGGGATCGGAAGCAGGGTGAGGATTGCCAGAAAATAAAATACCGACGGCCAGTTGAGATATTGGGCAATGAAGCCGGCCGCAGAAGCGGCAGCAATCACACCCACAGAGCGTCCGCCAACCATGAACCCCTGCAGAACACCTTGTTCCTTTTCAGGGGTGATATCCAGCGCCAAACCGTCCGTGCAGGTGTCGTAAAAAGCCATACCCAACTGCAGCAGAAAAGCCAGCCCGACAAAACCCCAATAATGATCGGCAGGGTTGATCTGCGCCACGATCAGCAGACAGATGGTTTGCATGGCCAGCCCCATGAAGATGTACGGTTTCCTGTGTCCGAGCCCCAGGAAGTTGAACCGGTCACTGAGCATGCCGAATAGAATCTTGATCACGAACGGGATCAAAGCGATCGTTGAAAAAATTCCCACCTTGGCCATGTCAAACCCGCTGCCCATCAGATAAAGAGCATTCACTGAAGCGAAATAGCCGAGGATGGTACCCTGGGTGAAATAGAGCAGGGCAAACATGGAGAAACGCAGTACTTTGTTTTGTGTATTCATAAGGGCGTCCTGAAATGTGGAATGATGAAGTTAAAGTCCCATTATACAGGAAGTACCTTGTGAAAACGAAAGCGGATACAAATGTGTCTCGCGAAGTTCCAAAACCGAAAAGACTCTTCCACGCCAGGATTGTTGGAAGAATCTTTTCGATCGGATACAAAATATTGGCTCACACAAAACACACACAAAATCTGCGATACTGTCTTGTTTCTCTTTAAGCAGGCCTTGCCATGGAAACCCTGTCAGTCTCAACGGGGGTTTCACGCAAGATCAAAGAATTGGCTACTTCCGCACGCGCTTTGCGCCAGCGTTTTGCCACGTATTTCAATGCCAATTCGGCCGGCACCAGAGAACTCAGGGCATGGATCATTTGATTCAGAAAACCGGGAATTACCAACCCTCTGCCTTTTAACGCTGCATTGAGGGTGAGCCTGGCAACCACATCCATGTTCATGCTGGTCGCCATACCCCAAAATCCCTGGGCAAAAATGGAGCGCATGCACTCCACCGTCGTGGGCATACCGGCCGGACAGAGGGCCGTGACGGAAGCAAAGTCTTTGATCTCCTCACGCAAAGCCCGAGACATATCCAGCAAAAAGCGCTTGCTGGCAGCGTAAGTGGCCTTGTAGGGCATCGGGTAAAAACCCGCCAGACTGCAAACAGTAATCAACCTGAACTTCTTTTCGGGATCGCGAAGCTGCAGTATCTCATGGGTCACGTCTGTGGTGGACAGCACATTCACTTTCAGGATCTTGAGAATTTGTGACCGGCTCTTTTCAAGGAACATTCCTTCGTGGTCCAGACCGGCGACATTGATCAATCCCGAGAATGTAAACCCTTCAGTTCTTATTGCGTCCAAAAAAGATTCTCGTTCATTATCATCCGCAAGATCGCACGGACGGTAGATTACATCAATTTGAAACTGTTCAGAGAGCTGCTTTGAAAAAGCGCCTCCATCGGCAGAAAGATCGGTCAGAAAAAGGTCAAATCCACGCCGGGCAGCTTCCAAAACAAAAGCGCTGCCCAACCCACCTCTTGCTCCTGTAATCATCAAATAACTTTTCATCGAATCTCCTATCATATGTTTCAATCAGTTGATTAAATATAACGACATTTGATTTATTTGTCAATCACTTGATTGAATCGATTGTTTGAATCATATTGACAAATCACCAAGTTCAATTAAAATGATTCATGTTGGAGGAAACAAGAAAATGAGTTTAAAAGACAAGACCGTAGTGATCACCGGCGCTACTGCCGGAATCGGATGGCAATCCGCTCTTGATTTTGCCCGGGCTGGCGCGTTTGTGATCGGCATCGGCAGAAATCCGCTGCGCTGTGTGGATGCTGAAGAGAGAATCAAATCGCAGGTACCGAAAGCAAAAATTCAGTACCTGGTTGCAGACCTTTCCTCACAAAAACAAATCCGCGAGTGCGCAAAAGAAGTAGCTTCCTTGTTGAAAAAAAACCACAGTGAGGCCCTGGATGTGTTGGTGAACAACGCCGGGGTGTATATGGGACAAAAAACATTCACCGAAGACGGCATCGAAATGACTTTTGCGGTCAACCACCTTGCGCCATTTCTGCTTACTCACCTGCTGCTTCCCCTGCTTGAAAAATCATCCGGTGGGCGTGTGATCACGGTCAGTTCCGATTCGCATTACAATACCCTGCTTTTCCCTGAAAGGGCAAAGAATCCGATCTTTTTTTTCGGTTTGCTGGCATATAAGGCCTCAAAACTTTGCAACGTGCTCTTCAGCTTTGAATTCAACCGCCTGAATAACGGGAGAGCGACACAGGCTTTTGCCGTGGACCCCGGCCTGGTCAATACCGACATCGGATTGAAAGATACAGGAGGATTGGCAAAACTGGTCTGGCGCAGCCGGCAGAAATTGGGCGTCCCTCCGGAAGAACCCGCCCAAACCATTCTTTATTTGGCCGAAGATTCCGGAGTAGATACATCGATGAGTATTTACTGGTATAAATGTCAAGCAAAGGTCCCCGCTCGAAACGCCACCAACGCCAAACTTGCCCGCCGTTTATGGATGGAATCCTGTCGGTTGACAGGTGTTGCACATCCGGAAGGAGAAGAAAATGTCCTCTGATGCTGTCGAAGGAAAAATCCTCGAAGCCGCCATCCAATGCGTGGAAGAATTCGGGTTAAAAGGAGCCACCAACCGGCGCATCGCCGAGAAAGCCGGCGTGAACCTGGCTGCCATTAATTATTATTTCCGCAGCAAAGAAAACCTGATCGACCGCATCATGGAATCCACGCTGGACAACGCCTTCGACTGGGAAGATATCTCCAAATTACCGGGCAATACGGCGAAAGAACGCTGTATCGCCATTTTTGACGATCTGATAAAAGGCGGCTGCAAATATCCGGGGATCACGCGCGCTCATTTCCATGACCTGATCACGGAAGGAAATTACAACTCGTTGGTGGTCAGGAAATATAATGATTTTTTAACCCATCTGTGTGAAGACCTGACTCAGCGCAGCGTTGGGTTGTCTCAGGATGACCTAAAAATGGCTTGCTCGCAAATCGCGTCTGCGTGTTTTTTGGTGATCCTCGCACCCGAACTAAACGTGCCCTCTCTTGGGATAGACCTGCAGAATGATGAAACACGCCGCCGTTTTGTAACAAGGTTGGTTGATAAACTATTATCTTAAAAAATCACGTGAT
>ENA-OSEO01002910-OSEO01002910.1-sediment-metagenome-genome-assembly--contig:-NODE-2910-length-22158-cov-3.898827_pt1 | contig 22158 bp, 17 predicted proteins | sample MGYA00237883_ERZ534232 | MGnify/ENA metagenome assembly ERZ534232
GTCGGCGAAAACGGTCTCGATCAATCGGTTCTTCACCATCTCAACCAATACGTCGCGGACCTGATCTTTTTTCGATCCATACCCATCCCCACCCGCTTTTCTTTTAAGGATGTCTCTGTGCCGGTCGATCTCTTTGAAAAGTTCGGATATCCCCTCGCCCAGCGCTGCACGGGTTCGGACGATGGGGGGTTCCCATTGTTTTTTTTTGTATTTCCGATGTTCCAGATGGATCATGTACTCAAGATCATCCTGCACGCTTTCGACACCGTCCAGATCCGCCTTGTTGATGACAAACACATCGGCGATCTCGAGAATCCCCGCTTTGATGGCCTGGATCTTATCGCCCATCCCCGGTATCACCACCACAAGGGTGGTATGCGCGCTTCGCGCGATATCCACCTCATCCTGCCCGACCCCGACGGTTTCGACCAGAATAACGTCCTTACCCATGGCGTCAAGGACTTCGATGGCGGCCCGGGTGGATCGGCTCAGCCCCCCGAAATTTCCTCGGGTGGCCAGGGATCGCATATACACCCCCGTGTCGGTACTGTGCCGCTGCATCCGGATACGATCTCCCAGGATGGCGCCGCCGGTGAAGGCACTGGTGGGATCCACCGCCAATACCCCCACGGTCTGACCCCGTTTCCTGAGGTGCGCCACCATCTGGTCCACCAGGGTGCTTTTTCCGACCCCGGGAGCGCCGGTTATGCCGATGATATGGGCCTTTCCGGTATACGGGTACAAATGCTTCAGAACCTCTTGAATTCCCGGCGTTCCATTATCGATATCCGATATCAGTCGTGCGACGATTCGAACATCCCCGGCGATAATCCTTTCTATCCTATCCTCCATGGGAACACACCTCTTGGGGCAAAACCGGCGGTGCATCGATGTGAAAAAAGGGCCGTCATCGATTTGCCGGAAGAAGCTTCTTAACAAAATCGATTATTTCGGTAGTCGGGGTTTCCGGCAGAAACACCTCTTTTACTCCCATCTCCTTCAAGCCGGCAATGTCTTCCGCGGGGATAATGCCCCCGGCAATCAGCGGGATATCGACGGCCTGGTGCTCGCGCAACGATTGCAGGATCGCCGGGAAAAGGGTCATATGGGATCCTGAAAGAATGCTGATCCCGATCAGGTCCACCCCTTCCTGGATCGCAGCGGAGACGATTTGTTCAGGGGTCTGGCGAACCCCGGTGTAAATGACCTCCATGCCCGCATCGGCCATCGCCATGGCGACGACCCGCGCGCCCACATCATGCCCGTCCAACCCCACCTTTCCGATCAATACCCTGATTTTTTTATCCACGGGACTTTCCCCTCATCTGTTGGCTGAAAAGAACTCTTTTCCCTGGTATTCTCCAAATACTTCCCTGAACACGTCGCAGATTTCCCCTATGGTGGCATAGGCCCGAACCGCTTCAAGCACCGCAGGCACAAGGTTTTTGTCGCTTTTCGCAACTTCGCGGACAAATTCCAGCGTCTCCTCTACCGCCGCACGGTTGCGCTCCTGTTTGACCTGCATCAGTCTGTTCACCTGGATGGCTTCGCACGCGGGATCGATCCGGAACGCACCCCGGGGCGGCTGGGATTCGGTTTTGAATTTGTTGACCCCGACCATGGTCCGCTTTCCGTTTTCAAGGGCTCTTTGCCGCTTGATCGCCCCTTCGGTGATCTTCTTCTGGTAGTACCCCCGCTCGATGGCCTTGATCGCACCCCCCATAGCCTCGACTTTGGTCAATTCGTCGGTGATGTCCTGCTCGATTCTGCGGGTGAGGTTTTCAATGAAATATGACCCCCCGAGGGGATCGATGGTATGGGCGATGCCCAGCTCATGGGCCAGGATCTGTTGGGTTCTCAAAGCGATTTTCGACGCCTCGTCCGTCGGGGTTCCCAGCACCTCATCGTAGGAGGCGTTGTAAAGCGAGTGAACCCCTCCCAGCACATAGGCAAGCGAGGCCAGCGCAATCCGGACGATATTGTTTGTCGGCTCGAGCAGGGTCTCGCCCCCATGGGAGTAGGCGGTGATTTTTAGCGCGAGGGACTCGGTGCTGCGGGCGCCCAGATGCTCCTTTAGCACCCTGGCCCACACCTTCTTTGCGGCTCTCAGATGGCAGACCTGCACGAAAAAGTCGGATCGCTCATCCAGGAACATGCTGAACAGCGGTGCGACGGCATCGATATCATGCCCTGTGTTCATGAGATGTCTCATGTAGACCAGGCCGTCGCACAGCGCAAAGGCCGTTGCGATGCTCGATCCGGCTCCCGCTGCATTGATATGGTTTGCGCAGATCGTGCAGGGGTACCAGTGCCGGGCATGCTCTGCACAATAGGCGACGACGTCGGTTGCGACACGAACGGCCGGACGTATGGGGAAAATATACGTCCCCCGCGCCACATACTCCTTGATGATATCGTTTTGAAGATCGACCACGAAATCGGCCGGCTTCACCCCCTGCTTTTCACCCAGGGCGATAAAGAGCGCAAGCGCCACCGGACCGAAGGAATTGCCCAGCATGCTGACCCGTCTCAGCCGGTTGAGCGGAATCCCGTCGAACAGGATTTCCATGTCCCTGAGCGAATCGATGGCCGTGCCCACCTTGCCGACCTCTCCCCTGGCCATGATGTGGTCCGAATCGTATCCCACCTGGGTGGGCAGATCCACCGCCATGACGATCTCGTCCACCCCGTACCGGAGCAGGTTCTTGTATCGTTGGTTGCATGCCGAGGCTTCTCCGAAACCGGAATAGGAGCGCATAATCCAGGGCTCCGGCCGGTACATCCCCGGTGTATGCCCCCGGGTGAAGGGGTACTGCCCCGGATAGCCGATCTCTGTCGCTGCGGTATCCCCCTGCAGACCGTCCGAAGGGGTGTAGAGACGTTTGATCCCCAGACCGGCATCGGTGAGCATCTCCGCGTCGAATCCGGAATCCGGGGGGAGCGGTCCTTTTTCCCGGGCCGGTGATCCTTCTTTACGGGGGTTCACGTTTCGAAGATCCGCGTCTTCCATGTCCTGTACCGCCCCTCCTTTCATCGGGTAAGAATCGTTACGGTCAACGCGGCGGGGCTGCCTTCCACATACCCCCCGCTGTTCTGTGCCAGCCCCACCTTGGGACCGGTACCGGAGCGTCCGCGAACCTGTCGCCTGCCCGCCTCGCCCCGCAGCTGGCAGACCAGCTCGTGGATCTGGGCCAGTCCGGTGGCACCGATCGGATGCCCCCGGGAAGCCAACCCCCCGCTGGTATTGACCGGCAACTGGCCTTCAAGGGTAAAGTGCCCCTCATCCACCAGCCGGCCGATCTGCTCTGCTTTGAAAAAATTCAATCGAGCGATCCGAAACATTTCACCGGGTGCCATTGCGTCGTGGACTTCGGCAAGTTCGATATCCTCCGGCCCCACCCCGGCCATTTCATAGGCATCCCGGGCCACATAGGTCTGCCCGTCCTCATCACCGGTCACCTCTCCGCTCCTCAGGCAGGTGGCGGCTATCGTTATCGGCCGGCGCTCGGTCAACTCACGCGCTCGGTCTTTGGCGCAAACGATGGCCGCGGCCGCTCCGTCCGCCATGGTGGAACACATGTACAGGGTCAAGGGCCATGCAATCAGACGGGAGTCGAGGATTTCCGCCACCGACATCGGTTTTTGGTACTGCGCATTGGGGTTCAATGCGCCATTGGACTTGTTCTTCGCCGTGACCTTTGCGAACTGCTCCCGGGTCCAGCCGTAGTCCTGCATGTATTTTCGCAGGGTCATGGCATAGCTTCCGGTGAACTGAAAACCGAGTCCCCCCATCAATTCCACATCCGTATTCGCCGACATGGCGGCGATGGCCTTGGCGGTGTCCTTCTGATAGAGTTTCTCCGCACCCGCGGCCAGAACCACATCATACAGGCCGGATCCCACGGCAATGACCGCCTCCCGGAGCGCAATGGTGCCCGAAGCGCACGCCCCCTCCACATTGACGATGGGGATCCCTTCGAATCCGGCCTCCCGGAGGCATACCTGCCCGCGGATCGATTCCTGCCCGGTGGTCAAACCGGCGAGCGCGTTGGCAAAATAGGCGGCTTCTATCTTTCCTGCATCGATACCCGCATCATGAATCGCGTTCCAGACGCCCACCCGTGCCAGTTCCTTGAGACTCTTTTTCAGGAACTTTCCGCATTTGTGCATGCCGACACCGATGATGCAGACCTCTCTGGACAGCCTTTTCATCGCGCCCCCCTTCTGCCGGGTCGGAATTTCCAGCCCAGCAGCGCATTTCCATCCTCGTCTGTTTTGATCGTGTCGATGACCAGTTCCATGGGCTGGCCGATTTCGAGGGCATCTTCGGTGGCTTCACACCCGGTGATGGTGGTAAACACCACGGGGCCTTCATCCATGGTGACGTAGCCCATGATATACGGCGGGGGAAAATCCGGCGGCCCCACCTGCATCACCGCAAAGTTCTTCAGGATACCATAGGGTCCGAGGGTTACCTCCGCCATGGTGTCGTCCCGGCGGCACCGGACGCAGACCACCTTTGAGGGAAAGCAGGTGTATCCGCAGACATGGCACCGGCTGCCCAGGAGATAAGGCTTTTCCCCGGGGGACCGGGGGATATGAAACAATCCTTTCCGAAACGGGATTTCCGCCACGGGTCTGCTCCTTTCTTTCAGCGATAGGTTGCGCTTCTTGGGGTCACTTTTGGGCCGCTGGTTCTCATCGGCGGCTGAAATGGTTCAACCGGGTCGCTCCGGGCCGGGCGGTGGACCTCGGTGGCTCAACTGGTGCGGTATCTCTTCCTGAGTTCCCCGTACATGATTTTCCCCGCGGCCGTGTGGGGCAGGTTTTCCAAGAAATCGATGGTTTTGGGCCGCTTGTAGTCGGCCAGGTGCGGTTTGCAGAAATCCATCAGTTCCTGCTCGGACAGGCTATAGCCCGGCTTGAGGATCACGCACGCCTTGACCGCCTCGCCCCATAGCGGGTCCGGGACACCGATGACGCCGATTTCAAACACCCCCGGGTGCCGGTAAAAGACCTGCTCGACTTCCCCCGGGTAGACATTCAACCCGCCGGATACGATCATTTCGCTCTTCCGCCCCCCGGTAAGATAGACGATGCCGTCTTCATCCACCGTGCCCAGGTCATTGGTATAGATCCATCCGTCCCGGAGGGTCTCGGCCGTCTCCTTGGGGCGATTGAGGTATCCGACCATCTGGTGGTCCCCCTTGACGATGATTTCACCGATTTCACCGGGCTGAACCTCCCCCCCCGCTCCGGTGACGACCATGACCTGCACAAAGGTGCAGGGGCGGCCGATCGCGCCGATCCGTTTGCCGGTGTGCTCTTCCTTTCGCAGCACCGTTATGGTCATCGCCGCCTCCAGCTGCCCGTAGAGATTGACAAATACGTTTCCGAAAATATCCATGGCCTCTTTCAGCCGCTCCACCGGCATGGGGGAACCGCCGTAGACGATGGTTTTGACGCTGCTCAAGTCCCGCTTCCGGATATCCGGGGAATTCAGCATCTGGAGCAATACGGTGGGCACCGTCTTTATGGCGCTGATGCGCTCCCGTTCGATAAGGTCGAAGGCGGTCTGCGGATCATACCGGGGAACGATATACTGGGTTCCGCCTCGGATCCAAACCGGGTGCATGAACCATCCCGCGCCGTGATACAGGGGTTGCAGGGCGATGAACTTATCCTCGCTGGTAAAATCCCCCAGATGATCCATCAACAGATTCCGGGTAATGAACAATCGGCTCTTATACGGCAGCATCACCCCTTTGGGTTTTCCAGTGGTTCCCGAGGTGTATCGAATCTCACCGACATCATCCCAATCCATTTCCCCTTCCGGCAATTGGGGCGAAGCCGACGACAGGAGCGCATCATACTCCAGCATTTCAGGATCATTCCCGTCGAAGCAAATGAAGTGCCTGACGTTTTTGAGGTCCTTGCGGATCTGCCGGATCAGTTCCGCATACCGATGCTGGACGATGACGGCCGCGGCCCCGGTCTCGTCGATTTGCATCAGCTGCTCGGCCGCGGTGAGCCTGGCGTTCAACGTGATTTGACAATACGACCCTTTGACCAGACCGAATTCGATCTCGGGGTATTCCAGACAATTCCGCATCAATGTCGCGACCCGGTCTGTGGGTCTGACCCCCAGCGCTATCAGCGCGTTGGCCAGCCGGCTGCTCCGTTCGTCCACCGCTGTAAAGCTCAGGGACCGCCCCTCAAAGACCACCGCGGTTTTGGAGTGAAATAGTCTTGCGCTCCGGGTAATGAGCGCTTTCCTGCCGATACTCATCGCCATTCTCCTTTGCAAGTCTTGCATAAAAACCGCTCCGATGCGCTGTTTCTTTCAGCCGGATGCATGGCTCCGCATCTCCATTCCCCTATACCAGTTTGCCCGAGATTCGTGCCGCAGTCTCTTTGAGATCCTGCAAAAATTCCATCATCCTTTCCCGAAAACGGCTTTCGGTTCCCAGGATGCTCAGCGCGACGGGACAGACGTAATGGGATATGGGGACGGACAGGGACGCAGCCTCCGGGATCCGTTCACTGAAGCTGGTTGCATACCCCCGTTGTTTGACCTTCTCCAGTTCCCGCAACAGCTCGGTCGCGTTGGTGATCGTGTTGGGGGTCAAGGCGAGAAAACGAACGTTTTTGAGGATGATTTTGAGCTGCCCGGCGCTCATTTCCGAAAGCAGCATCTTTCCCGCCGAGCCCGAGTAGATCGGGGCCAAGGACCCTTTCCCCGAGGTGCACTTGATATTTTCGATGGACTCCACCTCTTCAAGGCACATCCGCTCGGTACCGATGGGGATGTTCAGGTTTACCGTTTCCCTGGTCCGCAACATCAGCTGCCGCATCTCGTCATACGCGGTGACGATCAGGTTTTGATGGGCAAGGATCGGCTGGGAGACCAGGCGGTGCACCAGCGGCCCCAGATAGTACCGATGGGTGACCTTGTTTTGATTCACGAATTCAGAAAGTTGAAGGCTTCTCAAGAGTCTGTGCACGGTGCTCTTGCTCATCCGCACACTTTCGGCGATGTCGCTGAGCCTGTCGACCCCTTCCGCCACGCACCGCAGGATCTCCGCCCCGCGCAAAATCGAATTGACCGATTTTAGATCCGGCATGGAAATGTTCCGATAGGTGGAATAATGATTCCATTATCGGTACTTTCCCCTGAAAAAATTGTCAAGAAAAAAACGGTCACAGAACCTTAAAACTTCCCAATACCCGCATACAGCTGGGCATCAGATAGCCATTGGCGCAGAGTCTTCCGATCACGTATGCCGAAGCGGCGCCGACCACACCCACGGCATCGAAAAAGCGGATCGAGACAAACAGCACCGAAACGATCACCAGCACCTCGACGAGGGTGGCGCCGGTAATGGAGCCGGTTCTTTTGCCGCATATCAGAACGGCGCGCTGGAGAGAAATCCAGACGGTCAGACCCGGGAGCAGAACCATGATGCGGGTGGGCAGATAGGCGAATCGGCTCAGCTCTCCCGACAGGCCCGATACCTCCCGATACCAGAGGCTTGCCGCCGGGGTGAAGGCGACCAGCCCGAGGCCGGCGGTCAGGGCAATCCCCAGAAATAGCGCAAAGGCCTTTAATTCGCGGTATTTTTCAAACCGGTCCCCCATCAGCGCGACCCCCACCTCCTGGAAGGACACCCCGAGGCCTCTGAAAAGAAACACCAGGGAGTTGACCACCGGGAGCACCGCAAACGATTCGATGGCAAAACGGCTTTTGCCCAGGAAAAAGGTGACGAGGGGATGCGCGCCCAAAAACAGGATGGTGGTCAGCGCCAACGGCCAGTAGAACCGGATGATCGACCGGTATGAGAGGTATCGATCCTCCGGTTCCCTGGTTTGCAGCACCGCTTTGACCGTCCGGTTGGCCATGACCCGGCTGGCAATGGCTTCGCAGACCACCCCCATGGAAAGGGCCGCAGCGCCGATATAGGCGCCCCTGATCCCCAAACAGAATAAAAGCACCGCGGTCGAGCCCATGGCGGTCAACCGGATCACGGTGCCGTAGGCGACGCGCCGGGTGAGCCGATTTCGGATCAGCACCCCCTGAAAGAGCCGGCGATAGCCGATGGCGCTGGGCCAGGGAAGCAAAAGGATGAGGGTGATGTAGGTTATCCCCGCCAGCTCGGGCGGGAGATTGACCAGATCCACCGCGATACCATCGAAGACCGGCGGGATCAGGCAGACCCCCATGATCACCGTGATCGCGGCGTTGAGAAAATAGGTGAACCGTCGAAGCTTGAGAAAGGACTGCCGGCCGGCAGCCAGCGCCACAGCGGCGCTCAGAATCATGATGATCGGCGCTTCGACGATCAGCGCGAAGGAAAAGGCGATGCCGTATGCGGCCAGATTGTATTTCGGATCCGCCAGCCGGGCGATCACGGCCGCAAGAAAAGGACCTTCGACGGACATCATCAGCCAGGTGGCCGCAAGAGGCATCCAGAAACGGAATATGTGACGAAAGGCGCCCTGCTGCATAACCACTCCCCGGGTCGGAAAACGAAATCAAAACGGACGCCCTTCATATCAGATAATATCGTTAAAGTGTAGCGGAAGGTGGGGTCAATGGATAGGAGGTTTTGGATGAATGCAACATAAGAAACCTCCCGGCAGGAAGGAAATGAGGGATCTCAACCCTTAACCGTTCGCCGCAAAGACCCAAAGGACGCTGCGTCTTTCTTTGCGGCCTTCGCGCCTTTGCGGTTTCTGCAACATCAGCAGGGATCTGCTTACAGACCCAGCGCTCTTTCAAAGCGGGCGATATTTTCTATGAAAAACGTTTTGACAGACTCCCATTTCCACTGCCGACCTGGACCTTTCATTACCGGCATCGGTTCCTCTTCCGCATCCTCAAAGAAGGTTAGGCTTCTTAAGACATGATAGTAGTTGATATCCGATGCTTTGAACCTCGCTTTAAACAGTTCGCATGCCTCGGATACCGGGTATTTCAATTCTATTGCTGCAAATAGATCGATAAAATCCTTCTTGGAACCTCTCTGGGAAACCGTCTTTATTTTTTCGGCGATGATGTCGTTCAGATGGGCGACCCGGATTCCACGCCAATTCAAAACCGGGTAAACCAACGGAACCGTATAATGGAGAAACGAGACACGAAGTCCCTTGACTTCGCAATGAAAACTCCCTTGGATCGTCGTTATGACCCGGTCGGGTTTAACTCGGTCGAGAATGTTTTCTCCATAAAACGGGCCTGGAGAAAAAAAATCAAAATCTTCTGAAGACCGATGCCCCAATTGCAACGCCAATCCCGTTCCCCCGGCCAGATAGAAATCTGAAACCTTCCGGGCGAGAGATTCGATTACCGAGATGGCGCCTTCGGGTAATATTTCTTCAAACATGAAACCTCGGCGAAGGGAATGCCCAGCTTCACCGCCCAAAACTTACCGGTTTGAGGGGATATTCCTCTCCTTTTGCGGATGACCTGGGTGATCTGGTCATCATCATAGATTCTTCTGAGCGTGTGAATATCGTCGATGTCTCCCCATTCGAGCACGCGGGAGATCACATATGCAGCATGTTTTTCGGAATCGATTTCATCCGCATCCCAAAAAAGACTGGAACGAAATATCGCTTTAATATCAACCGGCATATTCGGAGATGAACCTGTGCCTTATTAAAGAACGACCTGTTCATTTATCTACCATGATCCGGCTGATCATGCAATCTTCAACCCTCCGCCGACGCTTTCCCCCTTTTTTACCACCGTTCCATTTCCAGCCGGGCCTTGAGCCAGACCTTGAGACGCTCATCCAGAGGCCCCACCCATTTTTCGATGGCTGCAATATCACCGGAGGCCAGGGCGGCCCGCTGTTCGGGGGTCAGGTCAAACGCCCCCAATGCCCGCCCGGGATCTTCGGCCAGCGCAGCGAAAAAGTCATTGTCCTTTGCGGCTTTTTCCAGCACGGTCAAGATCGCTTTTGCCGATGACACCTTGAACTCGGGGATCTTGGCCAGCGGGTCCACGGCCGGGTTGGTCAGAAGGTTCGCCGGGGCATCCCCCCAGTGAAACGCCATAAAGGCCACCCCCGGTCCGACCCGCCAGCTCTGTTTGACCCGGGTCTGCAGCCGGCCCCTGGGCGAGCTGAGCGTGATCAGGTCGCCCTCAACGATCCCGAGGCGCCGGGCATCGGTGGGACTGATTTCCACGCAGCTTTCCGGCGCCAGGGTCTCCAGGACCCTGGATCGATGGCTCATACTGCCGGTGTGCCAGTGCTCCAAAACCCTTCCGGTGGTCAGCAGCAGCGGATAATCCACCGAGGGCAGTTCGGCCGGGGGTTGATCGTGCACCACGTGGAATTTGCCCTTTCCCCGGGTAAACCGCCCCTGGTGAAGCATGGGGGTTCCGGGGTGGGACAAATTCCAGCAGGGCCACTGCAGCCCGTCGCTGTCCAGGCGTTCATAGGAGACCCCCCCGTAGATGGGGGTTACCCCTGCGATTTCCTTCATGATCTCCCCGGCGGAGGCATACGCCATCGGGTAACCCAACCGGGAAGCGATCTCGATGATGATCCGCCAATCCTCCCGGGCCTCTCCCGGCGGATTGAGGGCTTTTCGAATCCGTTGAATCCGACGCTCCGTACTGGTGAAGGTCCCGTCTTTTTCCGCAAAACAGGCGGCCGGCAGCACGATATCGGCCATCCGGGCCGTTTCGGTCAAAAAGATATCCTGAACCGCGAGGAGTTCCAGTTCCGCCAGGGCGCCTCTGGCGTGCTGAAGGTCCGGTTCGCTGAGCATCGGGTTTTCTCCCATCACAACCATCGCCTTGAGCCGGCCGTCGTGGGCCGCCTTGAACATGTCGGTCAGGGTCATTCCCGGTCGGTCGCTCAGGGGCCTCCCCCACGCCTTTTGGAACTTTTCTTTCACCCCGGCGGCATCGACCCGCTGATATCCCGGATAGACGTTGGGAAGCGCACCCAGATCGCACGCCCCTTGCACATTGTTTTGGCCCCGAAGCGGGGAAAAGCCGGTGCCCTCCCGGCCCAGGTTCCCGGTAAGCATGAGCAGATTGGCAATCGCCTTCACATTGTCGGTGCCGGTGGTGTGCTGGGTGATGCCCATGCCGTAAAGAACGATCATGCGCTGGGCTTTCCCGATGCACGCTGCCGCATCCCGGATCTTCTCTGCGGGGACACCGGTGATCGCTTCGACCGCTTCCGGGCTATAGGGCGCCAGCGATTCCCGGAACGGTTTGAATCCTTCGCAGCGATTTTGGACAAAGGGCTTGTCCCAGGTCCCCTGCTCCAGGATCTGCAGCATGATCCCGTTGAGCATCGCCACATCGGTACCGGGATGGTGGTTCAGGAAAACGGTTGCGCGTTGGCTCAGCTCGATGGCCCGGGGGTCCGCCACGATCAACCGGGCACCGGAAAAGGTGACCGCGCGCTTGATCCTTTTTCCGATGATCGGATGGCATTCGGTGGTGTTGGAGCCGATGACAAACAGCAGGTCCGCCTTTTCGATGTCGCAGATCGAGTTGCTCATGGCGCCGTCTCCAAAGGCGGCAAGGGCTGCGGCCACCGTGGAGGCGTGGCAGAGCCGGGCGCAGTGATCGACATTGTTCGTGCCGATAACGGCACGGGCAAATTTCTGGACGATGTAGTTGTCTTCGTTGGTGCACTTGGCCGAACTGAGCAGGCCCACCGCATCGGGGCCGAAACGGGTTCGTATCCGCGCCAGCCGTTCGGTCAGCATGTCCAGCGCGGCCTCCCAGCCGACTTCCTCAAACAGGTCCCGGGGGGTTTCCGATATGAGGGTTTTGGGGGCATCCGGCAGCCGAATCAACGGACGGGTGAGCCGCTCCGGATGGTGGACGAAGTCCAATCCGAAACGGCCCTTGACACAGAGGGCGCCTGCGTTTACCGGACTTTCCTTGCGGCCCCGGACCCGGACGATCTTTCCCCCGCGCAGGCCCAGGCGAATCCCGCAACCGACCCCGCAATAGGGGCAAACGGTATCGACTTCGTACTGGGGCAGTGCCGTCGCCTTGGCCGTCAACGCTCCGGTCGGACACCGTTCCACACATTCTCCGCAGCTCTGGCAGACGGATTCTTTCCAGGGTTTTCCACCAAAGGGGCTGATCCGGGTCCGATACCCGCGATAGGCGAAATCGATGGCCCCCACCCCCTGGAGTTCCTGGCACACCCGTACACACTTTCCGCAGAGGATGCACTTGTTGGGATCGAAATCAAAGGCGGGATTGGACGTGTCGATCGCCTGGTCGAGCCGGCCCCGGCGGAGCCGGTCCACCTGCCCTCGGGAGACACCCAGATATCGGGCTGCGGCCAGCAGCTCACAGCCCGTGCTTTTTTCGCAGAAAAGGCAATCGTACGGGTGGTTTGCGATGGCCATGGCCACGATGCCCCGGCGGACCCTCTGGATCTCATCGGTTTCGGTCAGCACCTTCATCCCGTCGGCGACAGGGGTGGTGCAGGAGGTGGGCAACCCCCGAATCCCCTCGATCTGGACGATGCACAGCCGGCAGGCGCCGAAGGGTTTGAGCTCCGAATCATGGCAGAGGGTGGGGATATAGATCCCGGTGGCCCGGATCGCTTCGAGGACCGTGGCTCCCTGGGAAACCTTCACTTCTCGACCGTCTATGGTCAGGGTGAGTGTTTTCACGGCAATCCTCTTTGATGTGTGGGTTGATGAACGCCCGCGGCTCGATCAGGCGATGACAACCGCGCCGAATTTGCATACCTGGTAACATTCCCCGCACTTGATGCATTTGTCCTGATCGATGACGTGAACCGCTTTTTTTTCGCCGGTAACCGCCTGGGTGGGGCATTTGCGGGCACACAGGCGGCAGCCGGTGCACCTTGCCGGGTCGATCGCGTAGTGAAAGAGCGCCTTGCAGACCCCGGCCGGGCATTTTTTGTCCCGCACGTGGGCGTCGTATTCATCGGGGAAATACCGCAAGGTGGTCTGCACCGGGTTCGGTGCGGTTTGCCCCAGCCCGCAGAGAGAGCCCTTCTTGACGGTTTCGCACAGTTCCTTGAGCAACTCCAGGTCTTGGGGGCTGCCCCTGCCCTGGGTGATGTCTTCAAGAATATCCAGCATCTGTTTGGTTCCCAACCGACAGGGCATGCACTTTCCGCAGGATTCGGATTGGGTGAAGCTCAAAAAGAACCGCGCGATGTCCACCATGCAGGTATCTTCATCCATCACCACCAACCCGCCCGAGCCCATGATGGATCCGGCAGCCGCGAGCGATTCATAATCCACCGGCAACTCCCGCAGGCCCATGGGAATGCACCCGCCGGAAGGGCCTCCGGTCTGAACCGCCTTGAGCGTCTTTCCTTGGCTTGCCCCGCCGCCGATTTCCTCGACGATCCGCCCGAGGGGGATCCCCATGGGGACCTCGATCAAGCCGGTTCGAAGGACTTTGCCCGCCAGGGAAAAGGTTTTGGTCCCGCGGCTTTTTTCCGTTCCGAAACCCGCATACCAGGCCGCACCGTTTCGGAGAATCGCAGACACATTGCCGAAGGTCTCCACATTGTTGATGTTGGTCGGCTGTCCCCAGAGACCGCAATGGGCCGGAAACGGCGGTCGGGACTGGGGCATGCCGCGGCGGCCCTGGATGGAGGCCATCAGGGCCGTCTCTTCTCCGCACACAAAGGCCCCGGCGCCCTCCTGGATATGGATGCGAAACTCGAATCCCTGTTGGAGAATGTCGACTCCCAGCAGGCCGTAGGCCTCCATTTGGGCCAGGGCGGTTTCCAGCCGGCGGATGGCCAGGGGGTATTCGGCACGGACATAGATATAGCCCTGCTGCGCGCCGATGGCGTAGGCGCCGATCAGCAGCCCCTCCAGGACCGCGTGCGGGTCTCCTTCCAGAAGCGACCGGTCCATGAATGCACCCGGATCCCCCTCGTCTGCATTGCACACGATGTATTTTGTTTTTCCGAGAGCCTTTCGGGCAAACTCCCATTTCAAGCCGGTGGGAAACCCGGCGCCTCCCCGGCCCCGCAGGCCCGAATCCTTGATCTCCGAGATAACGGCCTCCGGGTTCAAGGACAGCGCCTTTTCAAGCCCCGTATATCCGCCCCTTGCGATGTAATGGTCGATGTTCTCCGGATCGATCAGGCCGCAGTTCCGCAACGCGATTCGGACCTGGGGCCGGATCATGGGATGGTCTTCGAAACGGCAGATCCCTTCCACCCCACCGTTTCCCCGTGTGCAAACGGCCCACTGGGGCATGGGGTCCCCGTCGAGAAGATAGCTTTTCAGAATCTGCTCCGTTTTTTCCGGGGTCAGATTTCCGTAATAGATAAAGGGCATCCCGGGCTTTCGAACCGCCATGAGCGGCTCCAGGTAGCACATGCCGATACAGCCCACCTGAAGGGTCCGCCCGAGCATTTGCATTTGCTTGAGGGTATTTTTCGCCGCAAGCCAGACATCCTCAGCCCCTGCGGCCTTGCCGCAGGTTCCCATGCCGATCTGGATCAGCGGCTGTGGAAGATTCTCCAGGGCCTCCCACTGCCGTGCGGCCCTGGATTTTATCGTCGAAAAATTCATACCCCCTCCTTTATTTTTTTGGGGACGGCGAGGGCTCCCTGAAACTTTCCCGGAGCTGGTCAATGATCTTTCGTGTTTTCGATGGATTCATCCGCCCCTTGACCGTTTCGTCCACAACCACCACGGGGGCCAGCGCGCAGGATCCGAAACAAGCGACCGTCTCGATTGAAAAGAGCCCATCATCGCTGGTTTCTCCCGGAGCCACCGCGAAAAATGTTTCGATGTCGCTCAGAATTCGATCGGATCCCTTCACATGGCATGCGGTTCCCCGGCACACCCGAAGGGTGTGTTTGCCCCGGGGGCGAAATCGAAACTGTTCATAGAAGGTTGCCACCCCGAACACCGTGGCCGGCGGAAGACGGATCCAGCGGGCGATTTCCAGCAGCCCCTTTTCCGGAAGATACCCCAGAACCGCCTGAATTCGTTGCAGCACGGGGATGAGATCCTCGGGCCTTCCCTCAAACCGGTCCTGAATTTCGGCCAGCGCCGCTTCAAGCTGGGGATCCTCGACCTGTAAAGCCGTATCGTTTCTCGGTGCCATGAGCCCCCCTCCTTTCACCAGCGTTCCATCTCAAGCCGGCTCTCAATCCACATCCGCTGGGCATCGGTCAGTGTGCCCACGTGATCGACCAGCCATTTGAGATCTCCGGAAACAATGGCCGCTTTGGCCTCGGCGCTCAGCGCAAACCCCGCCAGGGCGTCGGATCCCTGCTCCAGCAATGCCTTCCAGAACGTTTCGTCCCGGGCGGCTCTGTCCAGAACCCGGACGACCTCCCGTTTCTGGATCAGTTTTCCTTGGTCCGAGTCCAGCCCCGCCATCAGTTCCCGGATGTGCGCCTGTTCTCTTATTCTGAGCGCCTCTTCGACAGCGGCCGTGACCTCGTCTTCGGTGAAGGGCTTGGCCAAATAATCGGATGCCCCCAGTTTAATCGCGTCCACGGCGGTGGAAACCGATGGATATCCGGTGATAACCACCACCGCGGTATCCGGGACGCCCTCCTTGACCTTGCGGATGACCCCCAGACCATCGATGTCCGGCAGGCGAAGATCGGCCACCAACACGTCTATCCCGTCGTTATCGACGATATCGATGGCCTTTTTGCCCGTCTCCGCCAGCTTCACGTCGTATCCCGCTTCGGTGAGCACCATTTCAAGGCCCCGGGAAACACTCGAGTCATCCTCAAGCAACAGCAATCGGGCGGCTTTCCCCACCGGAGAGGACTCGCGTTGGCCCGCCAGAATCCCGGAGGATTCGACGTGCGCGGGAACGGGCTTTTTTTTGAGCGCTTGGTCAACCACGGACTTGATCTCGTCTTCCGTGAACGGCTTTGAAAGATAGTCGAATACCCCCAGTTTCATGGACTCAACGGCCGAGGAAACGCTGGCATACCCTGTGATCACCACGATGACCGTCTCGGGCCACTGCTTTTTGACCTGTCTGATGACCTCCATTCCGTCGATATCCGGCAAACGGAGATCGGCCATCAACAGATCCGCCGGTTTCTGGTGAAAGCGATCCAGGGCGCCTCTTCCGGAGGTGGTCCAGTCCACCGAGTACCCCGCTTCGGAGAGAATCATCTGAAGTCCTCTGCCGAGGCTGTCCTCATCTTCCATCAACAGAATGTGGGGAGAGATGTCTGAGATCGGGTTCATGGAAATGCCTCCTTATGGGAAAGTTGTACCGCGACGATCCGTTTTTCTCTGGAGCAACTTCCATACCATTTGAAAATGGAAACCGGCCCTTGGGGATCGATAGCAATTTTTTAATAATATCAATATATTGATTGCCCATAACGGGGAAGGCGGATCGGATCGATGGGTCTGATCCGTATAACCGGTTATACACCCTTTTAAGGGGATGCGGGCCGCTTCGCGCCGGAATTGTTGGACAAGTGGCGATGTATAAAACGATATACGGTTTTATTTTTCCCCACCCGGCGAACACAGGACACGAAGAGAAGAAAATAATGGCGTGCGGGGTTTAGCCGGTTGCGATGGTCTTGGGGATGATGCCGTGTTTTCTGAGCAGGGCGTGAAAGTTGGACCGCTGCATGCCGACCCTTTCGGCCGCCCGGGTGATGTTTCCTTCGCAGGCTTTGAGGGCTTTGATCAGAAAGGCTTTTTCGATTTGCCGGAAATTTTCTTCCATAAAATGCTGTTTGGTCGCCTTCAGTTGTTCCATGGTTTCCGGAACGGCATCGCCTATCGGAAAGCGCTTTTTCTGGAGCTGGTCCACCAGATAGATCAAATCCAGCGTCATCCGGTCCGCCATGATCACCAGCCGTTCGATGATGTTTTTAAGCTGGCGCACGTTTCCCGGCCAGTCATAATGAATCAGCATTTCAAGGGCTTCTTCCGAGAACCCGTTGATCCGTTTTCCGGTCTTTCTGCAAAAGTGGCGCAGAAAATGATAGGAAAGTTTCGGGATATCGTCTTTCCGGTTCCGAAGCGGAGGAAGGTAGATGGGAAAAACGTTCAATCGGTAAAAGAGATCCTCCCGGAATCCCCCCTCCTCCACCAGTTGCTTTAAATCCCTGTTGGTTGCGGCGATCACCCGGGCGTCTGTTTTTTTTACCTGGCTGGCGCCCACCGGTTTGTATTCTTTCATCTCGAGAACCCGCAAGAGCTTTCCCTGGGTCTCCAGGCTGATGTTGGCGATGTCGTCCAGGAAAAGGGTCCCCCGGTTTGCCACCTCGAAGATCCCCGCCTTGTTTTCAACCGCCCCGGTAAACGCCCCCTTGACGTGTCCGAACAATTCGCTCTCCAGAAGCGAAGGGGTCAGGGTGCTGCAGTCCACCGCCACAAACTGCCGGGTGGCCCGCGCGCTGTGAGCGTGAATGGCGCGGGCAAAAAGCTCTTTTCCCGTTCCGCTTTCCCCGAAGAGCAGCACCGTGCTGTCGGTGGGCGCCACCTTTTGAATTTCTTCGAACACTTTCAGCATATTCGGGTTTTCCCCGATGATGTTGTCGAAATCGAAACGAGCCGCCAATGCCTGCCGCAGGGATCGATTTTCGTCCACCAGACGTTTTTTTTCCGCAGCCCGGGAGACGGCCAGGATCAACTCATCTTCCGGAAAGGGCTTTGCCAGGTAATCGAAGGCGCCGATCTTCATGGCGTCCACTGCATTCCGGACCGTCGAATATCCGGTCATGATGATCACCAACAGATCGGGACGCTCCTGGCGAACCGCTTTCAAAATCTCCATCCCGTCGATGTCCGGAAGCTTCATGTCCAGCAGGAGGATGTCATGGCTGTTGGATCGGATTTCCTTGAGGCCTTCCCTTCCGGCCGTGCAGATCTGAACCCCGTACCCCTCTTCGGCCAGGGTCATGCGGCATCCTTCGCAGACGACGCGCTCATCATCGATGATCAGTATGCTAAGCGGTTCGGTTTTCATTCCTGCATTCACCGGAGGGTGAGGGATGTTGCTGGATGGGAAGCTCCAGGGTAAAGCGGCTTCCCCGGCCGAGACGACTGTCCACCTGAATGCTTCCCCCGTGATTGCGGATGATTCCGTAGCTGACAGCCAATCCCAGACCCGTCCCCTTGGGTTTGGTGGAAAAGAAGGGTTCGAATATTTTGGGGATGCTCTCCTCCGGAATACCGCAGCCGGTATCGCTGATGACGACCTTGAGCCGGTCCTGGAGCCGATCGAACCGGCTCTGGATGGTGATCAGACCGCCGTCCTCCATGGCTTGCACGCTGTTGAGCAGAAGATTGACAAACACCTGTTCGATCTGATTTTCATCCAGGCAAGTATCCTTTATGTCCCCGGCGAGTTCCTTTTCCACGCGGATATGCCGCAGACGGAACTCGTTTTCCAGAATGCTCAACGCCTTGGCGAGGATGGCATTGACGTTGGAAAGCTTCTTTTGCGGTTCCCGATCCCGTGAAAATTCAAGGAGTTCCTGAATAATGCTTTTGCACCGGATGGTTTCGCGGATGATCACCTCCAGACCTTCCTTTACCTTGCCTTCGGGGGGGACCTTTTTGATGAGGTTGGAACTGTAGAGCAGAATGCCGGCCAATGGGTTGTTGATTTCATGGGCGATGCCCGCGGCCATCCGCCCCAGGGCGGAGAGTTTTTCGGTGTGGATCGCCAGTTGATCGTACTGGGCCTGTTTGGTTTCGATGAGGCGGGCCTTTTCGATGGCCAAAGAGATTTGCTCGCCGATGGAGACCACGAAATTGAGCTCCTCATCTGAAAAGGGGCGTTTCTGGGGAAAGAAGATGCGAAGTATCCCGATAAAATGATTCCCAAGGGTCAGCGGCAGGTCCAGCATCATCCGGATGCCCTCCCGTTCGGCCGCCTGGGGATACTGCACCCGGGGATCGGATATCATGTCTTCGATGATGATCACCCGGTTGAGCCGGCATAAATCCGTGATGATTTGTTGACTCGACACCGGTCCCTTGGCAAGGTACTGCTCGCTGAGCCCATGGGCGGCGCACAACTCCAGGTGATGGGTGTCCAGATTCAGGATCCTCAGGATGGCGCCCTTTGCTTCCAGGGCTTGGGTGGTTTTTTGGACCACCGTGTCCAATGCCTCTTTGACGCTCGTGCTGGAATGGACCGATGTGCTGACATCCCGGAACACACGGTAGAACCTCTCGATAGGGATGGAGGGTGTCATATCCCACCGCTATTTACATCAACAGCGCAAACAGCATCTCGGGGGATTCGATAAAGGTCTGGATCATCCCGACGATCAGCCCGATCAAACCGCCGAGGACGATCACCCAAAATGCCGAAATGATGTCTCGGGGTTCAAACATTTTCCCCTGCTCCTTGTGTGGATTATGCAGGCGATCCCGCCCGAAGGGATCATCACCGCTATAAAATGATCATACCCGATAATGGTGATTTTTTCAAACTCCAAAAAAAAATAACAATTTCAAGGCCAGAGCGGGGTGATAGATTGATTGACACAGCCGCTTGCCCTGTGCTATGCGCTGCTATGCAGGATCGGGCTGGGCCCGGTCAGACGGCACCCAGCCCCAGGGGGATGGGGATACGTTAAGATGTTTTTCGGGGTGCATACCCGAAAGGAAATCATTTCCCGCCGCTGTTTCCGCATGCTTCAACCACAAACTGGGAGGGGATTATGGAGCGGATCTACACCTACATCGATGCCCATGCCGACCGGTTTATCGATGAACTGGCGACCTTTGTACGCCAGCCGTCCATCAGTTCACAGGCCGTCGGTATTGAAGACTGTGCCAAGCTGTTGACCCGGATGATGACCGATGTCGGCATCCGTTGGGAATTGATGCCCATGGGGGGCGCCACCAACCCCCCCCTGGTATACGGGGAGGCCACCGTCCCCGGCGCACACAAGACCCTGCTGGTCTACGGGCATTACGACGTCCAGCCCCCGGAACCGCTGGACGCCTGGGACTCCCCGCCTTTTGAACCCACCATCCGCAACGGACGGATGTACGGCCGGGGCACCGCGGACAACAAGGGGCAGATGTTCGCGCACCTCAAGGCGGTGGAAGCGATCGTAAAAACCGGAAACCGGCTGCCGCTGAACCTCAAGTTCATGTTCGATCCCGAAGAAGAGATCGGAAGCCCCAATCTGGACCGCTTCATCCGGACCACCGGAAACAAATTCAAGGCGGACATCGGATTTTACGCAGACGGTCCGCTGCATTCCTCGGGGCGCCCCAAGATTTCATTTGGAAACCGGGGGATGTGTTACGTCGAGATCAACCACCGGGAGGCGAGCCGGGATGTGCACTCCGGTCACTATGCCGAAGCCCTGCCCAATCCCAACTGGCGAATGATCCGGCTGCTCAACAGTCTCAAGGATGAAAACGGGCGGGTCCGGATCCAGGGGTTTTACGACGACGTGCTGCCGGTGACCGATTCGGAAAAAGCGGCGCTGGCGAAAATCCCCTTCGATGAGCCGGCCATGCTCAAAGATTTGCAGGTGAAACGATTGAACATCTCCAAGGAGGTCGGCTTCTGGGAGATGACCACGCTGGTCCCCTCGCTCAACATCGCCGGGTATGCCTCCGGCTACGGGGGCGAGGGATCAAAAACGATCATCCCCTGCAAGACCCGGGTCAAGATCGACATGCGGCTGGTCAAAAATCAGGATCCGGTGGATATCTTCGATAAATTCAAGCGCCATATGGAAGCCCACGGCTTCGGCGATTTCGAGGTCAAGATGCTCGGCTGCTGCGGCCCGCGTCGCACCCCGCTGGACCACCCGGATGCGCCGGCCTTTATCCAAGCGGCCCGCAAGGTGCACGGGGTCGAACCGGTGGTGCTTCCCTCCGGGGGCGGTACGGTGCCGCTGGCGTTCTTCGAAGACTATCTGAAGATGCCCCTGATCGCCATTCCTTACGGCAACCCGGATGAGATGAATCACGCCCCGAACGAAAATTTCGACCTTGATCTTTTCATCAAGGGAATCAAGACCAGCGCCACCCTGTTCTTCGAGCTGGCAAAGGGGTGACGCCGTTTTCGGGGGTGCGCATATCGACGATGGGTCCCCGCCCCCAATGCCCGGCGCCCCGCACCGTCTCCTGCGGATTGAGGGGGGATGGGCGGGGCGGCAGGGTCGTGCGGCACATGGTGCAAACAACACAAAAGGAGGTCATTATGGCAACGTCGGGTGTTAAACGATGGTGGCGGACCGGCATGGTTTTGCTGATCGCCGGTGTCTGGCTGGCAGGGCCCGCATGGGCGGGCAAAAAGGACGATGTGCTCAACATCGCCTGGGAAAAAGAGCTGGAAACCCTCAACCTGTATTACCAGACCGCCCGTGAGGGCGTGGTTCTGGGCAGGCAGATCTTCGACCGGCTGCTCTACCGGGATCCGGTCAGCGGCGAGTACACCGGGTGTCTTGCCAAGAGCTTTAAATGGATCGATGCGGTCACCATGGAATTCGAGCTGCGTGAAGGGATCACCTTCCACAACGGCGAAAAATTCGATGCCGACGACGTGGTCTTTACCATGAACCACATGAGCAACCCGGAAAACAAGGTCAAGGTTCTTCAGTATGTGGGCTGGATCAAATCGGCCGAAAAACTCGGGCCCTACAAGGTCCGGGTTCACCTGAAAGAGTCGACCCCGGCGGCCCTCGAGTTTCTCTCCGGCCCGGTCATGATCTATCCGGACCAGTACTACCAGAAGGTGGGCATGAAAGAGTTCGGTGTGGCGCCCATCGGCACCGGCCCCTACAAGGTCGTCAAGGTCAACCCGGGCAAAGAAATCGTGATGAAGAAAAACGAGAACTACTTCAAGGAAAGCCCGCTGGGCCAGCCCACGATCGGCACCATCCGCCAGCGGACCATCCCCGAGGCCAACACCAAGATCGCCGAGCTGATGACCGGCGGGCTGGACTGGATCTGGCACATTCCCAAGGATCAGGCCGAAAAGCTGGCCCAGATGCCCAACATCAAAGTCCTGGCCGGGGAAACCATGCGGGTCGGTTTCCTCTACTTTATGCTCGACAAGCCGGAGGTGAAAACCCCCTTTACCGACATCCGGGTCCGAAAGGCCGTGGCCCATGCCATCGATCGGGAGGCCATCAGCAAAAACCTGGTGGGCGGCGAGTCCCGGGTGGTTCACGCCGCCTGCTTTCCCTC
>ENA-OSEO01002911-OSEO01002911.1-sediment-metagenome-genome-assembly--contig:-NODE-2911-length-22141-cov-5.131662_pt1 | contig 22141 bp, 18 predicted proteins | sample MGYA00237883_ERZ534232 | MGnify/ENA metagenome assembly ERZ534232
GGTTCCGGTAATGCGGTATGTTGATCGTCGGCAGCGCCGAGACATAAAGGAAAGAAAAAAGATACGGCGATAAATAATAAAAAATAGAGATGCATACGAATGATTTTCATGGGATTTCTCCACGATTTTGGTGTTTTTTGGGTCAGTGCAAGATGGAGTATCAAGGAATGTTTGTTCGTAATTTTAGCCGCTCGCAACATCACTCCTGTCCGAATTCTGTAAATCCGTTTGAAATGTCCGTTAAGCCTGAAAGAGATGCCTTGTTATTTAAAAATTATAGGGAGTTAATAAATTTTTTGAAATGAAGGGTGCTGAATTTGAGACCTTTTTCAGTATATACCTCGTTACTTTTGAAAATCAAGGTTTTGTAAAACGAGATACAGGTTTTAGGTTATTCTTTTAGTGGCTGTTGCGCAAATCGATTATTAAAAAACAGAGGCTACGGACATAAGCCCGTAAGTCTATCCTTAATATTATTGAGGAAAAAAATGAGGATTTTTGAAACGTCGTTTAAAGAGAGTTTTATACAAGATTTGTGTTTTCGATCTGATGATAGACCGAGGTTTTTTGTAAAAGAACATAAGATTTCTTGCTTCTTCATAAAATATTTTATATGAATGTAAATCATGAAAGAAATTTTGATATGCTGGATCGGATTCACGGATCTAAAGGCTTCTGCCGGAAAAGAGGACGTTGGGCTTGGCCCCATTGCGCAGGCAGCCACTTCTATGAGTTTTGATGAGATCCGTCTGATCAGCGACCGCCCGGAATCTGAAGATGCTGCATATATAAAATGGCTGAACTCAAAATGCGCATCAAAGATTATTCCACATAAAACAGCACTTTCAAGCCCCACTCATTTTGGTGAAATATATGAATCAGCCGTTAAAGTGCTTGAAGAGACGAGACGTCGGCACAACGAAAATATTTCTTTAACCTTTCATCTAAGCCCTGGTACACCGGCGATGGCCGCGGTTTGGATAATCCTTTCAAAAACCCGCTATCCCGCCACGCTTATCGAATCCTCCATCAAAAAAGGCGTAAAAACAGCATCTGTTCCTTTTGACATTTCCGCTGAATTCATTCCGGACCTTCTTCGAGGACCGGACAGCCGCCTTGAAAAATTATCAGCCGGTTTGCCGCCGGAAGCACCGGAATTTGAAAGCATCATTCATAAAAGCCGGATTATGAGTCGAGTCATCGCAAAAGCACGCCATATTGCACCGCGATCTGTTCCTGTTTTGATTGAAGGCGAAACAGGCACAGGCAAAGAACTGCTTGCAAGGGCGATCCATGAGGCAAGCCCTCGAAAAGGAAAACCGTTTCTCGCGGTAAATTGTGGCGCCATCCCATCTGAGCTTATAGAATCGGAATTGTTTGGACATGAAAAAGGGGCGTTTACCGGAGCTGATAAACAAAAATCAGGTTATTTCGAAGCTGCAAATGCAGGGACTTTGTTTCTTGATGAGATCGGCGAATTGCCTTTGTCGGCGCAAGCTAAAATATTGCGGGCTCTCCAGGAAAAAGAAATTACGAGACTCGGGACTACGCGCCCCATTACATTTGATGTGAGGATTATGGCGGCAACCAACCGGAATTTAATCGACGAGGTAGCGGCAGGGCGATTTAGATCCGACCTGTTCTATCGTATTGCTGTTGCTGTTTTGAAATTACCGCCGTTAAGAGAAAGGTCAGGCGATATCGGCTTGCTGATCGACCGGCTCTTGAATCAAATCAATCAAGAGAGCCTTGATGAACCGGGATACAAAAACAAGAAAATTTCTGCTGTTGCAAAAAATTTTATGATTCAACACACGTGGCCGGGTAATGTTCGTGAACTTCAAAACACCTTGCTTCAGGCGGCCATCTGGTCTACCGATACGACCATCGACGTTGAAGACATTCGGGAAGCAATGCTTCCCATGGTAAATCCCAATAATGAAAGGCTCCTTGACCGACCGATGCAAGATGGTGTCAACTTGCCGGAACTTATTGAAAAATTAGCACAACATTACTTAAAAAGGGCCCTGGCCGAGGCCAATGGGAACAAAACCAAGGCCACGGAACTGGTGGGGCTACCAAGCTATCAGACTTTCACGAACTGGCTGAAAAAATATAATGTGGCTTAATCTGGCACCGGCAATGCTTTATTCTTGTGCATGATTGAAGATATGATCGATGAAATCATCAGAATCATCTCTTCGTTTCAACCCTAAACCCGGATGCCCAAGGATCCGGGATCAGGATCGAGGAAAGGATGCGAATCAATAAAACCCGACCGGCATTTCTCGAACAGCCCGAATCCCGCAGACTGGAATTCAAGGAAGCATTTCCGAAGGGAGATCAAGTTGCCCGAACGTCCGTAGCGTTTGCAAACGGGGCGGGAGGAAAAATCATCTTTGGCGTGAAAGATTCACCAAGACAAATCATCGGCATCCCTGACGATCAACTTTTTAAAACAGAGGAACGGATTACCAACTGCATCTTCGATCTCTGTGCACCGAGCATTGTCCCGGAGATTTACATCCAATCCATTGAAGGCAAATCGCTTCTTATATTGGAAATCTATCCCGGTGCACAAAAACCGTACGGACTTAAAAAGCCCGGCCGACCAAACGAGGTCTATATCCGGGTCGGTGCTTCCAATCGCAAAGCCTCTGCGGAAACCATTGAAGCGCTTGAACGCCAGCGACGAAAAATTTCGTTTGATGCGCTTACAATATACGACTGTCCTGTTGAAGAGATCGATCTGTCACGCTTCAAGAAAGCTTTCAAATCCCAAACCGGTCGAAGTATCGGCAAGTCACAGCTTTTGAATATGGGATTGTTTCGAAAAGGGGAAGGACGTCGGTGTCCAACCAACGCGGCGCTGCTCCTTGCCGACTCTCCCGCCCGCAAGCAGTTTTTCCCCTACGCCAAGATCGAATGCGCCCGATTTAAAGGCACCGACAAGCGAGTTTTTCTCGACCAGGCGACCATTGATGTCCCTGTTCACGCTGCCGTCGAACCCTGTATGAATTTTATCAAGAAGAATATCGCCCTAGGTTCCACGATCGGTGAAATCTACCGGAAAGATCGGTGGGAATACCCACTGGAAGCAATCCGGGAAGGTATTGTTAATGCCATCATTCACCGGGACTATTCCATCCTCGGCAGCGATATCAAGGTGGCCATCTACGACGATATGCTCGAGATCACCAGCCCGGGCTCCCTCCCCGACGCCTTACCCGTTGAGGAGCTCGGAACCGGTCGTAGTGAAATCCGAAATCGAGTCTTAGCTCCTATTTTTAAGGAGTTGAAACTCATCGAGGCTTGGGGGAGCGGCATCCAGAAAATGCGCAAGGAGCTTGATCAGTACCCGGAAATAGAGTTGTCTCTCCGGGAAGCAGGAAATGCCTTTCAAGTACAATTTGCGAAAAAGGATTATAAACTCATAAAGGCAGGGTCAGGGCAGAGTCAGGGCAGGGTCAGGGCAGAGTCAGGTCAGGGTGAGGCGATTGAGGCAGAGTCACTTCAAGAAAAAGTTGCGACCACCCTGTCGGATGGTCCACTTTCAAAGTCTGAAATTGCGAATAAAATCGGACTAAAGAATATTACCGGTCATCTCAACAGAACCATACGTTCCATGCTGATCGAGGGGCTCATCGAATACACGATTCCCGAAAAACCCAACAGTCGATTGCAAAAGTACAAAATAAAGAATCATTGATTTTATAAAAGTATCTACGAGGGTCTACGTTCGTCTGCGGCTAATTCAAAATAACAGCCATAGAAGCACATGATCAACAGAGAACTCAGAAATCAGGACATAAACATAAGAAAATTTCTGCTGCTGCAAAAAATATTATGATTCAACACGCGTGGCCCGGTAATGTTCGTGAACTTCAAAACACATTGCTTCAGGCGGCCATCTGGTCCACCGATACGACCATTGACGTTGAAGACATTCGGGAAGCCATGCTTCCCATGGTAAATCCCAATAATGACCGGCTCCTGGATCGCCGATGCAAGATGGTGTCAACCTGCCGGAACTTATGGAAAAATTAGCCCAACATTACTTAAAAAGAGCCCTGGCCGAGGCCAATGGGAACAAAACCAAGGCCACGGAACTGGTGGGGCTACCAAGCTATCAGACTTTCACGAACTGGCTGAAAAAATATAATGTGGCTTAATTTGGCACAGGCATTGCTTTATTCCTATGTATGAATTGGATCATAATGAAATCGATAAACTTTGAATTTCTCAGAAAACGATGGCCAGAACTGGCAAGCCTGGGGGGATTTGCGGAACAGTATGCGGTGACTGATCCCGCCAGCGCCATGGTAAAGCTGAGGTTGTTTGTCGAGTCCATGATCCAGAGAATTTATGATGAAAAAGGACTGCCAAGGCCCTTGTCAACCTCACTGTTTGACTTGCTGGCAACAGATGAATTTAAGAAAGCCGTACCGGCGGTGGTCATTAATGTGTTTCATACGATCCGCAAAGTAGGAAACCGTGCCGCTCATGGAACGATAATTTCAGCAAATGCTGCACAAGAATACCTGAAAGACGCCTTTGATCTTGCGAGATGGCTTTTCATCATCAATGGGGGCACAAAAGAAGGTTGCCCAGATTTTCAGCCGCTCGCAGCGGCTAAAGAAGGCGCGCCAGCTGAAACAGTCAAAGCCGAAAAACAGTTGGCAATGGATGCCCTTGCTGCTAAAGAAATCGAAATGCAGGCGCTTCTAACAGAACTTGAAGCAGTTCGTGCTAAAACCAAAATTGCAGAGAAAAAAGTTGAAGAACTTGAAGTTTTACTGGCAACCGGCAAGGCGGCGGCTGATGTGCTGGGGTTTGATGAAGCGGCGACCCGAAATCGTCTGATCGATTACGAGCTGACCGCGGTGGGGTGGGATGTCGGGGCTAATGGTGCCAACACATCCGAAGTTTCCCAAGAAGCGGAGGTCCTTTACCAGCCTACCAAAACCGGCACCGGCTATGCGGATTATGTCCTCTGGGACGATAACGGTCAACCGCTGGCGGTGGTTGAGGCAAAGAAAACCGCTAAAAGTGCTGAACTGGGTCAGGAGCAGGCCCGCCTGTATGCCGACGGCTTGGGAAAAATGCATGGGCAGCGCCCGGTCATCTTCTATACCAATGGGTTTGATATTTACATTTGGGATGATGAACAGGGCTTTCCCCCGAGAAAAATTTTCGGCTTTTATTCCAAAGACAGTCTGCAATACTTGATTTATAAAAGAAAAAATCGGTTGGCTTTGGACAAGGTTGCCTCGAGATCCGAAATCGTCGACCGGCTTTACCAGATCGAAGCCATCAAACGGGTTAACGAAAAGTTTTCCGAAAACCGCCGCAAAGCGCTCCTGGTTCATGCCACCGGCACCGGCAAGACCCGCGTGGCCATTGCCCTAACGGATTTGCTCAACCGGGCCAGCTGGGTTAAACGGGTTCTGTTTTTATGCGATCGCAAGGAACTTAGAAAACAGGCCAAGAATGCCTACAACGAGTTTCTAACCGAACCGATGACGGTTGTAACGGCCGACACTGCCAAGGATCGGGACAAGCGAATCTATCTAGCCACTTATCCGGCCATGAACAAGATTTATCATACCTTTGATGTCGGGTTTTTCGACCTGATCATTGCCGACGAGTCGCATCGCAGCATTTACAATCGCTATCTGGATATGTTTCGCTATTTCGATTCCCTTCAGGTGGGTCTGACCGCCACACCGGTTGATTTTATTTCCCGCAATACCTTTAAGATGTTCGATTGTGAGGAAAAAAATCCAACGGCTTATTATCCGCTCGAGCAAGCGGTAGATGAAGGCTACCTGGTTCCTTACGAGGTTTATACTCACACGACTCAGTTTTTAAGGGGGGGAATCAAATACAAGGACCTGAGCGAACGGCAAAAACAGCAGCTTGAGGAAGACGGCGAAGATCCGGCTGAATTTGATTATGAAAATCATCAGGTCGACAAGCAGATTTTTAATCGCGATACCAACCGCGCGATCCTGCGAAATCTGATGGAAAACGGCATTAAGGAAGAAACCGGTCAGTATCCAGGCAAAACCATCATTTTTGCCCGCAACCACAACCACGCGGTACTTATGGCCGATGTGTTTAATGAGCTGTTTCCCCAATATGGAGGCAAGTTCTGCCGGGTCATCGACAACTATGATCCCCGGGCCGAACAACTGATCGATGATTTTAAAAGCGCCAAGGACAGCGATCCGCGGTTAGCCATTTCAGTGGACATGCTCGATACCGGTATCGACGTGCCTGAAATCGTCAACCTGGTTTTTGCCAAGCCGATCCGGTCGCTGGTCAAATTTGAGCAGATGATCGGGCGCGGCACCCGGCTCTGTCCGGATCTTTTTGGCACCGTCAAGGACAAGACGCATTTCAGGATTTTCGATCATTGGGGCAATTTTGAATTTTTCGATAAACATTACAAAAAAGCCGAACCTTCAGCGAAAAAATCCTTGATGCAGCAGCTTTTTGAAGCCCGGCTGAATCTGGCCTTTACCGCACTCAATCAGAGCCAAATGCGGGCCTTTGACCTGGTTATTTCCTTGATCAGGGAAGATCTTGAACGACTTTCCGAAGACACCATCAGCGTTCGTGAAAAATGGCGTGAAAAAAGATCGGTTTCCAAGCCGGAAACCTTGCGTCGGTTTGATCCGGCCGTTGAACAGACCCTGCGAACCCAGATGGCCCCGCTGATGCAGTGGGCCGAAATCCGCGGAGAGGTGGATGCCTATCGATTTGATTTGCTAGTAGCCGAATTTCAAATCGAACTTTTAAAAAAATCCGGCCGCGTGGATGATTATAAAGCGCAGATGCTTGATGGGATCAGTCACCTGCAGATGCATTTAAACCCGGTCCGGGAAAAATCCGAAGCGATCAAAAGGGTCAAAAGCGCAGAATTTTGGGCGTCTTTAACCGTTGAATCTCTAGAAACGGCACGCAGGGAACTTCGCGGCATTATGAAGTATGCCGCCAAAACCATCGTCGATCCGGTGCCGCCCAAGTTCATCGATATCCAGGACGGGCAGGAGCAATTTCAGAGGCTGCCGGTACGGCTTAAAATGACGGATATGCTCGGCTATCGCAAGCAGGTCCAGGCCGCGTTGCTTAAAATTTTTGATGAAAATCCGACTCTTCAAAAAATAAAAGTCGGCGAGCCTGTATCGGAAGCGGAATTAAAAACGCTTACCTCTCTGGTGCTCACCCGCAATCCGGATGTGGATCAGGCGCTTTTAAGGGAATTTTTTGAGGAAACAGCCGCGCCCCTTGATTTTGCCATTCGCAGCATCATCGGCATGGATGCGGAAGTCGTTAGCACCCGCTTTGCGGATTTTACGATAGCCCATCCCCAATTGACGGCCAACCAGGTCAGTTTCCTGAATCTGCTTAAGAATCATATCAGCCGCTACGGCGCCATTGAGATCGAAGATCTCTATGAGCCTCCGTTTACTACGCTGCACAGCGAAGGGCTGGACGGTGTGTTTACGGATGAACTGATGGTTGAGGAACTGCTCGGCGTGGTGGAGTCTTTTAAACCGAAATTAACGAAGATGAAAGACCACCGCTATAATATCGTCTGACAAGAACCGGCTATCCTTTATCGATCAGCCGGAATCCAGCCTGTTTCTGGATGCTGGATCGAGTCCGGCATGACAAAAACGTCGAGACTATTAAGATACTGTTAATAATAAAGATACAGGAGTAATGCAGTAAATGATAAACGGGATTAAAAGTCAGGTCGATAAACTCTGGACGGAATTCTGGACCGGCGGCATCACCAACCCGCTCATGGTGATCGAGCAGATTTCATTTCTGATGTTCGCGCGGCTGCTGGACATCCGCGAAACCCGCGAAGAAAAAAAGGCCGGCCGAACCGGGCGGCCGTTTAAGCATATTTTTACTGACGATGAGCAGCATCTTCGCTGGTCGCAGTTTAAGAACAAGACCCCGGCCGATGCCATGCTCAAAGTGGTAAGGGACGAGGTCTTTCCCCATTTTAAGCAGGTGGCGGTGGAAGGCGCCAGGTTTGGCGAATACATGAAGGATGCCCAGCTTATGATCCAGAAGCCGAACCTGCTGGTATCGGCTGTAAACATGATCGACAAGCTCCCTCTGACTGAAGGCGACACCAAGGGTGACCTTTATGAATACCTCCTAAGCAAGCTGACAACGGCCGGCATCAACGGCCAGTTTCGCACCCCCCGGCATATTATCCGTAAAATGGTGGAAATCGTTGATCCCAGGCCCGAAGACACCATCGGCGATCCGGCCTGCGGAACGGCCGGGTTTCTGGTTTCCGCCATGGAATATTTGATGGAAACCTACACTTCGCCCGAGGCGGTCATTGTCAATGAGGATGGCGGCAAAACATATACCGGCGACAGGCTGCTGCCGTATCGGGATCACATTCAAAACCGCATGTTCAACGGGTTTGATTTTGACGTGACCATGCTGCGGATTGCCTCCATGAATTTGCTGCTGCACGGCATCGATGCGCCGGATATTCACTACCAGGATACTTTGAGCAACAGCTTCCCGGATCGCTTTCCGGAAATGGCAAGTGACCATTTTAACGTGATCCTGGCCAATCCGCCATTTAAGGGCAGCCTGGATTACGAAGATGTACATGCCTCCCTTTTGAGTAAGGTTAAAACCAAAAAGACCGAGCTGTTGTTTGTCACCCTGATTCTGCGCATGCTCAAAATGGGCGGCCGGTCAGCCACCATTGTGCCGGATGGGGTTTTGTTCGGCTCCTCCAAGGCCCATTTAGCATTACGGAAGATGCTGGTGGATGAAAACCAGCTTGAGGCCGTCATTTCGCTTCCATCTGGCGTTTTCAAGCCTTATGCCGGCGTTTCAACAGGTATCATCGTTTTTACCAAAGGCGGCAGGACAGACAACGTTTTTTATTATGACGTTCAGGCTGATGGCTTTTCCCTGGACGATAAGCGAGACCCCCAGCCGGATAAAAACGATCTGCCGGATCTGCTGAAACGTTGGCGAAAGCGCGACCCTAAAAAGGACACCGACCGGACAAAGAAGCACTTTTTTGTAAGCGCAAAGGACATCAGGGAAAATAAGTTTGACCTTTCTATCAACCGTTACAAGGAAACGGTTTATGAGGAAGAACAATATGATCCGCCCAAAGAGATTTTGGACCGGATGATCGGGTTGGAGAAAGAGATTATGGCGGACATGGAAGAGTTGAGGGGGATGCTGTGATGAGATTTCAATCAGCTAAACTAAAGGACATAGTTTCTCTTGCTGATAGCGGAACATGGGGGGAGGATGGTTTTCCAACAAATGGATTTCCTGTCTTACGAAGTTCTAATATCCAAAATTTTCAACTAAATCTTGAAGAGGTTGCATGGCGCAAATTGCCACAAAAAGATATTGACCGTAAACGGCTACAAAACGGTGATATTATTGTCACCACTTCGAGCGGGAGTCCGGATTTAATTGGTAAATGTTGTATGTTCCAACAACCATCAGATGGCCATCCTTACTATTTCTCAAATTTTACTCTTAGATTAAGGTTCAATCCTGATTTAGCGATTTCGAAATGGGTATTCTATTGGCTTACATCACCATTAGGCCGTGCTGTTATGGAATCAATGAACAACACTACGAGTGGTTTAAGAAACCTAAATCGAAATATTTATCTCGAGCAAAAAATCCCTCTTCCCCCTCTGGAGGAGCAGAAGCGCATTGCGGCCATTCTGGATAAATCCGACGCTATTTGCCGCAAACGCCAGCAGGCCACCAAACTTGCCGACGATTTCCTCCGCGCCACCTTCCTCGATATGTTCGGCGATCCCGTCACCAATCCCAAGGGGTGGCCATTGGGGACTATTCGTGATTTGGTATCTGAAGTAAAGTATGGGACTTCCCAAAAAGCCAGTTCAGATCAAGGACAATACCCCATTATCCGTATGAATAACATTACCTACAGCGGCGAAATGGATTTTACAGATTTAAAATACATTAATCTCAAGAAAAAAGAGGAAGCGAAATACTTAGCAAAAAAGGGGGATCTCCTATTTAACAGAACGAATAGCAAGGAGTTGGTTGGCAAAACGGCTGTTTTCGAAGATGAGACCCCTATGGCCATTGCCGGCTATCTTATCCGGGTGCGTACGAATGAAAAAGCAACTCCGCATTACATTTCTGCTTACCTTAATTCAAATCACGGCAAGGCAATTCTTATGGGGATGTGCAAGAATATCATTGGAATGGCAAACATAAACGCCCAAGAACTTCAAGATATTAAAATATTAGTTCCTCCTGTTACTTTGCAGAATCGATACACGCAAATTGTTCAGAAAGCTGCGGAAAGAAAAAAAAGACAACTTGAAATGGCCAGTGTTAGCAGCACACTTTTCAGCGCCCTTACTCAACGTGCCTTTCGTGGAGAACTGTAATGGCTATACAGAAATATTCCGTCAACCAGCACCTCATCGAGACCCTGCTTTCTTGGGTCAAATCCGGTGAAATCGCCATCCCTGAAATCCAGCGTCCCTTTGTCTGGGACGCCACCCAGGTCCGTGACCTGCTTGACAGTCTCTATCAGGGCTATCCGGTGGGGTACATCATTGTCTGGAAAAACCCGGATGTAAGGCTTAAAGACGGCTCGCTTGCGGCAGGGAAAAAAGTGCTCATCGACGGTCAGCAGCGCATCACTGCCCTGTCAGCCGCTCTGGTAGGCCAGGAGGTGATCAGCAAAGAATATCGCCGTGTGCGAATTCGCATTGCCTTTAATCCACGTGAAGAACGTTTCGAGGTATCAAACCGGATTATCGAAAAAGACAAGACGTGGATAGCAGACATCGCCCCGGTCATGCAGGGGGAAATCAGCCTGCTCAAGCTGGTGCGCCAATACAATGAACACAATCCGGACATTGATGAAGACCATCTGGAAAGAGTTCTTACCCAGCTCACCGGCATTACCAAGAAACAGATCGGTATGATCGAACTGGCAGCAGAGCTTGACATCGAGACCGTAACCGAAATTTTCATCCGCATCAACCGCGAAGGCGTGACATTGAGCCAAGCCGACTTTGCCATGAGCAAGATCGCTTCAAATGAAACTTACGGCGGTAATGTGCTCAGGAAAGCTATCGACTATTTCTGCCATCTGACCGTGGCACCTGAGTTTTATGCTTTCATTGAGTCAAATGACGCGGACTTTTCCAAAACCGATTTTTTCCAGAAGATGCGCTGGCTCCGTGATGAGAACGACGACCTTTATGATCCCTCATACAGCGACATGCTGCGGGTGGCTTTTGTATCGCAATTTGCACGGGGAAAGCTGGCTGACCTAGTCGGGCTGCTCTCCGGCCGCAACTTTGAAACCCGCACTTATGAGGATGCTATCGCAGACGCATCCTTCGCCCGCCTCAAAACCGGGGTCCTTGAGTTCATGGGCGAGACCAATTTCAAGCGCTTTCTCATGATTATCAAATCGGCCGGCTTTGTGGACACCTCGCTTCTCCAAAACCGGCAGGGGGCGCTGAATTTTGCCTATGCCCTCTATTTAAAACTCAGGGGAGATGGGTATCCGGCCGAGCAAATCGAGCGGTATGTTCGGCGCTGGTTTGTTCTCTCCATTCTTACTGGCCGATATTCAGCCCAGCCCGAAACCCGCTTTGAACAGGATATCCGTCGTATTGACCAGGGAGACTTCGGAGAGTTTCTCCAAAATACTGAAAATGCTGAACTATCCGATGCCTTTTGGAGTGTAGGGCTCGTCCAGGATCTGAATACCTCAAACAGCAATCACCCGGCTTTTAAGACGTTTCTTGCAGCACAGGTGAAAGATAATCGCAAAGGTTTTCTTTCTAAGGAGATCTCAGTACGTTCCATGCTGGAACACCGGGGCGACGTGCATCATATATTTCCAAGAGAATATCTCAAAAAGCAGTTTGGCATGAAGCGTTCCGAATATAACCAGGTGGCTAACTTTGTCTATACACAGCAGGAGATCAATATTGCGGTGGGCAAACAGCCGCCAGCTCAATATATCACAAAAATTCTTGAGCAATGCGATACGAAACAGCCGATCTATGGCGGTATCACCGAACTGAATGATCTGCGCCGCAATTTTGAAGAAAATGCCGTGCCACAGATTTTGATTAACGATCACACCCTGGAATATTTTGACTTTTTGGCAGAGCGACGGAAAATTATAGCTGCCACTCTCAAAGATTATTATTTCACACTGTAAGGAGCAACCTGCAACTTCGAAATCACAATACTCGGTAAATTTCTAAACAGTTTCAATTATGAAAACTCGTTTATTATTGCAGAAGTTGAACTTCGAGGAGGTATGGGGAGGGATGACCGACCAGGAACCCAGTTATCGGTACGATTTTGGCAACCTTGAATTGACTGCATCTCAGGTAATGAGCTTACATTTTCGGCCGATCTTCCTTTTTGGTGGGGTCGCGGTGGTTAGCAGATCAATAAAGGAAATCGATTTTCAAATGCCTTTGGAGGTCGAATCTTTTGAACAGGGGGTGGCATGGATTGCCTATGGAATTGGCCAGGGTTTCGAATCCCTCAAACCCTGCCCTTGGTACTCTCAAGGTTGGGAATGGCAGGAACATCTCCCTTGTGCCCGCGATCGAAAAGCTTATTTAGCACGACCGCAATGTTCTGTTGACCGAGATTGGTTCAGGATAGCAGTTAAGAAGCTGCATCGGCTAATTGATAGTGCTGGCGAGGGCGACCTTGCATTGTTTGAGTTTGATGGAGAGGTGCTCCGAATAACTGCTTGCAACCAAGTTCTTGCTATGCCGGCTCACGGTGAAGCTTGGAAAGAGCAATACGCAATATCTGCGAAGAAATTAGATTTCTTGCCCAAAAGATTAATGGATAAGTCTATTCATTTGAGTGTATGGTACGGCCGCCTCAGTATAGGAAAGAGAAGTTGGCATCTTGTTACATACCCTATCTCAGCAATGGTTGACCCGGTTAAGACAGAAAAATAATAAGGGGAATATCAATGACGATCACCTCGATCACTATTGAAAACTTCAAGGGCATAAAGGAGGCGGTTCGAGTCGACTTCAAACCGATAACCCTGCTCTTCGGTCCCAATTCAGCAGGCAAGTCCACCATTATCCAAGCACTGCACTACGCCCGAGAGGTCTTCGAGCGGCATAATCTCAACCCGGATCGAACCTTACTCGGCGGTGACTCCATTGATCTCGGCGGTTTTGAGAAAATAGTCCATCAGCATGATCTGAAAAGACCGATTGTTCTACGCTTTGATCTTGATCTTACAAAAGAAACGCTTCCGCTTTACCTGGAGGGTATATGGGAAGAAAATGAATGGAATGATTCGGCTTTACATAGCATTCCGGATAGGGTCCAGACCGCCTGGGTTGAAATTGCTGTTAAATGGAGTTTGCTGCTTGATCGTCCCTTGCTTCGGCGCTATACGGTTGGCATTAATGACGAAAAGCTGGCAGAGATTAACACCTCAGATGACGGCCGTCAGATAAATCTCACCCACATTATGTATTTTAATCCGGTTTTCCTCGAAGGCACTTCTGTAGAGGAGCATAAAGTATTTAGGAATGAGTTGTCTCAGGATAGTTTGCGGGAGAAAATTCTTAATATGGATGATAATGAATTAAAAAAACTGGGGACTCTCTTTTTATATTTAATGAACTCCCTTGATGTAACCAACTTGAGCAATCCGCTAGCCTTGCGGGACCAGAAATCGGCTCTTCCGCGCTGGGGGAACCCCCTTAATTTTGATGGAGATTCCTGGATAAAAGGTTTTGATAATTTTGAAGAAGGAGCTGCCTTGGAGCAGCTTCTGAGTATTCTGATCGTGGGGCCGGGGGAGTTGGTACGGGACGGGCTTCGAAAACTCTGTTATGTCGGACCACTGCGACAAGTGCCGTCCCGCAGCCATCAACCCTCCTTTTCGCCGGAAGAGTCCCGCTGGGCAAGCGGCTTGGCCGCCTATGACACACTGTTTCTCAGCGACGATGCCTTCATAGGCCGGGTAAACGAATGGCTGGCCCGGGAGGACCGGCTCAACTCCGGTTACAGCGTGGATGTGATAAAATATCGCGAACTGGAGGTCGACAATCCGCTTATGCTGGCCGTTCTTCAGGATCGCGTTCTTGACGAGGATAAAAATATGCGCGACAGTCTGCTTGCACTCCCACTCAACCGTCGACTGCTTATCCAGGATAAAGCAAGAAGCATCAAGCTTGCACCTCAAGATATCGGCGTTGGCATTTCCCAGGTTCTGCCCGTGGTGGTGGCCGCTCTGCATTATAAAACCGGTCTGCTAATTATTGAACAACCGGAGCTGCATATTCATCCGGCCCTTCAGGTCGCTTTAGGTGACCTTTTTATTTCGCAAATCCAAGATGGCGGGATATGTTTTTTGTTGGAAACCCACAGCGAACACCTTTTGTTAAGGCTGCTTCGGCGAATTCGAGAAACCAGTGAAAGCGAACTACCACCGGGTAAAGACCCACTTAAACCGGATCAACTTGGCGTTTACTATGTTGAACAGGGGGAAAAGGGAATTTCACTTGCCCGGATTCGGGTCGATCAGGAGGGTGAGTTTATTGATCGCTGGCCAAAAGGGTTTTTCGGTGAGCGGGCAGAGGAATTGTTTTAATCATGATTTACGAATTTGCGTTGGAACCTGCTCTAGTGGCACGATGGCATGACAGAAAAGAATATCTTTTTTTCGATGAAAAGTTTAGCCTTCGCTCGAGACGAATCGTATCCGCCTATCCTAAAAACTGGAAAAAATTGGTCTGGAAGGTATTTGAGAAAGGGCCCGCTGCAGACAAACAGAATGCCAGAATGAGAATGACCGAGCTAATCCAGTGTCTCTGGCAAAACGCTGTAAAAAGGCACAGCACTTTTCCTGAAATAAACGTCTGGTTGGAACGCGCTGAGACTGAGCATGGCGAACGGCCGTTTCGTGCAATAGTTGCCACGGAGAATCCAAGAGAACAAAGTTTTGTAATTTCCATCCGAGATCTCGTTGAAAATGGTCATGAGCTTTGGAGAATTCCTGAGCAAAACCCAACACGCCGAACAGCCAATAGCATTGCAGCCGCGGTTTCTCAGTTAGTGCGTTTGTGTAAGCGTGCAGTGATTATCGACCCTTACTTCGATCCATCTAAAAAGAGATTTCGAGAAACCTTTAGTGCCATCCTCAGCAAGTGCAGCGAAAATATTTGCGGCTCTGACCGGATACAGGTTGAATGGCACACTTCAATCGACCGGTGTTTTAAAGACTGGGTAAGAGGAGATGAGCGCGACCCAGAGGATGAAACGCTTGAGTATCAGAAATTGGTATCCGCCTGCCAAAGAGAACTGCCGGAACTGATTCCCTCCGGTATGCAATTGAAGATGGTTGTGTGGACCCAGAAGGAAGGGGGAGAAAAGCTGCACAACCGCTACCTTCTCACCGATATTTGTGGCGTGCTGTTCGGTACAGGTTCGGATGAAGCCGAAAACACTGACTCCGATGAATCCGATGACATCATCCTTCTTGAAGAAGGACAGTACATGGCTCGCTACCAGCAATATTTGGGTATTCCCCCGGCTTTTGACATTGTCGGCCAGCCTTTTATTATTAGTAACTGATTCTTACCCGATCTTCCTTTCGATATTTCCATTCAGGGTGTAATTTTTCTTATTATTATACAAATTATCTTATTTACACTCTCCAGATAGTTACATCAGGACTTTTTGTTGTATAACTGGCTTCAATTTATTATTGAGCATATCTTATTGATATATAATAGATTAACAAAAGATCGTCTGTATTTAACAGAAATTTTTCCTATTTTTCAATATTTGGCACTCGGTTTGCAAAATAGTATAAATAAGTTGATGCTCTCAAAAAAATGGAGTGCTGAATGACAACCATGCAATTGAAAAATGACCATAAAATTCAAGTTTTGCTGATCGAACTACAGGAGCGTTACGGTGCTGCGCATAAAATGCGAGACCGAAGCACCCGGTTTACCATCTGGCTTTCGGGGATGGCCGTCGGTCTTGCATGGCTGCTGATCAGTCAGAAAACATTGGTGCTTTCCCAACGGCTTGCACTGACATTACTGATCGTGACGCTCTGGATCGGCGCCGGGATTTTTATCCTGGGTTTGCGAAAAGGATTTCAAAGCAATCGCAGAGCAATGATCAAAAGCGAGGAAGCACTCGGTTTGTATGAACCCGGTATTTTTCTTAAAAAAGACTCGCTGCTGCCGACATCATACAAACATACAAATAGTAAATGGAATGATCATTTTTCCACATTGTGCATTTGGCTTTGCTTTATAGCGGCATCACTGTTGGTCCTTGCGTGGACTTGTCCAGAAAAAGACAAAACCGGGGTTTCGTTCGACAAAAAAATCGAAAAAATAAAAGGAGACAAGAAAAATGGCTGATATGCAATCTGAATTTAAAACATATCATGATCGTATTGCCTTAACGTCCGCCAAAAAAGCATTGTTGAGGACCGCGCGAAATGCTCTACGCGAGAAAATTTGCAGGCACTTCCGTGATGCGCTCAAACTGAACGTGCCAAAGTTTCACGGTCAAGGATCTTATGCGATGGGCACGATGGTCAACCCCTTGAATGGTGAATTCGATATTGATGACGGTGTGTACTTGCAACACTTGGACACCAGCGACAAGAGTGATTGGCCAACCCCTGAAACCGTTCATCGCTGGTTGGTTGAGGCAACTGACGGCCATACCGGTCAGAAACCTATAAATAAACGTACATGTGTCAGAGTCCGTTACGCTGGGGAGTATCACGTGGACCTGCCGTCATATGGTGAACTGTACGGAGCCTATTTGCTGGCGGAAAAAGGGGAAAAAGGTTGGCACCGGAGCGATCCGCTGGCACTGACGGATTGGTTTAAAGGTCGTGTCAAAGTTCATAGCGAGCAACTACTCCGAATTGTCCGTTACCTGAAAGCATGGGCGGATTTTCAATCAAGCCGGCGGGGTAAAATGCCCAATGGGTTAATCTTCACCGTCTTGGCGTCAGACCATTTTCGTGCAGATACCAGAGATGACATTTGTTTTACAAACACTCTCCGGGCAATAGCTGATGGCGTGAGTATCATTTTTTATGTTTATAACCCAGTGGATGCCGCGGAAGAACTCACGTCACGGCTGACTGATCAACAAAAAAACGATTTCAAGAAGCTATTTCGGATGCGGCTGATGCAGCAGCCGATGCAATTAAAATAGACGACCGTTACGAAGCATCAAATATCTGGCGAATACAATTCGGGGACCGTTTTCCTGCTGTTGTAAAGGAGAAGGATACCGATAATAAAAAGGCGTTTACAACAAAACTCGCTACCGCCTATACGGCCCGAAACCCCTCAAAGCCTTGGGGTTTTCGCTGATGACCCCATGGTTCAAATTGAACCAAAAGCTGTTTCGTGAGGAAAGAGCGGCATTGGCTTCTGTCGCCCCTCTTTTGGGAATGTTTATCGCAGGCCCAGGGTTCAGGTTAAATAGGGTTCTCTCCTTAAAAAAAAAGTCCGTGGTTGTGCATGGAACATACGGCAATAACATTTCGGATTCTACTGAGCAGATAGAATACAGGATTTGCATCCTTTTGCCTGAAAGGTATCGCGCACAGATTCCAATTTTGTTTTGTAATGATCCTAAATTGCCTATCGGCGATATTGATCGTCACATTATGCCGGACGGTTCAGCATGCCTTGGCGTTTATTCAGACATAATGACCCGCTGGTCCATGAAACCGGATATCGTGAACTTTCTGGAAAACTTTGTAGCCTCTTTTCTGGTTTGGCAAGCCTATTACGATGCCCATCAAAAACCGCCTCCCTGGGGTGAAAGGCCTCATTACGCAGATGGAATTATAGAGTATTATGCGGAATTGGTTGGAATGAAAAAACGCCTTTTGGTTATTGAAGTTATGAAGCTTTTAGCCAGAAAAAAACGCCCTAAAGGTCATGAAATATGTCCATGCGGTTCCGGTGAGAGGCTTAGAAACTGTCACCGGGAATTGCTTTACAGCATACGCGAGCAGGTCGATTGGGAGTATGTTGCCGTAGATTTGCAAACTGTTCTCCGGGAAGATCGATCAAAGGATCAAGCGCGACCGTGATTTAATAACAGCCTTAAATTCCACCATTCAATCAGATTATCTCAACTGAAATTGATGCAGCGATAGCAGGCGAACCGGAACCAAGCAGGGTTGGGGGCACAGCCGGGGCAGAGTAACAGCCAGAGTTCAGGAATGTTCTATAATGCAGATATCTTTTCGCCATACTACCGACCTTGCATTTGCTCAAATACCTTTTGAACCAAGGGTCTTATTCGCGGAATATCCTCGATCACCACAAGCCATATCCTGGCAGGATCAACGCCGAAATAGAAGTGAATCACCTTATCCCTCATGCCCGCCATCTCTTTCCAGGGAATAGCTGGATGATTTTGTCTGATAGAAGCCGGGATGTTTTTTGCTGCCTCTCCCATAATTTCAAGACAACGCAAAACAGCATATGAGGTCTTTATATCCTGGACAAACTCATCAAAAGTCATGCCGGCAATAAATGCTTCGGCGTTTTCCATATTATACAGAATATCTTTTAGATACAGAGTGATATTTCGACTCATAACCGGATGGCCTCTGCCAGAATCCTATCCTTCATTTCCGGGCGAATATCTTTTTTGGGGATCAGGTCAACTTTTGTTTTCAAAATTTCGCTTAAATGAATTTCTGCGCTTACCAGGCCTAGGAGACTTACCGGTTCTTCAAACTCTGCCAAAAGGTCAATGTCGCTTTTTTTCTTTTGTACTCCCTGAACGTAAGAGCCGAAAATGCCAACGATTCGCATTTTATATTTTTCTTTAAGCTCCTCTTTGTGCGCTTCGAGAATCTCTTTTATTTCGTCAAGGGTTTTCATTTTTCATCACCAAATCATTATGTTATCAATCTATAATTGAGATTGTTAAAGCGCGGCTTTTGACAGTCCTCGAGTTCCAAAAAGTATCGATTATTCCTGATAAAAGTTGAAACCGATATGATGAACGCATAAAAAAACTTATCTAAACATAATAAATTCGTCAATAAATTTCAGCGCAACAAACAACAAAGGACAAAAATGGCACCAGCAAGGTGTTGATTCGGGATGATCGATCGAAATTCTAAGTCGGCTTACTTTCGGGCAGAAGGGGCGCAAACCTGGAAATTCCGATAGCTATCCAAATTATGAAAATATCAGCCACCTCAAAAACATGCGATAAATCCGAGATGCCTGAGCTTATCCGAGCGAATAAAGGAATTTGCCTTGTTTTGGCAGGCTTGAAAAAAATGGCGTCACCAGCCGCCCATAGGCAGATGAAAAATGTACATGCTAAGTGTACGCTCCGTCCCACAGCAAATCCAGGAATTCCTTGTATGGCAGGATATCAATATCCCCAACTTTTCTTCGACGCGGTTCCATACTGACGCATAGGTATCGCTTCAATTTTCCTTCCTCAGCCAGCATACGCAGCGATTTAAAATCATTGGGAGAGAGGTTTTGTTTGGCTTTTATTTCTACAGCGCTGTGGTCGCCGATGATAAAATCAACTTCAAAACCTGAAGTCGAACGCCAATAGCTTAACGGCTGGCCGGATATATAGTCGCTGTAACTCTTCAGTTCATGCATCAGGTAAGTTTCCAAGGCTTCACCGAATTCAGGTGTGCCGACCCTGAACTCCCGACCCTGAAGTACAGCCACTGCACCTATATCGAAAAAATAATATTTGGAAGAGGCCAGGGGCTTCCTTTTCTTTGATTTTCTCCATGCGGGCAACTCATATAGAAGCAGGGTGTCTTTAAGGATTTCAAAATACTCATAAACCGTTGTTCGGGCCACCTGAGCGTCGTTGGCAACATTGGTAAAGTTGACGATTGTGGCATTGCAGAGTGCGGCAACACGCAGGAATCTGCTGAATGCCGGTATATTGCGCGTCGCGCCTTCAGCCAGAATTTCCTGCTGAACATAGGAGCCAACATAGGCTTGCAGGTCGGCACGTGGCTCATCTGAAAAATAGATTGAAGGAATCAGTCCGCGTTCTATCGCCCAAAACAGGTCAAAATGCGTCTTCAATTCTTTGTATGTCAAAGGGTGTAAGTATTTGGTTCGTGCCCGGCCGCCCAGCAGATTAATTCCGCCGCGTCTAAGTTTACGTGCACTTGATCCGGTCAGTAAAAAACGAATACCGCGTGTTTCGATCAGACGGTGAACTTCATTGAGTAGCTCCGGAAGCCTTTGAATTTCATCGATAACAACGATTCGGTCTTGCGGTTGCAGTTCTTCGGAAATACGCCCCGGGTTTTGGCTTAGGGTCAGATAGATTTCGGAGTCCAGAAGATCATAAACACGCACGTTCTGCAGAGTATGACGAATCAAAAAAGTTTTGCCCGTCTGGCGGGGTCCAAGCAGAAAATGCGACTTTTTATCCAACAAGGTATTTAAATCGACCAGCCGCTCTATATAAGGGATGTTTTTATTCATGACCAATTTGTGACAAGAAATTTGTCATATAAGATGACATATGACGAATTACTTGTCAAGAAATGTTTCCCTCCCCCATTCATTTTGAATATTTTATAACCATCTCAATGGTAAAGAAATTGTCGTGACAGTGTCGCAACAATTGGTGGCGGGATGCGAAAATAGATATTCGATGAAAGTGCGTGCTTAATAGGAGTATGAAATTGTCTCTACCGGGTCGAGACAATTACAGATGGAATACTTTTACAAAAAGCCTCAATTCGGTTATAGACGGTGTAAGGAGCAATTGGAAAGAAAATTGAAAAAGCAACCTACGCCTGCCTGCCTCGCTTTACTTGGTGCAGGCAGGCACCCAGTTTCGCATATGGGCGACCCAGCACCTGCGGGAATATATCGTCAAAAGATTTATCCTGGACGACGAACGGCTCAAGCAGGCGAGCGGAGGCAACTATTTCGATGAGTTGCTTGCCCGCATCCGGGACATACGTTCCTCGGAAAAGGTTTTCTGGCGCAAAGTGCTCGATATTTATGCTACCAGCATCGACTATGATCCCAACACCGACCTCAGCCGGGAGTTTTTCGCAATATGAAAAGTTCAGGAAAAAGATGATAGAAAAGCCATGGCCGGTGGAACGGCACTTTGCCGAGGCGGTGAAGAAAGTGAAAAGGCTGGAAAAGAGCCAGGCACTAAACGCCCGAAAAAAACAAAAGGGAAAGAAAAAGCAAGGCCATTGATGATAAAGGTCATGAAATATGTCCATGCGGCTCCGGCGAGAGGCTTCGAAATTGTCACAGGGACTTGCTTTACAGTATCCGTGAAAAGGTTGCATGGCAGTACGTTGTAAAAGATTTGCAAACGATCCTTCGTGGTGATAAATTAATAAATTAATTTTTCTCAACTATTTAAGAGGCAACCAGAATTCCGCTTTTTAAAGAAATTGTGAAAAAAGAGAATGTTACGGCAGTTTCCCTTCAAGTCACCCCGGAAGTCGCCACGGAAGTCAAAAGGCTTCTGAATGTTTGGCAGGCGATCATTTCCGCTGAGAGCTTATTGAATACGTTATCATGCACGAGCTGTGTCATTTGAAATACAACAATCACTCCAAGGCATTTTACTCGCTGTTAACCCGTTGCCAGCCGGATTGGCGCAAGCGAAAAGAAACATTGGACCGGTTCAGAATTTCGTGAATGATATCCGAAGGTAATCTTTTATTGCGTAGAATATTATTTTTGACGCAATAAAAACGCAATATATTTTTATAACCGCTTGCATTAATAAGATTTATATTGCGCCAAAACAAATATATGAATTGCGACATTAACACAATAGGGTGCAATTCAATTAGGTTGATTTACATTGCTTACTCCAAGAGAGTGCCCGAAAATTCCAGACAGTGTTCGAAAAAAATATATCATTTTTTTTGATCTGTTAAAGAATCCTTAAAACGATCTTTAAATTTATTTATTTCCAAAATTTAAGACGCGTAGCCCGGGTTTAATATAACCGGCAGCAGGTGTTTCATGGCAAAAACTGCACAACAAGTTCTCTCCCACTATTACGGCTATTCGTC
>ENA-OSEO01002912-OSEO01002912.1-sediment-metagenome-genome-assembly--contig:-NODE-2912-length-22103-cov-25.133706_pt1 | contig 22103 bp, 15 predicted proteins | sample MGYA00237883_ERZ534232 | MGnify/ENA metagenome assembly ERZ534232
GCCCTGCTGCCGTGGAATGTTACTCCGAAGCAATTGAATGTGCCGGATAGCCTGGGTGTGGTTGCTTAGGCGCTTACTTATTTAACACAACAAGGAAGCCAAGGTGTCAACAACATGCATGATATCGTCAATGGCTTCCTTAGTGGCAGGGGTTATGGCTGGGGCAGTACAGCAAATGAGGTGCACGATACCATCAATGGCACAATGAGCCGAGTTCAAGCAGGAACAGCACGTACCGGTCCCACGGCTAATACTATGGCGGGCACCGCATCTGCCATGACCTCCGACATCAGTCGAAACACCATCTTTAATCCAACAAATTACCCGCCATTGGAAGACCCCGACGGAAGCAAAACTATCATGGATTCTGACCACCTCCGCGATGTAAACAGGCGTGAAGAAAATGGTGAAGGCAGAATACGGACAACGGCAACCGGAATAGCGGCAGAAGGAATAGGAAATGTTTTCAAAGGAACTATAGACAGCCCGGGAATGAGCCCTACCGAGAAAGGCTATTTTGATGATCCCCCTCGTGTGACTGAGGGAGTGACCATACCCGCCCCGGGACCTGTTCCCAAAGGATCACCTTCAACCCTTGGTGATAAAAAATAGAAGTCCCAAGAAACGAAAGGATTTATTTTTCCTCTTCATTAAAAATATTCCCAGACAAGGCAGAGAATTCCGGGTCGATCATGGGATCTTTTTTGAAAACTTCTTGATGATCAATCCCTTGCAGCCCTTTGCCCGTTAACCAGGAAAAGAAACCTCGAAAAATCCCGGATAGTTGAACATGGCGATTAGAGGGAGACTTATCGTCTATCAGTTTACCGCAAGTATGGCATAGTTCATCATCCTGGGACTCAACCCCGCAATGAGGGCACAATAAGGTATCTTTTTCTGAAGAGGTTGTCATTATGTCTGTCTTATTTCGGGATTTCTCTTCTTTCTTTAATATCGGCAGTTGGTTACAACAAGTCAAGTTTCCATTTTTGCAGCCGCGGAACTATGGGGAGTATAAACTCCATCTATTAACAGAAATAACACAAAATTCCGCCATCGTTACATCGGTCAATCAGCTTCCATTTGCCTATCAAGGTAAGTTGTTTGTTTCCCTTTTTGCAGGCTTCACAGACCCAGTTTTCCGGGTCGGTTTTGCCTAATTTTGATACTTTGAAATGCTCTGGAAATGTACAAACTATTTTTAAATGCTCCAGGATGATAAGCTACTTCTTAGAAACATGAAAATAAATCCATCATTAATTGTCTGTATTTGGACTCATCTCCTAAAATTATCGCTGTCATTCTTTATCAACTCCATTTTCAGGAATACTTTAAGGCTGTTCCGGTGAAGTTGGGCATGGAGGTTGTTTTCCCTCCCACCTTTCACATACTCCTTCAAAATCAGGTTTCTTCTCCTCTTGTGTCCAGCTTCGATAGAACTTTGGGTTCTTGCTTTTTGGGATAGGGCTGGCTTCTCTCATATCAACCAACGCGGGAGCTTGAACACACTCTCCCAATACCAAGGCACTTCGAGGGGCAAGCGCTGGAAGTTGATCGAGGAGCTGTCCATAGATGCCAGGCACGATTTCCCTAAAATAGCGCAGATCTTCAGGATTTTGGAGGCGATGGACAATGAAGCTATTGCACTGCGAGAGAACCGTTTTTGATAATTCGCTTGGACGTTGGGAGGCTACAATCAACCCTAATCCGTACTTTCTGCCTTCTCGGGCGATGCGCTCGAAAACAAGCTTCGAAATGGAATCCTCCTCCGTTTTTCTGCCCTCGCGGATATAGTTCTGTGCCTCTTCAAGAACTAGAACCACAGGGTACCCACCGCGACCAACACCGCTAACCGGATCGCTCAATCGCTGCAAGAATTCATGGATTAGGCGACCAATAAGCGCGGTCACATTCTCAAGAACTTCGGAGGCAAGGAGGCTCAGATCAATGATGACAACATTGGATCGAGTCGAACCACTTCGCTGCCTGTCATAAAAAGGCAGTTGGCCTTCCGGGCACACATCTGTGTCAGTGAGTCCTGCTTCGCTCAAACATTCAGCACCCACAATGTCCCGCATGAAGGTGGCGAGAGAGTGCGTGACCGATGGCCACTCAGAACAAGTGGGGCCGAACATGAATTCGAACCGAGAGTCTTCCAGTAGCCGATAAATGCGCATTAGCATCGTTGAGCAATTGTCGCGAGCCCGCGAAGAGCTTGCTTCGTCACGAGTCATGGCTTGCTCAAGATACCGGTACCGAAACTCGCTCTTGCTGAAAAACCTTGGGCAGTCCGCAGACGCCGTACTAAGCACCGTACTGTTTTCTGGAAGTCGAGATAGTGCCCCTAACAATGGCTTAATCGACTCCTCGATGCGTCGTCGTTTGTTCACATCTATGGCTGCATAGGCTTCGTATTGTTGCCCCTCGTTGCGGATTCCCTCTCGGGCAATATCTCTTACATCTTCAAGAATTTTCTTTAAGTTCGTACTTGTGACTGTGGGATATTGTTCCGCCAGAAGTTCAATTTGTCGCTCGATATTCTCGTCTCCAATGTAATCAAGGCATCCATCACATAATTGCCTGATAGATTTTGCATCTTTGTTCTCAGTACCAGAACAGAGCCCAAGTATCCGGTTACATTCCTTGATAATATTCTCTCGAACATGAAGCCAGTTCTCAGCCCTTCTTTCAGAATCCCGAACCGAGGATAATGCATTAAGAAGAACAGGTCGCTGAACGCCAGGAGATGCCCTAAACAAGCGTACGAAATCTTCGGAGTCCATGAACCAGTAAGGGATAGCGAGCCTGTCTTTCTCTGCCGGATCGGTCGGTATATAGAGTGCTTTTAATGCAGCATCGGCATCAGCCCACCCCCCTTCTGGATTTTGCTTCTGAAAGGCTGAGCGATATTCGCCATTAGTATCAAGGATGATGAACCGGGTTTGCTTTACCGATGCGTGATGAATAATAGATTGAATGATTGTGGCAATGGTGCAGGACTTGCCGGAGCCGGTACTGCCGATGATAGCGGCATGTTTCCCGAAGAATGCGTCTGGATCGATTTTGATGTCGTAATCCTGGAAGACTGCGGATCGGCCAATTGGAATGCTGAACCCAGGTTCATCTGAGGACACCCCATCCTGCTCTGAGGACTTGCCAAATATAGCGTCGAGGTCTTTTCGTGTCGTAATGAGAACTGGTGAATCAAGAACCGGGAATAGATTGATCCCTTGACGGAACCTACCTTCGTCTATGGTGCCGATCATTGTCGCCTTCATCAATCTCCGAGAGGAAGGGAGTGTCACCATGGTTTTGTCAGCTTTCAGCTCGCTTTCCTCTGTCAACAGAACACGTGTGACCATGGCGACAATGCGTCGCACCCCGACAGGTATTATGATGTACGAATTAATTCGGCCGACCTCCAGTGTTCCTTCATAGGTAGATCGTGTCAGGGCCTTCAGATCACGGTTGAGTTCAACCGTCACCTGAGCGGTGTCAACCGCAACGACCCGGCCTATTTCATGGTCACTCGCCATTGCTCTCATCCTCCGCATCATCTGTCTTTCGCTGAGAAAGCAGGGAAAGCGATTTGAAAGTTTTCATTACTTTGGCGTCGATTTCCTCCTCTCGCAGGTCCGGCAACAGCTTCATAACAAAATTCTCGAATGTTCCCAAACCCCAACCCTTCACAATCCAGACTCGTTCATCCTCGAGTCTTTCCAATTCCGAGACGAAATCGCTGTTGGGATCGGGGTCTACAACTACGAGAGTAAAGCTCGGGATGGCCAGCGCCTGTCGGATCAATGCGTTAACATGATCATCGCCAAAGCCATACCCGATTACAATAAGTGCTGACTGCGGCTGTGCAATCGCGTTCCCCAGTCGACGAAACAGCTCAGAATATGGCATGCCAAGCGCCTGCCCGTACTTCATCGGCGATGGATAGATCAGGACCTCGTCTGATTGGCAGTCTTGGTTATAGAATGTCGCATAAAGGCCAAAAGGATTCTCCCAATTCGGTTCACAGCGATGCCATGTGATGGAGCCATGAAGCTTGTACAGATGGAGCGTTCGATCAAATCGGTGAACCCGTCCCTCTGTAGTCTGGGCTGGAAAATAGAAATCGATGTCGTAAGACTCCGGTCTGAAAACACGACGAAGTGTTCCCACGAATCCATCAACAAGGACCGCCCCCTCGGCATCTCCGGCTTGCTCAATAAGCGTGTCATAATTTAGTGTAAAAAGATTCGCCCGTCGAAGGTTAAGTGGTCTGGTAAGAACCTTTTTTATGAATTTCCTATGACTTCGAAGTGGCTTATCCATGCCTGACTGAGGGAGGTTCAAAAGAACCGTTAGAGAAGCAGTAATCTCTTTAATGAGATCGGCCAAATCGCTTTTGACGATGGACAGCTCAGTTTCACCCGTTGTTAGTTGCAGCTGCAGCGTGTCAGTCTCATCAAGCATTCCGGAATACCATGTATGCAACTGGCTGAGAAAATCTTCAAGGTTCAACTCAATTGAAGGGATTTCCTCTCCCTCGGTCGACTGAAAAAGATTGGAGCGGTCGTCGAACGATAAATCTTTTTGGGAAAGGACTGAAGTGATCTTGTAGAAAAGTTCTATCCAGCCAGGAGTTTCTTCCTCCTTCTGTTCGCCCACTGCTTTATCGATCAGTTCCTTCTCAAGGGGCTTTGGTATACTGGCAAGAGATACACCCCCAACAGCCAGAGATGCACCAGCCCCTATCAGGAATGAGACGTTGTCGGTCTTAATAAGTGTGCCAAACCGGACACGCATCTCTTTGAGGAGTTCATCGAGAGCTTTCCGAGCTTTCTCTTGATTCTCGACGTTCTCAGGGCCGGCACTTAGGATGCCATGCAAGTGTCGCTCAACGATATCATCGTTCCCAATGCGTATCTGATAATCAGACAAGCGGAAGGTCTCACTCATCACCTATCCTCCTTTTTTTCGCCTCTTCACGCAGCATTACAAGGTCGTCATCCAGACCGTGCCGCAGGATATTCAGACGAAGCGAGAGCGATGCCACATGTTCGGCTGAGATATGGGCCAATCGGAAGGGAAAGATGCTCGGGCTGTCGAGCAGGTCTTTTATGGCTGCCGACCCGTTCACCCTGGCGCGGAGGGATGCCTCCACTATCCAGGCTATGAGCCTGGGGTCTTCAACCGGATACTGTTCCCCTTGGCCATAGACGCCTTTGTCGCCCGTCTCTTTCAAAACGCCCCAATCGATAAATGATCGAAGCACGCGCCGAGCGGCCCGTGATGCGGTTTCCCTTTCTCCGTAATCTTCTTTCACCCGTCGCTGTACATGCGCTGCAGCGGCTGTTCCCTGAAGCCGCAGCAGTCTGCCGGTGTGAGCGGCGACCGAACCCCAAAAGGGATAAGCCGCCAGTGTCATGCCCCAGTGAACGGCAATTCGGTCTTTGCGTGGAAGTCCTTGGAGTATCTCCAGACCCTCGTCCCGCAACTTCTCCAGTTCACGAGGCACGGTGAGCCAAGTCTTCAAGAGAATGGTGATGACCTTTTCCCGATTGCCCCTGACGGACTTTCCACCGACCGACACCTTGTTCTGCAGCAGATCTTGGAGCGAGTCGTTGATTGTGGCCTTGTCGTTCCCGGCCAGTATCAAGTTGGCTGTCTGCTCGAACCATTCGAGCCTGATGCGTTGGCTGAAGCCGATCTGTGCTTTCCGTCCGTTCATGTGTCCCTCCGCTCGATCTGAACCAGAGGGACGATGAGCTCTTCAATAGAAGCGCCGCCATGCCCGACAAGGCTTTCGGTTTTGCGGACAAACGCGGCGCGATGCGGGGCAAGCAGGGGCAGATAGTCCTCCGGCAGCCCGATAGGCGGCCACTCCAGAGCGTCTGGGAATCGTTCCTTAACCTGACCTCGCAGTAAGGAATCGGAATAAATCCGAGCGCGTTCTCCGCGCAGGTCCGCCACGGCTCCTTCAGCGGGTCGGCCGCAACCTGACGCTTCGATGTTGCCGTGATCCGACGACAGGTAGACCCGGAATCCGTTCTCCAGAAGCAAGTCGAACAGCTGTGACAAAAACGGGCCTGCGGCCCACTGGCGGACCTGGTTGTGCATGCCCGCTGCGCCAAGTTCCATGCCGTGCATGATCTTGTCCACTTTGTCGACAACCAGACCGACCACGCGCACCTTGGGCCGGGCAACAATCTCCTCCACGTTTTCCAAGGTGCCGTTCCCCAGCCCCTTGGCGTATGCGACCTCCTGCGGTGTCAGCCCCTGGTCCACCCAAAATTGCGTCCACAACGCCGGTTCTTTGTCGGTGGTGTGGATGCTGTTCGGAAAATAGATCGGTGGCTTTCCAGCAAATGCCGCCTGGCGCGAAACAGATGTGATGGTCGGTATCCAGGCGAACACTGCGCTCTCACGGAAGCGGTAACTGGCTCGCTGCTTGGCGATTTCCTTGCGGATGACGATCCACTGATCCAGCGCAAGGCCGTCCACCAGGACGAACGCAGCCTTGTGTTGCTTGGCGTCGTTGATGTGGCGGGAGAGGAAACGGGGGATATGGTGGAGCATAACCGGTGGAGCCGGAGGCAGATTGACCAATCCTGCGTAGCGTTTTGCCAGCCACGGCACGAGTGCGGCATCTATCTGAGCTTGCAGCGCCTCCATCTTCTGCCGTGCCGGTTCCGGCAGCATTGCGTTCGAATCCAGTGCCAGAGCCACAAGCTCCGCCCAGGTTTTGGCAAAGTGAAACCAGTCGTCGTGCCGTGTGTCCTCATTGGGAATATCGGCTGCCAAGGTATCGAGGAGGCCATCCATGCGTCGCGTCCGATCCGCCTGCTCGTCCGTTCGAATGCCGATGGCAAGCCAGGTCTTGGAGAGCGACTCGGCTTTTTCATGAGGAACCGCTTCAAGCAGTCCTTCGACAAACAGGTTGTCGATGTAGACACGGATGTCGTCATGGTCGAAGGGCAAGTCCGAAGGACCGGAATACTCAAAGCCGTAGGGCTTCTCATTCTCGCGAACGCCGGTGGGGTCCTGGGTTGCCGACCGATTTAAGAAGATGGGCCAGCGTTCCTGGAGAAAGGCGAAAAAGGCTTCCCGATCCGGGATGATCGTTTCGAGGGGCCACTCTTCAAAACCGCCCTGTTGGCGCAGCACCTGCACAAAGCGCTCATCAAGCAAGCCGGGGATGCGTTGCTCCCGATAATGGCGGCGCAGCAGCGCCCGCAGCAGATCGGACGGCTTGCGGATAAGCTCCGGGGCGATTTCAAAGACATGGCGCAGAACGAATTCCTTTGTAGCGTTATCGCCCAGCACGCCTGGGGCATGACGCTTCTGGGCTTCGTAGAGCGCATCCAGATCACCACGGTCCAAGGCGGTCACGATGGGATAACTCAGGTTGGGGAAAATCTCCCCGAGATTGAATGACAGTTTGCGACCGGCCTGGAGCAGATCGTATGGCAAACAGCCGAGGTCACTCTCCGCAGAGCGCAGCACGACCACCAAATCCGTCTGCTCACCCTGGTCCCAACGGGAGCGAAACTTGGATTCGTAGGCATAGCGAAAAGCGACATGATCCTCGAACGGAATCAACTCAAAACCACGCTCGCGTATGCCTGCAAGAACGCCTTCTTCCAGGAGCAGGCCGTCCGGATCGGCAACCAGGGTCAGCCGAGCGACATTGGGAGTAAACTCTCTGAGAATCTGGTCCCGCCAGTTACTCATGGGCACCTCCCTCAACCCGGACGACAAGGAGAGGCACCATTTCCGGGTAAACCTGAGCTTTACGTTCGAGTTCCTCGTCCCATGAGCGTTCTTCCTGCCGAATCAGGTTCAATCGATAGTCGCGGACCTGGGGCAGGCCGATGCGTTCGATGATCTTGCGTCGGGCGGTAAAGGCATATTCACCTTTTTCCCTCTCGCGTGTCAGGCGCGAACGGTGTTCTTGAACAAGCTCGTCATAAATGGACCGGCCGTGCTCTTCGGCGACCTGTGAAAGCCGGTCAAAGGCATTTTGGGCATCGTCAGTATCGAGATGCTCCCGGACATAGGGCGCTACACTCAACAGCCGGTCCCATAGGTGCCGAGCGGTGGGAGTAAAAACCTTTCCACCGTCAGCGAGAAAGATCGGCATGATGCGGTGGCGGTTCCAGTCCATGGTGGCGATGCCGATCCGCCAGAGGGACCACAGCCCTGTAACCTCATCCGTGATCCCAGGAATCGTTACCACCGAGACCGGTTGTCCCGGTGCGAATCGCGGCAGCCGCATTGCCAAACCCCGAATGCGCGAGTCTTCCAACGTCAGATGCCGTGCGGTTGGTGCCTGTTCTGCCTCCTTGCCGCTGAATACGACTCTGGTGAGCTCTTCGCCATCCGGCCAGGTCAGATTCCAGGTTCGCCGGTTTCGTTCGGCTTTGCCGCCGTGGGCCCTGAGATAACTCACCGTCATCCGCTCGACCCAGTGCGGCAAGGGATGCGCCATGAGACGTTGGGCCTCGGATGGTTCCAATTCCTCGGTGGCTCCGAGTATGGAAGAGCTCTCCTGGGTATCCCGCGTCTGCTCCTGTAAGCGGGTGATGACCTTGTCAACGGAGGCATCGACATCGTCCGGATTCAAAATGGCGTCCACATACAGATCATCAAAAATCTGTCCAGCCTGAGCCGAATCGAGGACGTCCCCGGTCTTGTCGATGCCAAACTCCTCGAAAATAACCGCCAGCTTTTCCTCAAGCACCTCCCGAACACGGTGCTCCACCGAATCTTCGAAAACGAAGTTGACTGCGCGCACCACATGCGTCTGGCCGATACGATCCACCCGGCCGATGCGCTGTTCGAGTCGCATGGGATTCCAGGGGATATCGTAGTTGATCACCACGTGGCAGAACTGCAGATTCAAACCCTCGCCGCCCGCGTCGGTTGAGATGAGGATGCGGGCATCCTCGGCGAACGCTTCCTGAACCTTCTTGCGTTCGTCCATGTCCATGGAGCCGTTCAAACAGACCACTTGGAACCCGCGCTCGGCGAGGAACTGCTTCAGCATCTGCTGGGTTGGAACGAACTCGGTGAACACCAGGGCTTTCAGATCCGGGTCGCCTTCTTCCGCCTGCAGCTTGTAGAGCCAGTCAAGCAGCGCTTCGGCCTTGGCGTCCGATCCTGATTGCACACATTGGATAGCGGCTTTCAGGAGCAGCTTCACCTCGGCGCGTTCGTTTTTGAGCGCCTTAAGGCGTGTGGTCAGAAGCGTCTCGATCTGCTCCTGACCGTCGAGGTCGGCCCACTCGTCGTCGGAGTACATCGGAAACAGGGACAACTGCTCCTGCGGCGCTTCGAGCGCCTCCAGCCGGCGTTCGAGCGTGGTGCGGATGGCGGTCGTGCTCGACACCACCAGACGCTGCATCAGGATCATCAGAAATCCGATGTAGCTGCGCTTCTCGCGCATGGCCTGGTTGTATCCTTCCCGAACGTATTCGGTGACCGCCTCGTATAGAAGCTGCTGGTCCCGATGTGTCTCTCCCCAGGAGACAGGCGCAAGCTCCGTCTTTCGCGGCTTAAAAAGCGGCTTTCCCTCCGCGGTTATGGCGCGGCGTTTTTCAGTCCGGATCACGTAGGGTTGAACCCGGTCCCGTGTCACGCTGCCAATGTCGGGAAAGGCTTGGGCGTCGAGCAGGGAGACCAGCCGATGGAAAGCATCTGTCTTCCCCTGGTGCGGGGTCGCCGACAACATCAGGAAATACGGTGCGGCCTCGCACAGCCCCTGGCCCAATTTGAACCGGGCCACCTGGTCGGTACTGCCGCCAAGCCGGTGGGCCTCGTCCACGATTACCAGGTCCCATCCCGCGGAAACCAGGTCCTCGAAGCGTTCCTGGTTGTAGTCAGCCACCTGCTTTGCCGACCAACCCCGCCGGCTCTCCAAGGGCTTCACCGAATCCATGGGACAGACCACTTGCGGATGGCTCTGCCAGATGTTGTCCTCCTTGGCGATGCGCCGGTAAGCCGAAAAATCGCTGGGGATAAGCAGTCTGAAATCCTCGTTGAAATGGGTGCGCATCTCAGCCACCCATTGGGTCAACAATCCCTTGGGCGCAATGACCAGCACCCGTTTGACCAGTCCGCGCAGCTTCAGCTCACGAAGAATGAGTCCGGCCTCGATGGTTTTTCCGAGCCCGACCTCATCGGCCAGCAGGTAACGAACCCGATCCCCGGAGATGGCGCGGGACAGCGCCTTAATTTGGTGCGGGAGCGGAATGACCGATGACTCAATGGGCGCAAGCAAGACATCCTGTGTCAGGGCATCGGCTACGCGTGCGGCGGAGGCGACATAGGCGATACCGTCAGCGGTCCCTGTTCCTGAATCCTCCAGGGAGGCGAGTCTGGACGCAGGGACGCGAACCACCGAATCGCGGCCGGGCAGCCATACTCGGCAGGTCGTCTCGCCCCAAAGCGTCTGGGTCTCGATGACCTGGCAGAGTTGCCCATGGTCCGGGCTGAAATACCAGCTGTTTGCTGTAACTCCTTGATCCATTAGTTCTTCTTTGCCCCAAATCGGTGACGATGCTTTTGCCACACGGAATCAACGTCTATGCCGTCTCTCAGCGCTTGTCGTAACAGGTCCAATGCCTTCTTGCTATAGCCTTTGAAACTGGTGGACTTTCTTTTTAAAATTTTGAAACAATCAGGGTCTTCTTGTATCTGGAGTTCAAGAATCAATGCGCTTGTCTTGGGGCCGGTGAGTTTCAGTTTTTTTGCTAAGTCATCACGCCCCATGTTGTATTTGTCCCAGATATTTATCTCCTGCTTTATTAGAGTTCCGACTACCGGTTCACCGTTCTTTGCAACTCGTACAGCCAAATCGGCATCCTTCTTAATGCGTAGGAAAATAGGAATGCCTCCCCCTTGCGTATCGAGTTTCAACTGTGCAATCTCAGGAAAAATAACTTTCCAATCTTCCCCCCGTCGGCGGCGAGAAACCGCCCGGCGAAGTTCAGCTTCCGTCACACGCTCAGCTTCATCGCGACTTGCTGTTGCCAAGGCCATAATCGAACGTAAGCGAGCAGTTGCCTGAAGCCCTTTTCGGCTGCCGGGTTCCAGTAGCCCATCGATCTGACTGAGTTCGCTATCAACTAGAACCTGCAGATCTTTTGGAGGACGTGTTGAAATGGGCAGCACGCGCTCGGGTATCAGGTCTCCAAGGCTCTCCTTGAAAGCCCTATTGAGCAAATCGTCAAACAATGTGACCGCAGCCTGGGCTTGTATGTAAAGAAGGTCCTCGGAAACGTCCTGATAATAATGAATAGCTGTGTCCCGGTGGGCATCCAGTATTGATAGCGTGCCCCGCTCATCAGAAGAGATGACCTTGATTTCGTTTTGGGCCACCTCCAGGCATTTATCGAAGCCGTATGAATATTTCTCGCCCTTTGCGTGAACAGTGCCGCTTCTGTCTTTGATCACTGCCTTCAAAATCATCTCAAAGGCGTGATGTAGGAGTATTAATACCCCTTCAGCGCGCCCCTGGTCATGAGGGCGGTTAAACAATTCGATACCAAGCACCAAAGAATTGATGGCGCGGTTCTTAAGCTCTGCGACATCCCTCTTGGTTCTTGGCATAGATCATTCCTCCCCCGAGCGGGTGAGCGCCTGGTCGTACCACATGAGGAGCTTGGGGTCCTCCTGGAGGATTTTCTCGGGTATCTTGCGGGCCACGGCGATGATCGTCGCGTAGTCGCGCTCCTGCCATGCCTTCTTGAATCCGGCCCGAACGGCCTCCAGACGGAACACCTTCAGGCGTTTCTGTTTGGATTCGCGATATTCTTCGAACTCCCGCATCAGGGCGCGCTCACGCAACTTCTCCAGGTCGCCAGCTTTGTTCGGGTCGGGCACATACCAGCGGTCCTTGGCCTTAGCCTTCAGCGCCGGATCGTCCTTTTCCAGATTACGCAGCTCCTTGAAGTTCGAAGAGAGGTAGCTGTGAATCGGGCTTGGCACATCGCCCTTGCCGTCGTAGCGAAGGAAGTTCTGCTCAAGCAATACATCAAGCTCAAGCATTTTTTCGTTCTTCTGCCAGCCACCAATCTCCTGCATGAATTGCGGTTTCAGGTCGCCTGCCGTTTGCGGCTTCTTTGTGATTTGCTGTTTGAGCCACTGGATGGCAGAAGCCTCGTCGGAAACAAAGAGCTGAAGCTGGAGCATCTCCTTAACTGTCATGCGCTTCTTGTCGTACTCGGCCGTTTGATCCGGCAGGAAATACATACCGTCACGCGGCGGGAAGCGTTGTTCCAGCCCTGCATAGAATTCAGCAGCAGATAAAGGAACCGTAGTTCCTCGTTGGACGTGGAAAGCGACCATGCGGTCAAAGAGCAGGTGACTTTGACGCTCAGGTATCATTTCCGCCATTCCGTTGGTGGATACAAACACAGGGAGTTGCTTCAAGTGGGTGCGGACAAAATCCCAAACACCATCTTCGGTGCCGGCCGTAAGCTTGAAACGTTCCTCAAGCCCACCGTTTGGCTTATAGGCAGAGATGACCAAATCCTTGTTAACTGCATTTGCATTGAGCTGTTTCTTGGTCAGCATTCCTTTGTCAAGAACGCGGATATCAGCGATGATGAAACCAGCTTTTCCCAAAGCCTCCTGGATGGCCGTCCATACAGCATTTTTCGAATTATGAAACTCGATTGTTACCCAGCGGCCGGGTTTTAGAAGTCGGTAGACCTTTTCCAGACAGGCCGTCATCATCAGCGTGTAAACCGCTAAATTCTTATCCTGGGTCCCGCTCACAACGGCATCTTGCGTCGCATTTGTAAACACGCGAAGCCATGCTTCCCACAGGAAATTCAATTCTGCATAGGGGAGATTGTCGCCAAATGGCGGATCGATGAAGACGTAGTCGACTGAGTTATCTGGAACGAGCACAGATGCCAGTGATTGAGTTGTGACTGCATTCCCGCGTTCAGATGCTGGAACTGCCTTTTTGAAGCGCTTGAGTTTCCCTGTCAGGACATATGTTGGGGTCGGCTCACTTACAGTCGAACCGATATACAGCGTGCCGCTTAAGTTCGTGTTCACCTGAGAATAGGCCTTCTCGCGAAACCGATTCCGACGGGTGAAGCTCACCAAAAGACTTTGCAACGTGAACCGCCAGAGCCGTTTCATTTCTTCTTTGGGCAAATTATCGGCCATTTGCCAGAGCTGAGAGAACGCAACGAGCTGGCGCGGCAAATGAAAATCGTGCACCCGACTGATGCCCTCATGATAGCCCCGATAAAGATCACCCCATTCCTCGCCTTCAGGCGTGAACATCATTAGCTCGGTGGGATAGTCGATATCATCCAACATCTTCTCGATCTTGGTTAGGACTTGAAGGTCATTGTCGTCCGGAAGTTTCTTCTTTTTAGCCCCACGATGCCGATATCGGATTTCAACAGGCTTCAGAATCTGTTTAGTGCGGGTAGCTCCAACAGCCTTGTCATAGTACTTCGTCGTGCGGCGAAGGAGGTCGCGTTTTGAGACTTCGGCAGAGCAGTGCGGGCAAGTGGGGTTATCTACAATCTTGCCGGATGATGTGTCGTATGCCAGTGTCCAGAATTCCAACTCGCCAGAACAATGAGGACAGCTAAACACCTCTGACCAAACGACAAAATCGATGTCACAGATGTCCCCTGATTTGGCGTCCTTCGTCTGATACATCCACCCGTATTTACGATTGAATGTCTTCAGCAATTCTGTGGCGAATTTGGAAAATGATTCGGGAAATCTTGTTAAGTTGTAACCTGCGGTTATAAGCGTTGCCGCCGGGGAGAGATCGTTCAGGATAGCCCTTCGACAACCCCTTCTTCCGATGTTCTTGCCGTTCTCGTCAAAAAGCTCACCATTGGACTTGGGCGTATAACCGAGCGCCGCGAGAGTACTTGGATCATCACACAGTTGTGCGGCTATGCCTGTCATCCCCGTCCCACAGAACCCGTCAAAGACAACGTCTCCTGGCTCGGTATAGTGCAGGATGTATCGCATGATGGCCTTGTGCGGGACCTTGGTGTGATAGGAATGGGCGTTATAGATCGGGTCGTTCTTTCCCTCACTCACGTCCGCTGCAAATGGCTCTTTGCTGTAAGGCGCACTCGGGTCATAGGGCTTACCGTAGTGCTCGATGAAATCTTCAATGAACGGATTCGGGCAGGCCGTGTAATACGGAGGGTCGGACAAGGCCAGAATGTCCTCATCCTCACCAATAGGGAACCCTTCGATCTTGCGGAACTCGGGGTCCTTCAGCTTCTCGCGCAGGAGACCGAGGAAATGCTTCCGCCTCTCCTCGTCGTTCGGGAACGTCATGCCGAGACATTCCACAGGACCGGCCGGCGCAGTTTTCGGCTCAAGATTGAAAAGGTCGCCCATCGTTTTCATTCCTCAACTTCCGCCTGCCATGAAGGCGCTGGTGTTCTGGGTCATCCGTACAGCTCCGCTTCCGCTTAATGTTCCTTGTCCTTCGGCGGGTTGGGGTCCTTGCCTGGCGCGATAGTGTCCTTGCTGCGAATCTTGCCGTCCACGCCCTTGGTGGTCAGTTCTCCGCCGCCCTGATTCTTCAGCATTCCCTTTGCCGCCTGCTCCGCTTCCTTCTGCGTCTTGTGCAGGCTTGATGCCTTGTCCGCGTCGTTGCGTTTGTTTTCCCACGTCCCATCGGGACGACGCGAAACGGTCCGATCTCTGCCTTTGCTCATTTTCGTTCTCCTTATCTTCTTAGGTTTCAGTCATCCGGGACATATATGCATCCCGTTTCTCACTCCAACACAATCCGAACTTTCCCAGGCTCCTTGCCCTTGGTGAGCTCGTCCAGGTATTCTTCGAATCGCTTCTTCATCTCCGCCGGCGTTGCCGGTGATCCGCCGGAGAGCAGAGCCGCTCGCAGGTCCGCGGTCTTCACCGGCACTTTTTGAAGGCCGGAAAGCACCTCGCTCAGGGCGTGGATGAAGTCCTGGCCGAGATCATCGGGAAGCTCCCGCTTCTTGATGAAGCCGTTCACCAACTTCTTGGGTTCGGGCTTGAGCAGGTCCAGGTTGCCCTTGGTGGTCGGGTCTTCCAGGTTGGTGAGCAGCGTCTGGGTCCAGTTGGCCACCAGCTTGTCCAGCTCGTCGTCCAAGCCGTCCAGCACCGTTCCCGCGGGTGCGGTAGGCGGCTCCGCTCCTGGTTTGTAGTTGCAGTGCGGGCACACCGGTGAAGCGTCAAGCTCCTGCTCGGTGAGGGCAAAACAGCTCTTCAATCCGGCCAGGCGGTTTTGAAAGTCAGACAGGTGCTGGCGGGGCATCAATTCGATGGTGGAGAGCTTCTGCAGCACCTTGAGCCGCTCGTCACCCATGAGTCCGGTCTTACGCTTGTCCTCGTTCACGCCCAACCGCGCCTTGGTGTGCATTCCCAGGTAGGTTTGCACATAGGCCTTCTTGAGGTCGGCCAGCTTGCGCTGGGTTTGCTGGCGGAATGTGGCCGCGCCGCGCTTGTCCGGGTCGGCAAGCTGGGCAAGCACCTCATCACGCGCTTTTTTCATCTTGCCCACCCATTCGTGTTCGGCAGGCAGCACCGCCTCGGCGGTAGAGAGGAACGAGGCCGTGGAACCAAGATCAGCGACCAGTTCCTGGAGAGACTCGATCTCTACCAGGGAATTGATCCCGTCCCGATGGGCGGTCACCTCCTGGGCGTTATAGCGGAAGTTCTTGAGCTTTCCGGGTGAGCTATACGCCTGGAGCGATTCCAGGAAGCTCTTGGTCTCATCGAGCCGGGTGCGGAGTTTCTGAGCCTCTTCCTCGGCCAGGAGATTCCGGCCCCAGAAAAGCAGACCGCTTTGCAGGCTCTGCTGCAGGACGACCAGCTTTTCCACCGACTCTGAGATGGCTTTCTGAAGCTGCTGGACCGGTTCTTCCTTGCCCTGGGTGACAAGCTGGGCCATGCCGGGGGTGAGACCGAGTAGTTCGAACAGGGCCTTGAGCGCAGGAAGGTTCCAGTCCTTGGGCCGCTCGATATGCTTGAACTGCGTAAGTTCGTCCACACCAGTTCCTGCCAGCTGTGGCAACCCTGTGGCGTCGAATTTCTTGCCCGGAATGGCGAGGACCAGATCACCCGAGTAGACCAGGACGGCCAGGACGACCGCAACCCATTCGGGCTCCAGCCGCTGCCGGTCCTTGTCCATGTATTCCACACCTTTGTCATCCTGGATCAGCTCAGAGCGATTGACCACCTGGCCGTGGCCTTTCTTCTTGAGCAGGCCGAGAATGTGTTTGGCATGTTTCGATTTGTAGGGGTCGAGCCGCTCGCCGTCGAGCAGTTCCAGGGCATCAAGCACCGCCGTGGCCTGCTTGGTGCGATTCTGGCCGGCGATGGCGCGCAGGGCATCCTGCGCGGCCTGGTCCCGGTTGGTCCCGGTGATAAGCACCGAGAAGAAGGGATATTCAGGCGCTTGATCCTGGAAATGGGCTCCCAGGCAGATGCCGGATATCGTATTCACCAGGTCGCGGAAATTGATGCGCTCATGGGAGCCGATACCGGACAGCTCACGGATCGATTTGCCCTTGACCCATTCAGTGAGCGACTTGGCGCGCCCCTGATAGGTGACCTCGAAGGCGTCGGTCATGTGTTTTTGCAGCCATTGCACCAAGTCCCGCAGGAAATGGGATGACTTGGACTCGTAAGTGGACTTGGCGTGCCCCGATGAGGTGGAAGCCAGGTCCAGGGCTGCCGCGTAATTCCTGAGTGCGGTGCGGAATTCGTCGTCTGTGTTGGTGAGCCGCAGGAAAAGCTCATCGGCGTTCTTTTCATCCTTGAAGTGCGGCGGATCGAAGGGCTGGATGAAATAGAGGTAAAAGTCCCGCGGTGGCACGGCGGTGGAACGTTCATTGGGCGCGCCGAAAAAGAGATACCCTTGCCGTGCGGCCTTGCGCTCCAGCCATTCCAGCTCGTGCTGCCAGATCTTGTAGCCGGTCACATAGGTCTGGTCCGTACACTCCATGACCCGTTTCAAGGCTTCGTAGTAGTAACGATCCAGCTGTGAGGAATCGAGGCTCTCGGCCCGCTTTTCGATCAGGGCGTCGAAGTCGTCGGTCTTCTTCAGGTCCAGATAGAATTGGCGGTTATCCGGGTTCGATGAAATGAACTGCCCGCTGACCGTCTTGTGGATTTCCCGCAGCACGGTCTCCACCTGGGAGAGCAGGTCGTCGGCCGGATCGCCGCCCAGTTCCTCGATACCCGGTTGATAGAGGCAGAGCCCGTCACGCAGTTCCCCGGCTGTTGCGCCCAGGGTGGCGTAGATGTCGCCGGTGGTCAGCCGGTGGACCGACAGGGCGTGGATGAGCCGCAATGCCATGGGCTTGTAGGCCGGGCGCGTAAAGGCCTGCTGGATTCTGGACTCCAGTACCTGGCTGCAGTCGATTACCGCCTTGATGTCCGGTACGGCACGGAACGAGGGGTTCTCGCGGAGATTGGTCCAATAGGTGTCATAGGCAATGAGCCCAGGCCGGTCGTCCGGCATGTCCTGGTCGAGAATCTTCTTCATGGCCAGCGAGAGCGTCTTCAGCACTTCGCGCTTCTCGACGGCGGTCACCCGTTCAAAGGTGTCGATATAGTCGGGATGCACCGGGAAGAGCCGGACGAACTCGTCCATGCGCTCGTTCATGTGGCCGTAAAATTTGCCGAAGGGTGTCAGGTACTCGCGTATCTTGGCCTGTTGCTCGCCGGTCTTTTTGAGCAGCCGCTCGGCGACAACGAACTTGACGTCCTTGCGGGCGATGAGGACCTGCTCGAAGCGGTCTTTCACCCGGCGGATGCTGTCGGCCACAAAGGAAAAACGCGGGCTGTCGAAAATGGCTTCCTGGACGCCGGCCATAAAACGGAAGCGCAGGTCCTTGCAGACCTCGCCGATTTCACGGAGGAAGTTCAGGTCCAGGATGAGCTCCTGGTCTTTGCGGGTGCGCAGATAATCAAGCAGCTCGTCCACCACGAGGAGCAGTCCGTGGTCTGGAAATTCTTGATGAAACGCGGTCATCATTTCTTCGAAGGAGCGCTTGTTATTGGAGACCTGATCTGCGGAGGGGAAGCTGTAACTCACACCCATGTCCGCGAGATGCTCCTCCAGCTCGGCCACGAGGATGTCCCGCAGCGACATGGTGGTGGCTCCAATTTCGGTGCGAACCACCTTGAACCGGCCACCGATTTTCCCGGCTGCATCCGCTACGTCTGAATTGCTCAGACTGGCGGAGAGATCGGGATTTTCCGCAAGTCCGGAGATCACCGACATCAGGTGGGACTTACCGGTGCCATAGTTGCCGACCACCAGAAGGCCTTTATTGTCGGTGGGCTGCTCGAACTGCAGCTGGGGAATTACCAGGCCCACCAGCTTTTCCGCCATCTCCTCTGAGATGACATAGGTCCCAACAAGCTGCCGGGCCGCAGTCGCTTCGTCGGCATCCCGCAGCTGGACCACGGATTCGATGGGTTCAAACTGGATCAGGTCACCGTATTTCATCGCGTCTGCTCCCTTGCAATGGAATTAGTCGTTTTCATGTCGTCACCTCCGGGCTTGCCACCAGAAAATCGCGCATCGGATAGCGCCTATACTCCGGGTGGTCCGGAGCGGCATAGGTCAAAGAATCTTCAACGATGGAGCCGTTCCATGCGGCCACCACAGTTTTGTTGCGAGAGAGTCCCTGGAGTAGCCGAAGCGGGTCCTGCTTCAGGCCAACATCGAAGATGACTTCAATGTTGTCGAGCAGGATCATCTCACCACCGCCATTGCCGACGATCTCCCGGAGAAGACGAGGCAACTGCAGGGCCCGTTGACGCTCTGTCAATTCCAGCATCTGGCGGGAAAGCTCCAGGTTGATGTTGACCAGGGGCGCACCGGTGCGATCATGCACATCGTGAAGCGCAGTGGTCTTGCCTGCGCCCGTCGGTACGACGACCAACAGCAGCCGGTGATAGAGTTCAGCGGCTTGCTTGACCTTCCGTATGATCTGGTCTGCAAGTGGTTCCGCCATCAGGCTTCTCCTTTATTTTTAGTCTCATCGGCTCCACCTGCTTCGATCCATTCATCTACCTGCTCTTTCTTAAATTTCCAGAGCCGGCCCATTCGATGGGCCGGCATCCCGTACCTGTCGATCCAGCGATACACGGTATCTCTTTTAATACCGAGATGGGCGGCTATCTCATCCACAGAAAGCCATCGATCTTCCATGATTACTCCTCCAATCGGCAGGGCAATTGGGTCGATGTTTGATTGCAAACATGAGTCATAATCCTTCAGTTTCTCTTAGAAAAAGCATGGTAATCTGTCAAGCTGCTTGTGCTATTTTGACCGACTTTTGTTGATTCACAGCTGGTTTCTTTGTTTATTCCAGCTCGCCGTTTATTCTTTCTTCCGGTCGGCGATCGTCTTGGGCAGACCGTTGGTAACTGCTTCGGCAAATTCCCTTTTTTTCCTGCAAATGATATCGCCACATCGTATGAGTAATTCATAAGGTGCTAACTCTTTTTAATTATTCAAATCCAGCGCAACCTGTATCTTCAGCATGTTCCCTTGATAAAGGGTACTTCCTGCAATGTTCAGGCTTCATGTCCTGTATCCGGCAGAGGTATTTATCTTTACCCGGCAACTTGCGCAGCCAGGGACACCTTGAAACATCTTCGCCGGTCCTTGGGTTGATCCAAATGTCATATACTCGATGCTCTTCTCCGAGATATATGACGTCCACCCATTCCAAGATATCGGTTCGGTTATTCTCCTGCCAGCGTCGAACATCTTCTTCAGTGGCGCATATCTCAATCGCCCCCGAGAGATTCAAGCAACAGTGGCCGCATTGTTTGCAGGTGAATTTCACGAAGCTTCACTCCTTCATCGTCACCGGTACTCAGTGAATCGTCCCGTCAGACATATCCCATATCAATCCCTCCCAGCCGTCAATCATGCCTTCGTCCTCGCATTCGGGACAGAACCAGTGAATCCGGTCGTCTATTTCGAACTGGATTTTCAGGATGCCTTTGCACGGTTTTCTTTTCGGCCTCCGCCAGCATTTCGGCGTTTCTCCCGCGGGCAGGCCCCGGTCGCGTGACGTTATCCAAGTGATGATCTCTGTCAGCTTTTTCACCTTCAGCCGCAACTGCGGCGCAGCCGGTTCGATCTGCTGTTCGTCCAGCCAGTGCCTGATGTCAATCACCCACATTGAGATCCCAAACCCAAAAGTTATTGCTGATGTTCATTCAAATATTCTGATTCAAAATTTGTTTTCCCGCCTCCGTCAACCGGTATTTCTGCTTACTGCTTGTTGGCTTGTCCGGTATGGTCATTTCGATGAATCCGGCATCAAGCAGAGGTCTGAGTACCTGGTCCCGGAACTTAGTCCTGTTGGCCCTGCCGACCAGGCTCATCAATTCACCTATAGCCTTTTCAAGAGCGCAATTTTTCAGGATTTCAACTTGGTCCCGACTTAGTCCCAACTTGGTCCCGACTTCGGGGGCGACCTTGCCGCCGACGGCCTCAAAAGCCTTGCCCGGCTTCCGGCGAATAACGGTGACAAAACCATCGGTCAGCTTGAATTCCGGTTCCGGCAGGCCCGCCTCGCGGCAGCGCTCGATCATGTCGTGGATGCCGGTGCCCATCCGCTCAATATATTTGGTCAGGTAGAGAGGCTCGGCAATCAGCGGATTGCCCGGGTAGGAGCCGTGCAGCTCGCGTAGCGATTTGAGAGTCAGGGCCGGCGGCAGGGTGCCAGGATTCCAGACTTCAAGCCGATCAGAGAACATCATTACCTGGACGCTGGCCGTACTCGTGTAATCTCGATGGGCGACGGCATTGACAATTGCCTCCGAAATCACCTCCGGTGGTATTTCATAGGCCACCGGGGCTTCGGGACCTTTGGCGCGAGTACCCACGGCCAGGTCGATCTTGGAAAGCACGAAGTTGACGGACTGGTCGACCAGTTCGAATAGATTTCCCTTGTAAACCTGATAAAAAGGAATGGGTTTGCGCACCGTGGTGCCATGAAAGTGGGCGCACTTCACCTCCGAGGAATAGACGAACCTCTGCGGCTCCCTGGCAAAGAGAAGAACCGCGGCATTGGTCGGATAGCCATCTTTCAGCAATCGCAATTGGGTCAGGATGGCCTCGATGCCGGCATCCGCCTCCAGGGGGAAGCCACGAGCGGCCCTAGCCCTTTTCAGAAACCAGAGGATTTTATCCTCGGAAAGGTCGGCCAGGTTTGCATCTCGGCACAGGGAAGCATCGAAGGGGCCAAATCGCAGCAATTCCTTATCAGCCAGATAATCGACCAAGCTGGCATAGACGCCCGCAAGCAGTTCCGCCGGGGACACAAAACGCCTGCGGATCACCTGGCCGGCAGCCTCCGCGACCAGATCCGCCATTTTGGGATCGCGCCTGGAATCATCAGCGCCTTTGACAAAAATCAACCGATGTTTATTCAGTTCCGTGGCCCGCAGGAACTCCAGATGGGTGGGGGACAAACCATCCCTGGCCTCAAATCCATAAGAATCTCCCAAAAGGCCCACGTAGATATCGCACCGTTCCACTTCCTCAAGATAGAGTTCATCCGCTCTGCGGTCCTTGGCAGGGCAGTCCTCAAATAGAAAAACGTCGAAGAATCGGCGCATCAACGGGTCGCCTCGCAGATAATCCCGCAAGGCTGCGCGTTCTTCGGCGAACTCCTTCTGGACACTGCTGATGAAGACGCGGATCTGTTTCATAGGTTGTTCCGGTGACAGGGAAAATTGTTTCTTTTTTGTGTTTAGTATTTCACTCGCGCAGTTCAATAGTTCTTGATTTTACGAAAAAAGGCAAATTGTTATGCCAATCTGTTTTTGCTTATTTAGACTGAGCGTGGAACTGTTTCTTTGTTTCTTCTAACACGCTGTTTCTTCCTTCTCTTGGTCGAAGACCGGGTTTCTTGGTTTATTCAGGGCATTCACATGACTTCCTGTATCCAACCTATGGAAGCGATATCTTTCCCTATGAGTCAAACGGCCCGAGTACGCTTGCAGCGCTCTCTCCCCTTGTACGCCACGCTTACTCATGAACTTAATTTGTAGTGCATGGTTTAGCCCATATTATAGCTAAACAT
>ENA-OSEO01002918-OSEO01002918.1-sediment-metagenome-genome-assembly--contig:-NODE-2918-length-22039-cov-6.645479_pt1 | contig 22039 bp, 17 predicted proteins | sample MGYA00237883_ERZ534232 | MGnify/ENA metagenome assembly ERZ534232
GGAGCGGGAGACTCTCCCGGAATAAACTCACGAAAGTTTGCAGAAATCGTGGCCTCCGCAGTGCTTGCAGGAGAGATTTCCCTTATAGGAGCACAGGCAGCCGGACACCTGGCACGCGCACATGCGCAGCTCGGACGCGGAAAGTTCTGAAGCTCTGAATGAAAAATACAGGAAAAGATTCAGCCCGATCCGTTCAGGAAAATAAAAAAGGGCCCTGAACCGGCGCTGCAGCCAGAAATCCCCTTCCTTAATAAAAACAGCATGGAGGGGATTACTTTTTTCGTTTTTCTTTTTTCTTTGCCGTTTTCTTACCGCGTGCCATACTGATTCCGATTTTAAGGTTCCACCTGAGATCTTTATGCTTCTTCCCAGATATTCAGGCTTCACCTGAGGCAAGCCCACCTCAGGTTTTCGGATTACTTCATGAGGACTTCAGGTTACTTTTCAAAACCCGGGTGACCATTTAAACGATTCGGACCGCGATCAGCACTTCAGCTGCCTGCTGATTAAAGAGCTATTTGCTGAATATTATACATCCGGTTATTATTAAATTTTTAGCAAAAGTAGAAATGCTTATCATGAGGGGGATTTCTAAAATAAGAATGGAGGCAGGCATGAGCAATCCTGTGGACATTCTGGCCTGTGCGGTCACTTCAATAATTTGTTTTTTCATATTATACGCTTTACTCCAGGCGGAGATATTGATACTGGGGATTGCTTTAATAGGCTGTATTCTCGTTGGGAAGATCCTTTATTTGTTTTGAAATTTGAAGATTTTTGCTTCAAAGCGGTATGTTCTTTTCAGCCAGTTCCAGCCTCATTTTTCCAAAAAAATATGATACGACCTGATCATCATCTGCCTTTCTTAAAACTGGATCTGGACGAGCCTGTTTTAGCTCCTGCTCAGCCAGTTTCAGCCCCATATCACTTTTTTTAGCTCTGCTTCACTCTTTAGCTCTGCCCCATCCTTTAGCTATGCTCACCCTTTAGCTATGCTTCACTCATTCTCGCTCATCCTCGTTTGCCTCATCTTCATTTACCCTATCCCAGCTTGATTCCTCCTCACTTTCACCAAAATAATCGCTCATTGTGAGGAAAATAATTCCGATGAGAACCAGAATCGAGGCAAGAATTTTGTTAACCGAAATCAGAAGAGCTCCAAGAAGTATAAGGGAAAAACCCAGCAAAACACCCCGGCCTTTAGCAAAGAAGTCTTTTACCGCATCTTTAGACAACACTTTAGCTCCTTCTCCTGTGCAAATATTCTTCAAAAACATTTAATTTTTAGAGACTTCATTTCAGATAAACAGAAAATTTTCAGAGAATCGATTCCAAAAGACATCGAACAAGGGACCTGATTCTACCATCCTGCTCATCTACTCATATGTGAACTTATTTTACTAGTACTTTAATGTCACGTTTTAGCGCGGATTTTTTCACCTATTTTTCGGATCAGGCTCGGAAGCAAGATTATTTAAGGTTTAATATTAATACTTCTTAGGGGCTGAAGAGGGTGAAAGCCTGAAAAAGGCAGGGGAGAATAGAAAAAGAAAGAAAACAAAATCAGAGGAATTTCTGTTTTACTGTAATTATTTCAGAGAGGTTGCAAGCTCTGTTTTTTATACACTCTCATGACTCGTAGAGAGCCTTAAACTCACATTAGAAACGTGGGAATTAACTGAGAAGTCAGAAAACATAAAAGAAGTTTGGAGGTAAAGTTTCTGGACTATACACTTCGAATAGGGGGAGAGGCAGGTCAGGGGCTGCAGACCATAGGAGGAGCCCTTGCAAAAATCTTTTCCCGAAAAGGATACCATGTATTTACACACCAGGATTACATGTCCAGGGTGCGTGGCGGACATAATTATTACCAGATCCGCTTTTCCAACCAGAAGGTATCGGCCTCCAGGGATATGGTCGATATTCTTCTCGCCCTTGACCTGAACACGATCGAAATTCACAAAAAAAGCGTAAGAGATGACGGATTTATCCTGTACGACTCCGAGACCATAAAGAAGAAGTTTGAAGCGCCTGAGTTTATAGACGTTCCCTTCAAGAAAATAGCCCTTGATGTAGGAAAAAGCAGTATCATGGCAAACACCGTAGCAACAGGGGCAGTACTCGGCCTGCTGGGCCTGGGGCTTGAGAACCTGAAGGAAATCCTGAAAAGCACTTTCAAGAAAAAAGGAGAAGAAGTAATTGAGAAAAACCTGGCCTGTGCCGAGGCAGGGTACAATTACGCGCTCACAAACTGCCCCCGCTGCGAGGGCGTTGAAATCCAGGAGCCGGAAGAAAAAAAATTCATGCTTATAGACGGGATTCAGGCGATAGGGCTGGGAGCTCTCATGTCCGGCTGCAAGTTTTATTCTGCCTATCCCATGACGCCTTCAACAGGGATTCTGAATTACCTTGCTTCAAAAGCCGAAGAACATGGCCTTGTCGTAGAACAGGCTGAAGACGAAATTTCAGCCATTAACATGGCAATAGGAGCCTCTTTTACAGGCGTAAGGGCGATGACCGGAAGTTCGGGAGGGGGGTTTGCCCTGATGATAGAAGGGCTCTCCCTGGCAGGGATGACCGAAACGCCTCTCGTGATTGCCGAAATACAGCGCCCGGGACCTGCTACGGGTTTACCCACCCGCACCGAACAGGCAGATTTGCTTTTCATTCTGTATGCAGGGCACGGCGAGTTCCCAAAGGTTATCTTTGAGCCGGGGACCCCAAAACAGGCTTTTTATCTCACAAACAGGGCTTTCGAACTTGCTGAGAAGTACCAGATTCCGGTATTTATCCAGTCTGACCAGTACCTTGGAGACTCGGAGTGGACTTTTGAAAACTTCGATTTCGAGCACCTGATCTACAATGATTACCGGCTAAGGGAAAAAGACCTGGAAGGGGTAGAGGAGTACAAACGCTACAGATATTCAGATACAGGTATCTCCCTGCTGGCAGTTCCGGGAGAAGCAGGAAAACACCTTGTTGTTGCTGATAGCGACGAACATGATGAAGAAGGGCACATTATAGAAGACGACGAAACCCGCATCAAAATGGTCCGGAAAAGGTTGCTGAAAAAACTGCCACTGATAAAAAAAGAAATCGAAGCTCCGCTTCTGTACGGAGACGCCTCTCCGGAAATAGTGCTTGTGGGACACGGCTCGACATACGGGGTGATAAAAGAGGTGGTGGACATCCTCTCCAGAGACAGGAAGGTTGCAATGATGCATTTCAGCCAGATCTACCCGCTCCCAGAGAGGGACAGATTGGACTACATCGAACTTCTTGAAAAGGCAAAACTTGCCATCTCAATCGAAAATAACGCCACTGGACAGTTTGCAAAGCTCTTAAGGGCTGAAACAGGCTTTGACTTTACCCATCAGATCTTAAAGTACGATGGGAGGCCTTTTACCATTGAAAACCTGAAGGAGGAAGTAAATGCCTACCTCTGAAGACTATAAAGGCCAGGTCCCTGCCTGGTGCCCTGGATGCGGAAACTTCCAGATTCTCTCAGCCGTCAAACAGGCACTTGTCGAACTTGACATCGAGCCCTGGGAAGTCCTTGTGGTTTCGGGAATAGGCCAGAGTGGAAAACTGCCCCACTACATGAAGTGCCATACATTCAACGGGCTGCACGGAAGGACCCTCCCTGTTGCCACGGCTGCAAAACTTGCCAACCATTCCATGCATGTGATTGCAGTTGCCGGGGACGGGGACTGTTACGGGGAAGGAGGAAACCACTTCCTGCATGCCATCCGCCGGAACCCGAATATTACCCTTTTAGTGCACGACAACCAGATCTACGGGCTTACAAAGGGACAGGCTTCGCCTACAACAGCCAAAGGGACTCGCACAAAAGTCCAGCCTTCAGGCGTCCCTGCCGAGCCCCTGAACCCTCTTGCTCTGGCAATTTCCCAGAACTGCAGTTTCGTAGCCAGGGGCTTTTCAGGAGACCCGGAGTACCTCAAAGAGCTGATGAAGGCTGCCATAACACACAAAGGCTTTTCCCTTCTGGACATTCTTCAGCCCTGTGTCACTTTTAACAAGGTGAATACTTTCAAGTGGTATCGGGAGAGGGTTTACAAACTTGAAGCCGAATACGACCCTTACGACCGCATGAAAGCCTTCGAAAGGGCTCTTGAATGGGGAGAAAAGATTCCAAACGGCATCTTTTACAAGAAAGATAAGGATACCCTGGAGGAAATGTTCCCGACAATCCGGGAGACACCGCTTGTGAGGCAAAAGTTTTCAATCGAAGACGTAAAGCCCGAGATTGAGAAATTTTATTAAACCTCACTTACTTAATTTTATTTTTTACTTTCTTTTTATTTTTTACTTTCTTTTTATTTTTTACTTTCTTTTTGTTTTTTACTTTTTAAACACAGTACAAAATTTTTTTCTCTTTAATATTTAAACCCGGCATGAGACTCTTTTTGTCAGTATTTAAGCTCGGCCCGGGATTCTGATCTTTTCCTGAAATTTTCTGCCCGGAGATCTTTGCGAAATTAAATTATGGCTAAATTTTAAATAAATAATAATATAATGACTTTATAATTTTTTGGCAAAAGTTAATAAATTAGAAGGGAATAGTATCTGTTGTAAAATTGTTGGCATGTATATAGGGGGGTCATTACACTAGGAACCACAAACATCAGCTCCTGAACAGATATCTCCCATAACAAACTACAACCCAAAAACTTAGAACACCAGGCGCTGGGAAATGGAGCCTTTTGACCCTTCTATATACCCTCATTTAAAATAAATGATGGAGTGAAAACAGAATGAAAGGGATTTTTAGCATCTTTAGAAAAGACGATAAAGCCTTCACAGGGCTGGAATCCGCAATAGTGCTGACAGCTTTTGTAGTGGTCGCAGCAGTTTTCTCTTATGTAGTTCTCGGAGCTGGGTTTACCACCTCCGATACCGCCAAGAAAACCATTGACGAGGGTGTCAAACAGACTACTTCCTCCGTTGAACTTGCAGGGGATGTAATCGCAGAAGGGAATGATTCCAAGGTAGATACCATAATTGTTACCCTTCAACTCACAGCAGGCCAGTCTCCGGTAGATATAGGAAATAACAGTGATTCAGGAATGATGGTTATATCTTATTCCGACAGCGCTCTCTATTTCCCGGAAACAGAATGGGAACAGATATTCATCGGAGACAACGACCTGGATGATGTGCTGGAACAGCACGAAAAAGTTCAAATTACCATCGATGTCCCCGCTAATTCAAATCTGCAGAGCACAAATGTGACTGATGTGGTTAACAGAGAATTCAAAATTGAGATAAAACCGAAGATCGGTGCAATCGTGCCTATCACCAGAGTAACACCTGCGCAGATAGACCCTGTAATGAACCTGAAGTAATCCCTAAAACTCCAGGGGGTACTTTCCCCCCCTCTTTTAGTGGAAACAAAAAATGTGATATTCGTATTCAGGTGGTCGAATGGAGCTGGACAAAAGAGTAAACGAAATTGAAACCGAAATGAAAATAATGAAAGGAGAGATTAAGGAGTTACTCGTGGACATAAGGGACCTGGTGAATAAAAATGAAAATCCTTTCTGCAGCATTCCGAGCCTTGAAACATTGAAGATAGGGGTGCCGGAAAAAGAAGAATGCGCAGATAAGCAGCCAGATGCAACCTGCAATGGAGATTCTCTGAAATTGGCCAGACCTAGAAAGGAAAAACCGGCACAGAATGTCCAGAAACAGGAAATATACAGGCCTGAAACGGAAAATTTCCGAAAAATTGACACATTCATGCTGGTCGAACTTATGCGCTGGGTGGATTATGCCGTAAGAACAGTAGGCCACAACAACCTCAAAGAACTGCTGAACCTCTATACTATTACCGGGCAGCTTCCTGAAGAGACAAAAAAGATTATTGAAAATATTGCAAGCCTCTCAACCGAAGAGCCTGCGGAAGAAGAAAGGGTCAGTATGAAAGATAACATCACGGTACTTTCGCAGTTGAGTGCGATCCTGAGCCCGGAAGGCTTCAGGAAAAATATCCAGCCACTTTATGAAGCCTCTCCATGCTGGAAAGAAAAAGAGAAAAAAGCAGGTCTTGTTTCAATCGAATTTGAAACTGGAAAGAACTGAGAAATTGAAACTAACTGCTGCCAGAAAATATGATATTAAGCAGTACATTTGAGATAGATCAATATCATCTTCATTAATCAAGATCATATAACTGAGGAATTATCATCTTTATTAACGGTATCATTTGGCATTGTCCCATTTGATACAACTTAAAAGAATTAATTAACCAGTTTGATAAACCGTTTAATCAGAAATCAGCAGCAATTTATCCGGTTTGAAAAAACCGGAAAGTAAAGCGGGGGTCGAAAATTGAGTGGGGAATCGATAAGCTCTGCGATTCTTACAACAGCATCCGTTATCTGTGCATTTGCGTTTGTTTCAGCGGTGTACCCCTCGGTCATCTCTGCAGGAGACCCGATAATGAGCCGTTCGGACGCTATGGGAGACCAGATCCTGACAGATATGGAAATCCTGCATGAAACAACCGGGGCTGAAGGTACCGAGATTCGTGTCTGGATAAAGAATGTGGGATGCAAGGAAATATCTTCAGGCATGATCCCTGAATCGGACCTCTTTTTCGGGGAGGCAGGAAACTTTGAACGCATACCCTACGACGAAAACGGAAATTCAGCTCCGGGCTGGAGCTACCTGATTGAACAGAATGGGGATGAGGACTGGGATAAAGGAGAGACCCTGCTTATAAGAATCAAACCTGCAGACTTGCCTGTGAGCGGAGAGAAATACTTTATCAAATTCAGTACTTACAACGGGGTTTCCGAAGAGGCCTATTTCACGGTGTCATAATGGGGTTCGGGTCAATAATTGCAGCAATGATCTCGGTTGCAACCATCCTCCTGGCATCGTATGTCTGCTCGAAAGGAGGATTCTACATGGCAGACGGACTCACGAACTCGGTCATTGAGATGCAGGAAAACAAAAATGAGATGGTAAAAACGGAAATAGAGATTACAGGTGTCTCCACTGACAGGGTGGATATTCTGGTATCCCTGCGGAACACAGGCTCAACAAAAATAGGGGACTTCACTTACATGGATGTAATCGTTACCTACCAGAATGAATCGGGGAGCATAAAGACGGTCTGGATCCCCTACCAGGAAAGCGAAATTCTTTCACGGAACAGGTGGACAAAAGCGGAGATTGTTCCGGACCTGGTAAACCCGGGAGTTTTTGACCCGGGAGAGGAAATGAAATTGCTGGTCAGGCTGGATTCCTCAGATCCAATTGGGAACTCCAGCGAAAACTGGCTTCTGGTAGCTGCCCCCAATGGGATAAAGGCTTCACGGTATTTCGGAGAAAATTTCAGTGGATAATATTTCAGTGGATAATTCCGGGAATCAGGAAACATTCCGATAAGCAAGTAACCCGGAACAAATGGATCCGGCTGCTAAAAGAAAAGGGGATTTGCGGGAGACTCCCGGAGAAGGGCGGAGAGAGAAATGGAAGGAAGGAAGGGCGAAGGAGCACTGTTTGAAAATGAGTCGTTCTATGAAGAAGTATTCAGCGACCTGAAAGAGGAAGAAAAAGCATTGTTGGAGTTCATATCTTCCGGAAACCTGGAAATAGACAGGAAACTGGAGGGAGGCGTGCCCGTAGGTTCACTCTGCCTGCTTGAGGGAGGAAACGATAGTGGAAAATCTATTTTTCTGCAGCAGATAATGTGGGGAGCCCTGAACCAGGACAAAAGGGTCCTTGCTTTAACAACGGAAAAGACCTCAAAAGAACTCCTGAACCAGATGGAGAGCCTGAAACACGGGATTTCGGACTACTTCATAATAGGCAGGGCAAAAATATTTGAAATTAATGCAGGCTATGTCGAAGAAAATCCCCTGTTGAGCGAGAGCCTGCTTCAGGTGCTGCTGGAATGCATAAAAAGGTGCGAAGAGGAACTGATCCTGATAGATTCCCTTACGATCTTTGCAGTGAATGCCTCGGAAAATGCAGTGTTAAACTTCTTTACCGAATGTGTAAAGCTGTGTGATAATGGAAAGACCATTCTCATCAGCGTGCACGGGTATGCATTTTCCCAGGCTGTGCTTTACAGGCTGAGGTCAGTTTGCAGTGCCTGTCTTGAACTCAGGATAGAGCAGGTCGGGGACCAGTGGATAAAAACTATGGAAATTCAGAAACTGAGGGGTGCCAGGAAAACTAACGGAAATTTGCTGAGTTTTGATGTGGACAGTGAGTTCGGACTGAAGATTATTCCTGTTTCAAAGGTAAAAGCCTGAAAAAAGAAAAAATCCGGAAAGATGGCAATCGGAGAATAAAACCCGAATGAGGAGTTGAGATGGAAGCTCTGCCTTTTGACCCGTTGCCTGCACCGGAGAAGGGGGGGCGTTCCAGAGAAGAAATGTACTCCACTCTTTCTTCAGAAATGCAGGAGTTTGTCAGCAGGGAAGAAAACCATCACATCCTTGATTATATCTGCAGGCTTCCGACGGAGGAAATAGGGTTTCCGGAATTCTATCCGAGAATTTCGAGAGCCATGAAAAGCATCAAACGCCCCAACCTCATTTATCCTGCCGGGAAAGGGCTTGCCGTCCATATATATCCTGATAAGGAAGACGTAAGAAACTATTACATTCCCATAGAACCATGCCTTTTCCAGAAGCTGGACAGTAAACTTGAGGAAGTGGAAAAGTTACTCATTGACGTGATACATGATAAGGATATTACCACAAAAGACCCCGAAGAAAAAAAGAAGCTCCTCGAAAAAGCCCTTGAAAAGACCTGCGAAGTAAGAAAGGAATTAAAGGAAAATTCCGGGACATCGGACGGGAAACGCAGGGGAGAGAAAGACGATTCAGGGAGGGAAAACAATTCTTCCGGAGAGAGAAATAACAGCGAAAAACCCGGAATTTTCGGGAATCTGAAGGAAGCCGGCAAAATCTTCAAAACGAGAAAACTGCAGAAAATTTCCGTAACGCCTGAGGAATTCGATGCAATCAAATACCTGATGATCAGGGACAAAGTGGGGATGGGAGTGCTAGAACCTTTACTTCTTGACTCAAATATAGAGGACATCAGCTGCAGCGGGCTTGGCAGGATCTTTGTTGAACATAAGGTGTTCTCCTCCCTTAAAACAACAATCTCTTTTGAGGAAATAGAAGAACTCAATTCTTTTGTCATACAGATGTCCGAAAAAGTGGGAAAACCGATTACCTACAGGGACCCGATAGTAGATACTGCGCTTCCGGACGGCTCAAGGATTAATATCGTGTTTGGAGAAGATGTGTCAAAGCGGGGGAGCAATTTTACCATCAGGAAATTTATGGGGGTCCCGATTTCAATCCTCGAACTTATTGAATTCGGAACAATCGACTACACAATGGCTGCATACATGTGGATGATGCTCAGGGCAGGAATGAACTGCTTCGTTTCAGGGGAGACAGCTTCCGGAAAGACCACAATGATGAATGCAGTAACTACTTTTCTTCCTCCCGAATCCAAAATCGTCTCTATAGAAGACACACCGGAGCTGCAGGTCCCCCATAAGAACTGGACCCGGGAGGTTACAAGGACCACAAGGGACGACAGCGGTTCGGATGTCTCCATGTTTGACCTGTTAAAGGCCGCCCTGCGCCAGCGTCCGAATGAGATTATGATAGGAGAAATCCGTGGAGTTGAAGGGAACATCGCTTTTCAGGCGATGCAGACAGGACACCCTGTAATGTCCACCTTCCATGCCGCCTCGGTCGAGAAACTCATCCAGAGGCTGACAGGGGACCCCATAAATGTCCCCAGAAACTATGTGGATAACCTGAACGTGGTTCTAATCCAGAGTGCCGTAAACGTCCCGGGAAAAGGGCTTGGGAGAAGAGTCCTGAGCATAAACGAAATCGTAGGCTACGATTCCGAAAGCCAGGCTTTTAATTTTATGGACATCTTCAAATGGGACCCTGCTACGGATACCTTCAAGTTTACAGGGAAAAACAACTCTTACCTGCTGGAACATAAAATTGCCCCTCGCCTGGGAATTCCTGAAAACCAGGTCCGAAAAATTTATTCCGAACTTGACAGAAGGGCAAAAATCCTCCGGAAGATCCACCAGGCAAATATTACCAATTTTTACGACCTGTTCAATACCCTGATCCGGCTTGAGGAGGCGGGACTAACAGCATGACTTTTGTGCAAACAGTTCCGAACTTAAATCTGAATGCGGCAAAACAGGGAGTTGAAGGCTACTTTAACCTCGCCAGAAAACTGAAAAACACTAAAGTTATTGAAAGAGTTAATGACGACATGCTCTTCCTGCTGACATACATGGCTGCGATTTCAACTGCGGATATCGAAAGGGACAGGATCTTCGATTACGCGGGGCGCCAGAAAGAATATGATGCTTCGAAATATTTCCGGCAGATCCATATCCTTGCCTCGAAATGGGGGTACGAATACGCAAAAGCCTGCAAGTATATTTCTCAGAAATTAAAGGATGTTTATCTTTCAAAGTTTTTTGGGAGAATGGCAAATATCCTTTCTTCCGGAGAACCGGAAAAAAATTTCCTGAAGCAGGAGAAAATCACAAGGGAAGAGATCTACTCCAATGAGTACGAGCGAAGTGTTGAATCCCTGAAAAAATGGACCGACGGCTATACTGCCCTGATGGTATCCGTAACCCTCGTTGTTACCATAATTCTGGTTTCGGTCATGATATATAATATCGCGAATATGGAAACCATTGCTTTCCTGCTACAGGTTCTAATTCTTTTCATAAGCGGGCTTGCCCTTTACATAATATATAAGGCAGCTCCTGCCGAAAAAAAAGTACATGCCCTCCGCCGCAAATCAAAAGAACAGGAACAAATGAGGCTACTGAGCCGGGTTCTGCTCCCTCTCGGAGCGGTCGTTCTTATTGCCCTCATTTTGCACGGGACAGAACTGAAATTTATTCTGCTCGGAGTGACCTTCTTTACACTTCCGATAGGCGTTCTTGCAATGGCAGATGACCGGAAAATCAATGAAAGGGACAGCAGTTTTCCGGCTTTTGTAAAGACCCTCGGCACCCTTGCCGGGACGACAGGAATCACTATCCGGAGTGCGATGGAAAACCTTGATAGGGAAACCATAGGCTGCCTCAAGCCCGGAGTTGAAGAGCTGCATTCCGGCCTTTCCATGGGGTTTAAGTCAAAGCTCTGCTGGGAAAAATTCATAGGGGAAACAGGCTCCGAACTGATCAACAGGTGCTCAAGGATCTTTACCGATGCAGTAGAACTTGGAGGCGACCCTGCAGAGATAGGGAACATAGTCTCGACCTCAAGCCTGGCAATCGTCCTCCTCAGGATGAAACGGCAGCTGGTCAGTTCAGGCTTCAAGGGGCTTGCCATAACCCTGCATGCGGTTATGGTCGGGCTCCTGATATTTGTTATGGAGATAATTTCCAAATTCAGCGGGCTTGTCTCCAGGATGAGCGAATCTTACATGTCCATGGAAGGGGGGACGGGAGGAATTTCTGCGATGGGGATGAGCATGTTCAACGTAGCCGAAAGTGTACCCATGATGTACAGGCTAACCTTCTCAGTTATAATTATCCTCACCATTTCAAACACGCTCGTGGTAAAGATCGTGGAAGGCGGGGGGAATTACAAACTCTTTTTCTATGGGGGCCTGATGTCCGGAATTTCGGGGCTCTGTATGATTCTTATTCCTCCGGTTGTATCGAGGGTATTCACATTCCAGATATGAAATGTTTTCATTTGAGACATAGAGAAAATTTCTGAAAAAATTAAGAGAAGTTTCTGAAAAAGGATTAAAGTTAGAATAAATCAAACTCTGTGGGAGGTAATTAGATGAACGGTTTAAAGGACCTGAGGGTTAAGGGGCTAAAAGAACTCAGGGATAACGGATTAAAGGACCTGAAAGCGAGCAGCTTGAAGGATTTGATACTCAAACCGAAAACAACTGATGTAAATATCGAAGATATGGAGGATTTGACAAAAAGTAGAGAAGAGGTCAAGAAAAAAATCCGAAAGCTGTTGAAAGAAAAAAAAGAAATCGAAGCCCGCATTGAGAAGGCACGGAAATCAGAGACCGAAAAAATTGAAGAAATATCAGAATTCCCCTGGCGGGAAGAAATTTTTCCCCCTCTTCCCAGAAAAGTATATGTAAAAATGTCCGGGCCTCTTGAAGTCAAAAACGATTCTTTGCATGTGATAGGTCCCGGAGTTTCAGGAGTGAAAGCCGGGGGACCGGAGGTAGAGGTCAAAGGAATAGGCGAAAAACCTGAAGATGAAAAATCTGGAGCTATAATGGACAATATAGACAATGCTAAAGAAACTACTATAAGAAGCGACACCGAAGGAGCAGACCCGAAAAGCAGGGCCGGAGAAAAAGAGGAAAGTAAAACCCTTCCGGAGAAGGATGAAAAAATAAAACCCGTTTATCCTTTCTCAGCGGGGAAGGTGAACGAAAATACGGCTTCCAGCGAGAATTCCAGCTCAATTTCCATTGATAAGGGAAAAACCGAAAGTAAAAACAACCCTTCCGCGAGTCTTTTTGGAAATGACCTGATTGAAGAGCTGTTGAACAGTGATGACCTGAACCCTGAAGAGGGGCAGGGCTTTATGAAATATCTGGAAGAACAGGAAGCAGGAGAGCTGCTTACGGATTTGAAACATGTAAAGGCTCTGCTGGTTCGGGCAGAACATGCAGGGTGAACTGATGGAAATAAAACCATAAGGAAGAGGCAAGCAAAAAATAAAAGAAAAATAGAAAAGGTGGCGGGCACAGGCCCGGCACATAAATAATTAAGAAAAAGTTATGGACATTTAGTCATTACAGTTATTTGTGGCTGTGGAGATGGAAAAGCCCTTCTCTTGCTTTGCTAAGGAGCTCATTTGCTTCCTCAACTTTGCTGGCAGCCTCAAGGATATCTTCAGAGGCTTCGAGAAAACCGTCTTTTTTGGCTTTCTGAGCCCATTCCTTAAAACTCTGTATGTGGCTTTCGTTATGTTCGATCCAGTGCTCAATTAAATGGGAAAGGTTATCGTGGCTAAGTTCTTCAGTTATAGCTATTCCCTCCTATCCAAGAATATAGAATTCATGGTATAAATTTTAGCTGGATTTAAGATGAATTTTCACATTGTTAATACGGAAAAGGAAACGGAAAATAAAAATAAAGAGAAAGAAAATAAAAAAGAAAAAAGGGGAAATAAAGATATAAAAGAAAAAGACTGCCGGTTCAAACTGTCCTCGGATCGGTGATTTCGCCTGTCAGGGCCGAGGCTGCTGCTGTTGCGGGGGACGCAAGATAAATAAAGCCGTCTTTTCCCATCCTGCCTTTGAAGTTCCTGTTTGCGGTTGAAACGCAGACCTCTCCTTCCCCGAGCACTCCCTGATGGGCACCGAGGCAGGGCCCGCAGCCCGGGGTTGCAAGGGTTACCCCGGCTTTCAGCAGGGTTTCCATTGTCCCGTTTTCGATTGCTGCAAGGAGGGTGGTACGGGAGGCAGGGATCACAATTGTCCTGGCTGAAACCTTTTTTCCTTTCAGGACGGCTGCTGCGACCTCGAGGTCTTCAAGCCTTCCGTTCGTGCATGTCCCGATAAAGACCTGGTCTACATGAGTGCCTTCGACCTCTCCTACAGGCTTTACATTATCAACCTGATGCGGGCAGGCTACCTGAGGTTCGATATCTCCTGCCTCGTAGGTGAACTCTTCCAGATAAACAGCGTCAGGATCGGCATAGACGGGCTCATAAGGTGCAGCTGCCCTATTTTTCAGGAATTCGAAGGTCTTTTCGTCGGGAGGGACAATCCCGGTCTTTGCGCCCATCTCAATTGCCATATTGCAGAGCGTCATCCTGCCGGCAACCGTAAGTTCGCTGATTGCCTGCCCGTAAAACTCAACTGCTTTGTAGGTCGCACCGGCAATGCCGGTCTTTCCGATCAGGTAAAGGGTCAGGTCCTTTGCGTAGACCCCTTTCTGAAGGCTCCCTTCAACCGTCATCCTTAAGCTTTCCGGAACCTTAAACCAGAGTTTTCCCGTGGCAAAGATTTCAGCCATGTCAGTCGCTCCCACCCCTGTTGCAAAAGCCCCGAAAGCCCCGTACGTGCAGGAATGCGAGTCAGCACCCACAACCAGCTTTCCGGGCAAAGCAAAACCGTTTTCCGGGAGGACCTGGTGGCAGATCCCTTCCCCGACCTCATAGAAATTAGGGATCCCCTGCTCACGCACCCATTCCCTTATCTCCTTTTGCAGGGTTGCGGAAGTCTCGGTGTTTGCAGGTGCTATGTGGTCAAAAGGAATTACGATCCTTGAAGGGTCCCAGACCTTTTCCATCTCCATTTCCTTAAAAGCATTTACGGCAAGAACCGATGTGCCGTCATGCGCCATTGCATAGTCCACATTCGCCAGCACAAAATCATTAGCCTTTGCCTCTTTTCCCGCTGCCCGGGAAAAGATTTTTTCGCTGATTGTTCCCAGAAATAAGCCTCCTTTCCGATAATCAAATAATAATGAACAGGTATGGTGAAGAAATCAGGGTTTCAGAACTCACTATAGTGAAATATATTTTATGCCTGAAAGAACTCACTGGAACGAAATATGTTAGCACTTATGTCAATTCAAAATAATATAGAGAACGTCTATTCCATATCACATAAGTTCTTTCTTATAAGTTCTTTCAAGCGGCCCAGTTTATGAGAGAATAGTTTATGAGAGAATAGTTTATGAGAGAATAGTTTATGAGAGAATAGAAATTATTTCCTCTTGATCAAAAGAGCTAATTTATAAAGCTAACAATCAGCTTCACTCAAGCAGACTGCTTTTTTATAAGAAGGTAACATTTCTTTTCGCGGAATAGGGCTTGCTATTATTTTTGTTTATTTTTATAAGTACCAGCGAGTTTTTATGCACAGTGTTCAGGAGGACTGAATCTAAAGTTTACCCGCATAGATATCTTTTTAACCATTGATTGAAAACAGATAATGGGGGATAGGTTATTGGGGGATAGGTTATGATCCTGTTTTTCATCAGCAGAGCTGCAGCTCTGGTGCGTTTTGTTTTTTGCTCTCTCAGAGCATGTTTAAAATTAAACTTGATTCTACAATTGGAACTGGTATTGAACTGGCTTACCACGTACATTTATATCAGTTATCATGACATTTTTAGGGCTTATTTTTTATATTGCAATCCGCTGCAGGACCTATCAACAGACAAAAGCGATTCAACAAACAATCCCGTTTGTCTTTGTAGCTATTTCTGCCCTAACAGGCCTGTTCTCAAGTACAGGGCAGAGTTCAAGACAGCAGGTAAGCGGGAGAATAAACACGATTGAGAAGGGAATTTAACTTCGTGGGGGATGTTAATAATGCCAAAGACGCTGGATGAGAAGGATTGGGACCTCCTTCTTCGAAGAATCAAGGATGGGAAGTGTACTCCCTTTCTTGGAGCTGGAGCTTGTTCTCAAAAGATTCCTATTGGTCCCCAGATTGCAAATGAATGGGCAAAAAATTACGGCTACCCAATGGAAGACTCTGATGATTTGACACGGGTGGCTCAGTTTGTGGCTGTAATCAGAGACGCTATGACTCCAAAGGAAGAAATGTGTAAAAAAATCAAAGAAAAGTTAAAAGAAGTTGCACCAAGTTACTTCGATAATCCTGATGAACTTCATGGAGTGCTGGCCGATCTTCCACTGCCAGTTTATATTACCACAAATTACGATGACTTTATGGTGCAAGCTCTTAAAAGTCGTGGCAAAACACCAATCCAGGAAATATGTCGGTGGAATAAAAGCCTCAAGAAATCCAAACGGACGGCACCAGACTACGTTCCTACTCCTGAAAAACCTTTAGTATTTCACCTCCACGGCTGCTATAAAACACCAGAGTCACTGGTTCTAACAGAGGACGACTATCTGGACTTCTTTGCTGCCAATTCAATGGAAAAAAGCCTGCTTCCGCCGCGTATTCAGGAGGCACTTACAGGCACATCTCTTCTTTTCCTAGGCTACAGTATAACTGATTGGGATTTCCGTGTTCTTTTTCGGATTCTTGCTGAATACTTAGAAATAAGTAGTGGTAGAACGCACCTATCCGTGCAGCTCGTGCCAGGGGATCTTCCTGAGCCCCAAAAAGAAAGAGCTCAGGAATATCTGGATCGCTATTTTGCGGACCTTAATATCCACGTATACTGGCAAGATTGCAGCGAATTTGCCAAAGAATTGAGAACACGATGGGAGGCTTTCAATCGTCCCATACCAGATACTGATAGCATTATTAAAGTTCCAAACCTTGAAACCAATAGGGTTTCGATACTCTTCTTAGCAGCCGATCCCACTGATGCATCTCGCCTGCGGCTTGGTGAAGAATTTCGAGAGATTCAGGAAAAACTGAAATTGGCCAGACTTCGGGATCAATTTACATTGGAATTGCCACAGTTGTCAGTTCGCCCATCAGATATACCCCAGGCTTTGCTTGACACACAGCCGCAAATCGTCCATTTTTCCGGTCATGGCACACCTACAGGTGCTTTATGCTTTGAGAATCGGGCAGGGGAAACCCACCCTATCGAACCTGATGCACTGGCTGCGTTGTTTGAACAATTTAGTGGTCAGGTGAATTGTGTAATATTGAACGCTTGTTACTCAGAGATTCAGGCAAAAGCCATCGCTAAACACATCAAATATGTCATTGGCATGAACCAGGCAATAGGTGATAAAGCTGCTATCGACTTCGCTATTGGCTTTTACCAGGCATTAGGAGGAGGGCGTAACATTGAAGATGCATATAAACTTGGGCGTGTACAAATCCGACTGCAGAATATTCCAGAGCATCTAACGCCGGTTTTAATAAAAGAAGGATCAGTCGTAAATATCACCGCCCAACAAAATAAGGATTGAGACGATGTGTTTATTGTACTTGATTTTATACCTCGAGTGTGTAAGTCCTTGAGATAAAGTGCTATCCTTAAGGGCAGTGTATACCTGAATTTCGGGAAAACTTATGATCTGAGTTTGAAATTAACATTGCTTATTATCTATCTAATTGGAGAAATGATTTCAATTTTGAACTTTGTGGGAGATGTCGGTAATGCCAATTAAGCTGGAAGAGAAGGATTGGGACCTCCTTCTTGAGAGAATCAAGCATGGAAATTGTACTCCCTTTCTTGGAGCTGGAGCTTGTTGTGAAAAGATTCCTATTAGTTCCCAGATTGCAAATGAATGGGCAAAAAAGTATGGCTATCCAATGGAAGATTCTGATGACTTGATACGTGTGGCTCAGTTTGTGGCCGTGATGAGAGACCCCATGAGGCCAAAGGAAGAGATGTGTAAAATAATCAATGAACTGTTAAAAGAAGTCCCACCAAAATACTTTGGAAATCCTGATGAAATTCACAGAGTGCTAGCCGAACTTCCACTGCCAGTTTATATTACCACAAATTACGATGACTTTATGGTGCGAGCTCTTGAAAGCTGTGACAAAAAACCAGACCAAGAAATATGTCGGTGGAATAAAAATCTCAAGAAATCCAAACGAAGGTCATCAGACTTTAATCCTACTCCAGAGAAGCCTTTAGTATTTCACCTTCACGGCTTCTATGAAATACCAGATTCGCTAGTTCTAACAGAGGATGATTATCTGGACTTCCTCATTGCCATTTCAAAGGACAAAAAACTGCTTCCGCCACGTATTCAGGAGGCATTTACAGGTGCATCTCTTCTTTTTCTAGGATACAGGATAGCTGATTGGGATTTCCGTGTTCTTTTCCGGATTCTTACCGAATACTTAGAAAAAAGTATTAGTAGAACGCACCTATCCGTGCAGCTCGTGACAGAGGATCTTCCTGAGCCCCAAAAAAAAAGCGCTCAGGAATATCTGGATAGATATTTTGATAAGCTTGCTATCCAGGTGTACTGGCACGATTGCCGCGAATTTGCCAAAGAATTGAGAACACGATGGACAAAGAAAGAACAAGCAGAGAAAGAAAGGGCAGAGAAAGAATGGGCAGAGAAGGGGGCTTTCAATGGTGATACCTGAATTCCAGGCTTACGTGGGCCCTCGACCTTTTGAAGAGAAAGATGAAGCCATTTTTTTCGGAAGAGACCGTGAAGTTCGAGATCTTCTGTCCCTGGTCATTGCAAATAATTTGGTTCTCGTCTATGCCCAGTCGGGTGCAGGTAAGACTTCGCTTATCAAAGCCGGACTTATTCCTCTCCTGAAGGAAAAACGGTTTGAAGTTCTCCCGGTGGCGCGAGTTAAAGGTACACCTTTAAAAAATGTAACCTTTGACGAGATATCGAATATATACGTTTTTAATACTCTCACAAGCTGGGTTAAAAAAAGTGAGTACGATGTTGAGAGCCTAGCTAAAATGAAACTCGCTGATTATTTGAATGCACGAGAGCGTATGCATGATAACCATGGTATGCCTCTACCCCGCGTCATCATCTTCGATCAGTTTGAGGAAATATTCTCTTTGTATCAGGACCGCTGGAAAGATAGAGAAGGATTTTTTGAGCAGGTAAGCGATGCTCTGGAAGCAGACCCCCTTTTAAGGGTGGTTTTTGTCATACGGGAGGATTTTATAGCTCAGCTAGACCCTTATGAAGATCTTCTGCCCGAAGGATTGCGGACGCGTTTTTACATGGAGCGCCTGCACCGTGAGGATGCACTGCTCGCGATCAAAGAGCCGGTGAAAAAAGCTGGTCGCTCTTTTGCAGAAGGCGTGGCAGAAAAACTTGTCGGTGATTTGCTGAAGATTCGAGTTGAGGCAACACCAGGCGAGGTCACTGAGGTAACAGGAGAGTTCATAGAGGCTGTGCAACTTCAGATAGTGTGCCAGAAACTCTGGAAGGAATTACCTCCAGATGAAAAGCAAATCACGTTTCAGCACCTAAAAACCTATGGCAATGTAGAAGAGGTACTTTCCAAGTTTTACGAAGAGGCTATAAGGACAGCGGCAGAGGAGGCAGGCATTGATGAGGAGGGCCTGCGCAGATTATGCGGTAAGGTGCTGATCACGGAGACGGGAACACGAGGAATGGTGTACCGGGCCCCAGAGTCCACTTGTGATGTTCCCAATGCAGCCATTGATGTGCTTGAAAGCAAGCGCCTCATTAGAGCAGAGTGGCGGGCAGGTGCGCGCTGGTATGAACTGACACATGACAGCTTTATCAAACCGATACAAGATTCTAACAAGGTTTTTAATGATGAACTGGAAGAGGAAAAAAGGGTAAAGGAAAAGCGGGCAGAGAAAGAAAGAGCAGAGAAAGAACTGGCAGCAGAGAGAAAAAGGGCAGAGAAAGAGCGGGCTGAGAAAGAAAGAGCAGAGAAAGCACTACAAATAGAGAAAGAACTGGCAAAGAGCAGAAGACGCTTTATTATAGGACTTGCAGCCTTCTCTATTATTCTTATACTTCTAGCTGTAGTTACACTTGCTCAGAAACAACTTGCTGATGATCAGAGAAAAATAGCTGAAGAGGAAAAACAGCGTGCTGATGAACAGAGAAAAATAGCTGAAGAGGAAAAACAGCGTGCTGATGAACAGAGAAAAATAGCTGATGAGGAGAAACAGCATGCTGAAGAGGAGAAACAGCGTGCTGAAGAACAGACAAAAATAGCTGAAGAGGAGAAACAGCATGCTGAAGAACAGACAAAAAAAGCCAAGAAGCAGAAACGGCGTGCTGAAGAAAAGGAGAAAGAAGCTCTTGCTTCACGTTTAAATCTACCGTCCACAATTCTCCAAGAAAATGACAAAACTCTAGATATAAGTGTTCTTCTTGCCATCGAATCATTTCGGAATAGCAGAACATTTGAGGCTGAACAGTTAATACGTCACGGATTATCATCCATACCTCATAAAGTTGTGGTTCTGAACCATAATGGTTCGGTAAATAATGTTGTGTTTAGTCCCGATGGAAAATACATTGCTACAGCGAGTGCTGACAATACATCACGCGTATGGGATGCAGCTACAGGGAAACAAATTTTTGATCCTCTCAAACATGATGGTCAGGTAAATAGTGTTGTTTTCAGTCCCGACGGAAAATACATTGCTACGGCGAGTGCTGACAATACAGCACGCGTATGGGATGCAGCTACAGGTAAGCAAATTTTTGATCCTCTCAAACATGATGGTCAGGTAAACAATGTTGTATTCAGTCCTGATGGAAAATATGTCGCTACAACGAGTTGGAACAATAAAGCACGTTTATGGGATGCAGCTACAGGTGAAGAAATTCCTTTTCTGGATTCCGATTGGGCGTATAAGGTTGTTTTCAGTCCTGATGGAAAATACGTCGCTACGGCGAGTTGGTCGAGTTGGGGTAACACATCATATTTATGGGACACAGCTACAGGTAAAAAAAATTTTATTCTGAACCATGGTAGTTGGGTAAATAGTGTTGTTTTCAGTCCCGACGGAAAATACATTGCTACAGCGAGCAATGACAATACATCACGCGTTGCATCTACAGATACTTTTAATCTGAAACATAACAATTGGGTATTTGATGTTGTATTCAGTCCTGATGGAAAATACGTCGCTACGGCGAGTGCTGACAATACATCACGCGTATGGGATGCAGCTACAGGGAAACAAATTTTTGCCCCATTGAAACATGACAATTGGGTATATGGTGTTGCTTTCAGTCCAGATGGAAAATATGTCGCTACGGCGAGTTATGACAACACAGCACGCGTATGGGATGCAGCCACAGGGAAACAAATTTTTGTTCTGAACCATAACAATTGGGTATTTGATGTCGTGTTCAATCGTGACGGAAAATACATTGGTACGGCGAGTGCTGACAAAACAGCACGCGTATGGGATGCAGCCACAGGGAAACAAATTTTTGTTCTGAACCATGATAATTGGGTGAATAATGTTGAATTCAGTCTTGATGGAAAATATATTGCTACGGCGAGTGCTGACAATACAGCACGCGTATGGGATGCAGCTACAGGGAAACAAATTTTTGCCCCATTGAAACATGACAATTCGGTATATCATGTTGTATTCAGTCCTGAAGGAAAATATGTCGCTACGGCAAGTTATGACAGTACATCAGGGTTGTGGGAAATATGTAATATCGAGGATCTTATAAACGAATCCAGCAGTCGTTTAACTCGGAATCTTACACCAGAGGAATGGAAAAAGTATATGGGTGATGAGCCTTATCACAAGACATTTCCAAATTTGCCATAATAAAAACTAACAGGAACAAACATTTTTGGCTCTTCGCTGTTTCGAGTGGATAACTTTAATTAATCTCCTAAATGTGAAAGTATATATCTAAAATTTAGAAACATTTGTTGTTGAAAAATAACATTCAAGCTTGATGTTTCTATTTTTGGTCTGGCTACTTTGTAACTAAGCAATTATCTTCAACCCATACAAAACAATGAAGAGCCAACTATATTTAAGAGCTTGAAGCAGAAGGAAAATAGGTATTAAAGGCTTTCAGGAATTAAGCTAAAAAATATGACTATGAGCTAGTTCTAAAGCGTTTAATTTGATTCATTTACCTTTTAATTTTAGTTAGTATCCCGTAGATGATCTATATTTCTGGAATTCACTTTTCTCATTCTAACATACTTACAGCTTTTCCAGCAAAAGGCAAGGAGAAAGGATAGATTGTATTTCTGACTTCTTTTTCTTATAAATTCAATAATTATTTTCCACATATTAGTAAATATACTTTAATTATTCAATAAAAATACTACTTCACAATAAAAATACTAATTCAATAATAAATAATCCATGTTGTGGTTTTTTAGGAAATATCTTGTCAAATTTACTATGGAAGACGATATTACTATAGTAGTAGAAGCAAAAGAAGCTGCTATGTTTGCAGCAGCGTGTACGAGCGCTAATTTTAATGTGACTTTGACCTGGAAGAGTTGAAAAAGAGAAGAATTGAAAACGTTTCCATTCTGTGCCCTGATTTTTAATCTGCTTATAGAATAATGGACCAATTCAACGAGTGGGGATATCATGATACCTGAAGATTTAACAGCAGGAACCGTTCAGATTCTCAGG
>ENA-OSEO01002919-OSEO01002919.1-sediment-metagenome-genome-assembly--contig:-NODE-2919-length-22036-cov-10.548067_pt1 | contig 22036 bp, 16 predicted proteins | sample MGYA00237883_ERZ534232 | MGnify/ENA metagenome assembly ERZ534232
GGAAGGAGTGGAACAGGATTAGGCACGGCGGTTGTATGGAGCACAGTAAAAGACCACAAAGGATATATTGATGTTCAAAGCACAGAAGGAAAAGGAAGCACATTCACACTTTATTTTCCCGCAAGCCGGGAAAAAATGACCAAAAAGAAAAGCATATTACCTGTTGAAGTCTATATGGGCAAGGGAGAGTCAATTTTAGTGGTAGATGATGTAAAAGAGCAAATAGAGTTAGCACTTACTATGTTGACTACATTGGGTTACTCAGCCCATGCTGTTTCAAGCGGCGAAGAAGCAGTTGAATATCTAAAAGAACACACCGTAGATTTAATCGTACTTGATATGGTTATGGATCCAGGCATGGATGGCCTTGACACATATAAGAAAATTATCAAATTGCATCCACAGCAAAAAGCAATCATTGCAAGTGGGTTTTCTGAGACAGATCGCGTAAAAGAGGCTCAAAGACTTGGTGCTGGAGCATATGTAAAAAAACCGTATACATTGGAAAAAATAGGATTATCTGTTAGGGATGAGTTAAAAAAAATAACAAATCTCAAATTTTCTCCTGAAACCATTAATTTAAATTAAAATTCAACATACCCACACATCGCAACCTTAACAACATTTGACCTAAGAGAATAATACCATAGTCATCATACTTTTTGAAATTTAAGATCTATTGCCGATGGATTTTCAAAACGAATATGTTGAAAGCCGGGGTTGATAAGGTGTATAAAGATACAATCATCGGTTACGGCTCAAAGGTGATGAATGCTTATTTTAAAATAGAATAACGTTTTTTCGTAAGAGTTTAGCCTTTTGAAAATGAGTCGCGAAGCTTCCTAAAAACGGATTTGTTTCAAAAATCTGAACAGTTACGTTTTTTCTAAATAAAAGGGGGCATCATGACGGAAAAGGAATCGATCGGCTTTATCGGACTCGGGATGATGGGAAAACCGATGGCGGAAAACCTGATGGCGGAAGGCTATCGGCTGAGGGTTTTCAATCGGTCTGCGGACAAGACGTCTTCCCTGGGGGAAATGGGCGCAACCGTCGTATCGGCTCCGGCGGATACGGCCGAACCGGGTGGCGTCGTCATGAGCTGCGTAACCGAAGATGCTGCTCTGGAGGCGATCGCGGGATATGGCGGAGAACTGGCGGAACGTCTCGGAAAGGGCGGGGTACATGTGTCGATGAGCACCGTTCTTCCGGAAACCGCCGATACCCTTTCCCGCCGGCAATCCGAATTCGGCGGTCATTACGTTGCCGCACCGGTCATGGGGCGGCCCGACGTGGTTCAAGCCAGGAAACAATCATATTTCGTTGCCGGTGACCCGGCAGCAAGGGCCCGAATACGGCCGATTCTTGAGGCAATCAGTTTGCGAATATTCGACTTCGGCGAAAACCCGGCGGATGCCAATACCGCCAAGCTGGCCGCCAATTTTCTCATCGCCGCGTCGATTGAAGCGATGGCCGAAGCCTTTGTCTTTGTCGAGAAAAACGGTGCCGATCCGGCCGTGCTCCACGATGCCCTCGGCAGTACGCTCTTTGCCTGCCCGATTTATCAGAACTACGGCCGTCAAATCCTCGATGAGGCTTACCACACACCCCTGTTCAAGCTGTCGTTGGGATTGAAGGATATCCGACTGATTACACGGACTGCCGACGCCAGCAATACACCGATGCGGTTTGCGCATGTCCTGAAAGATCGTTTCCTGGCCGCAGTGGCCCACGGCCGGTCAAATTACGACTGGATCGGCATCGCGGCCGAGGTGCGTGACGAGGCCGGCCTGTAAGATGTGTTAGCACAAGACACCGAATACCGTGTTGTCCTTTTTGATCTTTTCGATGGTAACCTGAACCAGGGTATTGAAAAGATGGTCTTTGCCTTCGACATGCACCGGAATATAGTTGGACGTGATGCCTTTCAGCATCCCTGTGGTTTTGTCCCTTTTCCCTTCAATTAAAACCGCAACCGTTTTTTCCGTATAATTTTCATAAAAAATACGTTTTTTTTCGCTTCCGAGCCTGCGCATTCTTTCACACCGCGCCTTTATTGTCTTTGACGGAACTTTTTCGGGATATTTCCCGGCAGGTGTCCCAGGGCGGGGTGAAAAGGGGAATACATGCAGATACGTCACCGGCAATTTTTCGATCAGCGCGACCGTATTTTCGAATGCTTTTTCGGTTTCACCCGGGAATCCGATGAGGACATCGACACCGATGCCGGCCTCTGGAATTCGTTCCTTTATTTTGAAGATCAGATTTTCGAAAAAAGTGCGCGTATAATCCCGATGCATCCTTTTTAAAACAAGGTCATCCCCGCTTTGCAGGGGGATGTGAAAATGGTCGCAGAACATATCTGTCTTTGCCACAAGCTCGATAATTTTCCGGGTCAGTTCGTGAGGTTCGATGGAGCTGAGCCTGACCCGATCGATGGCATTTGAATCACGAATGCGGACCAGCAGGGACATTAAGTCGGTTTGGGGTGAAAGGTCTGTCCCATAGGCCCCAAGGTGCACACCGGACAACACCACTTCATGAGATCCGGACTCCTTTAAACACCGGATGCTGGTTAATACGCTTTCAACAGGCATGCTGCGGCTTCTCCCTCGGGCATAAGGGACAATACAGTATGAACAGAAAGCGTTACAGCCGTCCTGTATCTTCAAAAACGGCCGGGTCCGGTTTCCGGACACCGTTACGGGGACGTGCTTGAAATGGTGTTCGGACAGGATCTCTCTGTGGATCAGGGAAGGGCAGGGGCCCTTATCCAGGGATAACACCATATCAGGGATTTTGTGTTTATCTCCATGACCGATGATGTGGTGTACCCCGTCTATTTTCTTTATGGCATCCGGCTCGGTCTGGGCATAACAGCCGGTGACGACAATTTGTGCTTCCGGATTGGATCGTATGGCCTGCCGAACCGACTGCCTGGACTGCATGGCGGCTTTTCGGGTGACCGTGCACGTATTGATGATGCAAAGACCTGCGGGATCTTCGGCGCCTGCCGGCACGCCGCCCAACTCCTTCAGCCGCTGAGCTATGGCGTCCGACTCATATTGATTCACTTTGCACCCTAACGTCGTGATCGTAAACTTGATCATTGGTTATTTGTTTCTTTTATTTATAGGACACAGATGACGCGGATTTAACGGATCTGCACAGATATTCAGATGGGTTCGCTCCGCTCACAATTGGGGCGACGCCCCCCTAATTTCTCTATGATCCGCGAAAATCCGCAGAATTTGTGTTATCTGCGTTCCATAAGTGTTGAACTTTGAGCCTTTTCATTAGTCATATCACCTGGCCCCTTGAACCCTTTTCCGACTTTCAGCCTTGAGCTTTCAGCTTTCAGCTTTGGTACTTATCCATCCCCCACCCAGCACCTCGTCACCCTTGTAAAATACGGCACACTGCCCGGGGGTGACGGCTTTCTGGGGTTTTTCGAACCGAACCTCGGCCGTTTTTTCGTCAACGGGGGTCAGCATGGATGCGGCGGCCGTATGGCGGTACCGGATGCGGGTATGAACCTCCGACGGCCGGCTCGGGGCCTCCTGTATCCAGTTGATATTTTCAACCCTGCACCGGGAAGCGAAGAGATCTTTTTTAAACCCCACGGTCAGTATGTTCTGCCGGGTGTCCATGCGGATGACATAATAGGGCTCGGAAGCCGGGCGGTTGATTCCCCGGCGCTGGCCGACGGTAAACAGGTGCAGTCCCTTGTGCTCTCCCAGTACATTGCCGTCAACATCTTTTATCAAACCGGGTTTGGGCTCAAATCCCTGTTGCCCGGCAAGGAAATCCCCGTAGGTTTTGCCTTTGATAAAGCACACATCCTGGCTTTCCGTTTTTTTGACGGGCGTAAAGCCTTTTTGGCTTGCCAGCCGAATCACCTCGGATTTTTTCATATATCCCAAGGGGAAACGGGCGCCGGCAAGCTGCTGCTGTGTCAGGCGGGCCAGAAAGTAAGACTGGTCTTTTTGTGAATCGACGCCTCTATAAAGATGATAATTGTTTTTGGTGTCCTTCTTTAAAACGGCGTAATGCCCGGTGGCAAGGGTTGACGCACCCAGTGTTCGGGCAAAGTCGAACACGGCTTTGAATTTTATGGACGGATTGCACACCATGCAGGGATTGGGGGTTTGCCCGGCCTGATACGTTCGAACAAAGTAATCCACGACATTATTTTTAAACTCGGTCCTGCAGTCGAAAAGTTCGATGTCGATGCCCAGTTGTTCCGCGATGGAAAAAATCTTATGGGATTTTGAAAGATGAAAGTCTTGACCGTTATCGGAAAAATGATCTTCATATCCGGTCACAAAATGAATCCCGACAACATGGTGCCCATTTTCCTTCAAAAGATGAGCAGCCATCAGAGAATCGACGCCGCCGCTCACGGCAATAGCGGTTAACGGCTTCATCCATTAAAAAAAGTTTTGTTTGAGGGGCGAACTTCCATCGCCCGGGTGGGACAGGTCGTCACGCACAATTCGCACACGCTGCATCGTTTCTGGTTGAAATCGACAGACATTTCAGGCCGTTTGATGGAAAGCGCCTGGGTCGGGCAGACCGCCGTGCAGGCGCCGCAATGGGTACACCTTTTATTAATGCGTTTTATCTCCTGGGACGCATTCAGGACCTGGACGCCCCGCTGCTTGAGATATTTTACGCCTTCTTTGAAATCCTTGCGGTTTCCCGCAAGTTCCAACACCATCACGCCTTCTTTTCTGGGGAGTATGGACGCATTGAGAATATTGAAGGTCAGGTCAAAATCTTTTGAAAGATAGCAAACAATCGGTTTTTCCACTTCTGTTTTGGGGAAGCGTAAAATCAGTATTTTTGAGTACACGGCGAACCTCCGAAAATCCTTTATTTTTGATTAAAAAAATATTACTTTAAATATACATGCTTATCCTGTCAACTGCAATTTAACATTTGAGTCGGATTAACCCTTTTGGGTCGACATTCCATGAACCCTTTTGCGTACCGGACAACGGGTCTTGCCATCAAGACACTGGCAGGACTTTCAAAGGCTGAAATTCGAATTCACGGCAGAGAAAATCTTCCTGAAGGCTCCGCATTATTCGTGGTGAACCATTTCACCCGGATCGAAACCCTTCTCCTTCCGTACCATATTCATAAGCTGGTAAAAATTCCGGTATGGTCCCTTGCCGATTATCAATTTTTTGAAGGGGCTCTCGGTGCATTTCTCGAAAAGGTGGGTGCGGTATCTACAAAAAACCCTCACCGCGACCTTCTCATTATCAAAACGTTGCTCACCGGGGAAGCCAATTGGATCATTTTTCCGGAAGGCCGTATGGTCAAAAACAAAAAAATCGTTGAAAAAGGACGATTTATGATTTCCTACGCCGGCGGGAAACGTCCGCCGCACACCGGCGCCGCCACCCTGGCCCTGAGGGCCGAATTCTACCGCCAGCGGTTTCGTATCCTGTTTAACGAATTTCCCGATGAAGTCCGACAGTTGTTGGATCGCTTCCGAATCGACGCCATTGAGCCGGTGTTAGACAACAATACGTATATCGTACCGGTGAACGTTACATATTATCCGCTCAGGGCATATGAAAATATTCTCAGCAGGCTGGCAGTCCGGTTGATAGACGATATCCCGGATCGCATGCTGGATGAGATCATGACCGAAGGGAGCATGCTGATGTCCGGTGTGGATATGGATATTCGGTTTGGCAAGCCGATAGAGATCAGGTCGTTTATGGAGCGTTCGATCATAAAGAAGGATATCTCCTCAAAACATCGCATCGGTTTCGATGACCCGATTCCTTCAAAACAGGTCATGCGAAATGTTGCATTAAAGATTATGCAGGAATACATGTCCGCCATTTACAGCATGACCACTGTAAACCATGATCACATTTTTGCATCTTTGTTAAAGCAGATCCCGTTTAAAAAAATCGACCGGAATGATTTGAAAAGAAGGGCATTTTATGTGGTCAAAAGCAACCTTGATGAAACAGGGGTTTATCTTCACGAAAAACTTCATTCGGACCAGACCCATCTATTGATCGACGACCGTTTCAACATGCTCAAGAATTTTGTCAAAATTGCCGAGCAAAAGGGGGTTGTTAACATAACCAATAATACGATCATAAAGGACGCCTCAAAATTTATCTCTCCTTTTGATTTTCATCGCATCCGCATTGACAACCCGATAGCCGTCATCGCAAATGAGGTGGAACCTTTAAAAAAGCTCCAGCGAAGGATAAGGCGGTATGCCTGGATGCCTGGGTTTTGGCTGAAAAGGAACATCGCCCGAATTTTGATGAAAAATGCGATGGATGAATTTGAACAGGATTATAAGGAGTTTTATATCGACGGAGAAACAAAAGAGAAGGATATCGGAAAGCCTATTCTGATCAAGGGTGCCTCCCGTGATACGGGCGTGGTTTTGGTACACGGCTATATGGCCGCTCCTTTTGAGGTTAAAGACCTTGCCGAGGTTCTGGGCAGAAACGGGCTGTGGGTCTATGCCCCCCGTTTAAAAGGACACGGCACTTCTCCGGAAGATCTGGCACAAAGAACCTATACGGACTGGGTGGCCGCTGTTGAAAAAGGATATGCCATTATGAGTCATCTGTGCAGCCGGGTTGTGGTGGGCGGATTTTCAGCCGGAGGGCTGCTGGCCCTGGAACTGTCGTCAAGACTCAAGGATATCAAAGGTGTTTTTGCAGTTTGCCCGTCCATGAGGCTTCAGGATTTTTCTTCAAAGTTTGTTCCGGCGGTTGATGTCTGGAACCGGTGGATGAAAAAGGTTCGACTCGATGGTGCCAAAATGGAATTCGTCGAGAACCGGCCTGAAAACCCCCATATTAATTATTTTCGCAACCCGGTTTCCGGCGTGCTGGAGCTGGAACGGCTCATGGATGCCGTGGATGACAGATTATCCGACATTCGAATGCCGGCCCTTGTGGTTCAATCCTCGGGAGATCCCGTGGTGAGACCCGGCGGATCACGGCGGGCGTTTAAACGTATCGGGTCCGAGGATAAATCGTACATCCTTTTTAACTTTGACCGCCACGGCATACTTCTTGGCAAAGACTCGGAGAAAGTACACAAGGCGATATGGAATTTTATCGAAGGATTAAATTGAGTTCCAGGGAAGTTTTTCTGAAAAGACGCTGAACGGACAGTGTTTTTCGCAGCCGTTCACGGATTTTTAATTCGGGATTTTCTCGTTCTACCGCCAGCCGATGGTTTCGTATCCCTTATCATGCAGGCATTTTTCAACAAAACGACGAAATACCGGGCCAGGCTTTCCTGAGTCGATGGTTTTCCGTGTCATGGTGGCAGCGCCGACGCCGGCTGCACCCGCACCTGCCGCGCGTCCCACATTATTTCCGAGAACCGCCCCCACGGCCGCGCCGGCAACCGCTCCGACGGCTGCGCCGGCTGCGGTATCCTTTGCAATTTCTTCACCCTTGTTTTCTTCGGCCCCGTATTCTGTTGCAAGACGCATACACGTGTCAATATCGGCCTGGGCCCTTTCGTTCCCAACCTCGTTGAGATAGGGGTTTGGATACAAGACGGGCCGTTGCCCGGCACATCCGCAAACGATCCAGAGAAGAATCATCAAAAAAAGCTTGCTTATTTTTGACATTTCACGCATTGGCAATTCCTTCATAATTTTCTGAAAAACAGAGATCCTCAACCTGGAACCGTAAACCTGGAACCGTAAACCTCGAACCAGTTAACCCATGATACTATTGTTAACATTATATGACAATAGGCATTTCATAAACGTCTCGGAAATTCTACAACTTAATGAAAATACAGGTTTATTAATGGCCACCTGTTTATTTCATCAAAATGGAAGAATGGAATGCTGGAATGTTGGAATATTGGGGATAAAGGAGGAAGTAGAACATTATAATTGTAAAAAACTCCTTCAATCCCATTATTCCATTACTCCATTATTCCACCATTCCAATTGTGCGCGAAGCGAACTAAGTTCGATAGATCCGAACGACCCATGATTTTTTTTCACTTTGCGTTAAATTTTTAGGTGACATTTGCCGATAGATGTGTTAGCAATTCCAAAAAAAGAAAGGAAACCCATGATTCGCACTTCCATTTTCAGAACTATTGATGCAGGTCGAGCGACCGGCGCTGCCGCGGCGGCTGCCGCGAGGCAGCCTGTGGTCCTGAAGGGGAGCGGATAGCGGATTCCTCAAAAAATCAATCAGGGCTGCGGGCATTCAAACCCCAGCCCTTTTTTATGTTAGGGCTGCAAGAGCAGCCTTTTTTATTTATGGCGTCAAGAACACTAATTTTAATGAGGGGGAGGAATTTCAATGCGAACCAATATTGTCCACATCGGGGCACAAGAACTGACGTACGAAATCCGCAACATCGTACGTGTGGCCGATAAGCTTCAGGAGTTGGGGGTAACCGTCTATATGGAAAACATCGGTGACCCTGTTGCCAAGGGTGAAAAAATCCCCGTTTGGATGAAAGACATCGTTGCCGAACTGGTCAGAGAGGACGACGGCTACGGCTACTGCCCGACCCAGGGGCTTTTAGAAACCCGTCAGTTTCTCGTTTCCCTGAACAACAACAACGGTCATTGCCGCATCACTCCGGAAGATATCATCTTTTTTAATGGACTCGGGGATGCGATTACCAAAACCTACGGGTTTTTAAACCGCACCGCCCGGGTCATTACGCCGTCACCCACCTATACCACCCACTCTTCTTCCGAGGCGGCTCACGCCGGATTGCCTCCGGTTTGCTATCCTCTGGATCCCCACAATCACTGGTTCCCGGATATTGAAGAACTGCGCCGCCGGGTCAAATACAACCCTGCGGTGGCCGGCATTTTATTGATCAATCCCGACAATCCCACGGGGGCGGTCTATCCGGTAAGCCTGATCAAAAAGGTCGTTGAGATCGCGAAGGAATTCGACCTCTTCATTATTGCCGACGAGATCTACCAGAACCTGGTATTTAACGGCCACAAAACCGAGTGTCTCAGTGCAGTCATCGGTGACGTTCCCGGAATTTCAATGAAGGGGATCTCAAAGGAGCTCCCCTGGCCCGGATCCAGATGCGGCTGGATCGAGATTTACAATGCCCACCGGGATTCGGGTTTCAAATCCTACATCCAGAGCATCCTGAATGCCAAAATGGTTGAAGTCTGCTCCACCACGCTGCCTCAAAAGGCTTTGCCCCATATCTTCAGGCACCCTCAGTATCCGTCGTACCTGGAAGAGCGTCGCCAGCGATATGAACGCTTCTCAAAAATCGCGTATGACCGGCTCAGCACGATTCCAGGGGTTATCGTCAACCCCACCAATGGTGCGTTCTATATGAGCGTGGCCTTTGAAGACGGTGTGCTGAACCACCACCAGACCCTTCCCATTCCCAACGGGGCGGTAAGTGCGCTGGTGAAGGAACTTACCGAAGGTCCGAACGTTCAACCGGACAAACGGTTCGTCTACTATCTTCTGGCTGCGACGGGAATCTGTGTGGTTCCCCTGACATCCTTTAACACACAGATGCAAGGATTTCGGATTACGCTTTTAGAGGTGGATGAAACAAGGTTCCGCAAGATGCTCGACAAATTAAAAGAGGGGATTGAACAGTATACTGCCTGAATCTTATGAGCATGGATTTTAGATCGATCTCATGGTTGGAATGTATGCCGGATAAAACGAATTGTCGGGTATCTGATTCCCGATAACCCTATTAAAAAAGGACATCACCCAAAAAATGAGACAGCTCAGACCCGTGCTCTCCGCCGGATATCTTTGGCGGGCCACACGGCATCGGCGGAAAGGTTGTATGTGTTCAGGGGGGCAGTCATTTCCCCTTCACTTCGATGTCTCCGTCACTGAAAATACGAAACGACTCCGCCAACCCGCCTGCCATGCAAGGCGCGAGCGGGCAGGTATCGTTACGAGAAAACAACTGCCCCCCTGAATAGTTCCGAAAAGTTTGTTTCGCGCCAACAATCGACACTTATCCATCCTCAATTATCCATTCAAACAGACAAAACTTTGGCATTATTCTTCCAAAATCATTCGTTTTTTTGTCAAAATTCAACAATCTGTTTCCAATAAAAACCAATAAGCATTTGTAATTTTAAGCGATTATATTGCTGGCAAGGTATTTGCATTAACCTCTTTTGTTTTATTTCAATAGGATAAACCTTTGGAAAAAAATGATGCCATGAGTGGTGATAACCTTTCATATAAAGAACTGGAACAGCGCATCAAGGCGCTGGAAAGGAAAATTGTCGGATCCATCGGGTCGGATAGTATCCAGGAAGGGAATGAACAGCGATTTCGTCTGATTTCGGAAACGTTGCCGGTTGGAATTTTTGAAACGGATGCAACAGGCGAGTGCCTGTATACCAACACCAGTTGGCAGGAAATTTTCGGGGTGAGCCTGGTCGAAAGTCTCACGCGTGACTGGAGAGAGTTTCTGCACCCTGACGATAGAGAATTGGTATCCGTACAATGGGCACAGACACTCACGAACCTGAAGTCGTTTTCAAGAGATTGCAGGATCATTACCGCAAAAAATGAGGAGCGCTGGATTCACCTGCGGTCATCTCCTGTTTTTTCCGATAACGGCACACGGTATACCGGCACCGCAACGGATATTACCGACCGTAAGCGTTCCGAGGTTGAACTCAAAAAGGCCAAGGATGCTGCCGAGGCGGCCAATATCGCAAAGAGCGAGTTTTTGGCCAACATGAGTCACGAGATCAGGACCCCCATGAATGGTGTCATCGGGATGGCAAATCTGCTGCTGGACACCAATCTTGGCCCGGATCAGCGGGAGTTTACAGAAACCATCCGGAAGAGCGCCGATTCTCTGATGACAATCATCAATGATATTCTCGATTTCTCCAAAATCGAAGCCGGCAAACTCGCGCTGGATATCATCGACTTTGATTTGAGGGTCACTCTTGAGGAGGTCAGCGAACTCATGGCATTGAAAGCTTATGAGAAAAAACTGAAATTCGCCTCCATCGTTCATCATGAGGTACCCTCCTTATTACGGGGGGATCCGGGACGGCTTCGGCAGATCCTGATCAATCTGGTGGGGAACTCCATTAAGTTTACAGATACGGGTGAGGTGACGCTAGAGGCTACCCTTGACGAAGAGGACGCCCGCTGGACTGTTGTGCGCTTCAGTGTAAGCGACACCGGCATCGGTATCCCGGAAAAAGGCATGGATCGCCTGTTTAAGTCGTTTTCGCAAGTGGACGGCTCTACCTCCCGCAATTACGGTGGTACGGGTCTGGGGCTGGCCATATCCAAGCAACTTACGGATTTGATGGGGGGATGTATCGGCGTCGACAGCAAAGAAGGCCGGGGGAGCACGTTCTGGTTCACAGTGGCACTTGAAAAACAGACCGAGGACAACGAACCGTGGATGATGGCCGAGGATATTCGCAAAAAGCGAATCCTGATTGTGGATGACAACCCCATCAATCGACAGGTTTTCAGAGAGCAACTTATATCCTGGGGATGCCGCTATGGCGAAGCCTCAAGCGGAGCCCAGGCAATAGATGAATTGCGGACCGCCCAGGAAATTAGGGATCCATTTGAAATCGCAATTATCGACATGCAGATGCCGGATATGGATGGGGAGGCATTGGGCCGAAATATCAAAAAAGATCCGAATCTGGCAGGCACCCTTCTCATCATGGTAAGTTCAATCGGGACACGGGGGGATGCGGCCCGATTAAAAGACATCGGTTTTGCCGCCTATTTGACCAAGCCGATCAAACAGTCTCAGTTGTATGACTGTCTCAACACGACATCAAGAATGTGGAAAGAAAAAATACAGGCTCAGGATACGCCCATTGTCACGCGTTATTCATTAAACGAGGATAAAAAACGCCGGGTTCGCATTTTGCTGGTAGAGGATGATGCGACCAACCAGAAAGTGGCACTGAATATTTTAAGAAAATTCGGTTATCGGGCCGAAGCAGTGAACAACGGACAGGAAGCATTACAGGCGCTGACGAAAGTTGCCTACGATGTTGTATTGATGGACATACAGATGCCGGTGATGAACGGGTATGCGGCTACGCGGCGAATACGCGAATTGGAGCTCAAGGCCCAAAGTGAAAAATTCAATAAAAAGGCCCCCAAAGATCGTTCAGCTTCTGAGTTTCAGTTTTTGGCACAATCGGGGAGGATACCCATCATCGCCATGACGGCCCATGCCATGAAAGGGGATCGCGAGAAATGCATCGCAGCTGGTATGGATGACTATACACCAAAACCTATCAATCCACAGGAATTGCTGGAAAAAATTGAAAAGTGGGGCAGGATTGAAAGAATCGATCCGGGTCCTGAGACCGAGGTTCCTGAAGACCGCGCGTTAATCGGCGCATCTCAGAAGACAAAACCTTTAGATCTTGAAAAGGCCCTGGAACGCATCATGGGAGACAAAGATTTTCTTAAAATACTCCTTGACGGGTTTATCCAGGAGTTACCGGGCCAAATTGAATCCATAAAAGCTGCCATTGCCGGAACGGATGCGGCAGAGGTGGCCAAACAGGCACACAAAATAAAAGGGGCGGCCTCCAATCTGAGTGCAGACGGTCTTTCTGCCGCTGCCAGATCGCTGGAAGAGGCCGGTCTCAGGGAACGCATGGACGAAGCGAATCAAATTCTGGAAGTTTTAACGGCAGAAGTCAGGCGGTTAACCGAATATATCGAACAGGCAAAATGGTAACAGATTCATAACTGAAGCGGTCATTTGCGGCCATACGCATTATATACCCAACCACCTTTCCCTACCCTCCTGTAATCGGAAAGTTTGACAGTAAGTTCATATATTTGATAATAATCTGAACTGATCGGTTCCAGGTTCAGAGTTCAAGGTTCAAGGGTTACAACCGATTGGCATTGCTTGTAATTCTGTTTAAAACCCGGGGTTCCAAACATAACCTATTGGGGGACTGGCTTTATAACCACTATACATGCAAGATGCTTTTGGCATGAGTTGTTTGGTTTTTTTAACCCAGAACGTTGAACCCAGAACCGCTCAACCTGGGAATAAGTATCCTGTGATTCAATGTGTCTGTCGGCGTCTATGGACGAAATCGCAAACAGGAGGTCAAACAGATGATTCACTGTGGTGAAATCAAGGTTCGGGGTTTTCATATCGATGTATTTTCCCATGTTAACAATGCGAGATATCTGGAATTCATGGAAGAAGCCAGATGGGTTGTCTTAGAAGAATATATCGGCTTCAAGAGGATGAAGACATTGGGAATCATCTTTGTTGTCGTCAATATCAATATTAACTATCGAAAAGCTGTTTCAATGGGAGACAGGCTCGAGCTGTATCTCGGTCTTCATAAGATCGGCAGCAAAAGCGCGGTCTTTCATCAGGAGATCAGGCTGAAAGGTGAAGATACCGTTGTTGCAGATGCCAAGGTGACGTTTGTATTTGCAGATGCAAATTCGGGCAGGGCCGTCAGAATAGATGATGAGATAAGGGGGCTGCTCGAAAAACTTACCAATGGGGCCGAAATTAAATAGACGTCATCCCGGTGCGATACAATATTTAGGAAGAAGGGTTGAACCGGCCGATTCCCTGCTTATGTTAAGCGCATGCAAAAATATAGCCTTTTGAAAATGAATCGCTTCAGGTATGCTAAAATTTTTTCTGAAAGAACTCGTAGATAACGGCTTCTAATGAAAAACCGGTTTTAGCTTTTGAGAATGGTTTTGGTTTTAAGACCAAATGGTTGCATTTAAGCTAATCCGGAATGGTTTTTTCATAACAAGCCGTAATCTACTCAAACAGCTTCCAGTAAAAATTTTAGCACACCTGAAGCTTCCTAAAAACAGGTTTGTTTCAAAAATCTGAACGGTTACAATGGAATTAATGAGGAGTTGTTCAACCGCCACAGGAGTTCAATGATGCCGTTTGTGACTGTACCCGGATTAAAAGGCAAGGTTTATGTGCCTGAGAAACCGCAGGAAATCGCCAAGAAGCATCCATGCAGGGATTGCTATTTTTGCCAGTCATGCAGTGACGATCGGTGCAGAATGTGTCTTGGTCCAAAAGACCACAACTGCAGGAAATCAGTTGAGGAATAAGTTGTCCGGGGCCAATACCTGATTGGACCGGATACGGGGGCGATAGTGTTTACAAATAAAAACACACCGCCCCCTCATCTAACTCGGATCAGGTGTTTTTTTGTAATTTCAACTGATCCTCAAGGAGTTTTAATCGTCCTTTCAGCTCCTTTTCATGCTGCCAGTTTTCTGTTACATCTCTGATGATGGCGGCACTGCCAATAACTTCATTCTGATGGTCCCGTACGAGAATTATCGTAAACTCGACAGATATTCGTTTCCCATCCTTATGGGCGGCCGGCACTTTAAGCAGCTCACTGCCATACCGAGTTTCACCGGTCTCCATCACCTTGTAGTACCCCTCCCAGTGCCGTTCACGCAATTTTTCCGGAACAATAATATCTAAACTCTTTCCGATTGCTTCTTCGCTGGTGTAGCCGAAAATTGTCTCGGCACCCGAATTCCATACCCGTATATTTCCTTCTCGATCGGCAAAAAGGATAGCATCCTGGGCGAAATCTACAATCTGTTTGTATATCCACTCTCGATCAGTTAAACTCGTCATGATTTACCTCCTCCCATCTCAATAGTCATTGTCCTTTATCGGACCTTACCGGTTTCGGTTTTCATTGCTCCTTTTGAAGCCTGCCGATTTAACACCGCAAATAGAATCATGGCCAGTACGGCCATGATCACGAAGACCGAAAACCCCTGCGCGTAACCGGTTTGACCGTTTATTTTGACAAAAAGTCCCATCAAAAGCGGTATGGCAAAGCCGCCAAATGCACCCAGACCGCCGACGATTCCGGCTGCACCGCCCACGGCTGCCGGACTGTATTTGGGAACCAGTTTGAACACGGCTGCATTGGCAACCCCCATTCCCAGTGCGAGAATCATCTCTCCGGCCAATGCCAAACTTTCCGACCGCAACGCCAAAAACATGAACACTGCACCAATGCCGACCATCAGGAAGGATGCAAGCGCAACTTTTTCACCCCCCATTCGATCGGAAGCATAGCCGCCCAGAACCCTCAGCAAACTTGCTGAAATGGAGAAGAGAGCGGTGAATAAACCGGCACGCACGAGACCCGTTCCGAACAGTTCGGCCCAGTAAGTGGGGAGCCATACCGTTAAAGCAATAAATCCACCGAACGTTACAAAGTAAAAATAGGTTAACACCCATGTGCGCCAGTCCGAGCCTGCCTTTTTGATCGATTCCATGGCGGTCCCGGAAGGGACCAGTTCCTCACCACAGGCGAATAGCAGTGCGTCCGGATCAATTTCGATGCCCATTTCCTGGTACTGAAAATAAGGGGCGTCTTTCATGTATATGTAAATGAGGACGACAAGGAGCAGGAGCATGCCGAACCAGAACACGTAGGAAACGGTAAATCCCAGCGAGACCACCATAAACGGCAAAAGTAAAGCGAATAAACCGGGAGCCAGGTTGCCCAAACCTGCATAGACGGCCAGTGCCGAACCCTGTGTTTTTTGCGGATACCAGTAGGATACAGTGGGTATGCCTACAGAAAATACTGCGATACCGCAACCACAGAGGACACCGGACAGCAGAAAAAATGGATACTGAGCAGGGCGGGGAATTGGGAAGAGCCAAAACATCAATGTGATACCTGTCACACCCAGGGCGGCGAGCCCCAACAAGATCAAGATCGGTTTCTTACCCCCAATCCGATCGACCATTGCGCCGAAAGGAATCCTTAAGAGAGAACCGGTCAGCGCAGGACTCGCAGCCAGCAGGCCCACTTGAAATGGGCTCATGGTCATCGTGGCCTTTAGTTTACTCACAATGGGACCGAAAGCAGAGACGCCGGCAAAGCCTCCGAAAAATGCCAGGGTTGTCCAGAATAGAGCCGCCCCGCGACTGGATTTTGCGTAACAGACAGCTTCTTCGGTCATATCAACCTCCTTGTTGTGGAGAGATTGACTGTTAAGAATACTCAATCGACAACCGGGACAGATGTCTCGGACACCCGGCGTCGAAAAACGATGTATCGTCTCAACGGGTATGTAAACGGTGCGCTCCAAATATGAACCAGGCGACTAAACGGTGAAAAGCCCAACAATGCAAACGCGCTCAGAATATGAATCTTGTAACTTAAAGGTACTGCCGACATCAGCTCCGGATTCGCTTGAAAAAATACAATGCCTCTGATCCAAGGTGCAATGGTGTCCAAAACATAGAAATGACCGAACACCACGTTAAACAGCCCGGCACCAGTGACAAAAATCAGACCCGCAAGGGTCACATGGTCATTGAAGGTCGTGGTGGCCCGGATACGTTTTACGGTTACCCTGCGCCAGAGAAGCAATATCGAACCGACAAAAGCCGCAGCACCGACCACGAGTCCCGACCAGTAAGCAATCCGCGTATGGGCCTGGCCGTCGATACCCGCCATATCAAAGATGGTCTGTGGTATTAAAAGTCCTCCGGCATGGCCGACCAGTGTCAGCAGAATTCCCCAGTGAAAAAGAGTGGTGCCGGGATATAGATTTTTCTTTTCGAGAAATTCGCTCGATTTTGCGTTCCAGGAAAACGGGTCCGCAATATACCGATAGGCATGTCCGATAACGAATGTTGTCAGAGCCAGGTAGGGAAAAACCAGAAATGCCAGCGTGTTTGTTATATTCATTTTTATTGCTCCGGTGTTTAATGGTTATTTTGATGATCAGAATAAAACCGGTACCTCTCAGTTTATCGTTTTCGCCCCAGCAGCCAGGGCCGCTCCGGATAAGGCAAGAATGTCTATCAGCTGTTCGAACAAAATTGCATACGGATGACCTGCCCGCCCGAGCCTATCGGCCAACGTCACCACAACCTCTCCATAAATCGGAATGATTTCCGAATGCGCAACATCCGGTCTTTCGGATGTAAATTCCAACACCAGCGGCAGAAAATCAGGCAGCTCGCTGCTGATTCGCTCAAAACCCGTCTTCAGATAGACCTCTTCCAGGTGCACCAAAGCCAGCCCTCTCTTTTCGGTGTCTCCCCAGCGATGATAGGTCAGGTTCATACAATTGGAAGGACTGATATCAAATGTTTCAGTGTATTGCTCCTGAAGCTGAATCAGGGAAGTCTGTTCGAAATATGACAAAATTTGGTCGTATTTATTTCGCACAGAAGCATTTTCGATCTCTTTAAGAACTTCTCTGAATGCCGGCAGCAATCCGAGCAAGGATTCGTCGGGGTAATGAAGCAAACAGGAGATCAGTTTAACCTGAACGTTCATAGTTTTCACCGTCGTCCGTTACAGTTTAAAATTCAATTGAGAGGTCGGGGAGGTTACACGCTTTTAAAAAAAGATGATCCATTCCGCTCCGATGATAAATAGTTATTAATAGTAAAAACACCCTGGGTCTCTCATTTGGATAGATCAAAGCCACAGCATCCCTGGTCTGTATAAAGTCCTTTTTCCTCGGTTCGACTGAGGGTCGGAACAACAAATCGTTCATTGTAATCGGCGATGGCCAGCAAACGATAAACGGCCTGGGCCGTCTCCACCGTTAATCCGACGCTGTCCAGCACTTCAGCGTCAATGGATTGCTCAACACGAACGGATCGCATGTACTGGCGAATAGCCGCCAGGCGTTTGAGCGCCAGTCGTACCGGTTCTTCGTCTCCGGCGCTCAGCAAATTTGCCAGGTAGGTGATCGGTATTCGAAGGGAATCAATCAACGTATCCAGGTTCGTTGACGGTGAATGTTCGGCGATCGGACTCAGCGGCGGAATATACCATACCATTGGCAGGGTTCTATATTCCGGATGCAAGGGGAGCGCCAGCTTCCAGGTTTTGGTCAGCCTGTAGATCGGCGAGCGTTTTGCTGCTTCAATAAAATTCGCTGAAATTCCCTGCTGTTCAGCGGTCTTGATTACCTCGGGGTCTTCGGGATCAGCCAGTATCTCCAGATGGGCAGGATACACTTCTTGAATTTTTTGGGCGGATGCCGCCCACCGAATTTTGTCGACGTCATACAACACCACACCGACGTACCGAATCCTTCCGACACAAGTCTGGGCACAGAGGGTGGGCATTCCCGCCTCGATGCGCGGATAACAAAAAATACACTTTTCAGACCGGCCGGTATGCCAGTTGAAGTAGACTTTTTTATAGGGACAGCCGGATACACAGTACCGCCATCCGCGGCATCTTTCCTGATCCACAAGGACAATGCCGTCTTCTTCACGTTTATAAAGGGCTCCGGACGGACAGGAGGCCACGCAGGCAGGGTTCAGGCAATGCTCGCACAGACGGGGAAGGTAAAATAAGAAGACTTTTTTGAATGCCAGATAAATCGAATGATCCAGGTTATTAAAATTGACGTCATCACCTCCGGTTTCACAAACGCCGGCCAGGTCATCCTCCCAGTTGGGACCCCACTGAATCCGGGTGTGTTCTCCGGTGATCTGCGACTTCGGCCGGATGGAGGGTTGATGCTTTTTCCGGGGACCGGATATCAGTTTGTCGTAATCATACGTCCAGGGCTCGTAATATTCGTCAATGGTCGGCAAATCGGGATTGTGGAAAAGGTTGAGCAGTTTGCGCCCCCGGCCCCCGGCTTTAAGAATCAGTTGATCATTTTTCAATTCCCATCCGCCTTTGTGAATCTTCTGGTTCTCCCACTTTCGGGGATAGCCGATTCCGGGCTTGCTTTCCACGTTATTAAACCACATGTATTCGGCGCCCTTTCGGTTGGTCCACACATTTTTGCACGGAATACTGCACGTGTGGCAGCCGATGCACTTGTCCAGGTTTAAAACCATTGCATATTGGGCCTTAATCTTCATACCACTCCACCTCCTCCGCCTTGCGAACAAGGATCACCTCGTCCCGTTGGGACCCGACCGGCCCATAGTAATTAAAGCCGTAGCTCAGCTGTGCATAACCGCCGATCATATGGGTGGGTTTGACCATGATACGGGTAACACTGTTATGGGTTCCCCCCCGCTGCCCCGACAGCCCGGACCCCGGTGTATTAATCAACCGTTCCTGTGCATGGTACATGAATGCCTTGCCCGGCGGAATGCGATGACTGACCACTGCCTTGGCCATGACCACGCCGTTCACATTGAAACATTCCAGCCAGTCGTTGTCCTTTACACCCAGCTTCCCTGCATCGTCATTGTTGATCCAAATCGCCTCGCCGCCGCGAAACAGCGTCAGCATGGTCAGCGTATCCGAATAGGTGCTGTGAATGGACCATTTGGAATGGGGTGTCAGGTAGTTGAGCACCAGTTCCTTTCGATCATCACGCTGTACCCCGGTGGAACCGAGGGCATGCATATCGACGGGCGGGCGAAAAAGGGGAAGGTTTTCCCCGAAATCGCGCATCCATTGGTGGTCCAGGTAAAACTGCGCTCTGCCGGTTAAGGTTCGAAAGGGGACCTTTTCCTCGATGTTGATCACAAACGGCGAATACCGTCTGTTTTCAGATTCTATGCCGCTCCAGGTGGGTGATGTGATAATCTTTCGCGGTTGAGCGCTGATATCGCCAAAGGAGAATTTCTCACCTTCTCTTTCACGGCTCAGATGGATCAGTGTCAGACCGGTTTTATCTTCGAGCATTTTCCAGGATTTGACGGCTGTGGCGCCATTCGTCTCCGGCGCAAGGGCCAAAATCGTTTCAGCCACCTGTTTTCCGGTCTCAAGAGACGGCATTCCATGGCTGACGCCTTCTTCAGAAACCGTACCCAGTTTTTCCTTAAGCAGCGCATATTCTTCATCAGAAGCCCATGCAGTTCCCTTTGACCCGATGCCGACCTTGTCCGTCAGCGGTCCCAGTGCGGTCATCATTTTGTATGTATTGGGGTAATCGCGATTGACCACAACCAGATTGGGTAGGGTTTTACCCGGTACGGGATCGACGTCTCCTTTTTTCCAGTCCATGACTTCGGGCTGGGCGATTTCACCCGGTGAGTCGTGCATCAGCGGTGTGGCCACCAGATCTTTCATTTCACCCAGGTGAACGGCGGCCAATTCCGAAAACTTTTTGGCAATGGTCTTGAACTGTTCCCAGTTGGTACGTGACTCCCAGGGGGGATCGATGGCCGGATTGAACGGATGAATAAATGGATGCATATCCGTGGTGCTCAAATCATGCATTTCATACCATCCGGCAGCAGGCAACGCCACGTCAGCATACATTGCACTGGTTGACATCCGCAGTTCCATGGTGACGAGAAGATCGAGTTTGCCCTCCGGCGCCGGGTCACGCCACCTGATTTCCTCAGGCCGGATATCTCCATCCGTATTAAAAACCGCATTCTCAACACCAAGCAGATGTTTAAGGAAATACTCATGTCCTTTGCCGCTTGCACCAAGCAGGTTGGCCCGCCACAGGAAAAGCATCCGGGGAAAATTTGCGGGATTGTCGGGATCCTCTATAGAAAATTTTATGTCCCCTTTTTTGAGTTTATCAACCGTGTAAGCGATAATTTCCGCGTCAGAGGAAAAGCCTTTCTCGACCGCCTCCCGACAAATGTCTATGGGATTGATGTCGAACTGCGGGTATGAAGGAAGCCAGCCCAGCCGTGCGGCGACGGCATTATAATCGGCCATGTGCTTATAACTTTTGGATTTTGCATCGGGTGAGTAAAGCTGTTGCGGATTCATCGTGTCGTAACGCCACTGACCGGTTGCAAAGTAGTAAAACGAAGTCCCGTTTTGGAGTCGAGGGGGACGCCGCCAGTCCAGGCCAAAAGCAACCTGTGACCAGGCGGCCTGAGGTCGAACTTTCTCCTGACCGACATAATGCGCCCAGCCGCCGCCGTTGACTCCCTGGCATCCGCAAAGCGTCGTCAGACTGATGATGGTTCGGTAAATCATATCACTGTGGTACCAGTGGTTGGTCCCGGCGCCGAGAAAAATGAGAGATTTGCCGCGTGTTTTTTCAGCATTTTCGGCAAATTCTCTTGCCACACGGACGACATCCTCCTTCGGTACGCCGGTTATCGCCTCCTGCCAGGCCGGCGTATAGGGACGCGGATCATCGTAATTCTCAGGATAGCCGGCTTGATGAGGGCTTTCCGGATGCCGTATGCCCAAATGTGCGGCCATGAGATCGAAGACCGTTGCCACCCACCGTTCTCCTTTTGTGGTGATGACCTTTTTGGCCGGCACGATACCGGATTTTAACTGCGATCCGTTAAAGTCAAACAAAGGGAAATTGACCGTTATCCAGGTGTCATTGTCTGCGGCAAAGCTGAGCGCAGGATCAATTTTCTTGTCGTTGAGCGCATCGGTGAGGTCAAGATTCCATTTGCCGGATTCATTCCAGCGAAATCCGATGCTGCCGTTTGGAATACAGAAGTCGCGTTGCGTGTTGTCGTATAGAACGGTTTTCCATTCCGCATGGTTCATCTTTTTATCCAGATCCGATGCCCGCAGAAAGCGTCCGGGAATATGGGCATCCTCTTTTTTGTCCATCACCACAAGAAACGGCAGATCGGTGTAATTCCGGGCGTATTCGAAAAAATAATCCGTTCGACGATCAATATAAAATTCTTTGAAAATCACATGGGCCATGGCAACGGCCAATGCCGCATCCGTTCCCGCTTTTGCAGGAAGCCACGTGTCTGCAAACTTGACGTATTCGGCGTAATCAGGGGCAACAGCGGCAACGCGCGCACCACGATATCGCGCTTCGGTGAAAAAATGAGCATCCGGTGTCCGGGTCATGGGAAGATTGGTGCCCCAGACAATCATGTACGTTGATTCATACCAGTCGGCGCTTTCCGGAACATCGGTCTGTTCTCCCCAGATTTGCGGTGAGGCTGGAGGAAGATCACAATACCAGTCATAAAAGCTGATCATGGAGCCTCCGATTAATGAAAGGAATCTGGCTCCGGAAGCATAGCATACCATGGACATGGCCGGAATGGGCGTAAACCCGAAAATTCTGTCCGGGCCGAATTTTTTTACGGTATGGAT
>ENA-OSEO01002920-OSEO01002920.1-sediment-metagenome-genome-assembly--contig:-NODE-2920-length-22019-cov-3.723817_pt1 | contig 22019 bp, 17 predicted proteins | sample MGYA00237883_ERZ534232 | MGnify/ENA metagenome assembly ERZ534232
CGATGCCGAGAACTGGAAAAAGAGCCGGATTCTGCGGGAATATATTTTCGAGATTAAACGGCTTGCAGCTTCCGGCGGGCTTGCCATCAGCTTTGAAAAGCCCCTGTCCGAATGGCTGAAGTGGGCGCATGACCAGGCGGATCGCTTTAATCCCCTGACCCCCAGCCCGGCGTCGATCTTGGATGAGGAATGCCCTGCAGAAGAAAAAAAGAATGAATATCCTTACTCCCGATGGTAAACCGGAAGTGCTTTTATGAAACGCACCGAGACATACGATGAAATCAAACCATTGATTGCTTTGTGCAAGGCCGGCAAGCTGTTTGAAATTCAGGGATGGATCGCATCCGGAAAACCGGTAAACCGGATTACACCGTCGAGTTCATCTGGGTCATGTCGAAATACAATGCCTCTAAACCAGAATTCATCGAGGAACTGATCCGCACGCCTTCTATCCGGTCCCTCATTTCAAAACACTCGGAAAGCTTGGCTAAGATGATAAAGGCGATGGCCTCTGAGACTGGATAATAAAAATTGCCTCACCCTGGAATCTATGGTGATTTTCTGCCTGATGCCATTTAAACTGAAAAGTTGACCGCCAGATTATGGTTGCCATTCTAATCTTGGTACTGATAGGATGTTTTACCGTAATGTCATTCCAGTTATACAAATGTCGGAGGCAAAGAGAAAATGTTTAAATTCTTGCATGCTGCAGACATCCATTTAGACAGCCCCATGCACAAGCTGGAAACTTATGAGGGGGCTCCTGCCGGCGAACTTCGGGGAGCCACCCGAAGAGCGTTCGAGAATATGATCGAGCTGGCCATAGCCGAAGAAGTCGCTTTTTTGATCATTTCCGGGGACCTTTATGACGGAGAGTGGAAGGACTACAATACAGGGCTCTACTTTGTATCTCAAATGCAGAAACTGCGGGAAGCAGGCATTCCGGTGTTCATGATCGCTGGGAACCACGATGCCGCCAGCAGAATCACAAAAACGCTTCGCCTTCCCGAAGGCGTCAGCCTTTTCCCATCGGACAAAACCCACACCGAACATTTAGAAAACATGGATGTGGCGATTCACGGCCAGAGTTTTGCATCCCCGGCGGTCAAAAATAACCTGGCGCTGAAATACCCGCCGCCTCTTAAAAACTGTTTTAATATAGGAATATTGCACACCTGCGCAACGGGGCGGGAAGGCCACGAATCCTATGCGCCCTGCAAAATAGAAGACCTTCAGTCAAAAGCGTATGATTATTGGGCGCTGGGACACGTCCATCAGCGCGAGATTCTCCTTAAAGATCCTTTGATTGTGTTTCCCGGAAACATTCAGGGCCGCCATGTGCGGGAGACGGGACCCAAGGGGTGCATGCTGGTCGAGGTTGATAATAAAGGCAAACCAGAGGCCTCCTTTCGGGCTTTAGATGTTGCCCGCTGGTTCATGGTTGAAATAGATGCCTCGACTGCCGGGACCGGTTATGATGTTCTGGACCTGGTTAGGGAAAGACTGGATAACCTGCTGGAAGAAAACGGTGGCCTGCCGCTGGTGGCCCGAATTAAAATTGTAGGGAATTCGAGAGCCCATGACGATCTTTCCTCAGATACTGAGCGATGGACCAACGAAATCCGGTCTGCCGCCATGGACATGAGCAGCGGGCTGATCTGGATAGAGAAGGTTAAGGTGCAAACCGATTTTCCCATGGATTTAAAGTCCCTGAAATCGTCCAGCGGACCGGTGGGCGAGCTCCTATCCTATATCGATGAGATCGGAAATGATCCTGAGAAGCTAAAGTTTTTAGGCGGAGTTCTGGAGGACCTCAATGTCAAGCTTCCCCGAGAGCTTAATGAGGGGGAAGACGTTTTAGGGCTAAACGATCCAAATTGGATGGGTGATATGTTGAAAAAAGTCCGGCCGATGCTGGTCCGTCGCTTGCTAAAAAAGGAGGGTGCCGGATGAAAATTCTTCAGCTAAAACTCCTTGCATTCGGCCCTTTTTCCGGAGACATGATTGATCTGGGTGATGGGAAAGAAGGCCTTCATATGGTGTACGGACCCAATGAGGCCGGTAAAAGCTCAGCACTCCGGGCGCTTCGGCAGATGCTCTATGGCATCCCGGGCCAGTCTCCGGACGATTTTATTCACCCATACGCGAAAATGCGGATCGGGGGGGTATTGCGTCATAGCGACGGCACCGTGATTGAACTCATTCGCAGAAAAGGCCGGGCGAACACGCTGCGCGGAAGCGATGATGAGAAGCTGCTGGATGAAGGCCTTTTTCAGAAGTTTTTAGGGGGCATCGATGAAAGTGTATTTGAGACGATGTTCGGCATTGGACATGCAGACCTTGTAAGGGGTGGTGAGGAGATCGTAAAAGGAGGCGGAGACATCGGCCAGGCCCTCTTTGCGGCCGGGGCGGGCATCTCCGATCTTCGAGAGACTCAGATGAACCTTCAGACGGAAGCTGAAGCCCTTTTTACGCCTTCGGCATCTAAAAGACCGATAAATGAAGCCATATCCAGCTTTAGGCAAACTCAAAAACACCTTCGGGATGCCCAGCTTCCGGGACAGGAGTGGGAAAAGCATGATAAGGCCCTGCGGGCAGCCCTTAACCGCAGGAGCCAGGCAGACATTGAGCTTCAGGCCAGGCAGACCGAGCAGCATCGCCTGGAACGGATCAGGGACGCGCTCCCTTTGATATCCCGCCGCAAAGCGCTGATGGATGAGCATAAATCCTACACCGGGGTTGCTCTTCTTTCCGATGATTTCGGAGAACAGCGCAGTGAGCTGCTAACGGATTTAAGGGTTTTGGAAAACGACAGGAACCAGGCGCAAACTGATATTGATGAAATTATCAAAAGCATCGAGCAGCTGGATATCAATCAGGCGGTTATTGACAGCGCCGACCGTATCCAAGAGTGTTACCGAGAGCTCGGCAGCTACCAGAAGGCAGCCAAAGACCGGATAAAACTCCAGACCCGCAGAGATACGCTCCGGGGGGAAGCACAGGAAATCCTCTCCGGGATCGGAAGAGATCTTATCTTGGACGAGGCGGAAAAGCTCAGGTTGAAAAAGGCCGAAACTGCCAGGATTCAGGAGCTGGGCACCCAATACGAACGTTTGATGACACGGCTTGAAAATGTCAAAGAAAATGCCGCCGGTCTGGCCCCCCAGATTAAGAGTCTTGAGAAACAACTGGAAGATTCTGAAACCCCCGTCGGCGTCGATAACCTTAAGGATGCCATAGACCGAGCCGTGAAATACGGCGCCCTTGAGGATCATTACCACACAGCGTGCGGCGAAATAAACCGGTCATTGAGTTCTCTTGAACTTGCATTGAAAAAACAGACCTTGTGGAAAGGGAGCCTTGAAGCGCTCGCAAAGCTGGCGCTGCCACCCCTGGAGGCCATAGATGATTTTGACCATCGGATTGATGAAGAGCAAAAGAAAGTTTCGCAGCTTGATTCCGAGCTTGCCGGCGCCAGTGAAACACTCTTAAACACAGAGGGGCTGCTCAGGGAATTGGAATTGGAGCAGGAAGTTCCCAGCGAAGAGACCCTCAAGGGCGCAAGGGGCCAACGCGAGGAGGGCTGGCGGCTTATTCGCTCAAGCCTGGATAAAACCACAGATCCAGATAAGGAAACGCAGCTTTTTATAGAATCCTTGAAACCCGCAGAGAATCTATTTGAAGCCTATGAGGCCAGTGTTTACAGAGCGGATGATATTTCCGATCGATTGCGGCGGGAGGCCGACCGGGTGGCGAGAAAGGCCAAACTCACTTCGGACCAGGAGACCCAAAGGATTCGAGTCGAGCGTTTAAAGGCTCAGCATGAAGCAGCCCAGGCGGAACTAAATGAAATCACCAGGAACTGGTCAAAAATCTGGGAACCGATTAACGTGTTATCGCACGCGCCCAAAGAAATGCGGGCATGGGTTCAAGACCAGAAAAGCATTATCCAGCAGCTCTCAGAGGTCTGGGAGAAAAGAAATAAAGCCGATGATCTAAAGTCCAACATGGATCAGTGCCGCGAGGATTTAAGCAGCCGCCTGTCTTCCATCTCGCAGCCTTCAGCCCGAGACAAGGAATCCCTATCCGACCTGATCAGGCGATGCCAGAAAGTGGTCAAGGTGCAGGAGGAGAATAGGAATAAAAGGGACAAGCTCCTTGCCGATATTCAGCAAAAAAACGATGAGATCGCCGAAGCCAACTCCAAGCTGAAACAAATTGAAGCGGATCTTTCAAAATGGCAAAAGCAATGGAAGGAGGCCATTCAGCCATTGGGACTGGATGCGGACGCTGCTCCCAGCCAGGCATATGCTGTAATGGAAGAATTAAAGAGTCTCTTTGACAACCTCAAGGAGGCGGGCATCCTTCACCAGCGTATCATCGGTATCGACCGGGATGCAGCGGCCTATGAGCAAAAAGTGACCGGCCTTGTGCAACAGACGGCCCGGGATATCGAAAAACACACGGTTGAACAAGCCGCTTCGGAACTCAACGCTCTGCTCAATCAATCAAGAGCAGCCCGGTCCCAAATGGATCGGTTGGAAAAACAAAGCACCCAAGGCAAAAAGCGGTTTCGTGAGGCTGAAAAGCGCATCTCAGAAATTAAGTCCAAACTGGATATTATGTGCGAAGAAGCGGGATGCTTAAATTATGAAAATCTAACCGAGGCAGAAAGGCGCTCAGCCAAGCGTCGGCAAATCGAGTCAGACCTTAAAGATCTCGAAGAGCAATTACACAGGCTGAGCGCAGGCGCTGATCTGGGTGATTTCGTCACGGAAGCTCTGGCGGTCGATCCGGACGCAATAGAGGGCCAAATAGTCAGGCTAAACGACGCCATCAAAACCCTGAACGCAGAGAAGTCCAGCCTCGACCAGGCCATCGGCGAGGAAAGGAATGAACTGAGCAAAATGGATGGAAGCTCCACGGCGGCTGAACTGGCGGAGGCAGCCCAGGGCATCCTGGCCCGTTTGGAAAGCGACGTTGAACGGTTTGCCCGCCTCAGAATTGCATCGGCTGTTTTGGTACAGGCAATTGAAAGATACCGCGAAAAGCACCAGGGGCCGGTTTTAAAAAGGGCCAATGAACTTTTCGCACGGCTAACAAATGGTTTCTTTGAGGGCATCAGGGCGGAATTTGATGAGCAGGCCAACCCGGTGCTTATGGGTGTTCGCCCCGGTGGAAAGGAACTTGTAGGGGTAAAAGGGATGAGCGACGGGACAACCGACCAGCTTTATCTGTCCCTCAGGCTGTCGAGCCTGGAATCATATTTAAAAAACAACGAACCCATTCCGTTTATCGTTGACGACATTCTGATCAAGTTTGACAACGAGCGGGCGACAGCGACCCTGCAGGTAGTCGCAGAGCTGTCAACGAAAACGCAGGTGATCTTTTTTACACATCACCGGCATCTTGTTGAATTGGCAAAAGCGAATATTGAACCTGGCATCTTGTTTGAACACACATTAGCGTTACGGTAGGCGCCGCTGATGGAGCCAGCAATGCAGGCAACAGAATCCGAATCGCCGCCGGTGTTGGCCCCCCCGTTGCACCACCGCCTTATAGTCACTTGGGTATCCATAGGCTAGCCACGGGTCAAAACGGGGTAAAATACAGCTGGGAACGAAAAAATATGTTATCGCAACACACTTAAATAATTTGAAATTTTGGTCGGGGCGAGAGGATTTGAACCTCCGACTCCCTGCTCCCAAAGCAGGTGCGCTACCAGGCTGCGCCACGCCCCGACATTCACAAAACGTTCGCGAAGTGTCTCTATCATGCTTTCGGACCTGATGCAAGATCCTATCGGCTTACTTGAACCGCAACAGGGAGCGCATTCCCCGTAGCGACGGAGGCGGGGCTGCGGCTTGCCGGAGCAAAGCAGAGATCCATTTTGTGGGGCTGCGGGGAGCTTCAATCCCTTAATAACAATGTTTCAAAGCCCAGGGATATTGTCGGTTTTCAGGTTACATCGTTTCCTTTCAGATAAGTTAATAACCGTTTGACTCCCGTGTGATCCTATGGCATGCTTCCTTCTACCCAGGCTGAAAGCATAAATGAAAAACCTTCCTGATGCTGACAGAATGAGATTGGCCAAAAACTCAATTTAACAAAATCTAAATTAGTGTGATTGGAAAATATCCCAGTTTGCGGTTTGTGTGGCTTTTTTAAAATATATCTTCTTTAAAAGGCCTTTAAAGAAGGTTTTTCAACCACTTAAATTGGTCAATGAAGGGAGGCAGGCATGAAAAATGTTTTTGTTATTGCAGGGGTTTTATTTACTATTTCCGTTTTTGCATTTTCCTCAACGCAGGCTTGGGACTTACCACCCGACAAAGCTACGGTCGGCAAAGATGTCATCGATGAAATTGTTAAAGGCAACGACTTTCCTGAAGCAACCACCTACGCTAAAGAAGTTTTTTACTTGGATTTCCTCTCCTACGGTAAAAAGTTTACACAGGTAGTAATCCGCTTAACTCCCAAGAACCCTCTGGTCCAAAATGGGAAAAAAATAATTCTCGTTGCAGCCGAACCTGGGAGCGAGTACGGCGGGGATTTTCTTGAAACCGTTGAAGGAAAAGACGGTATGGGACCATGGATGGCCAAAAGAGGAGTAACTTTTATTGCCTTGACCCGTGTGGGCCGGTGGAATTTTTTGTCTGGCGACGACACCGGATCTTGGGAGAAAATTCCCAGCGACCAACGAATGCCGATATTCAACCGGGACCAAAAAACAAACTGGTCTCCTAATGATTATACAAGTAAAACGATTAGTGCCGGTGACACCGCAAGCTCAAGTGATATCAATCGATACCCAAAGGAGGGAACAGAGTTATATAATCAAATGTTGGCTGCAACGCCTGTGACGCTCTTAAAAGGCTACCAGTATGGCTTGAACCTCACGATACCTCAGGCGGAACGTCATGAATCCACTGTACTGTATTGGGGCATGTCCACCGGTGGCGCCTTTCTTTGGCCGCTGGCTAAATTATATAAACCCGATGGATATTTGGGATACGGGACAAGCTCAACCGGTCTGGCCTACCTTTACCGGAGGGGGACTCAGGGTAATTTCGGCAATCCCTACGAAAAATCATTTCTACAAGTCAGACAGCGCGGGACGAAGGATTTCGATTTCTATACAAAACACATCGACGACAAAAACCTGAAAGAAGCCTGGTGGAAAATGGCGCTCAAAAATCCTCGTTTCAAAAGTGTAGAGGATCCCATGATGATGTTTCATATCGGGGCGTTAAGCGAAATGGCGACCCGATTATGGATGGCGGATTTCCTCCCGGCTGAGTACAAGGCAGGCGGTTTTAATAAATTTTTGAATGACATATTGGAGCCTTGCTTTCCTCCCGATATTCTGAAGGAAATACCTGCCCTCGAGATCAATGGCACGCTGGATGAAGTCATGCCGCCAAAGGTGGTTGATGCTCATCGCGATGTCATGGAACCGCATTGTAAAAAATACAGGGTTGCCCGAATTCAGGATTTTCATCACTATCTTTTCACTCAAGATATGATTAAAACTGTTGGAAGTCTGTGGTTGCGATTTATTGAATCCGGGTATTATGATTGATGGAAGTCATGTAATTGGCAAAGGCAGGGTGTTTTTACCCTGCCTTTGTTATTCGGTTTAATGTATTTGAGCCTTTTCCATTAAGTGTGAGCCATCCTGCCATTGTTGAAAAGATCCGGCTAATGAAGCAGATCTGGCCTCTCGGGGTAGATACCTCTTTTATGATATGCACTCGGAAAAAATTGCCGGGCACCGAACCCTGCGATCACTGAAAAAACGCTTAACCCGTTATTTCATGATAATATCCGGATTAAAGAAAAATGTTTCAAAGCCCTTCGATGTTGGCTGCAAACAGTTCCTCAACATCAAGAAGCCGGGGGGTCAGGCCCTGCTGACAGGCATACAGAACCAGCTTTTCAAGGGTTTTACGATTGGCGTTGATGCCATATGGCCAGAAGTTCTGTCCGAATATTTTATGGGTCTCTTCCATTACTGAAGGCAAAAGCGGAATCATCGCAAAAAGGGCGCTGTTGTCATTCAATGCATCCATTACTTTTTGGCGCACCTCACAAAATGCTTTATACAGGCTGCTAAGCGCCCAGGGATATTGCCGGTAAATATCTTTACGCAAAATAACGCAGTGCATGATCGGATGGATGCCTGTCCGCTGATAAAATTCTATTTCAGCCGACTTGTAATCGGGAAACAGCCGCTGCACCCGAGGCGACCCCTTGGCAAAGCAAGGCGGAACCTGATGAAGGAATGCCGCATCGACCTCACCTGATTCCAGCATATCAGAGATATTCTGTCCGGTTTCCAAATAGCGTATTTTTGTATTTGCCGGCATCTGAATCGGCACCCGCGAGCGAATTGCAATTTGCCAGTCAACCGAGGTTAGATCCAGCCCGTATTCTTCCCCCATAATTCCCATGATCCAGACAACCGCAGTCATACCCCACTCATGGATGGCGATACGTTTGCCGTTTAAATCTTCCGGCTTCTCAATTCCGGCATCCACGTTCACATAAACCATGGAATGACGGAAGACCCGGCTCGGAAAAGCCGGCATCCCCACAAAAGGGCTGTCTCCCGCCCCCGATAGATAACAGTGCGTTCCCATGGACATTTCCGAAACTTCAAATTCCGGAAAACGGGACATCCGGTGGAAGATTTCAATCGGCCTCATGGTAATGATTCGCAGGTCGATCCCCTCCGGCCGGACAGTTCCCTTTTGCAGCATAGCGGTCCGGTCGTAATCCCCAAAAGCGGCCGTAAGCGTCAAATTATTCATGACGTCAGTTCTCCTTGATCAGTCCGTTAAGGGTTTAAAACACCGGGGGGGGGTCTTCGACCCATGGGGCTGCCCCCCTCGGCTGAATTACAATTCTCACAGGCACTACTCATCAGAATATTAATGCCGGACGCTTAAATGCCTTGCAGATGAAAATCTCCGGCGCCCCCTTTGATGGCATCGAGAAAGCGATCACCATATCTTTCAAACTTTTGTTCCCCGACGCCGGTCACTTGAAGCATCGCCGCCCGGCTCGCCGGCTTGAGAATGGCCATCTCCTTTAGGGTCTTGTCATGGAATACGATATAAGGCGGCAATTCAAGTTCTCTGGCGATCTCCAGCCGCAGCAGTCGAAGCTTTTCAAACAGCTGATTCTCTCCCTCATCCCTAAACTCCAAAACCTTTTTGGATAAAGGCTTGACAGGTCTTTTCAGTTTATCCGGGTGTGGATCTTTTCGAAATTGCACCGGCTGAAGACCTTTAAGTAACGGCCAGCTCTTTTCAGTGAGGCGGAAACCGGATATTTTACCGATGTCCACTGTCAGGAAACCGCCGGCCAAAAGCTGGCGAAACACGGCACGCCATTGCGCCTGGGACAGGTCATTCCCGACCCCGAACGTTTTGAGCCGATCGTGTTTCAACTGCTGAACACGGTCCGTACAATTCCCGACCAGAATATCCGTCAGGTGGGCGGCTCCAAAACACTGGCCGGTTCGATAAACGCAGGATAGGGCCTTCTGGGCGGCAACGGTGCCGTCCCAGGTTTCTACCGCCTGGAGGCAGGTATCGCAGTTCCCACAGGCGTTTGGATATACTTCTCCAAAATATCCGAGCAGGGTCTGGCGCCGGCATACGGCTGCTTCACAGTATCCGAAGAGCGCCTCCAGTTTCTGCTGCTGAATCCGCTTAAACGCTCTATCCCCGTCGGAAGTTTCCAGAAGCCGCCGCATGGCCACGACATCCGCCAGTGAATAGACCATCCAGGCCTCCGCAGGCTGTCCATCCCTGCCTGCCCGCCCGGTTTCCTGGTAATAAGCTTCCATGCTGGAAGGCAGGTCCAGATGCGCTACAAAGCGAACATCGGGCTTGTCAATACCCATACCGAACGCAACCGTGGCAACCATGACAACATTGTCTTCAATGAGAAACCGGCACTGGTGGCGCTGCCGGGCCTGTGTATCCATGCCGGCATGATATGGCAGGGCATTTACGCCATTTTCCTGAAGCCACTGGGCGGTTTCATCGGCCCGCATACGGGTACGGGTGTACACGATGCCGGCCTCCCCCACATGTTCGTTTCGGACAAATTCGAGCAGCTGTTTCTTTCCGTTGCTTTTCGGTTTGACCTGGTAGTAAATGTTGGGCCGGTCAAAACTTGAGATAAACTGCCGTGCGCCCGACAGCTCCAGCTTGTCGACAATGTCCTTGCGAGTGACCCAATCTGCCGTTGCCGTCAGCGCGATTCGCGGCACGGCCGGAAATCTTGCGGTCACCTCCGCCAACCGGAGGTATTCCGGCCTGAAATCGTGGCCCCATTGGGACACGCAGTGGGCTTCGTCGATAGCAAAAAGAGCCACCGGGATTTTGCCCAAAAAGTTCTGGAACCCCTCCGTTAAAAGTCGTTCCGGGGCGACGTAAAGGATATCACACTCCCCGCTGATCACCCGGCGCTCAATCTGTCTGGACTCATCAGCCGACAGGCTGGAGTTTAAGAACGCCGCCCGAATGCCGTTTTGGCGCAGGGCTTCAACCTGGTTCTGCATCAGGGCGATAAGGGGCGACACGACCAGGCCGACGCCCTTTCGTACTATCGACGGAATCTGGTAGCAAATCGATTTTCCGCTTCCGGTGGGCATCAAAACAAAAGCATCCCTGCCGTCGAGAAGGGTTTGGATAATCGCCTGCTGATTTTCCCTGAAACCGTCGAACCCGAAAACCGTTTTCAATATCCCCAGCGGTGTCTGGCGCATAGTCTCCATGTTCATGTTATCAGTACATCTCATATTTAACCAGCCGGCCGTCAAGCCCGCCGGCCTTGATGGGCTTTTTCCATGATGCTTTCAGCCCGATTTTTTTAATATGGTCCCGTTCTCCGAAATAAACAAAAGCGGTCGAGCCCTTGCATTTCTGCTTCAGAAAATCACCCAAATTTTTATAAAACACTTCCAGATTCTCGTCTCCCCCCATCCGAATGCCGTACGGCGGGTTGGTTACAATGACATACCCTTCAAGGGCGGGCAGCGCTCTGAAGTCCGCCTGTTCGACCCTTACGTTATTTCCGTAATGAATCCCCATCAGGTTTGTCCGCGCCGCGCTGACAGCCTCCGCGGACACATCACTGCCCGCAATCAGTCCTTTTGGCAGCTTCCGGATGCGTCCGTCGGCCTTTTTTTTTACCTCATTCCAGACAACACCGTCAAAGTCGGGCAGAAATTCAAACCCGAACCGATCTCTGAAAACACCCGCGGGAATACGGCTATAGCGCATGAGCGCTTCACATAATAGGGTACCCGAACCGCACAACGGATCATACAGCGGAACAGAGCCGTCCCACTCGCTGAACCGGATAATGGCGGCAGCAACGGTTTCCTGCATCGGGGCCGAAACGGTCTCCTCTCGGTATCCTCTCCGGTGAAGCGCGCCGCCTGAAATGTCGAGGCTTATAACGGCCATATCGTTTCTGATATGAAGGTTCAGCAGGATATCCGGATTCCTCGCCGACACATCCGGACGTTGACCGGTTTTTTCTCTGAAATAGTCGGCCACCGCATCTTTCAGGCGCAGAGCCGCATACTTTGAATGTAAAATCGCGCTATCGGAAACCGTCCCCGATACGGCAAAGGTATTGCCTTCCGCGAAAAAATCTTCCCACCGAATCCGTCTGGCCTGTTGATACAGCGTATCGGTATCCGGGCAGGCAAAAGCTATCAGCGGTGCAAGGCACCGGGAAAGGAGCCGGGTCATATAATTGATTCGATACAGGGTGTGCTTATTCGCCTTGAAACGAATGCCCCTGAATTCCGCTCTGACATCTTCAGCGCCAAGTTGAGCCAGTTCCTCTGCGCCGGCTTCCTTTAAACCGTCGGCTACCTGGGCAAAATAACAGCCATCCTTCAGGTACTGATACGCCGCTGCCGGTCGTTTTTCTCTTCTAAGGCGTTTGACCCCATCGACTGAACCCATTTTTCACCGCTTTCATTTCAACCCGAACCGGAAAGAATGCTCGAGATATGGCTTGATCATTTCAAGCATTTTGCAGTATGAAGGTAAAAACTGCAAGAGTTTGGGTGTAAAATCAACCCAATTGTGAAAAAATCTTTTCTTCGGAGACAGGTAGGCACTCACGCCGCCTGAAAAAACCTTAACCGGTGTTAATGCTAAGGCCTGCAAAATGGATACGGATTATAAAAGCAGAACCCAGAAAAAAAATGAAGACCGGGCCCTGCAGCGCCTGGGCGAACAGCTGGTCGCCCTGCCGGCCGTCCAGCTTGAGACCATGGAACTGCCGGAAGAACTTTTGGCGGCCATCGAATTCACACGCAAAATAAAAAACCATGGCGCCCGACGCCGGCAGATTCAGTACATCGGCGTCCTCATGCGGCAGATCGATCCGCAGCCAATCAAAACTGTCCTCGAACGCATCCGGTCGGGAAATTTCCGGAAATAGTCCGGCGCCCGCCGCAAATGCGCAATCTCAGCCCCATATCTCGTTTATCTGTCTCCCAACTTTAGAGCCGTCCCGTCCAGCCCACCGGAGTGATCAGCATACGATGCACACCGAATCGGCCCATGGCCCCGGCCAGCCATCCGATGAAATCATTGGTCCAGATATAGGCCAGCCCCTTGTTTCAGCAGGGCCTCTCCCCCTCCCTGTTCTCCCTTTTTTCATTTTATTTACGATCAGTTGGGGTCAAATCCTATTTAACCTGCTCACATTTATTTATTGTATTATGAGGGTTTCTCATGATAGTGGTGTAAAAACATTCATCTGAACTCACAGCCCTCAAATATCAAGCTCTTGTGGCTCCCCTGATTCTAAATTAGAGGGAAATATCTTTCTCATTTTGCACTGAAGTTTCATCTAATCTGGGCCTGAACTGTGGCAAGGATGGTCCAATTCTGGATCATCTTGATTACCTAGACTATCATTTGTATACTTGAACCTTTCAATATTTCTGAATAAAAGATGGTTGACTCAAGTTCAACCAGTAATCTGGCAGTATATGGAATATCGACACTTCTTTGATTTGACACTTAAAAATGTATCATTATGATACTTTTAAGTTGACAAAAGGATATTTCTCTGGTTTATAGACAACCCGGGAGCGATATTTGGAAAAGCGGAATCAACTATTCAATAAAGCGACATATGATCTTGATAGGCTGAAAAAGCTCTTAAGTGTAAACTCACCCATCATAACACGAAGATGCCGCCAAGAATATACAAAGCTCGGCTACTCCGATTCTGCGGTTTTAGAGGTTATAAAAAGGCTTAAAAAAAGTGAAATTTATAAGACAATGCCTTCTGAAAAAAAGCCGGAACTCATGCAGGATGTTTATAAAACGGTTGAAGGTAAAGACAGCCTTTATATCAAATTACAAGAAAACGAAGCCGGAGATCATTGCATAATTATACAATTTAAATTGGAATAAGAAAGGAGGCGCGGCAATGGGTAAAAATAATAATGTATGCCCGGTTTGCAGTTCAAAAGCGCTGACCAAAGAGACAATCAATGAGGAATTTGAATATAAAGGTAAAAAATTAATTATTGAAAATTATATTATCTACAGATGCGCTGATTGCGAAGAAGAAATTGTAGACGAAAAAACCCTTAAAGACACTGAAAAGCGTCTTGTTGAATTTCATCGGAAAGTGGACAATTTGTTGACACCGGATGAGATTAAAACAATCAGAAGATCGCTTGGGTATACTCAGGAAAGCCTTGGTATGATTCTCGGCGGAGGGAAAAAAGCATTTGCCAGGTACGAAAACGGAACTATAACCCAGACCAGGGCCATGGATAACCAAATGAAAATGTTAAGACGGCATCCGGAACTTTTAGACGAAATTAAAGGTGGCAAGCCGAATAAGATCAGATTGCCGGAAATAGACCTTTGTTTAGAGAAAAAATATGAAAAAGATTCAGGATCAATCTTTGTGGATATTTCAAAAGATCTTATTTCCGGATTGAGGTTAACCATGGCGAATTCATTGCCGAATTTTCGTATAAACGATTCATCAATGACAACTGCTGGTTAAGGGAGATTGGGCATGAAAATGAAAAAGGATTCCAAAGAAAAAATAGTCAAAGAAATTGACCACGTTGTGAAACTAATGAAAGAAAATGCAGACCCGTTTAGAAAGTTGTATTTCTTTAGCGGTATTCATAGCCTAATCAACAGGATGTTTAATATTGAATACGATCCGGAATTGGTCTGTATTCATCACATACTTGCATCAGTTCATTCAGGGTTTTTACAGAGATTGGACGCTATGGTAAAAGGCGACCCCGTTATAATTCTTGATAATTCATATTTTGACAAATTGATAACGTTGTGCCTCCAATTAAAAGAAAATATATCCAAGAATGAAGACGTAAATGAAACGCTGAGAAAATTCACCATTCTGGTATATGCAACTACAGGAAATGGATATTATTTAAAAACCAAGGGAATATTAAAAATTTAACACAAATAACATCAGTCGGTTATAAATGCGCCAAGCATGCTCTTGACTCTTATAAAGCAAACGAAAGGGAGGCAAGAGTCGGCTTGACCCCTGAGCTACAGAATGTATGAAAAAGCATTATCAGGAGTATGTAGATGATGATTATTCTATAAGTAACATCCGGAGGTCCTGAAAAATTCAACACTACCTGATGAATGCTTTAGAAACCCATATTTGAAGTTTGCGGCTATCAATGCACAGCCTGAATTATTGTTTAGAAAATGAGGATTATCTGTCGAAGTCCTACTTATTGCATTCAACAGATTATCCTAAACAAAACATCTCACACATTGTGAATAATGCCGAGAATCAGGACTTGACCCATTTAGTTTTCGCCTCATCATCTATGGACGGCTGTTGAAAATATTGCCGGCGCAGGTAAGTATACCCTGCAAAACCCCACCAGCAGGCCACCGTCAGAACCGTAGCCAGTATCATAATCTTTAAAATGAACCCTGTTTCCGGGATGCCGACAGTTACGCCGTATTTGTTCAATAATGCCGCCATGTATGCCTCCAGGGCCTTTCTGTCCCATAGGTAACCGGATCCGATCCCGTTTTGCCTTCCCCTAATAATGTTATTGTATGGTTATCAAATCCTTCGGTAGTTAGAAAGGGATAACAAAGGGGGGGCAAACAAATTATTGCTTGCAATTTAAAAAAAAGGTTATATTGTATTCTGTTTATGAAAGCAGGTTAACCCGACCAGCTGTTACCGGTCGGGTCTTTTTATGGCAACAGATAGGCTCATGTTTGCGGGACGAGTCGGCTGTTGGCCGGCAATCGATGCATTCCCTGAAAAGGGATGCAGGCCATTGGACTTGTCCAATTACAAACGGGAGTACTGTCATGACCAGCGAATTTGGTGCTATCGGTCTGCGACCGGAATTGGTGCAGACGCTGATTGAAAGGGGCTATACCGCCCCCACCCCCATCCAGGCTGAACTCATTCCGGCCCTGTTGACCGGTCGGGATGTGATCGGCCAATCCCAAACCGGTTCCGGCAAAACAGCGGCTTTTGGTCTGCCTATTTTGCATACCCTGCAAGCGGGACGGCGCCACGTGCAGAGTCTGATCATGGCCCCCACACGCGAGCTGGCCATCCAGGTGGCCGATGCCATGAGTCAATACGGCCGCGGGGTCGGTGTCAGGGTTTTGGCCGTTTACGGCGGTCAACCCTACATCGCCCAGATCAGCCGTCTTAAAAAAGGCGTCGATGTGGTGGTGGGCACACCCGGCCGCCTGCTTGATTTGATTGAGCGCAACTCATTGAATCTGCAGCGCGTCTCCACCGTGGTTCTCGATGAGGCCGACGAAATGCTCAGCATGGGTTTCATAGCGGATATCGAAGCCATTCTGAAAGCAACGCCCCCGGATCGCCAAACCGCACTTTTTTCGGCCACGATGCCCAAACCGATTCTACTCCTGGCCGGTCGCTACCTGCGCGATCCTCACACCTTTACCATGGGGCATCAAAAACTGACCGTGGCCAGCGTGGAGCAGCGCTACTATCTGATCAATGAATCGGATCGATTGGCCGCCCTCACCCGTCTGTTCGAGGCCGAACCCATCGTCAGCGCCCTGGTATTCGCCCGCACCCGACAATCCACCGCAGAATTGGCCAATGAGCTGGCGGGCCGGGGATTCCAGGCCGAAGTGCTCAACGGCGACTTGAGCCAGGATGCCCGGGAACGCGTCCTGCAGCGCTTTCGCAACAACCAGATCAAGGTGTTGGTGGCCACCGATGTGGCCGCCCGCGGTCTGGACATCGACCATGTCAGCCATGTTTTCAACTATGACATGCCCCAGGACCCCGAATTGTATGTGCATCGCATCGGACGCACGGGCAGAGCCGGCAAAGCCGGCGTCGCCATCTCCCTGCTCACACCCGGAGAGCGCTGGTTTCTGCATAAAATCGAAGCCTACACCAAACAAAAGGTGACCCTTGCCGCCGTGCCCGCCGAAGCGGACATTCAGCGTCAGAGAGACCTACGACTCGTCGAGCGGATGATGGTCTGGCTGCGGCGCGGCCGGTGCCAGCGCGAACGGGATGTGGTGGCGGATTTGAACGGGCAGGGCCACGATGTGATCGATATTGCGGCCGCGGCGTTGAAGCTGGTGCGCGCCGAAGAAAAGCAGCGCCCGATTCCGCCCATCACCCAATTGCGTGAAGATCGCCCGCGGCAGGTGAAACCCGCGGGAAGGCTCCGGACGCGAACCAAAGAAGACACCGACGGCCGCGCGTCCCATGAAAAGGGGATGGTGCGCCTGTCCCTGAGCAGCGGCAAGGCAGACGGTCTGAACGTCAGCCATATCCTGGGCAGCCTCTCCCATCACGCCGATATTCCCGGCCGGTGTATCGGGAAAATCCGGATCGAAGATCAAGCCACCTTCGTCGATGTACCGGAAGACGTCGTCAGCCAGGTGCTGGCAAAGAAATCATCCTACCGGATCGGCCGGCGGCGGATCGATATCGAGCGCGCATGAGCGTGCTCGAGCCTTAGGCGGTATTGGGGTCTGCAGCGGGGTATCAATCGGAAATGATTTCAATCCGCCGCAGGCGGAGCGAACGCTATATTCCCAGGTAGACCTTTTTGATATGGTCCACGGTCATCAACTCGCTGGATTTTCCTGAGAGCACCGTGCTCCCGTTTTCCAATACGAAGGCATGATCGGCAATCTGCAAGGCCCGATGGACCTGCTGCTCGACCAGCAGAATGGTCAATCCCGCACCGGCGATCTGTTTTATGGTGGTAAACATCTGCTTGACCAGCCGCGGGGCCAACCCCAAGGACATCTCGTCGATCATCAGCAGCCGCGGCCTTGCCATGAGCCCCCGGCCGATGGCGCACATCTGCTGTTCGCCCCCCGAAAGGGATCCGGCAAGCTGTGCGGTCCGGTCTTTGAGCCGGGGGAAAATGGCGAAGACTTTTTCCAGGCTTTCTTTCAGGTAGGGCCGCGCCTTCATCGGGTAGGCGCCCATTTCCAGGTTTTCCTGAACGGTGAGCGTGCTGAAAAGCCCCCGTCCTTCCGGAACCTGCAAAATGCCGAGCTCAACGATCTGGTAGGGCATCAGGGTGTGGATTTCCTTCCCTTCCCAGGTGATCCTCCCGGTCCGGGGTCGGATCATCCCGCTGATGGTTCGGATCGTTGTGGACTTGCCGGCGGCGTTGGGCCCCAGCAGGGCAACGATCGTGTTTTCGGGCACTTCCAGAGAAACCTCCCGGAGGGCCTGAACGTCCCCATAGTAGACCGATATTTTTTCAACCCTCAGCACCCGGCGCCTCCTCTTCCCCGAGATACGCTTCGATGACCCGGGGGTTTTCCGTTACTTCCTTTGGGGTCCCTGAAGCAACCAGTTTTCCTTCATCCATCACCAGAACCCTTTCCGAAACTGACATGAGCGCGGCCATCACGTGCTCGATCATGAACACGGTGATCCCCTTGTCGCGAATCTGGCGGATCAGGGGCAAGGCCTCTTCGACCTCCACCGGATTGAGGCCGGCGAGCACTTCGTCCAGCAGCAGGAGCCGGGGGGCCGTGGCCAGGGCCCGTGCGATTTCCAGCCGCTTCCGCTGGGCGACGGTAATACTTTTCGGATCGGCATGGGCCAAATGCAACAACCCGGTGTCCTGCAAAACATCGGTGGCAAGGCGCTCGGCCCTTCGCGTGTCCCGGTTCCGGCTGAGCACCGGAACCATCACATTTTCCAGAACGCTCATCCCGTCAAAGGGGCGGACGATCTGAAAGGTTCGGCCGATTCCCATGAGGCTGCGGGCATGCGGTTTGATGCGGGTGATTTCTTTCTCTTCCATGAAGATCCGCCCCTCATCCGGGTAGAACATACCGGAAATCAGATTGAAAACGGTCGTTTTCCCGGCCCCGTTGGGTCCGATGAGCCCGACGATCTCTTTTTCCCGGATCTGAAAGTTCAATTTATCCACGGCGGTGAGCCCGCCGAAATTCTTTGTCAGGCCTTCTGTGTGAAAGAGCGTCGTGGTCATATCAGGATTCCTCAAACCGGTTTATCTTCGAAACGAAGATGAGGAGACATCCGTTTCCGATCGCCTGTTTTGCATCCATCCTTTGGCCTTCAAAAACGGTACCAGGGCCGGAAAGATTCCCTTCGGCGCCGCCATGACCACCCCGATCAGGATCAACCCGTAAACGAAAAAATTAAACCCCTGATGGAGGGTTCCCAAATACGATCGCAGGTATTCGCCCAGGGGGGTCATCAGTATCGCTCCCAGAACCGGCCCGAAGACCGTTCCGATGCCCCCGATGATTCCGTTGAGAACGGGTTGGACGGAAAAAAGCATCATAGAAAAGGCCCATTCGGGTTCGATCATGTACACATACTGGGTGAAAAAAACACCCAGGGCGCCGGTGATTCCGGCACTCCAGTACAATGCGATCATCTGCACCCGGGAGGTATTGATCCCCAAAGACTGGGCAGCCTCGGCATCCGCGGCCGCGGCCCGCAAATGATAGCCCACCGCCGAATAATAAATCCGGTAGGATATAAAGGTGCTGACCGCGGCAAGGACAAGGAAGATATAGTAAAAGGGAACTTTTGTGGGAAACTGCAGGACCAGCCAGCCTGTTTCAAAAGGAATGGTCAGCCCTTCGGAACCCGCGGTCAGGCTTCTCCACGTGACGGCGACCTGGCGCAGCACCTCGCCGAAGGCGATGGTTGCCAGGCTGAACATGGGCCCCCTTAGCCGCAGCATGGGTAAACTCATGGCGGTCGCCCCGAGCAGCGCCATCCCGATGCCCGCCGGCAGGCCGAACCAGGGCAGGACCCCCAACTTGATGACCAGTATGGCGGACGTGTAGGCGGCAAGCCCAAAAAAGGCGCAGTGTCCCAACGAGACGTTGCCGCTTAAAGACAAAATATTCCACGCCACGGAAAGGGCGATGTAAAAAAAGATCAGAATAAGCATGTGCAGCGTAAAGGGGGATTCGACGAACAGGGGAATGAACAGAAGAAATAGAAGCAACATCAACGATAAAAATCTTTTCATTTCAGGCCCACCTCCTCTGTTCCTTTCCCCATCCCGAAGAGCCCCTGGGGTCGGACCAGCAGGATCAAGATGAAGATCACAAAATAGGTGGCTTCCTTCAAGGCCGATGAAATATAGGTTCCGCTGAACGATTCGATCAGCCCGATGAACAGACCGCCCAGAAAAGCGCCGACCATGTTCCCCAGCCCGCCGAGAACGACGATGACAAAGGCCACCAGGGTGTAGGTCCCGCCGATGGTGGGAAAGACCGAGGTGAAGGGAGACAGAAACGCACCGGCGATTCCGGTTAACGCCGAACCGAGGCCGAAGGCCAGCATGTTGAGGCGCTGGACCCGAATCCCCATCAATTGCGCCATGGAACGGTTTTCGGCCACGGCTCTGAGTGCTTTGCCCACATAGGTATGTTTAAGCATCAAATAGAGCACCCCGAAGATGACCACCGCCGCTGCAAACGCCACCAGCCGGGGGATGCTGATGCTGACCCCGGAAATATTCAGCGCCGCCATGGAGATGTCCATCTGGATGGTCCGGTAATCTCCCCGGAAAATCATCAGGGCCAGGTTCTGCAGGACGATAAAAAGACCGCAGGTGGCAAAGACCTTCATCATGGCCGAGGCTTCCTGAATGGGCTGGATGACGAGCCGCTGGATGATGACCCCGATGACAAACAGGGCCGGGGCCACCAGGATGACGGAATAATACGGGTTCAGCCCGATGGAGACAAAAATCAGGTAGCTCAGGTACATGCCGATCATCAGCAGCTCCCCGTGGGCGAAGTTGATGATTCGGACGACACCGAAAATCAGGGTCAAGCCCACGCTGAGCAGGGCATAGATTCCGCCCAGTAAAATCCCGGAAACAGCGACTTGGATAAGATCCACCATCGAAGAGTTCTCCCCAAATCTCTGAAAGGGACCGGGGCCGCAAGGGTTCCGACCCCGGTCGTATGGAAGTGAAGATCGCTATTTGCCGAACAGCTTGATGAGCTTGGGGGCCATGACGGCCGGCCCTTCCGGCCAAACGGTGACCAGTTTGCCGTCCCGCCACTGCATGATGAAGGGTTCCGCCAGAAGGTTTTCCCCATGTTCGTTGAATTTGACTCCCCAACCGTTGGCGGATTTCCCCTTGGGCAATTCGTAGGCCATCGCCGCCTGCCGGAAGACCTTGGGATCCATATCGCCCTTGGTCGTTTCAAGAATGTCGAACAGCGCATTCATTCCGACAAACGAACAGGTGGAGTGGCCCGAGAGCGGAGGGCGTTTGTACATCTGTTTATAGGTTGCGATGAATTGCTCCAGACCGGGGCAGAAATCGAAATTGACCTCGAACTGGGTGAAATCGACGTTCAAGATGCCTTCCGCGGCCGACCCCAGGGCTTCCTGGAAGCTGGTCAGGCTGTGCCCGCCGCCGCTGCCGATGAAGGCCTTGATATCCAAACCCAGTTCTTTGCCCTGCCGGCCCAACAGGATGGCATCGCCGGCATAGGAAACCGCCACCACCACATCCGGCTTATCCTTGCGCAGATTCAGAATGATCGACGACAGATCCACGGATTTGGCGTTGTAGGGCAAAACCGAAACCAGCGGGAGATTTGCGGCCTTGGCCGCCTTCTCGAAATTGCGTGCCACAGAAGAGCCGTAGGCGGAATCCTCGTGGACAAAAGAGACGCGCACCTCGGTGGGTTTCATGTTCAATTGGGGGGCCAGCCACTGCTGGATGAATTTCACCTGGGCCATGGAGAAGAGTTTGGCCCGGGGGTCGGTGGCGTAGATCGTCTTGTATCCCCGCTCGACGAACTGGTCGGCGATGCCTTCCACCGAAAAATAGACGAGGTTTTTCCGGCAGGTGACCTCCGATGCGGCCAGTCCCAAGGAACTCGAGTAGGCGCCGGTCATCAATTTGACTTTCTGCTGGCTTAAAAGCCGCTCGGTTTCCGATTTGGCCGCATTGACGTCCGGGACATCGGCAAACACGTATTCGATTTGGCGGCCGGCGACCCCCCCCTTTTGATTGCGCATCACCCGGGCGATTTCGGCGCCCCGGTAGCTCTCCTCCCCCAGCAGGGCCAGCGGACCCGATACGGGATAAATGACACCGACCCGGATCTTTTCCGCGGCGACGCCGAGGCCGTTGCCCGTAAACGCACCGGGAATCAAGAGTCCAACTGCAACAAGAACAAGCATCAGTTTTTTCATTTTCCCCTCCTTCTAAGATGTGGGTTGTCGATTGGCGCGTCGCTATTGATTATCCGAGCTGAAGAATGGTTGCCGCAGTTCAAAGCGTGCCGGCACTGCGGATTGGGTAACCTCTATCCTTTCAATTGTGAACTTGTCAAGACAAAAAGACCTGGATTGAAATCCCCCCAAATCCCCTTTTATGAAAGGGGGATCATCTCCAAATGAGTTGGTGGTCCAATAGGATTCAAGGGTTCCAGGATTCCAGGATTCGAGTGAAA
>ENA-OSEO01002921-OSEO01002921.1-sediment-metagenome-genome-assembly--contig:-NODE-2921-length-22001-cov-5.366949_pt1 | contig 22001 bp, 19 predicted proteins | sample MGYA00237883_ERZ534232 | MGnify/ENA metagenome assembly ERZ534232
AACGTCGCGGCCATGTTCATCGACTCGTGGAAGGTTCCGGTGTTGCAGGAACCGTCGCCGAAGAAGGACAGGACGACCTTGCCGCTGTTCTTGAATTTCTCCGCCAGGGCGGCGCCGACCGCCGGGGGTTGATTGCCGCCGACGATGCCGGTGGAGCCCAGGTTGTTCTGACGCTCGACCTCGGCAATGTGCATCGAGCCGCCGCGACCTTTGCAGTAGCCGGTCTCCTTGCCCATCAACTCGGCCATCATGGCGTTCCAGTGGGCCTGGCGCTCCTGCTCGCTGTCGGCGTACTTGTTGCCGACGGCGCCGCAGTGGCCGTGACCGCGGTGGGTCGAGCCGATCACGTCGCCCCTCTCCATGGCCGCGATGGCGCCGGTGGCGACCGCCTCCTGGCCGGCGTAGAGGTGCGACGCGCCTTTAATGATGTTCTGACCCAACAGGTCGTAGACCTTCTCCTCGAAGAACCGGATCTCGTAGATCGTCCGGAGCCAGTCCTTAGCCTGGTCCAGCGTGATCGTGCCGGCGGCGGTGAGCTCCTTGATCGTCGCGAGGGGCTGTGTGCGGGTATCTTCGACGGAGAGCTTCATGTCAACGACTCCTCAAAAAAAGACGATATCCCGGCCCCCCGGCGGTCACATTGACCCTGTTGCGATTCCTCGCGTACAGAGACCCGCTCCGAGAGGGGCGCTGAAAGAGGGGTACTATAGCAGATTCCAGGGCGGCAAACAAGCGCCTGGTTCCATTCCAGCTTTTTTCGAGTCGCTTCCTTGTCCTCCTCTGTTGCCGGCGGTAATATATTGCCCCTCAAGCACTTAGGTGAGAGAAGAACTGCGGGGAACTTGTGGTTCGATGGTGTTCCTCGCGAAGATGGTCGGCGGTACTCAACAGGATGACGCGATGGCAACGAATCGAGGATGACTATGGGTGTTCTTTGGGAAATTGTGCAGACGGGCTTGATGTACGGTCAGAAGCGACAATCCGATTCCGTCGAGGATCGGGTCCGTGCCCTCGAAGACCAGCTTCAGTTGACGCAGAACACGCTCCGATCCCTGGTCAAAAAACTCGAGCAGCTCCACAGCCTTGATATCGACCAGGATGGCCGGATCGGGTAGGGCGCGTATCACGCACCGTTGACGCCGGCATACCACGGAGCGCCATGAATGGTCCGGTCCGTCAGTCACACGGCTTGATGCGGGCGATGAGACCCTCGTCGGGACCCAGACTCACATATTGGCTGATCTTGTCCCCGACCCGCTTGGGGTCCGTGCCCAGGATGACCTCGCCGGTCACGTCCAGGTGCTTGGGGATGTCCAGGCGGGCCCGTGTGGACGCCAGATTCACCGCGATCAGAAAGCAGTTGTCGCCCAGCTCGCGGACGAAGGCGAAGAGGTTCTTCTTCTGACCCGCCGGCAGGTAGGCGCCCGTCTGCAGCGCGGGCTCCTTCCGACGCAGGTCCAGCAGCTTGCGATAGAATGCCAGCATCGAGCCGTCGTCCTGCTGCTGCGCCTCGACGTTCACCTCCGTGTAGTCCTCGGCGATGGGTAGCCAGGGCTCGCCTGTTGTGAAGCCCGCGCCCGGCCCGGCGCTCCATTGCATGGGCGTCCGCTCGGGGTCCCGTCCGAACTTGCCCGAGTCCAGCAGTTTGCCCACCGGATCCCGCTCTCGCTCAGGCGGGATCGGCACGTTGGGCATGCCGATCTCGTCCCCGCAGTAGATCGTGGGCGTCCCCCGCAAGGTCAGCAGCAGCAGGGCTGCGATCCGAGCCTGTGCCGCGCCCACCCGGGTCGCGACCCGCGGCTTGTCGTGGTTGCCCAGCACCCAGTTGGGCCAGGCAAACGCCGGCAGCGAGGCCTCGTACCGGTTGATCCCCGCGAAGATCTCCACCGCCTTCCACGGCAGCACGATCAACTGAAAATTATACGGCAGGTGCAGGCCGGTGTCCTGCTCGCGCCCGTAGTAGCCCATCAGCTCTTCGATCGGCAGGTACATCTCGCCGATCAGCACGCGCTCCTGGTACTGGTCCGCCACGTGGCGCATCAGGCCGACGATCTCGTGCAGTTCCGGCTGACCGCCCGAGTAGGCGCCGACGTATCGTTCATAGGGCGGCATCTTCCCCTCGACGTAGCCCGGATCCAGCGGGTTGTCCCGATAATGGGCGTCCTTCATGACGTGCCAGAGGGCATCGACGCGGAAGCCGTCCACGCCCTTATCGAGCCAGAAGCGCGTCACGTCGAGCATGGCGGCCTGGACCTCGGGGTTCCGCCAGTTCAGGTCCGGCTGCTCCTTCAGAAAGCTGTGCAGGTAGTACTGCCCGGTCGCCTCGTCCCGCGTCCAGGCTGGCCCGCCGAAGACGCTCAGCCAGTTGTTCGGCGGCTTACCGTCGGGACCCGCGTCCTTCCAGAGGTACCAGTCTCGCTTGGGGTTGTCCCGCGACGACCGCGACTCGAGGAACCACGGATGCTGGTCGGACGTGTGGTTGGGCACGAAATCGAGAATGAGCTTCATTCCTCGCTCGTGGCAGCCGGCCAGGAGACGATCGAAGTCCTCCATCGTGCCACAGAGCGGGTGAATCTCCGTGTAGTCGCTGACGTCATAGCCCCAATCCGCCAGGGGCGAAGGGTAAATTGGCGACAGCCAGATCGCATCGACCCCAAGCCACTTGAGATAGTCGAGCTTGCCGAGAATGCCCGCCAGATCCCCGTACCCATCTCCGTTGGTATCCATGAACGACAGGGGATAGATCTGATAGATGACGCCCGTCTGCCACCAGAGGTGCTTGTGTGCAGAGTGCTTCTCCATATTGTCGGCATTCCTTTATCCAAACCGGCGCAGGACCTCAAGGTCCAAGGGCCGGAGAATATTCTCATCTACTTCCGGCCTGCTCACCAATCCGGGCGGCAGGCCTACGCGGGCATTATATCACCTCGCCGGCACCTTCGACAGTGGGAGTGTCGATGGAGAATTCTGTGATGGATTGGATGGCGAGAGTAGGGGAGCGATGGTAATGGCAGCTTTGATCAGATCGTTGTTGCCGAAGGGACCATCGTGGCGCATCCGACCGCGGCCACAGGCGTGGCCCTCCGGGACGACAACGGCACGTTTCATGGATTTGCCTTGATGCGGGTGGAGAAGGGGAAGCTCGCCAGGACGGCCTTGCCTGCGAGTTGGCGCTCGATGCGCATCAGTTCGTTGTACTCCGCGACGCGCTCGGAGCGTGAGATGGAGCCGATCTTGACCTGCCCGGACCCGGTGCCGACCGCGAAGTCCGCCTCGAAGGGCAGTTCCGTCTCGCCGGAACGGTGCGAGATGATCGTGGTCATGCCGTACTCCCGCGCCAGGTTGATCGTGCCGAAGGTCTCGGTGATCGTGCCGATCTGGTTGGCTTTGATCAGGACGCAATTGGCCGCGTCCCGCTCGGCCCCGATCCGGACCCGCGCGGGGTTCGTGACGAACAGGTCGTCGCCGACGATCTGAATTCGGTTCTCGGTCCTGCGTTTGAGCAGGGCGAACCCCTCCCAATCCTCCTGGTCGAGCCCGTCCTCGATCGAGATGATCGGATACTTCTGTGTCCATTCGACGAGGAGATCGACCATCTCCTCGGAGGTGAGTTCCAGATCGTCCTTCTCCAAGCGGTATTTGCCGTCCTGGTAGAACTCGGAGGCGGCCGGGTCTAGGGCGATGGCGACCTCGTCGCCGGGGGTGTAGCCGGCCTTCTCGATCGCGGCCATAATCAACTGCAGGGGCTCTTCATTGGACCGGACGGGCGGCGCGAATCCGCCTTCGTCGCCGACGGTGGTGGGCCAGCCGCGTTCCTGGATGAGCGGCTTGAGGAGATGGAAGATCTCGGAGGCCCAGCGCGTGGCCTCGACGAAGGACGGGGCCCCGACCGGCACGATCATGTACTCCTGGAAATCGGACGAGCCGATGGCGTGCCTTCCGCCGTTGAGGACGTTGATCAGGGGGATGGGCATGACGAACGGCTGGTCGGCCGGCCAGCCGAAGACCTCGGCGGTGTACTCGTAGAAGGGGATCTCCCGGGCCTGGGCGCCCGCGCGCAGGCAGGCGATCGAGACGGCCAGGATCGCGTTGGCGCCCAGTCGGGATTTGTTGTCCGTGCCGTCGAGTTCGATCATCCTCCGGTCGATGCCGTGCAAGTCCGTGACATCAGACCCGATCAGGGCCGGTGCGATGACCTCGTTGATGTTCCGCACCGCCTGGAGCACGCCCTTGCCCAGGTACCGCCGGGGATCATGGTCCCTGAGTTCCAGGGCCTCGTGCCGGCCGGTGGATGCGCCGGAGGGCACCATGCCGGAGGCCTTGATCCGCCGATCAAGGTAGACGGTGGCCTCGACCGTGGGGTTGCCGCGGGAATCCAGTAGTTCCTGGGCGAAGATCTGCCTGATGTTCATGCTTGGTCTCCTGGTCTTGGGATCGTCAGGACATAGTTGGCTATCCCGGAGGATAACGCCATTCTGTGCCTGGCCAATAGGAAAAACCCCATGTTTGTCTCGTGATCGCGCCTTTCGGGAATCCGGTGGGAAGGAACGGTGATAAGAGGACGGTGGGCCCGGGTTGCGCTGGCGGGGGGGGTAGCCTCGGCAGGGCGAGTGCCCGCGCCTGCCATTTCGGCCCTTTGCCCCGGCACAGCCTTCATCCCCGCCGTGAACTTGTGGGGCAGGCGAGCAGGGACGCTCGTCCTGCGCGGAGGCCCAAATCCCCAGCAAGTCCTGGACACCCTCTCTGAGAGGCGGATGTCCCGAAGAGCCATCAATGGTTCTGAGGAAACGCTCGATCTGCGAATCTGGCCTTATGGGACCTGAACGAGGGGAAGGAATCCCGCAAGATGCTGTCTTCTCAGCAATTATGAAAGCCCAGTGACACTTTTGTGCAGGAGTCTCCCAAAAAATCTCACAAATGTGGAGAAAGGTGTTGACTAAGTGGGAGTAAATGGTAAGATATCCCTGTATACGGTGACCGAGTGGGATTGATGCCATGCTGTTATTAACAGGGGAGTACCAACACGTTGTCGATGGGAAGGGGCGGGTACTCGTCTCGAATAGGCTCAGGAATCAGATTGATGTCGATCAGCATGGTGTGAATTTCTATCTTGTGCTCGGGGCCAACGGGGTGCTGTGTCTGTACCCGGAGAAATGCTTCGAGCAGCTTGCTCTTTCGATGGCTCCCGGGACGACGGCCCCCGATGAGGCAGTCGCCTTCGAGCGCATCAGCTTCGCGCTGGCGAGCAAAGTGGAATTGGACAACCAGGGCCGTCTGCTGCTGAACGAGAAACTCCGCAAGCGGGCCGGCCTGAAGGAGGACATCACGTTAGTGGGCGTCCGGGATCACATTGAGCTCTGGAACACGCACGACTGGGAACAGTATCTGTGCGACCACATGACCCAGTACCAGAAGCAGATGACCCAGGCCCGGCAACTCGTGATGCGACGGCAAACCCAGGGATCGTGATTGCGGCGTTGGAGGTACCATGGCAGGGATGGATAGTCATTGTCAGATCGTGGGTCAGAGCTTGATGGGAGAGCGGCCGGTGGACGAGCAGGCGGGCGCCTCCCTGGCGATACTGGCGGAGCGGCTCGAGCGGCTCCGGCACACCAGCAATCTCTTCGCCGGCGTGACGTTCTCGCCGTACGTGCAGAAGATGGAGCGTCATGCGAAGGCGGTCGTGGTGAACTAAAGGCGTGCGAAGCGCCCCTGGTGCGTGGAGACGCCCAGGCGCAAGGAGCCCGGCCCACGGATGCGGCGTTGGAACGAGCGGAAGTAGAACACGTTCCGGTTCTTGCGGAATCTCTGGCCGAGCAGATAAGCTGTCCTCAGGATGGGGTGGTGGTCGACACGACCACAGGACATGGAGGTCACAGCTTTCTGTTCGGCAGTCGGCTCGGGCCGGCGGGGACTGTGGTCGGATTGGATTTCGACAGCAAATCCCTCGAACGGGCCCGGCAACGGTTGGCAGGCCTTCGGTGTAAGGTCATCCTCGTCAAATCCAATTTCTCCCGGATCGCGGACTGTCTGGGCGAACTGGGCATCAGGGAAGCGGATTTCATCCTGGCCGACCTGGGGTTGTGCTCTGCGCAGCTCGCGGACCGTGACATCGGGCTCAGTTTTCGGACCGATATGCCGCTGGATATGAGAATTGACGAAAGCCTGGAGACGACGGCTGCCGATATAGTCAATGAACTCGATGAGAAGTCCCTGGCGGACTTGATTTTTCGGTATGGTCAGGACCGCGCGTCACGGCGCATCGCACGGTACATCGTCGAGCGTCGGCGGCGCGAGCCCCTCCGGACGACGGGACAGTTGGCCGCCGTGGTGTGCCGTGCGTTACGGGCGCCGGACCGGAAGTACCAGCCGAGAAAGCACCCGGCGACTCGTACGTTCCAGGCGCTGCGGATCGCGGTCAATCACGAGTTGGAGAACCTCGAGGAGCTGCTGGCGTCGGCGCCGGGATTGCTGAGAAAGGACGGCTTCGTCGCCATTATCAGCTACCACAGTCTGGAAGACGGCCTGGTGAAACGGGACTTCAAGCGCAATGCCGACGCGGGCGTTTATCGCCTGCGGACGAAGAAACCGATGGTCCCGACCGAACAGGAGATCGCGGCCAACCACCGGGCTCGCAGCGCCAAACTGAGGATTGCACAAAAGACCTGACACGGTCGGGTTGGACTGAACATAGGGCTGATCTGCGAAGGAACGAGTGGAACGGTAGGAACGGAGTGGAACCATGACGTCGGATGCGAAAATCGGTTTGCTGCTGGGGTTGGTGTTCATCTTTGTGATTGCCTTCATCATCAATGGTCTGCCCAACCTCAGACCGCAGCAGGCGACTCGCGCGGGCGTGTCCACGGAGATCAGCTTCCCGACCGAGACGATCGGGGTTGCGGGCAACACGCAGCAGGCGCAGGCGGACCTGGACTGGCAGGGAGTGGTCGATCAACAGGAGACCACCGTCGAGGCGCCCCAGATCGCTGTCGAGCAGTCCAGCGCGATGGTCGAGACGCCGACGCAACCGGCCGAGCCGGCGGAGAGCCAGGACGTTCGCTACGTGAGCCCGTTGCCGAGGATCAACCAGATCGGCCAGGGGATCGAGGCTTTGGTCGAGCACCTCACCGCCGGCCTGCAGAATCCGAGGGAACAGGTGACCACGGTCCACATGGACTCGCCGCGACCGGCCGCGGGCCAGCCCGTTGTGGGCGAGTGGCAGGCGGCGACCCAGGTTCCACCGGCCCGGTCGGAGAGCCACCTGCCCGAGACCGTCGCGCGGACGGCGGAACCGTCCGGACCGTCTGTGACGCCGAGCCGGCCTGTCGCGATGCCTCCCAAGCCGGCAGGGATGGTCACCGTTGTTGGGGAGGGAGAGAGCCTGTCCAGCGTTGCCAAGCGGATGTATGGACCGGAGGAAGGCAACAGGATTGTCAATGTCCAACGGATTTTCGAGGCCAACCGGGACGTCCTGCCGTCCATACACGAAGTCAAGGCCGGCCAGAAGCTTATCATCCCGCCGCTGCCGAAGCAGACGGTCAATCCAAACAATCCCGCGGATGTCCTGAAGAGAGAACTGTTCGAGAAGGTCCGCACCATCGGCGAACGTGCGGCGGCGCAGACTCCCGTGCCGACCGTCGAGAGCCGCTGGTATACCGTCCAGGAAGGCGACAGCCTCTGGAAGATCGCGTCGAGCCAGCTTGGCGCCGGCGCCCGCTACGAGGAGATCCTCAAACTCAATACCGACTTCCTGAAGGACGCGGCGAAGTTGGATCCGGGGATGAAGATTCGGTTGCCCCTGAAATGAAGAGATTCGGTCGCGCCGTCGCCCATGCGCGAGGGCGCGTGACGGTAGGACATGGGATCACGTCTCAGTTTCGTTCTGGTGGTGTTCTTCTTCGCGGCCACGCTGATCGTGGCCGTCTACTTGCGCGGCGCCAATCATCGCGTGTTCTACACCGTGCGTACGTACAAGATCGAGCAGGGCCGGCTCCAGCAGGAGCTGTGGCAGAAACAGCTTCGCGTGGAAAGCCTGATCAATCCGGCCTCGATCTCCCAGCGGCTGGGGGAATGAAGGCCGAGCCCATCCCCGGAGAGCTTGCGGACGGGTGTATGGGTCCTATCTGTCTCATTCGTCTCATACGACCTGTAGGACTTATGGGACCCATAGGATGAATGGGAGTCCTCGCGGGACACAGGGCAATCGATGCAATCGGATAGCGCCCAAAAGGAAATCCGCGGTAGGATGGTGGCTCCCGGCGATAGCCGGCGCGAGCTGAGAGTCATCGTCGTGGTGATGTCCCTGGTGATCGTGGGGTTCTTTGCCCTGGCCGGACGGTGCTTCTACCTGCAATGCAGCCTGGCGGACCACTATGCCCAGAAATGTTTCGTGCAACAGAGGGCGTACCTGCCCCTCGAACCCCAGCGGGGGGCCATCCTCGACAGCCGGGGGAGGGTCCTGGCCGCCAGCAGCCAGATTCGCACGATCTTCGCCGAGCCGCGGATTATCAAGGAATCCAAGGAGACCGCCACGCGCCTGGCGCCTCTCCTCGACCTGGGAGCCCACGAGATCTGCAAACTCATCGTGGACAGCAACAATCCGGGCTACGCCGTCCTCAAGAGGGATGCCACCGTCGCTGAATGTGAGGCGGCGCGAAAGGTCCCCGGTATCGGCATCAAGTACGATTGGCGCCGTCAGTACCCCACCGCCCGATTGGCCGCGCACATCGTAGGGTTCACGAGCCAGGACAACTACGGCCTGGCCGGCATCGAGTATGCCTTCGATCGGGATCTTCGCGGCCGAGGGGCGCGACACACGTTCCTGGTCGATGTCCATCGCCGGCCCTTGGCTTTCTGCCTGGCGGATGAGCAAGACGACAACGAAATGCCCATTCACGGGGCGGGCATCATTCTGACGCTCGACGCGACAATCCAGCAGTTCGCGCACGAGGCCCTGCTCCGCCAGTACAAGGAGTACCAGGCGGAAGCGGCGATCGCCATGGTGGCGGATCCCCAGACCGGCGAGATCCTGGCCATGGTGACACTGCCTGATTTTGACCCGTCCGACACCGCTCGGGTCGCTCGCACGAATCCCGAGGTTTTCACGAACCGCCTGCTCACGGACCAGTACGAGCCGGGCAGCATCTTCAAGCCATTTGCGGCGGCTATCGCGCTCGACACGAAGGTGGTCAACCGGTATGAGACCATCTTCTGCGAAAACGGCCACTACCGCGGGAAGTACAACGGAAAGAGCTTCGGGAGCATCGGGGAGTATCGCCAGGGATACGGCGATCTGACGCTCCGCGAGATCCTCATGCACTCGAGCAACATCGGTATGGCCAAGATCGGCCAGCGGCTTGGCGCGACGCGCCTGTACGAGGGACTGACGCTGTTCGGCTTCGGGCGCAAGGTGGGCATCGAACTGCCGGGCGAGGCGGAGGGACTGCTGCGGCCGCCCAGCGAGTGGACCGGCTACAGCATCACGCGAATTCCTTTCGGCCAGGAGATCTCCGTCACGGGCCTGCAGATCCTGCGGGCCTTCTGCATGCTTGCCAACGGCGGCCGGCTGGTCCATCCCTACATCGTCAAGGCACTGGTCCGGTCCGATGGGATGGTAGTCGACATGAGGCCCTCGACGCTGCGGGTCGGCTACGTGATCAAGCCGGAGGTGGCCCGCTGGCTGGTGCAAGAGGCTCTGGTCGCGGTCGTCAACGATCGCAAGGGTACCGGCGCCAGGGCCAAACTCGAGAACTGGACCGTCTTCGGCAAGACCGGTACCGCCCAATTGGCCGAGGGAGGCGTCTACCAGGAAAAGGCCTACATCGCTTCGTTCATTGCTGGGGCGCCCGCGGAGAATCCGCGGGTCGTCGTGCTGGTCTCGATCCGCCGGCCGAACGTGGGTCTGAAGAAGGGCTACACCGGTGGTACTGTCGCGGCCCCGGTCGCCGCCGGCATTCTCGAAAAGACCCTCACCTACCTGGGTGTCCCGGCGAAGGGGACGAAGGAAGAATCCGCCGTGATGGTCGCGTCCCGCCAAGCGACACCCTACTCCGAAGAGGAAGACGACCACTCCTGGTGATCCCGACGGAGTCACGCGTCCCCGGGACTACGCAGCTTTGCGGATGGACAAAGGGCGAGATAATTGGTATAATAGCGCAAAACCGACGAGCGATGCGCATACGTTCTGCCCTTTTCCTGTGGCTGCTGAGAGCAGGGTGTTTTGGAGGTGGAGACGATGAGTAGCGGTGCGAGCAAGATCTGCGGCGTGCGGTTTGGCGTTATCGTCGGAGTCCTCCTTGCCGGATTCACCGTGGGCGACGTTTCGTCCGTCCATGCCCAGGATCTCCAGGTCTCGCCTCTGTCGGGTTGGGATTACGGCAACGTGGTTGTGGGGAACTCCGCGACCGTGACCTTCGATCTTGAGAGTCTGGGTCCGAGCGAGGTGTGGGTCTATGAACTCCTTCTCACCGAGACTCCGGATCTGACGGGTCCTTTGGCCAATCCGGTTGCGTGGCCGCCGGAAGACCGCACGTACTCTCTGGGCGCGTTTTCCTTCAATCCCCTGACGTTGGGCGATATGCCCAGGGCGATGCCCGAGGGAGAGGTCTACCCGGTAGACATGACTTTCACGCCATGGAGCCCGGGCTACTACAGCGCCTACCTGTTCGTCCACAGCAATGACTCGGTCGAGCCGCTGTACTACTATGTGTTCCTCCCATTGGAGGGCTGGGGTGTGTCCCCTGCGATTCCGGCGCCGGGGGCGCTCCTGCTGGCCGGTCTGGGGGCTTGCGGGGTTGGCTGGCTGCGACGGCGCAGTAACTTGGCGTAGTCCGGATTACGCATGGGAGAATTCAAGGGCCGTAGACCTGCATTCGCGGCCCTTTGTGTTTTCGAGACTGGCGGACGGCTGGGAATCTGGTACACTGCTCACCTTTGGCGTGCGGTTAGGCAATACAGGAGCAGAAGGACCGGATGGCCAGGATCATCTATGCGGTGGCGGGCGAAGGTTTTGGGCATGCGAGCCGGACGCACCTCATCGGCCAGCGTTTCCTCGACGCCGGACATGACGTGATTTTCGCCACGTCGCACCGGGCGCTGCTGTACCTGCGCGAATGTTTCGGTGAGCGGGCCCGCGAGATCTTCGGCCTGACGTTCGATTACAGCAAGGGCTACGTTGATCCGGTCGCCACCGTCTGGAAGAATCTCGCGCGGTTTCCGGGCGGCCGTAAGGTCAACAAGCAGCTCTACAACGAGGTCTACAAACCCTTCAACCCCGACCTGGTGGTCACGGACTTCGAACCGTTCAGCGCCTGGTGGGCGCTGCGGAATCGCGTGCCCTTCGTCAGCATCAACAACGAGCACACGCTGATCTTCTGCAAGCTCGAACACGAACTGAAGAATGTGGTCCAGCGGATCCAGGCGGGCGTCGTGACGCGGTTTCACTACGTGGGCGCCAAGGGCTACGTCCTCATCAACTTCTTCAAGGCCCCGCTCAAGAGCAAGCGAGCCGTGCTGGCGCCCCCGATCGTGCGGCGGATCATCACGGAACTGACGCCCTCCGACGAGGGGCACATCACGATCTACTGGACCACCGGCACGAACGAGGATCAACTGCGGGACGTGCTCAGCCGATTCTCGGACCAGTCGTTTCACATCTACGGTTTCAACAAGCGGCTGGAGCGAGGCAACTGCGTGTTCAAAGAACGCTCCACGGAGGGGTTCCTGACGGACTTGGCCTCCTCGCGGGGGGTGATCGCCTCGGCGGGCTTCTCCCTGATCAGCGAGTGCCTGCACCTGCGCAAGAAGATGCTGCTGTTGCCTCTGGCCGGGCAGTATGAACAGCTCCTCAATGCCCGCTACGTCCAGAAGCTGCGGCTGGGGACCTGGGCCAAGAGGCTCAGTGAACCCGCTTTGTCGCGGTTCATGGAAGGGCTCGACGAGCCCATGCCGCAGGACGGGCCTATCCTCTGGCCGGACAATGAGGGATTCTTTGAGGTTCTTCGTGGGGTCCTGGCGGGACTGCGCACGCCTGTACGCATCGTGCTGTGATCCGGGAGCATAGGATGCATGGGATTCAATTGCCCAGGTAGCCGGCGTCGGCACATAGCTCGAGGATGGCGCGGCCCAGCGGGGCCGCGTCGCTGGAGCCGCGCTGGCCTCCCTCAACGACCACCGCAACCGCGATCCGGGGCCCCCGCCGATCCTCGGCGAATCCTGCAAACCAGGCGTTCTCGGGAGATTCGGTCGAGCCGGTCTTTCCGTAGACCTGCACGCCCCGGGCGAACAGATCACTACCTTTGAACGGGTCGTAGGCTGACCCGCCCCTTTCGTTGACGACGGCGCTGGTGCCTTCGCGGACGGTGGCGAGGCTGGTCGCGGAGATCGGCAAGTCCACCGGTTCCGAGGCCGGCAAGGCGGGGCGCAGAAACAGGCGGGGCATCTGGTGCCGGCCGCCGCGAGCCAGGGTCGCGAAGGCGTTGGCCACCTGGAGAGGTGTGACCCGGAAGTTGCCATGGCCGATCCCGAATTGTTTTCGGTGCCACTTCTGCAAAGGCGGGACCTGTTCCAGCGACTCGATCTCCGCGTACGTCTCGACCATCGAGCTGCCGATTTCCCCCGGGCTTTGGAGGAGACTGCGTGCCGCCGCGCCGGGGTTGGGGGGAGCGGGACACGAGAGCGGAATCTTCCGGCCGTAGCCGAACTCGAAGAGCCATCGCTGCAAGACCCGCGGCTCGATGCGGTCGGCCAGATGGGCGAAGTACACGTTGCAGCTCCCTTTGATCGCGTTGCGGGCATTGTTGATCCAGCTTTCGTCGTGCCCCACGCCACTGAGCCGGAAGACCAGGCAGTTGGGCCAGTCCTTGGGCTGCGGCGCCGACGGGCAACTGATGACCGTCTCCGGCGTGATGACCCCCGACTCGAGGCCCGCGACCAGGATCACCGGCTTGATCACCGACCCGGGCGCATAATTGCGATTGATCGCGCGATTCCGTAGGGGCTGATTCGAGTCTTCTCGCAGGTCCCCCCACGTGAATCGCGCGCGGTTGAGGTCGTAGCGGGGCAGAGACACCAGGGCCAGGATATCCCCGGTGCCGATCTCGATGACGGCTGCCGCCATCGGATGATTGTGGTGGTGCGGGTTCTTCTCGGGATTGCTGAGACACTCCTCGATCCGTTTTTGCAGTTCGATGTCCAGCGTGAGCTGCACGTCCCGGCCGAACTCGGTCTCCGTCTCGCGGATCAATTGGCTGTCGATATCGTAGACCAGCTCGCCGCGCCGGCCGCGGAGGATTGTCTCACAGACGTACTCGACGCCGTCGTCGCGGCCGCAGACCTCGTCGGCGAGGTAACGGGCCAGGGGATCGTCCTCGAATAGTCTCTTGTCCTGCGGCTGTGTGGCCCGTCCGACCCAGCCAATGGTCTGGGCCGCGGCGGTGCCGTAGGGATAGTACCGACGGCCCGTCGGCAGGATGCGCACGTCGGGAATCTCCCGGAACTCGACCTGCGCGGCGAATATGTCGTCCTCCGTCTCCAAGGGGGCGATGGCCAAGTCCCGCATCACTTCGGGGATGTCGTCGACCTGGCCGATCAATCGGATCCGTTCGTTCGGATCGGGGTATTGGCGTTCGAAGTCGGGCATGGCTTTCGAGAAGGGGACACTGGCGCGGCTGCCGTACTGAGCAACCAGGTTCGGGTCGTACTCGCTGCGCGCCCACCGCACGTGGCCCCGGCGCATCCAGACGAAATCATTCTGGGCTTTGATGGCGGCTTCGATCTGCTCGCGGTCGGTGCCGAACTGCGAACACTCCTGGATGACGCGCTCCAGTTCCCGGCGTCTCTCGTCGATCTCGTCCTGAACTTCTTCCAGGGAGGGGCGGGCATTCTCCTGTTGGGCGGCGAGCGTCTTGGCCAGGATGACGCGGTCATCCAGGTAACAGCTCAGTTGATAGTTGACGTAGACCTGGAAACGCGGGACATCCGCGGCAATGACGTTGTCGTGGCGGTCCAGGATCTTGCCGCGGAGGGTCTTGAGTTGGCGGGACTGGGTCCGACGTTCTTTCAGCCGGGCGATCTCATCCTGGACCGCCGACCCGGCCAGCAACTGCATCTGCGCCAGACGCAGCACGCAGACCAGCAGCACCGCCAGACTAACTCCAATGAAGACTTTGACTCGTTGGTCGTACATTCTATTTTCCCGACCGAGTGATCCGGCCGTAGGAGCGCCGGCGCTTTCGATTCATATGCATCCACCAGCCCACCGGCAGGGAGAAGAGCGGCCCGATCACCGCTGAATACAATGGCTGCCAGAGAAATGGTACGGGCCAGCCGGCCGTTACGTTCTCGGCACGCAGAGACGCCAGTAGATGTCCCACGACGGCCGTTAACACGCCTGTGATGAAGATCGTAGCGCCCTGATAGATCGGCCGGCGCACCGAGAGAACGGCCTGCACGTCCGACAACAACGTGCCGAACAGGCCGAAGCTGATGATGCGCGGGCCCATCACGCCCCGGATCGGACTGACCAGATCCGCGGTGAAACCCAGGACGAAGGACGTAACGACGGCGTCGGTTGTCTGACAGCGGGAGGCAAAGAACACCAGCAGGATCAGCAGCAGATCGGGCTTGATGTCCGAACGGCCCACTCCCAGCACGCCGATCAGACCGGCTTGCAGTACCGAGGCCAGGAGCACGAGCCCTGCAAACCGAATCCAACGCATCTACCCACTCCCAGGAAACATGAGTCGATTCCAACGGGTCCTGCCGGCGGCTTCCTACCGTGCCGGGACGGCGGCGACCACCACGGCCACGTCACTCAAGGCGCCGATATCGCAGACGGGCCGGGCCGTGATATCCAAGAAGAAGGGTTCCTCTGGGTCCGTCCGGCACTGGGTGACTCGCGCCGTGACGATGGGGGCATCGAGGCCCTGCCCCTTTTGCGTATACACCGGATCGCCCTGGCTGACTTGGTGTTGCCTTTGGACATTGGTGATCCGGACCGTGCCGTTGCCCCGTCCCTCCATGAATCCGCGGACGTTCAGGTTGCCGATGCCGACGATGATCTTGGGATCGCCCGGGTCGGTGATGAGCCTGATCCGAGCCGTCTTGGTCTCCACGCTGGAGATGGTCCCGATCACGCTGACGCTCTGATCGACATCGCCCTCGTCGCTGACGCTCAAGACGAACTGACCGACCACCAAGCCATGCGTCGTTCCCCGATCGATGACCAATCCATTCTGCGCCGGGTCGACCGCCGTGATGACCCGCGCCAGGCAGAAGCTCATATTCTCCCACCCCGGCTTCTCCCGCAGCTTTGCCAGGAGCTCGATCTTCCGCTGCGCGTCCTGGAGTTGTCCCTGCAGGTTGGCGATTTTGTTCTGGATCTGGCGGTGGTTGGCGAGCAGCGCCTCATATTCCTCGGGCGTACCGCTGGGCGGCCGGGCGGTCGAGCGGGCCGCCAGGGTCAGGCCGTGGCCGAGCCGGAGGGGCCAACGGAATACCCGGGCATAAGTCAACTGAAGACGGCCGCTTGTCTCCTGAGGGATGACGAACAGGAAACTCAGTCCTGTCAACATGCCCCATGTGAAGAGCATACCTCGGGATGCATTGGCCCTCTTTCGTCTCATGATCGTGATCTACGGTCCGGCCCGCTGGGCGCGGCTCCGGACGCAACCGGGAGGGCGACAGCGATGTGCGGCTACTCGTATCCGCGATCGCTGTGGTCCATGGTGTCCTTCCAAATCTCCAGGTTTTCCAAATACACCGCCGTGCCGCGCGCCACGCAACTGAGCGGGTCTTCCGCCCGGTAGACCTTCAGACCGGTGGCGTTGGCCAGCACGCTGTCCATGCCCCGCAGCAGGGAGCCCCCGCCGCAGATGCAGATTCCATTATCGATCAGGTCGGCGGCCAGTTCGGGCTCCGCCCGTTCCAGCGTCGTCGTGACGGCTTCGATGATCTGTGAGACGGGGTCCTTCAGGGCCTCGCGAATCTCCTCACTGGTGATGACGATCTTTCTCGGCAGGCCGGAGATCGTGTCCCGTCCGGCGATCTCCATCGTCAATTCCTCCTCGAGCGGCGCGGCCGAGCCGATCGCGATCTTGACCTTCTCGGCGCGGGCTTCGCCGATCAGGAGGTTGTACGTTCGCTTGAGGTGGTTGATGACCGCTTCATCCATGTCGTCGCCACCAATGCGGATCGAGGTGGCGGTCGCGACATCGGCCAGGCTCATGATGGCGACCTCGGTGGTGCCGCCGCCGGTGTCGACGATCATGGAGGCGGTCGGTTCGGTGATGGGCAATCCGGCGCCGATGCCGGCGGCCATGGGCTCATCCACGAGATAGACTCTGCGGGCGCCGGCCCGCTCGGCGCTGTCGATGACGGCCCGTCTCTCGACGGCGGTGATCCCGCTGGGCACGGCGATGACCACGCGCGGGCGGACCAGCCCGCCGCGGCCGTGCACCTTGCGGATGAAGTAGCTGAGCATGGCCTCGGTGACTTCGAAGTCGCTGATGACGCCGTCCTTCATCGGACGGATGGCGCTGATGGAACCAGGGGTCTTGCCGAGCATCTCGCGGGCGACCAGACCGACCGCCTCGCCGTTGTTCAAAACGATGTTGGTCCCCTTGCGGACCGCCACGACGGAGGGTTCATTCAGGACGATACCTTTGTCACGGACGCAAACCAGCGTGGAGCAGGTACCCAGATCGATACCCATATCCATGCTGAAAAATCCGAGGATTGAGTCCAACAGCACAGGCGACTCCTTTCAGTTTGCCATTGGATATTTTGAATGCCGTAAGGCGGTATCGTCAAGGGAATTCGCTACGGCAGGCCAAAAATCGTCCCGTAGCAGGTGTAGCAGGCGACGGTCACGTAGGCCGCCGTCGCCAGGACGACCCCGACCGCGACGGCCAGGATGGCCGTGTACAAATTGCTGGGAGGGGACACCTTTCCCCCGCGTGCTTGAGGCATTGGACTCATGAACAGACAACCTCCTGGGCGGCGCCGCTCCGGCGGGGCAGACGCCGTTCTCGGCTTACAGGTTCGTTGCGACTACGTCACCGGCTCTGGGCTCCAACCCCTGCTCGCTGCGCTCGATGACCCCGACGGCCCGGTCCGGCCAGACATCAAGGATCTGCATGTTGGCCACCCAGCGGTCCCCGCGGATGACGTGGAACGTCATGTCCTGCTTGACGCCGGCGATCGCGCCGATGGAGATCTCCGCCAGCCTGTTCTTCGCATCCACCGCGGTGACCTTGCCGTTCAGGGCGATGGTCCGCGTCGGGGCGGTGGGGGTTGTCACGCCCGCCGGCACCGGCTGGACCGTCGTGCTCCGGGTGGCCACCGTCGTCGCAGGCTTGGCCGCGATCCGGCCGTACTGCTGCAGGTATTGATTGAGTTGGGTCTCGATTTGCTGACTCTCTTCCGTGAGCCGCCGCACCTGATCCTCAAGCTGGGCGATCACGGTTATCTTCTCGAGCAGGGTCTGGTTGATCTCATCGAGCTCTCGCCGGCGATTCGTCTGCTCGGTCCGCAGGTTCTGGACCTCCTGCTGGGCGGCCTCGAAGAGCGTGGTTTGCTGCTTGGACGCTGCGTTGGCCGTCTCGACGGTCGCCGCCATGCCGGTGACTTGCTGCACCAACTGGGCCCTCTCGCGATTGGCCACGTCCAACTCGCCCTGGAGACTCTTGATCTGCATGGCCAGCTTGTTCAGTTCCGCGTCGAGCTGGGCCTTTTCGTTCTGAGCTCTTTGCTTCTCGGCTTCGAGATCCTGCTGGGCCTGTGCTTCCCGGCTCCTGGCGGCCTGAATATTGCGCTGCAGCCCGTCCGCGCGTTCCTTCTGGTTCTCGGCGTTGGCCACGTAGGTGACCACGATGCCGCACAGGAAAATTGAGAAGACGGTCAGCAAGACGATCAGAACCTTGGTAAGCGTACTCAAGACAGGCTCCTTTCACGAATCAGCGTTTCTACGACTGCATGCCATAATTTTACGCTTCCCCCCGGAAAAGGTCAAGTCATTTTTCCTAAATCGCCTAAATAGAAGCAGTTGTGTGCAGGGGACATGGACCGGGAAGATAGGCGGGGTAGGCCCCGGGGCCGGGGGCAACGGCCCCTGAGGGGTGTGTCGGGATGTCCGGATCAGCTTCCCTTGGCGGCGGATCGCAGGACGGCCTTGGCGGCCGCCAGCCGGACGACTTTGGAGGAGTCCCGTAAGAGCGGGGGCAGGTGCCTGGTCAGCGCGGGGGTGGCAATCTCCCCGATGGCCAGGGCGGTGAGCATCTTGACGCGTTCCTGGCCTTGGGCGTCCATCCCGGCGGCGATATCCTTCCCGATGACGGCCAGCACCTCGGGCTCTCCGATCCGGTCGCCCAACCTGCCCAGTTGCTCGGCCGCCGCCAGGCGAACCTCGGGGACTTTGTCGTCCAGCATTGTTACCAGGGCATTCTTGGCCTCCTCGGTGGCCAGGGCACCCATGGCCTGGATCCCGATCATGCGGTCGTCGGCGTAGGCGCTGATCAGGCGGGTCCAGAGCTTGGGATAGATCCGCGGGTCTTTGAGCATCGCGATGGACTCCGCGGCCTGCAGGACGACCTTGTCGGCGGAGTCCGCCCGCTGTAAGGTCCAATAAAGATAGGGAACTCCCTCCTGCTTGCCACTCTTGCCCAGGAGCAGGGCGGCGTTGGCGCGCACCGTCTGGTCGTCGCTGGCCAGGGAACTGCTCAGGACCTTGTAGTATTCCGGGTCGCCCAGGCGCGAGATGGCATACGAAGCTGCGATCTTCATATTAGGATTCGGGTCGCTGAGCAGGCTGGCGATGTCCTTCTTGGCCAGGGCGTACTCGAGATCGCCTACCGCCACCGCGGCGGCGAACCGGACGGGCACCACTTCATCGGCCAGCAACTTCTGGACTCGTGGCATCAACCGGATTTCGCGCGTCGTGGCCACGACCTCGATGGCATTGGCACGGATCTGCGGATTGGGATCCGCGAGACCGTCGGCGACGATCTGGCGGGCCTGGCCCAGCGCGTCTTCGGTAACCGCCGGTTTGGGCGCGGACGTTGTGGGGGTGGAGAGCAGGGGAGCCGAACGCGGCTGGGCCGTCTGCTCACAGCCTAACAGGAGCAGCAGCGTGAAACTGAACGCTGTCGCCTCAAAGAGCCGACCGATCCGATCCATCGAATACCTCATGGGGACGAGAAATCCGAAACTCGAAGCTCGAATCTCGAAACAAGCACGAATGATCGAGACTTCAAATCCCAAACGGCTCCCGCCGACCCCGCGACAGCGTTTCGGTCATTTGGATTTTGGTCCTTCGAATTTGTTTCGGATTTCGAGCTTCGGATTTCGTGCTTGGACCCCTACGCCGCCTTCGCCATCCGTCGCGTCTGCCGACGCTGCCGCCAGCGAGTTCCGAGCGGCCACAGGAGCATCCCGGCGAAGACCGCTGCACAGCCGTTGGCGAACCACTCGCCATGGCGACTGTAGAAGGTCACCCTGCTATCTATCGGCAATCGGTCGAGGAACCATCCAGTCATAGCGGTGCGGGCCATGGCTTCCTGGGGGAAACCGTCGCTGGCGGCCAGGTACCCGTCCCGGATCCGGCCGGTGGACTCGATCAGGCAACTGATGCCGGTATTGACGCTGCGAATGACGGCCAAGCGGTTCTCGACGGCCCGGAACGCGCAGATCGCGGCGTGCTGGGGCAACTCGCTGCTCGGGACGACGCGGCCCTCGTGCTGGGGGAACTGCACGAACCAGCCGTCGTTGCTGATGTTGACAAGCCAGTCGATGCGCTTGCGGCCTCGGTCATCCAGGGCGAAATACCGAGGATGGCGGTGAAAGACTCGAAGGATACGCCCGAGCAGGGAGTTGCAGTCCCCGTCAGCAAGCAGGAAGTTCCGCCCGACATAAGGGATCGTGTCCTCATAGCAGATGATGACGCCGAAACGCGAGAGCGTAGTCTGTTGTGATTGCAGGTCGCTGGGGGTGGCATCGTCAAGCGCAGCTTGGCGATGGTTCTCTACAGATGCGGTGGAGCCATCGCCAAGGCCTTCGGCCTTGACGCTGCCACCCGGAGCTGTCGGCTCTGCCTTTTGGATCTCGTCCCCGCCGACCGCTGGCGCCATCTCAAAGAGAGTGTAGTTCTTGCCCTTTTCGAGTGTGAGACTGGGATGATAACCTTCGGGCATGAACCACTTGAACAGCCAGGGGAACCATTTCTTGAATGGGATGTACTCACCGAAGAGGACGAGGTGGATCTTGTCGTAGCGGGCGGGATCGCGCGTCCCGTCCGGCCGGTAGAAGTAGGCGGAGTTGTACGTTTCCAGGTAAGCCTCGTCGCGGTCGTCCCACTTGATCTCGGCCCCGTGCGCCCCGACAAGCAGCCAAGCGGTGCCTTTGGCATGCTCGACGAGGGCCTTGTGAAAGGCCTTGTCCTCGTCGATATTCTTGAGGTAGGGCCATAGCGCCGGGTCGAGGATGCCCTGGACCATCGTTTCGGGCCAGACGATCAATTCCGCCCCGGCGGCAGCCGCGGCCTTGCTGTGGACCATCAGACCGTTGAAAAGTTGGTCGCTGGCGCTATAGCTCTGCTTGACCGACTGGGGCACGTTCGATTGCAGCGAGCCGACGAGCGGGCCGTCGGTTACATGTGCCGGCGTCTGCGCCAGGCGCCACCGGCCGTAAAGCAGCGTGCCGGCGATGACGGCGGCCGTCACCACCATGCCTGCGAGAACGATCCGGCCGGAAGACAGGCGGGAGCCGTAGGGTGGGGCTTGCCCCACCGATTCTTCCGACGCAGGGATTCCCGGTGGGGCAAGCCCCACCCTACGGGCTGTGCCCGCGCCGATGCAGAGGATCAGATCCGCCAGCAAGCCATTGACCATGGCGACGACGAAGGAGACGCCCGCGGCGCCAACGAGGTCGGCGACCTGGATCACCGCGAGGTTGTGATACTGACTGTGCCCCAGGAACCGCCAGAAGAACCCGCCCATGGGCCGACCCTGCATGTGCTCCCACCCGACCAGCAGGATAGGCAGAGCGATGAAGAGCGGGATTCGCTTGGCTCGGGCGAATCGCACCGCCAGCGCGGGCAGCACCCAGAACAGCGACAGGTACAAGCCCATCCCCAGCCAGCCGATGGTCGTGATCGGCTCAATCCAGTACAGGTTGACCAGCCAGTAGACGAATCCAACGATGAAAGCCGCGAAAGCCAGGGTGCGGGTCTTCGCCTGGGGTGAGCAGGCCAGAGCAAAGGGCACAAAAGCCACCCACGCCAGAAACGACCAGCCGGTCGGTGGCTGGATGACCGTCAACAGCAGGGCGCTGAGGATGAACGACGAGATCACTGCGATAAAGGGCTTCCTGTCTCTCAATCAGCCAGTCTTTCAAATGGCGGTTGCGCGGGAACACGATCGCCGCTTTCAGCAACGTAACAGGGCCTTGTTACTTCCGCTGCGTCTGTTACTCCACGGGCAAACAGATTGTTCGACTGCTAACCGACGAGGGATTCTAACCCGGCGGAGCGAATGATGCAATCTTTGCATTTGCGCTTGACCGATCCGACCTTATAATGTCACATACGCCGTCTTGGTTATACTTTGAGTTCTGATCGAAGAGAGTTGCTCGCTATGCCAAGGATTGATCCTGCTTATCATCTGGATGACCCGGCAACAGACATATACGTTGGAGACAATCGCGAGGTCCTCGCCCAGATCCCCGACGGTAGTGTGGACCTTGTCTTCGCGGACCCTCCGTTCAACTGGGATGTCAACTATGGGGTATGGAAAGATGACATGCCTCGGGACGACTACCTCAAGTTCACACGTGAGTGGATTGATGCTTGCCTGAGGGTTTTGGCCCCGCACGGGTCGATCTGGATTAACATACCTGACGATACGGCCGCGGAAATAGTGGTGCACCTCAAGGAGAGGAAGATGGCGATGATCAACTGGTGCATCTGGCATTTCCGCTTTGGTCAGTGCCGTAACGCCAATTTCATCGTA
>ENA-OSEO01002922-OSEO01002922.1-sediment-metagenome-genome-assembly--contig:-NODE-2922-length-22001-cov-4.408183_pt1 | contig 22001 bp, 18 predicted proteins | sample MGYA00237883_ERZ534232 | MGnify/ENA metagenome assembly ERZ534232
GGAGTAAAGGATCTCAGAGTTGCCCTGGAGGAGGCCAGGAACAACCGGGAGCTTTACGGCCGGCGCACGATCCTTTTTGTGGACGAGGTACACCGATGGAACAAGGCTCAGCAGGATGCGCTCCTTCCCTGGGTGGAAAACGGCACGGTTATCCTTATAGGCGCCACCACAGAGAATCCCTTCTTCGAGGTAAACCCTGCCCTGGTAAGCAGGAGCAGGATCTTCCAGCTTAAACCCCTGACCCGGGAGGATCTTAAAGCCATTGCCCAGGCAGCCCTTAGGGATAAGGAGAGGGGTTATGGAAACTACAAAGTAACCTTGGATGAGGAGGCTCTCGAGCACCTTATCAATGTCTCCGACGGCGATGCCCGCAGCCTTCTTAATGCCCTGGAACTGGCGGTGGAAACAACCCCGGAAAGATTCCCCCCCCCGCCGGGACAGGAGATCCGTGTTACCCTGGAGATTGCTGAGCAGAGTATCCAGAAAAAGGCTGTGCTCTACGACAAGGAGGGAGATTACCACTTTGACACCATCAGCGCCTTTATCAAGTCCCTCCGGGGATCCGATCCCGATGCCTCCCTCTACTGGCTTGCCAGGATGGTCCACGCAGGAGAGGATCCAAGGTTCATCTTCCGCAGAATGCTGATCCTGGCCTGCGAGGATGTCGGCCTGGCGGATCCCTATGCCCTGGGGGTTGTAGAAGCCGCAGCCGCAGCCTTTGAAAGGGTAGGACTTCCCGAGGGGCGATTCCATCTGACCCACGCGGCCCTGTATCTTGCCAATGCGCCGAAATCCAACTCTGCCCTGGGTTTTTTTGATGCCCTTTCTGCGGTGGAGGAGGAGTTTGCAAAAGAGGTGCCCTCCCATCTTAAGGATTCAAGCCGGGACAAAATGGGTTTCGGCCATGGGGAGGGATACCTATATCCCCATTCATTCCGGGACCACTGGATAGCCCAGCAGTATCTTCCAACAGGTCTCCAGGGAAGGGTCTTCTATACCCCCTCCAACCTAGGCTGGGAAGCGGGAGTAGCCTCAAGCTTGGAAAAACGGAGGGAACTCCAGATAGAAGCCTCCCTGCAGGAAGCCCCGGCGGAAATCCTTACCTTTTCTCCCAGGAACCGAGGCAAGGAGGAGTGGCTTAACAGGATTAACGAAGAAACAGTAAAAACCTTGACCTTTATACGGGACAGGATCTTTCAGGGACTTCAGATCCTCCGCCACTTCCGGATTCTTGACCTTAAGGCTGGATCGGGATTCCTTATCTGGGAAGCATTAAGAAGGGTGCCGGAAGGAGGCGTCTGGGCTTTGGCGGAGGATAAGGAGAAGGAGCTTATAGATCATCACTCCTCCTTCCTGGAGGAGACAGAAAGACCCTCGGTTCTTACCTGTACCCTGGAGGATCTCCCCTCCCTTCAGAAAAGCCTTTCAGGGGATACACCCTTTAAGGAGCTGCATTTTGACCTGATTGTGGGCCGTAATATCCTTACCCAGAGGGAAAATCGGGGAACAGTTTTTTCTATATTATCAGAGCTTTTGGAAAAGGGCGGCCTCCTCTCCCTGGCAGAGATCTATCCCAGAAAGGGCCAGAGGCTTTCCCAACTGGAGGAAACCGCTCTGCTTGCCCCGCCGGCCAGGAGAGCCTTGGAGGAAACTGAGAAGAGAATCTACTCCTCCCCTGCCTTTCCCCCCGCCTCGCTCACAAAAGAACTGATTGCCGACCTCTGCCATACCTCAGGACTATCCCTCCTCTCTTTGGAGGAGGAGGTTTTTACGGAAAAGAGGCGAATCACCCTCCGGGAGATAGAGGCTTGGTTTGGAGAAAACTCCAGTGGCACCTTTGCCAAAACCTTAAAGGAATCAGCAACCCAGGAAACCCAGGAAGCTCTCTTACTTTGGGCAAAAGAAAAACTGATAGATAGAATCCTCCCTTGGAACACCTCCTATCTCTTTCTAAAAGCAGAGAATAAAAGATAATTCTCCTCGGGATACACTTACCCACTCTGTAAGAAAATTGTTTTAAAAAATTATTCCTTTTCCTCAAGCAGCAGCATCTTTTACCCCTTCTATCTCTATAGAAACAAAAAAAGGTTCCGGCGGAAATAAATATTAAAAGGAGGCAAAGAATGATCAAATTGATAGTTTCAATCGTACTGTCTCTCTTTTTGACCCTGTCGATCCATCCTTACGATGTAAAAATATGGACTAAGGAAGCTCCCCTGGATCCCTTTTCAAAGATAAAAGCCAGGGAGCTTTCGACCCAGGAGATGAAGAATATCAAGGGTGGGGAAACGATCTTCAGGGTAAATGCCGAAAGAACCAAAATATCGGTTTTCTACGTAAATGAAAGAAATGGAAGGGAGTTTAAACAGGGGGAATTTGCCATATCCAATGTAGTTCCGAATAAAGAGACCCCCTATGCCATGACCATGCCCGGCCGGGACGGGGAACCCCAGTTATATTTTCCGGAAACTTTTCCCTCTGGAATCTTTGAAATTACCGGGATCGCCCGGGGTAAAGATCCTGTTCTCTTCGGAGGTGTTTCTATTATTACCAATGCAAAACAGCAGGTTACCACTTACACCAGAGTGGGTAACAAATTGAAGGAGAACAAGAATCCTCAGTGGGATTACGGTTACCTTATCCATGCGGGAGGAGGAAATTACCTGTCCCCAACCCATGGATGTATAAGAACTACCGACTCCGGCCTTGCCGGTATGGTTCGGTGTGTGGAAACGGAATATGCCCTCTCCCAAAACCTGGGAAGGCAGCCAAAGGTGAGAATAGTCGTACCCTCCCCCATCCGTTTCTTTAAAGCAAAGAAGTAGGGGGAGATTAACACATCTATTTTTGGAGGAGAGAGATGAAAAGATTCCTTATGTTTGCTGCAGGAGCGGCTCTTCTTTTTACTGCCGGAACCTGCCTTTCTGCAGAGGAAACCAAAACCTTAACAACCCTTTTCTATGGCGAGGGTTATTCCCTCAATCCTGAGGCGTATACGGAAAAAACAATTATCCGTTTTCACCCCTCGGGATATATCTCCTGCCTGGAGTCCTATGTAAAAAGAAACAACCGAATCCTTCTGGTGCAGCGGCTAACCCTTCGTGAGACACCAAAGGGTCTTCAAATCCTTATGGCAGGGGAAGCGGCGGAACCTCTCCTTACTCTCGGGGAGATTCATCTTATCTCCTCCTCCTTGGCAAAAATAAGTCTCCGAGGCAGGGAAGAAGGGGAAGTGAGGATCCTGGAAGAACCGGAATCCCTTCGGTGGGAGATCTCTTTTAACGGAAATCCCTGGTATTCCTTCTACTGGTCCTCCTTAATACCGGAAGGTCAATTAAACCTCCACCCCCATAATGGAGAAAACCTAAAGACCCGAAATCAATCGCTAAAGGCGCAATACCGCTCCTTTTCTATTCCCGAGGAGATCTTTTATGTGCTCCGGATAAAATCCCAGGATCTATCCATCCAAGGGATCAGACTGGAAAATAATCTGTATCATTTTTACCAAAAGGCTTTGGATGAATCGAAAATTTTCGAGATTCTTGGTGAACCACTGGAAACCTCGCCTTTAATCGGGGCGATTAATTTCTTTATTCTAACCCTGGGCACTTACGGTCAGCCTCTATTACTCCTCCCCTTTACAGGCACAGGGTTCTGATGCTTCCTTCTCTTTTCTTAACAGCTTTTATTTTACCCCTGCTGCTCCAGGTGCAGCCGAAGGAAGAACTGCGCTTCCGGTTCATTCCCAAACAACAGCATGAAACCTCCTGCGGACTTGCGGCAGCTGCGGGGGCTTTGTCCCTGTACTGGCATATACCTGTAACAGAGAAAGAGTTGGTCCTTTCTTTTTTCGGGGACAAGAGACCTGGTAAGGAGAGGATCTCTCTGGCAACCCTGAAGGAGATACTGGAGACCTGGGGTGTTTCCTCTCGGGGTTTCTGGATTCCGGCTCGCAAGCTCTGTTCCCTTACCGACCACTTTTCTCCCCTTCTTGTTTATTTCTCCAAACCAGAGCCCCACTTTGCCCTGCTTTTAGGAGAAGCGGAGGGGGTTTGGATTCTTGCAGATCCTGCGGAAGGAACCATCTTCCTCTCCCAAAGAGAGTTTGAGCAGAGATATGGAGAGGCCGTGCTGTTAATGCATCCCCTGGGGAAAACAGGGAATAGCACATTTGCCGAAAGAGCCAAAAAGGATACCCTGGGCAGATTCCATATTCTGGAGCAGCTACTATGGGAGTTTTAAGACGGTTTCTTCTATACCTCTTCCTGTTCCATCTTGCCCTACCTGGGATAATTTCTGGAGAAGAGGTTGAATACAACCGTCTAAAAACCCAGATTGAAGGTCACAAGGAGATCCGTCTCTCCCTTTTGGTAAGCTCTTACTTTTACTCCTTTTTCTCTTTTCCGGGTAAACTTGGAGAGGTTCAGTTATCCTTCCTCTATTCTAACCAGAAATTCCTCTCCCTGGAGCTCCAGCTGCCAGTGGAGATCCTTTATCTTGAACCCGCAGGGAATAGCTCCGGTATAATCCTGCTTCCTGGGGATCCATCCATCGCTCTGGGGAGAGAATTCCCTCTTTTCTCTGGAATATTTTTCCTAGAGGGAGGCTGCATTCTTCCAGGAAAGGCCTTGCTTCCGTCACAGGTACAAGTAGACCTGTATCCTGACGGAACTGCCGTTCCCTCCCTATCCTTAGTTCTGGGTTTCTCCGGTATAAGAGACCCCATGGTGACAACCCTCTCCCTCAGGCTACTTCAGGATTTTTACCTTTCCCCCGAAAGGGCAATAACCCGGGAAAAGGGCAGCCTTAGTATTGCCCTGACCGTATCCGAGGCCTTAAACCCACGTTTTGCCTACAGTGTAACCCTAAGTGATACTATCAATTATCATCCCCCAACACCAAAGTCTCCCCTGGCAGAAATTGAAAACTATGCCCATCTCTCTATCACCTGCCACTGGTTTCTGGGGGAGCATTCCCTTTTTGCGGGAAGGGAGATCTCCTTTTCTGGTAATGGAAGTATGATTTCAGGACTAGGGGGTTATTCCGTAGATCTGCTTAGGGGGAGGGGAGGACAATGAAGGGTTTATATCTACTCTTCCTGGCGGCTCTTATACTATTGGAAGGCTGCTACAATCCCGAGATTTGGGAACCTTCTGGTAAAGTAACCCTCCTTGCCTATTGGCAGGAAACCCAGGGAGTTTATCCGCCCGGGGGAGAGATTACCCTTAAAATAGAAAATACTGGGAAAAGCTATATCTCCTCCTCCACAGTGCTCATTCTCATAACCACGAACCTACGAGAGTATTACCTTTCCCCACAGATCTCCTGTAGGATCCCGCCGGGAAAGAGTTACCTTTACAACCTCCAGGTAGCATTCTCGGGGGAAGAGGAGAGAACAAGCCTGGAGGAGATAGAGGTAATTCAATATTATTTTGAATAACTCCTTCCCAACCAACCCAGTGATCCCCGTAAAAGTGCACAAGAAAAGGGGAAACAAACCTGCCCTAACCTTGACAAAAAGAGTAAAATAGGACAAAGTACTACGTCTAAAAGATGGTGGGTATAGTTCAGTCGGTAGAGCACCAGATTGTGGATCTGGGTGTCGCGGGTTCGAGCCCCGTTACCCACCCTGCAGCGTCTGACAGATGCTAATTATCCTTTAGATGCGTCCGTAGCTCAGCTGGATAGAGCGCCGGACTTCGAATCCGTAGGTCACAGGTTCGAATCCTGTCGGACGTAAAAAAATAGATATACCGGGCCGTTAGCTCAGCTGGTAGAGCAGCAGACTCTTAATCTGCGGGTCGAAGGTTCGATCCCTTCACGGCTCATAGAGGCGGGGAAAAGATTATTCCCTCTGTTTCATTTTCCCCAACAGCTCTCTCGACATTATTTCTTGACAAAAAATAATGTCTGAGTTAATCTCTGCGAGAGTGGTGAAATTGGCAGACACGCCAGACTTAGGATCTGGTGCCTCAGGCGTAAGGGTTCAAGTCCCTTCTCTCGCAATCTGTAGGAATACAGATTCCTTAAGGGGGGAACCTTACCCCAGACAGATTGCTGAAGGGGAGTCTTTTTCAACAATCTGGACCCTATATCTGCGGGAGTAGCTCAGTGGTAGAGCTCCACCTTGCCAAGGTGGATGTCGCGGGTTCAAGTCCCGTCTCCCGCTCTACTGGTTTAGGCGATCTGGAGACTTCCGGATCGCCGTTTTTTTTAATACCGTTATAAAGAGGAAAAGAAATGGTTGTCAACAAAGAGATCAAAACCCTAGAAAAATCTGCTGTTGAACTTACAGTTACAGTCTCGAGGGAAGAAGCGAAGAAGGAATATAATGCTTTAGTGGAAAAATACGCAAAAACCGTACATCTCAAAGGCTTCCGAAAAGGAAAAGTCCCTGTATCGGTTTTAGAGAATAAGTACGGCGAAAGCCTTAAGGCCGAGGCTTCCATGAAGATCATGGAAACCAGCCTGCAGGAGGTCTTTGAAGAGATCGATAAAAAACCCCTTCCCTATGTTATCCCAGAGCTTAAAGAAGAAAGCGACCTGGATTTTGACAAGGATTTTACCTTTACAGTTACCTACGATACCTATCCGGAAGTCAGCTTAGGGGAGTATAAGGGCCTGGAGGCAGAGGAGCCGGAGGTAGAGATAACCGACGAGGACATTGCCAAGGAGCTGGAGGCTATCCGGGAACAGAATGCCACGGTAATGGAAAAGGCAGAAGGCGCCGCCGAAATGGGCGACATTGTAACCATCAATTACTGGGAACTGGATTCCCAGAACGAGGAGATTGAAAATTCCCGCCGGGAGGATTTTGTTTTTACCATTGGTTCCGGCTACAATATCCATAAGATAGACGATGAAATCCTGGGGATGAAAAAGGGAGAGGAAAAGGTCATAACAAAACAGTATCCCGAGGATTATGAAATGGACTTTCTCCGGGGCAAAACCGTAACCTTAAAGGTTCAGCTTACGGTAATCAAGGAAAAGAAACTTCCCGAACTGGATGACGAGCTGGCTCAGGATGTAAGCGAACAATACAAGACCCTGGAGAATCTTAAGGAGGATCTTAGGAAGAAATTCAGGGAAAGTGCCGAAAATAAGGTAAGAGGCAACACCATAAACACGCTTTTGGAAAAGAGAGCAGAAAATACCAAGGCGGAGATTCCCAAAGCGATGTTAGACTCTCAGCTGGAATCCAGCTGGAAGAGCTTCGTATCCCAGACAAGGCTTCCGGAGGAAAAGATTCTTGAGATCCTTTCTGCAGAGAATAAAACAAAGGATTCCCTTTTTGAGGAATGGACACCAGAGGCGGAAAAGAGGGTTTTGCAGCAGCTGATTGTCAACAGCATAATCGAGGCGGAGAAGATTGAAGCCACGGAAGAGGAATACGAGCAGGAGGTTCAGAAACAGGCGGAGGCGAGTTCCATAAGTGCAGAGGAGGTAAGGGATTATTTTGAGAAAAACTCCATGGTACCCTACATTAATTCCTCCATTGCAGAAAAGAAACTCTTTGATTTCCTCCTTGCCCAGTCGAAAATTAAAAAGGGCGATAAAGTAAAGTTCCTGGACTTATTTGGAAAAAAACAGTAAATTCCTTTAGAGGTTTTTTATGACAGAAAAGATGAATACCCTTGTACCCATAGTAATTGAACATACGGGTATAGGAGAACGTTCCTACGATATCTACAGCAGGCTATTAAAAGACAGGATTGTGTTTATAGACGGAGAGATCCATGATCTTTCCGCCGATTTGGTAGTAGCTCAGCTCCTGTTCCTGGAATCCCAGGATCCGGAAAGGGACATAAGTCTCTACATCAACACCCCCGGCGGAAGTGTAACCGCAGGATTGGCTATATACGACACAATCCAGTATATAAAACCGGAGGTTCAGACCATCTGTCTTGGTCAGGCCTCCTCCATGGGCGCTCTTCTTCTGGCCTGTGGATCCCCTGGAAAAAGACTTGCTCTACCCTCCTCCAGAATCCTTATCCACCAACCTTGGGGAGGAGTACAGGGGCAGGCCAGGGATATTGATATCCAGGCTAAGGAAATCGTTCGGTTAAAGAGGATGATAATCGAGTATTTTGCCCATCATACGGGGAAAAGCATAGATACCATTGCCCAGGATCTGGAGAGGGATTACTTTATGTCCTCTGCCGAGGCAGTAGAGTATAAATTAGTGGACAGAGTTCTTATAAGAGGTTCCAATGAGCAAAAACAAAAGTGACAGCCTGAAGGTTTGTTCCTTCTGCGGAAAGGGTGCGGATATAGCCAGAAGACTCATTGCCGGGCCTGGGGTTTTTATCTGCGATGAATGCGTTCATGTCTGTTTGAAAATCCTTGAGGAAGAGGACGATATAATTACCTCTGAATTTCTTGGCGAGATACCTATTCCCAGGGATATAAAGGAATACCTGGATCAGTATATCATAGGACAGGAAACGGCAAAAAAGGTTCTCTCTGTTGCGGTTTACAATCACTATAAAAGGATAGCCATGAGAAGCAGGCTGGAAGATGATGTGGAGATGGAGAAATCCAACGTTCTTCTTATCGGCCCCACCGGCACAGGAAAGACCCTTATGGCGAAAACCCTGGCCAGGAAACTAAAGGTTCCCTTTGCCATTGCCGATGCCACAACCCTGACCGAAGCTGGGTATGTGGGGGAGGATGTGGAAAATATCCTTCTGAAACTCATCCAGAATGCAGGAAACAATATCGCCGCTGCAGAGCGTGGAATAGTATACATCGACGAAATCGATAAGATAGCAAAGAAGGGAGAGAACATCTCCATAACCCGGGATGTCTCCGGCGAAGGAGTCCAGCAGGCTCTTTTAAAGATTATAGAAGGCACCATAGCCAATGTTCCTCCCCAGGGGGGAAGAAAGCATCCCAATCAGGAGATGCTTAAGATCGATACTACCAACATACTTTTCATCTGCGGCGGAGCCTTTGTAGGTCTCGACAAGATTATCGAATCCCGGATAAGCCAGCACCCCATGGGTTTTGGAGCGGATGTTAAGTCCAGCGATCAGAAGGATCTGGCGGAACTTTACTCAAACCTTCACCCCGACGATCTTATAAAATTCGGGCTCATCCCAGAGTTCATAGGCCGCCTTCCCATCTCCGTTCCCCTGAACAGCCTCTCCAAGGAGGATCTTAAGAGGATTATCGCGGAACCGAAGAATTCCATCCTCCGGCAGTACCAGGCCTCGTTAAAACTGGACGGCGTGGATCTGGTTTTCGACAATGATGCCATAGATGCCATTGCAGAAAAGGCTATGGAAAGGAAGACCGGCGCCCGGGGATTAAGGTCCATTGTGGAAGGGATAATGATGGAGATCATGTACGACATCCCCTCGATAAAGGGCACAAAAAAGATCCTGGTAACCCGCGAGGTTATAGAAAAATCAGAAAAACCGGAGATTCTGTTAGACAAGAAAACGGCATGATCCGAAAAAACCTCCCCTTCGGAACCACAAAAAAGGAATTGCCTCTTGTACCCATGAAGGAGATAGTGGTATTTCCCCACATGGTAGTACCCTTTTTTGCCGGACGGCCAGGTTCAATCAAGGCCATAGAAACCGCAATGCAGAGCGACAGGATTGTCTTTCTCGCCTGCCAGAGAACTACAGCGGAAGACCCCTCGGAAGAGGATATCCATGTGGTAGGCTGCTCTGCCAAAATAATACAGATCCTTAAACTCCCCGACGAAACAATTCGGGTCCTTGCCGAGGGTGTAGCCCGGGGAGCTATCCAGAAAATAACAAAAAGAAAGGAACTTTTTTACGCTTCCTTGAGATTCTATGATTACAGCACGGAGATAACTCCGGAAATTGCAGCCCTTATGGCTACGGTTCAGGAATCCTATCGCCGGTATGCCCTGTTCAACAAGAAGGTTCCCCAGGATTCCGTCTCCCTGGCGGACAAGGCTGAACACCCTCACAAACTGGCGGATATAGTCTCCTCCCAGCTGAGTATAAAAACAGATAAAAAGATAGAACTCCTTGCCCAGGAAGAGGCTGTTCCAAGACTGGAGAATCTTGCGATAATCCTGGAAACGGAAAACGAGATCCTCTCCCTTCAGAACAAGATCAACGTAAAGGTAAAAAAACGGCTGGAGAAGAACCAGCGGGAGTATTACCTTAATGAACAGCTTAAGGAGATAAACCGGGAACTGGGAAAGGAGGATCTGGATTCCTCCGGTGTAAAGGAATTCAAGGAACGGCTGGAGGAAAAGCAATTTCCCCAGGAGGTTCGGGAAAAGGTGGAAAAGGAACTGAACAGACTGGGAAAGCTCCAGCCCATGTCTCCCGAATCTGGAATCCTTAGGACCTACCTGGAATGGCTTTTTGATCTTCCCTGGCAAAACCGAACCATGGATAATAAGGATATCAAATTGGCTGCAAAGATCCTGGATGAGGATCATTTTGATATGGAGAAACCCAAAGAAAGAGTTCTGGATTTTATAGCTGTACGGCAGCTCCGGGACACAATTAAGGGACCGATCCTCTGTTTCGTCGGCCCACCAGGAACAGGGAAAACCTCTCTGGGTAAATCTGTAGCCAGGGCTCTGGGCAGATCCTTTGTGCGAATCTCCCTGGGGGGAGTGCGGGACGAGGCGGAGATCCGGGGCCACAGAAAAACCTATGTTGGGGCACTTCCTGGAAAGATTCTCCAATCCATGAAAAAAGCAGGCACCGTAAACCCGGTGTTCCTTTTGGATGAGGTGGACAAGATAAGCTCCGATTACAGGGGGGATCCAGCCTCTGCCCTCCTGGAGGTGCTGGATCCTGAACAGAATAAGGCCTTTGTGGATCACTACCTGGAGGTTCCCTACGATCTTTCCAATGTGATGTTTATTACTACGGCCAATTCAATCCATACTATCCCCTACCCCCTCCGGGACAGAATGGAGATAATAGAGGTCCCCGGGTATACAGAATACGAGAAACTGCGAATAGCCATGGATTTTATCATCCCCAAGCAGCTGGAGGAGAACGGGCTTTCCTGGGCTTCCATCCGCTTCGCGGAAAAGGCTGTTTTAGAGATCATCCGTGGTTATACCATGGAATCGGGAGTAAGAAACCTTGAACGGGAGATTGCCAGGGTAATAAGAAAGATTGCCAGAGAAGCGGTTAAGAAGGGGTATGCAGAGGAAAACAGGGAAACACTGATTCAGAAAAAACCCTATTCTAAGAACGTCTCTCTACGTTCTCTGGGAACTTATCTGGGTAAGAGAAAGTACCAAAGGGATCTGATTTACAAGGAGAACAGACCTGGGCTGGTCTACGGACTTGCCTGGACGGAACAGGGGGGCACCCTGATGCCTATAGAAGTGGCGGTTTTAGAGGGAAACGGGGAACTGATCCTTACCGGCAATCTGGGGGATGTAATGAAAGAGAGCGCAAAGGCTTCCCTTTCCTTTATACGCTCCCAGAGCAGAAAATTCTCTCTTTCTGCTGATTTTTATAAAAAGAACGATATTCATATCCATGTGCCGGAGGGAGCCATTCCCAAGGATGGTCCTTCCGCAGGGATCACCATAACAGCGGCAATCCTCTCCGCCCTTCTGGGTGTATCTGTAAACAGCGGTTTTGCCATGACCGGAGAGATAACCCTTACAGGACGTGTTCTGGCCATTGGGGGGGTAAAGGAAAAGGTTCTTGCCGCCCACAGGAATTCCATGCAAAAGGTTCTCATGCCAGAGGCAAATAAAAAGGATGTGGAAGAACTGCCACGGGAAGTCACAACCGCTCTGGAATTCATCTTTGCCGATTCAATCCTTAAGGCTCTTCCCCACCTCTTCCCACCAGAGGTTTTCCAGTAATTTTTCTCTGCCTTGCAACACCTACCCAGAATCAGGTTTAGAAGAACAAAACAGTTTGCCGGATTAAATTCCTTTCCCCCATCTTGAGTATCTTTTATTTCTGGTTGTATACTTACCGGGAAAAAAAGGAGGAGGAGGAAGATATGTCAGTTTCTTTAAAAGGCAGGTCCCTTTTAGCCCTGAAGGACTACAGTCCCGAGGAGATCAGGTTTCTTTTGGATCTTTCCCATAAGGTAAAAGGGGAAAAGAGATCAGGGAAAATACAGCAGCGTTTTGCAGGAAAAACCCTGGCTATGATTTTTGAAAAACGATCCACAAGAACAAGATGCGCCTTTGAAACAGCCTTTGGAGAAGAGGGCGGACATCCGGTATTCCTCTCTCTGGATGACATACAGCTTGGGGCAAAGGAATCGATAGAGGATACAGCCCGGGTTCTGGGCCGGATGTTTGACTGTATAGAATTCCGCGGCTACAGCCAGCAGGTGGTTGAAACCCTGGCTAAGTTTTCCGGTGTTCCCGTATACAATGGCTTAACAGATGATTTCCATCCCACCCAGATTTTGGCGGACCTTATGACCATTGAAGAGGCCTTTGGGGACCTTAAAGGCAGAAAGGTTGCCTTTGTGGGGGACGGAAGGAACAATGTGGCAGTTTCTCTAATGATAGGCTGCGCAAAGATGGGGGTAAATTTTATCAGTGTCGCGCCCAAGGAACTTTTCCCGAGGGAGGAACTGATAAGCCTTGCCAGGGAGTTTGCTAAACCAAAGGGATCTGCTGTATTGGTAACAGATTCAGTAGAGGAAGGAGTAAAAGGAGCGGATGTAATCTACACCGATGTCTGGGCCTCCATGGGAGAAGAAGCAAAACTCGCCGAAAGAAAGAAAATCCTTGGGCCTTACCAGGTAAACCAAGAACTGATGGATAAAACTGGCAGGAAGGAGAGTATCTTTATGCACTGTCTTCCCGCAGTAAAGGGGATGGAAGTTACCCAGGAGGTTATTGACGGACCCAAATCCTGGGCCTGGGAGGAAGCGGAGAACCGAAAGCATACAATCAAGGCTCTAATGATTGCTACTTTGGGATAGAAATATATTTTTTACTTGCTAGATAGAAATGAGAAATATATAATTAAGACAAGAAAAATAGGAGGCTGCGGTGTCTAAAAAAAGTATCCTTATTGTCCTTCTCTTAGCCTGTATAACCTTTGGATTAGCAGCGGAGGAATCCACCTTATTTGTACGGACCGTACCTATTTCCAGAGTATATCTGTATCAAGAGGGTTACAGGGTTGTATATGTTAAGAATGACTTGAATTTTGGGGAGATCTTCCTTCCAATAAGCTGGTTTACCATGGCAGGGGGAAAAGGGGAACAGGTCCTCGGGGATGATCCGGCCTTTCCATACTTTTCCGTTTTCTGGAAGGATGGGGAATTTTCCCATATCCGCCTCTACCTAAAAAAGGACCTCCGGGACCCGTCCTGGGGCGAGGCTCTTTACAGAGAGGATATTGTAAGCAAATTCAAAGACGAACCACCGGTTTTTGAGTTCTGATGGCAGATCTGGAAAAGCTAAAAAAGGCCATCCTTTCGGAATCTTTAGAGGGATGGCTTTTTTGTGGTTTCCGTCACAGGGATGAAATTGCTGACCGTATTCTAGGAATCCCTAAAACGAGAACCAATACGAGACCTTGGTACTGTGTAATCTATCCCGACTCACCCCCTGTACTTATACTTCATACCCTGGAACCTAGGATCCTTGATCCATTAGAGGGGGAGAGGTTCATCTACTCAAGCCGGGAAGAACTTAAAAACATTCTCCAGGAATTGAAACCCGGCCGGCTTGCTGCCCAGTATTCCAAGGAACTGCCGGTGGTATCCTTTCTAGACCACGGGACAGCCTCTCTGTTTATTGAGGCGGGGTTTACCCTGGTGGAAAGCAAAAACCTGATTCAGAAGACCTTAGGAATCCTGTCGGAAGAGGATTTTGAGAGCCACGAAAGGGCTGCCTGCCATCTCTATGATATTGTGGAGAAGGTTTGGGATAAACTTTGCCGCTTCCATAGGGATCATCGTCAAGTTTCGGAAGGGAATATCCAAAACTGGATCCTTGAAGAGTTTGAAGCCAGGAATCTGTATACTGCTCATCCCCCCATTGTTGCCCAGGGAGAGCATTCTGCTGATCCCCACTACAGCCCCGATGGCCCCGGAGCGGTTATAGAGCCGGGAAGAGTGCTACAACTGGATCTATGGGCCAAGGAAAAGAGTGAGGCGGCAATTTATGCGGACATCTCCTGGGTAGGGGTTTGTAAAAGAGAAGCCAGTCAGGAGGAAAAAAGCCTCTTCTGTGCAGTACGGGATGCCCGCAACCGGGTTACGGAGTATATCCAGGAAGAGCTTTCTGCCGGCCGATTCCCCCTGGGTAAGGATGCAGATATTGCTGCAAGAAACTTCCTCGAAAAAGCTGGCTATGGTTTCCTCCTGAAACACCGCACAGGGCATGGAATTGACCGGGAGGTTCACGGCTTTGGAGCAAATCTGGACAGTGTGGAATTTCCTGATTCAAGGGCTCTGATACCAGGCTCCTGTTTTTCCATAGAACCAGGAGCATACGGGAAGGATTTCGGGATGAGGACAGAGATAAACGGTTATATAAGGAATAGAACCCTCCATATTTCCGGCAAAACACCTCAACGGGAACTTCTTACATTCTAATTAAGGATTTTATGGATGATTATACCAGAATCTCTCCTTACTTTTCTTAAGGAAGGCACCTGTTTCTGCCTGGTGAGTCACCAGGATCCAGACGGGGATGCGGTTGCCTCCTCTATTGTTTTAGGAAGCCTGCTTTCGCGGCTGGGAAAGGAGGTTCTTCTCTGCTCTCCCGGTCCCTGGAACAGACAGGAGATTGAGGCATACCACTATCTCTTTATGGACCATCTGCCCGAGGATTTTATAAAAAGATCACCCAGACTGATTGCCCTGGACTCTTCGACCCCGGAGAGGCTTGGGGATTTTGAAAAGTATATCTACTCCTTTCCCTGTGCAATGATAGATCATCACTCCTCCGGAGAACCCTTTGGGGGATTCAGGTATATAGATCCTGCTCTGCCCTCCACAACCTCCCTGGTGTATAAAATATCAAAGGCTTTGGGAATGGATCTTACCCGGGAAGAGTCCTGGATGCTTCTCTTTGGACTCTGTACAGACACAGGATTTTTCAAGCATTTGGAGGCAAACTCTTCCTTTGCCCTCTTCATGGCCGCGGATCTGTCTACCCAGGAGATTTCCCTGAAGGAGATCCATACAAAAATCTATTCCGGCAAGGCTCTGGAAAGCAGGATCCTTCTTGGTAAAACCATGGAAAGCACCGAATCCCTTTTCGGCGGCAGGATTCTTTTCACTTATGAGACTCTTTCGGATTACAAAACCTTTGGATCAAGAGCAAGAGATTCGGACAGGGTGTATGAACTTCTCCAGGGGGTACGTGATTGTATGGGAGTTATCTTCTTCCGTCAGGAGGGAGAAAGTACCGTCTCTCTCGGCCTTCGCAGTAACCACGATCTCGACATGGGTAGCCTAGCAAGGAAATATGGGGGCGGCGGTCATGAAAAGGCGGCAAGCTTCCAGTTTTCTGGTAAAACCGCAGAGATCCGTGAAATTATGATCCGGGAACTGGAAGAGCTTTTACAGAGAAAGCAGAGCCACCGGGATATGTAAAAAAATGTAAATTCCCTCCCCCAGCTTTCCTGGATTCCGGGCACAAATCCTGTTTATCCCCTATCCTCCTATCCATTTTAATATTTAGGTTATCTATGGAAATCGATTCACTTACCAGACAGGTTCTGGAATGTCAACAAACGGGAAATGGTATTTCCGAGCTAAGGGATCGTATCGCGGTGATGATCTACTTTGATCTTCCCGGAGGCATAAACCTTTCGGAGGATGAAAAGAGCGATTTCTTCTGCCTCTTCTACCCAAGGATCGAGAATCTTATTAAAAGATTCAATTATACGGGAAAACCTTTTGCAGTTTATCTCAACTCCTCGGTCCGCGGCCAGTTAAAGGGTTTTCGCATAATCAAGATAAGGGAGAGAAGGCTTCAGATCTTCTACAGATCCCCTCTCTGCTGGGAGCTCCTGCAGGAGGAGGCACCCAAGTATCTAGACAGGTATCTAGAAAAGAGGAAACGTATTCCCGAGGAGATTAAGAAAATCTTCAACATTGGGGAGGATGGAAAGATTCACGATCCAGCCTATCAGCGCCGCTTCCTGTATCTGGTGCTGAAAAATTCCTATTTTATTGATCAGAATCTTGTGGAAACTTTATGCAAAATAGGAGGCTTTGAACCAAAATGGCTTCTGGAAATGCTTGAACAATTAAAAACCTTTATAGCAGCAAAGGAGAATAGACTGAAAAGACTGATAAACAGGAGAAATTTTTGCCATTTCAAGATCTATAAACTGGAAGAACTCTATGCCTGCACCGAGGGAAAGAAGAGGGAAGAGATTCTTTTCCAGATAAAGAGAAACAGGGAAAAGCTTTGCCGGTATGTCTGGGAAATCCAGAGAATCCATCTGTATCCTACAAACCGGGAGATTGCCCTTGTAACAGGAATTCCCAAGGGAACCATAGATTCCGCCCTTTTCCACCTTAAAAAAAGGGAACAGGAGCTTTCCGCAGGCAAGGATTTACAGTATGCTTCATAACCATGGAGATACTCTTAGCAACCAACAACAACCACAAAAAGGAGGAGTTTTCGCAACTCCTTCCAGATCACAAGATTCTTATGCCGGAGGAGATAGGTATCTCCCTGGTTTACGAAGAACCTCATAACACCTTTCATGAAAATGCCCTTGGAAAGGCCCTCGCCTTAAAAGGTTCAACGGAGCTTCCTGTATTGGCAGATGATTCAGGCCTGTGCATTCCTGCTCTGGATTATGCCCCTGGGGTTCATTCTGCGCGTTACGGGAATCTGGAGGGCAATTCCTTATCCTACCAGGACAAGATGGCTCTGGTGCTGGAAAATCTGAAAGGAGACAAACCGAGAGACGCCTTTTTTGTCTGCTCCCTGGTGCTTCTCTTTGACAGGTACCGTTTTTTCCATGTGCAGGAGACTGTGTGGGGATATATTACCCAAAAGCCGGAAGGTTCCGGCGGTTTTGGTTACGATCCCCTCTTCTTTATTCCCGAAGCTGGCAAAACCATGGCGCAGCTTAGCCCGGAAGGAAAGAACAGGTTCTCACACCGGGGAAGGGCGGCCTTGAAACTCTCTCTGCTTTTAAGGGAAGAGAAAGGATACTAAAAAAGGAGATGAAAATGGAAGTAAAAAGGATTCCGGAAAGAAAGGAGGTGGACCCCAAATTCACCTGGAACTTAGATAAACTCTTTCCCAGTGAACAGGCCTGGGAGAAGGCTTTTATGGATTTTACCAGCACCCTGGGGGAATTGGATGGGTACAAGGGGAGGTTAAGAGAATCGGTCGCCACCTTTGCCAAGGCTGTTGAGCTCCTCCACATCCTCTCCCTTAAGGCAGAACACCTCTCAGTGTATGCCCATCTAAGATTGGCGGAGGATGTAAGCAGCAGTGATAATCAGAAGAGGGTTTCTAAGATCAGCAGCGCCTTAACAAACTGGGAAACCCTGGCAAGCTTCTTTAATCCGGAACTCCAGGCTCTACCGGAGGAGACCATTCAGGCTTACCTTAAGGATCCCTTGGTAAAACCCTACGAAATAAAACTGCACAAGATTCTTAGGCATAAACCCCATGTTCTTTCCCCGGAGGAGGAGAGGCTTCTGGCACTGCAGAATTCCGCCAACGAGACTGCACAGAACACCTTCAGTGCCCTGACTAATGCTGATTTTGATTTCGGATCTCTGGAAACACCGCAGGGACCACGCCCCCTCTCCAATGCCACCTTTGCCTCCTTTATGCTCTCCCAGGATCGGGATCTCCGCGAGAAGGCCTATAAGCAGTTCTACGGAGTCTTCAATGCTCATAAGAATACCTTAGCCTCCCTCTACCAGGGCAGCATTCATCTTGATATCTACAAAGCCAGGGCAAGGAACTTTCCCTCTTCCAGGGCAGCAGCTCTATTTCCCGACAAGGTGCCGGAAAAAGTTTACAATAACCTTGTATCTGCTGTAAGGGAGAATCTTTCCCATCTTCACAGATACTACTCCCTTAGAAAAAGGATCCTCGGAGTAACTGAGCTTAGACATTACGATGTCTATGTTCCCCTGATAAAGAATGTGGAGACAAGGTTTACCTACGAGAAAGCGGCAGAGACTGTAAAAAAGGCACTTTCTCCCCTGGGGGAGGAATACTGCAGCACCTTGCATCAGGGTCTCCTAGGGGGCTGGGTGGACCGTTACGAGAATAAAGGCAAGAGAGCGGGAGCCTTCTCCTGGGGAGCCTATGGAAGCGACCCCTATATACTTATGAATTATCAGGAGGAGGTTCTGAGGGATCTTTTCACCCTTGCCCACGAAGGGGGACACTCCATGCACTCCTTTTACAGCATGAAGAATAACCCCTATCAGCACTACGATTACACCATCTTTGAGGCAGAGGTAGCCTCCACCTTCAATGAACAGTTGCTGGCAGACTATCTTATGAAAAACACAGAGGATCCGGGTTTCCAAAAATACCTTCTTGGCAAACTGGTGGATGATGCCATTGCCACAATCTTCCGGCAGACCATGTTTGCAGAATTTGAATTAAACTGTCACACCCTAGCGGAAAAGGGGGAGCCCCTCTCCCTGGAGATCCTCCGGGAGGAGTACAGGAAGCTTCTTAAGGATTACTTCGGACCGGAGATGGTCCTGGAGGAGGAAAGCGATCTGGAAGGCCTAAGAATCCCCCACTTCTACACCCCCTTCTATGTTTACAAGTATGCCACAGGACTCTCGGCAGCCATCTCCCTTTCCCGGCAGGTCCTGGAAGGCGGTAAAGCGGAGAGGGATAGATACCTGTCCTTCCTCTGCTCCGGTGGTTCAAAGTATCCCCTGGAATCCCTGGCTCTGGCGGGGGTGGATATGGAAAAAGAGGAGCCGGTAAACAGGGCCTTGGAATACTTCGGCACCCTGGTGGATAAGCTTTCGGAGAGCTAAAAATGGAATACCAGGTGATCGTTCTAGGCTCCGGTCCTGCAGGTTTCTCCTGTGCAAAAAGTCTTGCCCGGAAGGGTTACAGAACAGGTTTGGTAGAGAAGAACCTTCTGGGAGGAACGGGCTACAGAACCGGCTGCCTACCGGTTAAAATCCTTCTGGACCTTGTCCAGAGGGGTTGTTTTGAGGAAAGGCTTCTCCTAAACCCTCAAGGGAACCTCTTTACCCAGGCAAAGTCGATAACCCGGGATTGGGCCTTAAAAATGGAGGAAGAGCTTAAGGCCCTGGGAGTGCAGATCCTCAAAGGCGAAGGGGATTTCCTGGACCCCCGCACCCTCTCCTTGGAGGGGAAACTGCTTAAAGCGGATACCTTTGTCCTGACCACAGGAAGCGAGCCAGGTTTTCCCTTCGGGCTTACTGGCAAAGAAGCCTTTTTGCTGGACCACAAAGGGGTTCTTGATCTGGAAAAGATTCCTGAATCTCTCATCATCCTGGGAGCCTCCGTGGAGGGCCTGGAATTTGCCGGTCTCTTTGCCCTTCTGGGAACCAGAGTAACGCTCCTGGAGAGGGAGGCGGAGATCCTTCCAGGCACGGACCGGGATCTGGTTGAACCTGTCCAGGAAACCCTTAAGGATCTTGGTGTGATATTTATGCCCGGCTGGGAGCTCCTGGGCGTGGAAAGATCGGAGAATGGAAAAGGACGGGCTCTCCTTTCCGGGAATGAATCACTGGAGGCGGAGTATCTTTTGTTTACCGGCTTCCGCAGCCCCTCCTTTCCCAGAGGGCTGGATCGGGCAGAGGTGGGTATTGGCGGAGGAGTTATAATAACCGATGATAATTTCCAGACCACCGCTCCTAACATCTATGCCCTGGGGGATATAACAGGAAAGAGCTGTACTGCCAATGCAGCCCTGCATCAGGGGAGGATACTTCCCCGGATTCTTGAAGGGGAAAGGATTAAAACCTCCTACCAGAGGCTACCCGGGGCCTTCTTCACTCTGCCGGAAATAGCCGGCGCAGGGTATTCGGAAAGGGAATTGATTGAATCGGGATGGGAATACAGAAAGGGAGTAGCTCCCCTGGGGGCTGCCCCCCGGGGTTTTACAAGAAACCTCTCCCGGGGATTTGCCAAGGTTCTGTTCTCCCGGGAGAACAGACTTTTGGGAATCTGGATGTGCGGCCCCCAGGCTTCGGAGATCCTCTCCCTGGCCGGGGTTCTGGTCGGACGGGGGGCAGCCCCCAGGGAGATAGAGGATTCCCTGATGATCCACCCCACCCTGAGCGAGGTGTTGCTGGAGGCTGTGAGCAATCTGGAGGGATAAGCCCTTACTTTACTCCTCTACCTTACTCCTCCGCAGGAAGAAATCTTCCCTCCACCACCCCTCCCCGGAGTACCTCCTTCAGGTATGCGGCCATAAATCTTGAGGACTCAATATAGGCTTCCTCCTCGTCCAAGATCCTGAAATCCGGATTATGGAATAATCCATTGGAGCCGGGTAAACCGATTATCACCGAAGGTTTTATCTGGGAAAGATCTCCCATGTCCGAGGAGGCGGAGGAGTGTGCCTCCTCCAGAAAGGTAAAATTTGTCTCCCTGCAGACCTTCTCTGCCAGGTAGTGGAGTCCGGGATCAACCTGGAAGGGTTTGTATCCCTCGGTAAGCTCTCGTTCTACCCGGCAGCCTAAGGCCTGGGCCACGCCGGAAGCGGCAAGGCTCAGTTTTTCTACGGTAGCTTTAAGGGCATCGGAATCGGAGCTCCTTACATAGGTCTCCACGAAGGCTTTGTCCGGGATAAGATTAACCGATTGATTGGGGGAAAGACGCAGGACAGGGTGAATCCTGAGATGGTGTTCCTCCTGGAAGGTTTCCCGCAGAAAGGCACAGGCCTGAAGGAACAGTGCTGCAGAATTCTGGGCATTAAGCCCAAGGTGCGGCGAGGCTCCGGCATGGGAAGAACGGCCGGTGAAGATGAAATTCAGCCTTTCAAAACCATTCATCCTTACTACACTGTTCATAAAGCGCCCCTTAGGGGAACCGGAAGAGTGTGTAGCAATTACACAATCCAGGGAATCGAAAAACCCGCGGCGCAGGAGCTCCTGTTTCCCCGAGTATTTTTCCACCCTTCCCTCCCTTATGACCAGTTCCCTTTTTTCAAAATCGATAAACTCCTCCGCAGGCACTGCAATAAAGAGGATCCTGGAAGCCAGCACCGGATCCTCCTCCAGAAGCAGCCTGGCGGCTCCATAGAGTACAGTCATCTGCTGATGATGGCCGCAGGAATGGATATATCCTCCTCCTCCCGCAGAGGGATTGGGAAGGGCATCCATATCCGCAATAAGGGCGATCTTGGGACCTGCTTCGGGGGAATTTTCCGAGACTGTCCCGGGGTCACCGGGGGTCCAGGAAACTCCATCTGCTGGCTTCTTAAAGGGATAGCTGGCGGAGAATCCAGGCATTCCAGGGAAGGGGGCAACCTGAAAGCCCAGGTTCTGGAAGGCCTCGTTTAGAATCTCGTTAGTTTTCCATTCCAAATATCCCGGTTCAGGTGTCTCCCAGAGGGTTTTTCCAAGCTTTATAAGTTCCTTCATCTTTTCCTCTCCTCATCCCCGCCTACCAATCCAAAAAGGGATCCTGGATCCAGTGGTTTTACTCTTCTATATAATACCCTGCTCTTGACAAAGGGGCAAATAGAAAGAAAAATTGGTAGTACTTAAGATATGAAAAAGATTCTTATAGATACAGACTGCGGCATTGATGATGCTGTAGCAATCATGCTTGCCTTGGCAAGCTCAGAAGTAGATATCCTTGGAATAACCACTCTCGCTGGAAATGTAAGCCTTCCTTTGGTCAATAATAATGTGCTAAACCTCCTTGCCTATTTAAACAGGGAGGAGATCCCGGTTTACTCGGGAGCATCCGGCGCTCTTCTGGAAAAACCCCTCCGGGCAGAGGGAATCCATGGGAAAAACGGTCTGGGGGATGTGGAACTTCCCAAAGGTAAAAACCAGCTGCAACCCTATAATGCGCCCCAGGGAATCTATAATCTTGCAAAAGAGAATCCGGG